>ERZ834798.2802-NODE-2802-length-12130-cov-2.898054_pt1 | contig 12130 bp, 9 predicted proteins | sample MGYA00519689_ERZ834798 | MGnify/ENA primary metagenome ERZ834798 (study PRJEB31850, sample SAMEA3708761) | human gut metagenome | biome: human gut; feature: human-associated habitat; material: faeces | place: China | collected 2014 ...
GGCTTACCTTCTTTAATATAAGCGGAAAAGTGTAGTGATAATTCAAAGAATAAAGTAGTCCTATATTTTATAGATAGTAATATCCATCGCCTACCTTACTGTCTTTGTCATAATATCACAACAGCTATTCTTGTTCCTTTGATTGTTTTCCTATTCTATATTCTCCCTTTGGTACTCCAGACTTTTTCTTAGTTCCATATTTTTCAGACTCTGGTCCATAATCAATGATGAACAACAATTGCTTACATGTTCTAACCGTACTAATCAAATAAAACCCGATGATACCCATATAAGGATAGAACCCGATTGCTAAAACAGCTTGTTCTTCTCCTGTGTTTGTCCCGATAATGATACTTACTATAATTAAAACAAGCCCTGCAACCAAATTTTCTTTGTATCGATATTGCAATTCTTTTTTTGCATCTGTCGAATTTATCTTTTTCATCAGCGGTGTATTGCTCAGGCTAACTAAAATTGATACTGATGCGAGAATAAATCCAGAGCATGCAGTTGCGCTTGTTATAATGGCATTTAGTAGGAATTCAAGCCTATCAATTTTTATATTCTGCCAGCGATATAGTATTCCGAAAGTTACTGAAACAGCACCTGCCATTAGAAAGCGCCTGATTATCCCCCAGAGAAGTGGATGGCCTTGCAATTTTTCACCCATTCACCTCATCTCCTTACCTATATAACGTTATTTTTCATCTTTTATAATTTCACTTTTCAGATTAAAGTACAATCTTTCATGCGTAATGGGATTAGACATTGAATAGTTGAATGGTAAAACATATTTTGCAACATTACTTAGCAAATCAATCGTTTCTACTTCGCAGTCTTCTTTATCCTCAATCACGACATCTAATTTTCTAATACCGGAATACGCTAGAGCTTCCTTTATAAACGAAACTGCCTCTTGAGCATCTAATGTATTGTTCTTTCCTCTGGAAACCCTTAATTCCACCCGACAAAATTGGCTTCTAGCCTTTCTTGTAGCATTCAAAAAATCTTTCATTAGAGATTCCTTCGGCAGTTCGTCAAACGGATTTATTTCTGCTGACATTATAACTTTTCTATAATTTGCTTTCTCTGTCAAGCGCAACAAACCTGCTTTTGCTTCTTTTACGGCTAATATAACTACGGTATCTTTGGGCGAAAGTTCCGTTAGATATGCTTCCATATTGCGAATACTTATTCCAAATCGGTTTCTTTGCATGTATAACGTATGCGTTGCTGGAGCATATGCCAGTGTAGTCGATTCTGCCGTAACTTCATCATTTCCCAATTTAATCAGCTCATATGTTCCATCATCATGTAAAATTCCCGGTAATATTTTTTCCCGAATACGAAGCACACGTAGTTCCCAGAGATTATCTTCATCATGATATTTACAAACATGAAAAATATAGCTATCTCCGTCGATAATCTTCTTTGTATCCATCGGTTCTGCTCTTGCAATTTGCTTTAACATATCTTCCAAATCATAGGTTTGGATTTCCGACTGTGTACTATAACTAGTATACGTCGGCTCCAGATGATCAAAACGAACGGACTTCTTCTTAAATTCAGGCATCTTGCATTTTCCTCCTGCACCCATTTTTTCAGAAAGATGCCCCCTACCACTTTTGGAAGGACTTTTCAGATCATGGTTGTAGCCCACCATTATTTTGTGTTTGTATGCTACCACAACCGATGTCCAATAAGTTGTATCTATAGGTCATCTTCCCATTTTTTTAGCATCTTTCACCTATTACACAAATCCCCCTAAACCTCTTCTGCGCAAAATTCCTTTGTACAATTTTTTCCTTATTTGCTCTGTGCGCTTTAATTAGGAGGCATCTACTCTCCTTTACATTGTACCGTCTTTTTTGCTGCAACGCAAGATATGTTCATATTATCACCTATAATCTCTGCCTTTTATGCTTTTTGCGCTATGGTTATTAAAAACCATTTGACTTTTTGTAAAAACATGCTATACTGATGTCACAAAGAACACAGTGGTTTTTGAAAACCAAATTTCTTGTACGGAGGTCTGTATGTCGCTCATTGTAAAAAACTTTTTTGAAAACGTGAACATCGGGGGAAATGCAACGAAAATCAGCGAGGAGATTTCGCAGCGTCTCCTCCAGTCTGGCCTCCAACCCGGCAGCAATGTGCCGCTGGCTGCTTACCTTCTTTATAAGGTTGCTCAGAACAACTCCAACTCTGATGTTACGATTCAGGATATTTTTGAGGGTCGGTTGGACATCAGCGAGGGCACTCGTTACTTTGCAAAAGAGCAGCTTCCGGAAGAAGCATGGGCACAGATTCTTCCCATGGTGAATAACTACACCGCCGAAGAATTTGCACTGGCTGCACTTCTGCCCGAACACGAGGATGAGATGAAGCTCGCAATGGCAACGCCCCATACCATTTTGACGTTGGTTCATCATCTTTTGGATGTGCAGCCTGATGAGTATGTCGGAGATCTTTGCTGCGGCAGCGGCTCCGGTTTTGTTTCATTTGCGATGAACCAGCCGGAGGCGCATTACTTTGGCTATGAGATTAACGAGGAGCGTGGCGGAATCGCACGGATTCGTGCAGAGCTTCTCGGCTCAAATGTTCAGGTACGGCTTGGCGATGTATTTCGGCTCGCAGACGATAAGAACACACCCAGATTCGACAAAATGTTTTCCAACTATCCCTTTGGCATGAGACTGCGTTATCTGGGCGAAGGTTCCGATTATATGGAACGTCTTGCAGAACAGTATCCGGGGCTGTCGAAGGCAACCTCTTCGGACTGGATTTTCAATGCGCTGCTCTGCGACCTTCTTGCAGAGAGCGGCAAAGCGATTGGCATTATGACCAATGGCAGCACATGGAATAGCATTGATACCCCGATGCGCAGATATTTTGTGGAACGCAAGATGATCGAGTGTGTCATCTCTCTGCCGGTCAAGATGTTCCCGTATACCAATATCGGAACGACGCTCATTGTTTTCAGCCACGGTAACGACACCATTCGCATGATTGATGCCACCGAAATTTATCACAAAGGACGGCGGCAGAATATGTTCCTTCAGGATGACATTGCTACCATTCTTACCGCCCTGCACACGGATTCGGAATACAGCAAGGATGTTACCTTGGACGAGCTTCGCGCCAATGAGTACAACCTCAGTCTGGAACGCTATATCCAAAAGGTACCGACCTTTCAGAATGGTGTGTCGTTCGAGAGCATTATCAAGAGCATCACGCGCGGTGCGCCCTGCACGGCCAGCCAGTTGGACAAGATGGTGTCTAACGAAGTGACGAATATGCAGTACCTGATGTTGGCAAACATCCAGAACGGCATCATTGATAACAAGCTGCCGTATCTTTCCAGCATCGAACCGAAGTACGAAAAATACTGCCTGAAGAACAATGACCTGATCCTGTCCAAGAATGGCTATCCTTATAAAGTAGCCGTTGCGTCTGTGAAGGATGGGCAGCGTATTCTGGCAAACGGTAACCTGTATATCATCGAATTGGATGAAAGCAGGGCAAACCCGTATTATATCAAAGCTTTCTTCGACAGCGAGCAGGGCATTGCAGCCCTGAAAAGCATCACGGTGGGGGCAACCATTCCCAATATTGGAGTGGACAAGCTGAAGAACGTAATGATTCCGCTGCCTTCCATGGAGGAGCAGTCGCGGGTTGCGCAGAAGTATCAGGCAACGCTGGACGAAATTGCCATGCTCAAGCTGCGGCTGGAACGAGCCGTCAACAAGCTCCACCATGTGTTCGATGAGGAGAGTGAAGAAACCAATGCTTGATGTCGAAGAACTGCTCGAACTGGAGGATAACATCCGAAAGGAATTGGACGATCATCTACCTGCTGCGCTGTCCATGCTGAACCGCACCGGCGAATTGGAAACTTTCCTTAAAATGCTTGGCATGGAAGACCTGCTTCAAAGTAAGCCGCTTTATCAGGTCTATAAAACCGGAAAAATCATTGTGATCGGGCGGTCGGACGTGAAAGCGGAAGTGCTGCTTTCCATTGCCAAGAGCCTGGGACTTTCCAAAGACCGTTTTGAGCTGTACCTTGATTATGAGGACGGCAAGACCTTCGATTTTGAAAAGGCTCATTGGAAACCCCAGTATGCTTTGATCATGGTCGGCCCGATGCCTCACAGTGGCGCCAGCAAGGGTGATTCCGGCAGCGTCATCGCAAAAATTGAAAGCACAGAGGGGTATCCTCCGGTAGTGCGACTGGGCGCGAACGGCTTGAAAATCACAAAGACGGATTTCCGGAACAAGCTGAAAGAAATGATTGATACAAAGAAAATCGCCTGAAATCCCACTTTTGGGACCCAAAGTGTGTTATTCTACGGGTAAGGAACGAAAATCGGGAGGAAACACCTATGTCCATGAAAGAATTACAGAAGCAGACGGATGCCAACATCCGTGCAAAGGCTGACCTGATCTGGCAGATTGCCACCCATCTGGTGGGCCTGTTCAAGCCCCACGAGTACGGCAAGGTCATTCTGCCCATGACCGTGCTGAAACGTTTTGATGATGCCCTGAAGCCCACCAAGGATGCCGTGGTCGCCATGGCAAAAAAACTGGATGCGCAGCACATCGAGGGTGCCGCCCGTGATGGCATCCTCTGCCGCATTTCCGGCTATGACTTCTACAACACGAGCAATTTTGATTTTGCCAAGCTGGTTGCCGAGCCGGACGATGTGGAAAACAACTTTGAAGCCTACCTTCAGGGCTTTTCTTCCAACGTCAAGGACATCATCGAAAACTTCGACTTTGCCAACACGGTCAAGCTGATGGTCAAGGGCGGTGTCCTCTATGTCACATTGCAGGAGTTCAACGCCGAAAAGGGTGAGATGTCCCCGGAGAAAGTCACCTCCACCGACATGGGCTACATTTTTGAAGAGCTGATCCGCAAATTCTCCGAATCCTACGACGAGCAGGCCGGTGCCCACTTCACAAGCCGGGACATTATTTACCTGATGACCGAGTTGCTTATCGCACCTGAAAAGGAACAGATCACCGCTGAGGGCTGCACCAAGACCGCCTACGATATGGCCATGGGCACTTCGCAGATGCTGGGCTGCCTGACCGAGCGTTTGCAGGATGTTAGCAAGGATGCCACCCTGACCTGCTTTGGACAGGAGTTCAACCCCGAAACTTATGCGATCGCCAAGGCAGATATGCTGATCAAGGGCGGCAACGCATCCGGCATGAAATACGGTGATACCCTGAGCGATGATGCGTTCGGCGGCTATGAATTTGACTACGTGATCTCCAACCCTCCCTTCGGCATTGACTGGAAGCGTGAAAAATCGCAGGTGGAAGCCGAAGCAAAACTCGGCTATGATGGTCGGTTCGGCCCCGGCCTGCCCGCCATTTCGGATGGACAGATGCTGTTCATGCTCAATGGCGTGAAAAAGCTGAAGGACGGCTCCGGCCGCATGGCCATCATCCAGAACGGTTCCTCTCTGTTCACCGGCGATGCCGGCAGTGGTGCGTCCGAAATCCGCCGCTACCTCATCCACGGGGATTTTGTGGAAGCCATTGTGCAGCTGCCCACCGACCTGTTCTACAATACCGGCATTTCCACTTACATCTGGGTGCTGACCAAGGGCAAGCCCATGCACCGCAGCGGACAGGTGCAGCTCATTGATGCCAGCAAGTGCTTCGTCAAGCGCCGCAAGAACATCGGCAGCAAGCGCGTTGACCTGAGCGATGCCTGCATCGACCTCATCCTGAAAGCCTACGAAGGGTTTGAAAATCAGACCTACACAGACGGCGACCTCGCAGTAGAGTCAAAGGTATTTGCCAATGACTTCTTCGGTTTTACCAAAGTGACCGTGGAGACCGCACAGGCCGACGAAAACGGAAAACCCATCCTGAAAAGGGGAAAATACGTGCCTGTAAAAGGTGAAACAGATACCGAAAGTATCCCACTGTCTGAAGATATTGACTCTTACATGGCAAAAAATGTTCTCCCCTACAATCCGCTGGCCTACATCGACCCGGCAAAAGATAAAATTGGTTATGATGTACTGTTTCCGAGGTTGTTCTATAAGTTTGAGGAACCAGAAGCTTCTATCTCCATTTTCGAGGAAATCAAGGCACTAGAAGAAAAAGAAAGCATTTTAATGAAGGAGCTACTTGAAAATGCGTAAAATGAAAGATAGCGGTGTTCAATGGATTGGTCAGATTCCAGATAATTGGCAGATAACAATAAACAAAACACTACTTAAAAATACGTCAGAGAAAAATCATCCGCATGCTGAAGTCTTGTCTTTATACCGTGAACTGGGTGTTGTGCCCAAAAATTCAAGAGATGATAATCACAATGTTACTTCAGAAAATACAACACAGTATAAATTTGTGGAATGCGGAGATTTGGTTATAAACAAGATGAAAGCATGGCAAGGTTCGCTTGCTGTTTCAAATTATGAAGGAATTGTCAGCCCTGCATATTATGTGTGCAAATTCAGAAGCAAAAGCGTGAATAAAGCGTATGTTCATTATCTGCTTAGAAGTAATGTCTATGCTCAGCAATTTGAATGTCTTTCTACTGGTATGCGTGTTGGACAGTGGGATTTGGCGATTGATGACTTTCTTAGAACGCCGTTACTGCTTCCTCCGATGAAAGAGCAAACCGAAATTGTTGATTTTCTCAACAAGAAAACGGTAGAAATCAATGCGCTTGTTGCTAATGTTCAGGAACAAATTGAGAAGTTGAAGTTTTATAAACAGAGTGTAGTTAGAGAGGCTGTTACAAGAGGCCTTGACCCTAATGCACCAATGAAAGAGAGCGGAATCGAGTGGATTGGTCAAATTCCTTGTGACTGGAAAGTCCTTGCCAGCAAATGGCTAATGAGGAAAACAAAAACAATCCGGGAAAAATACTCTGGCGAGAGTGTCCTCTCGCTTACTACAAAAGGCGTTATTACAAGAGATTTAGACAATCCATCTGGAAAGATGCCTGCAACCTTCGATGGATACCAGTTTGTAGAAGCTGGAAATTTGCTGATGTGCTTATTCGATATCGATGTAACACCCCGTTGCATTGGCCTAATAAAAAATGATGGTGTTTGCAGTCCTGCATACAGTCAATTCAAACTGAACGGTTTGGCTGATGCAGAGTATTATTACTATTATTATCTGAGCCTTGACTACACAAAAGAACTACTCCATCTGGCAAAAAACCTAAGGCACTCATTAACTGAAGAACAGTTTGGTGCTATTCCAACAGTCCTTCCTCCTATGGAGACACAAAAGGAAATCGCCGCATACCTGAACAAAAAGTGTGCCGATATAGACCGCGTTCTTGAAATCAAGCAATCCAAAATCGAAAAATTGGAGCAGTACAAACGCTCCCTCATTTACGAGTACGTCACCGGGAAGAAGGAGGTCTCCTGAGTGGAAACAAGCCTTACAGATATCAAAAAACAGTACGAAACGCTGAAAGCCATTATTGGCGATGAAGATAGTTTTGATTTTTCGGATGAAGATGCACTCCGTTGTCAGGATGCTTTAAGTTTACTTGTAGAACGTGGTTATTTTTATGACGTAAAAGCAGATGGAGCCAACTTGTATCTTAAAGAAGCTGAGCTGGACGGTTTTGGGGACTGGCTGGACGAGATGATAAAGGAATCCAAGCGGTTGAGCCGCCGGGAATGGACGATTGCCATTGTCAGTGCCGTGATTGGTGCCGCCATTGGCCTGATTCCTACGATTATTGGCGCATTGTGTTGATTTACCTGTCCCTGCGGTGTTATGATAGGTGTAAGATACTCAGAATCTAAAAGTTCTTGGCAGGAATACGCTTAAATTTGCAGGTCAAATTCTGAAAAAATAAGGGGGACATCATGGACAGAAGCGAGAAACGGTTCGAGCGGGACATTGAATCCTTTCTGATCTCACCGCAGGGCGGGTACACGCAGTTCAATGGGCAGGATGCGGACGGCAACTGGTTGCATAACCGTCAGCACGACGTGGCAAGGTGCATCTACATGGATGTGCTGTGCGAGTTTATCGCCAAGACCCAGCCGAAAGAATGGGCGAAATACACCCGGTACTATGGTGACAAGGCGACCGAGAAGCTGTATCACCGGCTGGAAACCACGATTACAAATCAGGGACTGCTCCACGTCCTGCGCAACGGCATCGAGGATATGGGCTGCAAACTGCGAGTGTGCTACTTCAAGCCGGAATCCCGGCTGAACCCCGAAGCACTGGAACACTATGAAGCCAATATTCTGGGCTGTACCCGGCAGTTCCGCTATTCTACGGGCAACACGAACACCATCGACATGGTGCTTTCGGTCAACGGTATCCCGGTGGTTGCACTGGAACTGAAAAATCAGCTCACCGGGCAGGACTGCGCCTGTGCCATCAACCAGTACAAGAATGACCGCAGCTCCAAGGAATTTGCATTCCGTCCCAACCACCGTTTTCTTGTTTACTTTGCCGTTGATCTCTACGAAGTGTGGATGACGACCCAGCTTGCGGACGGCGGTACACGGTTCATGCCCTTCAATCAGGGTTCCAACGGCGCAGGCCAGAGCGGTGGTGCCGGAAACCCGGCAAACCCGAACGGCTATGTCACTAGCTACTTGTGGGAAGAAGTTTTGCAGCGGGACAGCCTGCTGGATCTGATCCAGCGGTTCATTTCCAACGTGAAGGAAAAAGAGACCGTGGAGAAGAACGGCGTGGTGAAAACCATCACCAAGGAAAAGATGCTTTTTCCGCGGTATCATCAATACGATGTCGTGCGGAAAGTGTTGGCCGATGTAAAACAAAACGGTCCCGGCAAAAATTATCTCATCCAGCACTCGGCGGGTTCGGGCAAGTCCAACTCCATTGCATGGATCGCCTATCGGCTGGCCTCTGTCCACGATGACAACGACAACGGCATTTTTGATTCGGTCATCGTTGTCACCAACCGTGTGGTGCTGGACAGCCAGTTGCAGGACACCATCAACAGCTTTGATCATCAGGTCGGCTTGGTGGAAGCCATCGACGACAAGAAAAACTCCCACACGCTGGCACAGGCTATCAACGACAAAAAGCGCATCATCATCTGCACCATCCAGAAGTTCCTTTTTGCTAAGAAGGATATGGAGATCTTCCGGGGGCGCAAGTTTGCCATCATTATTGATGAGGCCCATCAGGGGCAGAACGGCGAAAGCGCAAAGTCGCTCCGCCGCAGCCTGATCGACATGGATGTTGCTACCAAGGAATACGCTGCTGAGGCCGGTATTGCGGAAGAAGATGTAGATCTGACCGATGATTATATCAACGAGATCATCGGACAGGGGCGGCATGAAAACCAGTCCTTCTTTGCCTTTACTGCCACCCCGAAAGGGCAGACCATTGAGAACTTCGGCACGGAGGTCGGCGTAAAGCCGGACGGCGAACCCATCAAGGCACCGTTCCATGTGTACTCCATGCGGCAGGCTATCGAGGAGCATTACATTTTGGATGTGCTGTCCAATTACACCACCATCAAGGAGGCATTCAAGCTGATCCGTGTGTCGGAGGACAACCCGGAGCTGATCGAAGGGCAGACCTCCCGCGCACTGTTCAAGTATTACAAGAAGCACGGCTACACCATCGCCCAGAAAACCGAGATGATCATGGCAAACTTTCTGGAGAACTGCCGCTATCAGATCGACCGCAAAGGAAAAGCAATGGTCGTTGCGGACAGTCGTGCCAATGCGGTGCGCTACTATCTGGCTATCAAGCAGTACATTGCGGCACATCCGACAGAGTGCGCCGGATGTGGTGCCATGATTGCCTTCTCTGGTGAGGTTACGCTGGAAGATTACCCCAGCGATAAGCCGTTTACTGAGGCAACTATGAACCTTGACGAAAAGGGGCGGTACATCACTACAGACAAAATGTTCCGTCAGGCGTTCCACAGCAACCAGTATAATATTCTGGTGGTTGCCAACAAGTATCAGACCGGCTTTGACGAACCGCTGCTGCATACCATGTATGTGGACAAGAAGCTGCGGGATGTGACCGCCGTGCAGACCCTCTCCCGGCTGAACCGTACCTGTCCGGGCAAGAGCAGCACCTTTGTCCTCGACTTTGAAAACACCGAGGAAGATATTCGGGATGCTTTCCTGCCCTACTACGAAACTACCATTCTGGAGGGAAGCACCGATCTGAACAAGGTCTATGACCTGCGCAATAGGATCCGCGATTATATGCTCTACAACATGGACGATGTGGAGACCTTCAACGCATTCATGGCTGCACAAGCAGGCAAAAAGCAGGATGCCGCTGCCCTCGGACGGCTGACCGGGATGTTCCGCCCGGTGATCACACGGTATCAGCAGTTGACCGAAGAGGAACGCTATGTAGCACGGGATTATGTGCGCAAATTTAATGGAGCCTACTCCTACATCACGCAGCTGGTGCGGCTCCATGATAAAGACCTGTTCAATGAGTATCAGTACACGCTGCACCTTGCCCGCCTTCTGCCGCCTGCCGGAGAAAATGAGATCGTGGATGTGGAGGACAAGATCAAGCTGGAATATGCATCCCTGACCGAAACGTTCAAGGGTGCAATCGTTCTGGACGAAAAGCCGACGATCCTCACGCCCACCAGCGGCATGACCCCAAAGATGCCGAACAAGAAGAAGGACACCCTGCAAAGCATCATCGACAAAGTGAACGAGCGGTTCAACGGCAACTTTACGGACTCTGACCGTGTAATCATCGAGGGCATCTATCAGATGTTTATGAACGATGCCGACGTGAAGAAGTTCAAGAAGTATGCTGGCTTGATTTTAAGGAATGCTGCAAAAAAGTAAAAGATGGAGATAAAAAGTATTGTCTGTTTCCAGAGGAACTTTTGATGATAAAAAAATATTTACAATTCTATTTAAAATAAAAAAAACGCATCGACGTCATCAATATGACTCGATACGCACCATATAAAATCTGCAAAGCAGTTAAAGGGGAAAATTAAGATTTATATTTAAGGTCTCACCGCAATGGCTCAACTCTTCTTTTCAACGTTTCTTATTATATAATATTTTTCTTTTTTTTCAATTCACAATCTTCACAAAAAAATTTAGTTTTACTTCTTTTTTGTTAGGCGATTTCACATTCCATTGAGGTTTATTATCAAAATTGCCCTCAATTCCTGCTTTTCATCTATTTTTATTGTATTTCTTTTTCTTAACCTCATGTCAAAAAAATTTCTATTTATGCCCGAAAAATAGCCGAAATCACCGCATTATCCTCTATTCAAACTGATTTTCTTTTGTTATAATAAAATAACAGAATTTAAGTTGGGAGGGAAGCAGTATGCAACATATGACGTTAAACAAGATTTCTATTGAACACATTACACTCGAACATATCGGTTTTGTTCATCACGGATTCGGCGTTGACTTACCTGATTATCTTCTGTAAGAGTCGTTTAGTTTTATTAAAGGAAACGGAACCGAAAGAAGGCATTATGTAAAACTGCTTCGTATCACTGCACGATAAATGCTCAACCGCATCTATCGCTTGCTAGAGCGTGTTATTACATAATGCCTTCTTTCGATTCCTGTCCTTAACAAATTACTATTTAATATTCTTCAATGCCACCATTCCGCCTCTCTTATACATACCCGTATTCCAAAGTCTTTTAAAATCAACAGACAGAGCTTCTCCATATGTATGATAATTTAAGTAAACTCTTTCTTCTAAGTTGATGCCTTCTTTAATTTTATTTTTATCCATATCTATATTTCTTTTTAATTAATATTCCATAGGATTTCGCTCATAATATTCTTCGGCGGCTTTGAATACATCAATTATTGCATTTCCTATTTCTTCCGCCGTAGCATTGGCAGGCAAGTTTATTGACTTTATGCAGCCATTATATCCGCCCTTCTTTTCTCTGCATTTCTCAGATGAATAAACTTCGTAACTTTGGTTTTGATACAACCTAACACTTGCGAGGTTATTATGTTTCCAAAAAGTTATATATCCCTTATACTTAGAACCATTTTTCCAAAATTGTTTAGGCTTTCCTACATACAACGGACTATCCTCAATAGATTTTAATCCTAAAAAAGCTTCAGTTCCTAACTTAGCTACAAGGTTATCTTCTGCTTCACTAACTATTGTTATTTTA
>ERZ834798.2808-NODE-2808-length-12107-cov-2.769250_pt1 | contig 12107 bp, 8 predicted proteins | sample MGYA00519689_ERZ834798 | MGnify/ENA primary metagenome ERZ834798 (study PRJEB31850, sample SAMEA3708761) | human gut metagenome | biome: human gut; feature: human-associated habitat; material: faeces | place: China | collected 2014 ...
TGTGCCATACAGTTGAGTGTGCACATGAACGCAATAAATAATGAGGTAATAAACCTCGGATTCCATTTGATTCTTTTTTTCATTGCATTACAATATTAGATAGGTTTATAGAATAAAGTGTTCACAATATCGTTCGTATAAGTGTCCGGCTTGCAGATAAGCCGAATTAGGGCTCATGAAATGAGAAAACTCAAACGTGATTGCATTTTCCATTCCCGCTCTTCGCGCAGCGTCCATTTAATGGGTAGGAAACGAATAGGCATGTCCCGGTCAAAAGATTCGATATTGGTCCAGCATTTCATATTGTATTTATCAGCCAGTTTTTTGTTAATAACCAGATAATCATATAATTCATGATAGTCTACCTGACCATCCTGAAATGCCATGATATCGACTGCTCCCTTTACATTATCCAATATTTCGTCCCATTCTTCTTCGTGTTCTTTCACTGACAAGGCTTTGTCACCCGCCATTACCTGGTCTGTCTTTACTCCATGTATGTATGGAGAAACTAAAGTCGTCAGATTGCCAGAGACACTCTTGGCGTGCTTTCCGACTTCCGCATAAATCTTAGACATGTTTTTCGTCCGGCGGCTGATTTCCTGAGATAAATACCATCCCTGAAAAGATGACCATATTTCTTCCATACTTCATCAATCAGAGCCATGTTCAAATCTATTTCTTTCTGAAATAATCCTTCCTGCCAGTACTTCCCGGAATCGTACATACCAAAATAGAAAGCCATGTCGTATTTATCGGCCAGTGTCAGAAACATCTCGACCAAGTCTACAGGCGGATAATACACATCTTCTTTTCCCAACAGGCATTGAAAAGGAGAAGCAATCCATTTACCAAGACCAGCACGAATCAACACTACGGTATTGATTCCCATCTTTTTCATAGCTTTAAAATCCTTATCCCATTCTTTTGTACCCCAATTCTGGTGCGGAATATCCCAACTGATTTCGTCCAGAAAGGTAGCTTTGATAGGCATCCCTTTCAAGGCATTGGGAGTGGCAAATGTCTCAAATGTTTCTTCTTCTTCAGATGCTGCCCTTTTGATGGGAGTGCATGCCGTCAGAAGTTTGCTGCCTGCTAGCAATGAACATGTGGCAAATGCGGTTTTTAGAAAATTACGTCGTCCGTCCATATCGTTCTATTTAAATAAGGGTTTATAAATTTTCCAGTACTTTCCAGCATTGGTACAATCCTCTTGGTACATGGAAACATCCTTTCCATTTCCCGCCTTTGAGTGGCAGCAATACTTCTCCCTGCCGATTCAGATAACCGAACCATTCCGGATATTCCGTATCTTTGAAGTGTGTCCACGTGTAGTCATGTACTTTTTCAAACCATTCCAGACATCTTTTATCTCCGGTCAACTGATAGCCTTTCAATAATGAAATCAAAGATTCAATGTGTACCCACCAGAGTTTCTGATCCCACTCCAATTGCTGGGGAGGACAACCGTTACGGTCCATAAAGTAATAGATGCCTTCACATTGCTTGTCCCAACCGTAATCAAGCATTGTTAAGGTGGTTAACATTGCTTGTTGTATGAGCTCCGGTCGGTTCAGCCTTTTGCCCAGATCCATGATAAACCACATCGCTTCGATAGCATGACCGGGAGTCACTTGGCGTCCTTCGAAGCAATCCACCAGATTACCGTCCATATCGACATTCTCAACAATGATGCCCCCCAGCTCCGGACGATAAAAGACATCCATCACTTCATGGATACAGGTTTCCATCGTCTGTTCCAGATAACCGGGATCCAGAAGATGTTCGATCTCCAAAGCCAGATTACAGAGGATCATCGGGAGGGCGAAGTTCTTCAGATTACGAGTACCAGGATGAACCTTGTTCCACTTGCCTTTCGGATTATCAACTTTAGAGAGTATGATTTCAAAAGTCTTCTTTGCTATGTCCGCATACTCCTGATTTCCCGTAGCAAGACTCAGCTGTCCAAAGGCCATCGTGGCGAAAGTATATGAGAAAATATTGTATGGTTCTACCAGTGGTCTACCCGAACGGTCGAGTGAAAAGTACCAGTTATAATTCCCGTCATGTCCGTATTTTTTTAAGAATTCACCACCCTGAACGGCACAATCCAGCCATTCCTGTCGTTTTTCCACTTTGTTGTAAAGCATGGAGAACATCCATACCTCACGTCCCTGCAACCAGATGAACTTATCCGTATCGAAAACCTTCCCTTCACGGTCCAGGCAGCTGAAATAACCGCCAAACTCAAGATCTTGAGAGTGCTCGAGCCAGAATGGAAGGACATTATCCAATAATTCATTCCGATATTGATCGGCTAGTATTTTAAAATCCATATATCTTTAAGTGTTAAGTTATTAAGGTCTCTTTCTTCTACTGTTCCGACCGGGTCCAGTATCTTTCAATCTCTTCCAGTGACTTTCCTGTGGTCTCCGGCACGAGTTTCCATACGATGAGCATATACGGCACGCACATGACTGCGAACAGGAAGAATGTTCCGGCGGGGGTGAGATTCTGGAGCATCCAGGGGGTTAACTGTCCGATCAGGTACGTTCCTATCCACAGGGCGAATCCTGCAATGGACATCGCCAGTCCGCGCACCTTGGTGGGGTACATCTCCGAGAGGAGCACGAACACCACGGCACAGATGGAGACGGCACAGCAGAATACATAGAACAGGAAGAAAACGAGCAGGAAGAGGCTGGATACTCCCCAGGAATCACCGAAGAGGAAGTAAATGCCGATCAGCAGGAGGGAGACAACCATCCCCGAAACTCCGTAATAGACCAGTTGCTTGCGGCCGACCCTGTCGATGATCACAAGAGCAAGAACGGTGGTCAGAGTGTTGACTAGTCCTACGAGAACTTGGTAAAAAACGCAAGTTTGTCGCTTTGACTGTTAAATATATGCTGAGAAAATCTTATCTTTGCTTTCGTTAAACTAACTAATACCCCCATTTATGAAAAGAAATCATTATTTACTTACCCTTGTTCTCTTGTTAGGGTGCTCTATCTTTGTGAAAGCTTCAGACACCGTTTTTGTACATCAGACGCAAATTCCTATTTTAATTGAGCGGCAGGATAACGTATTGTTCTACTTTCGTTTAGATGCAAAAGAAAGCCGGATGATGGATGAGATCGTTTTGGATTTTGGAAAGAGTGTCAATCTGTCGGATGTACAGGCTGTCAAACTCTATTATGGCGGTACGGAAGCTTTACAAGATAAAGGAAAGAAGAGGTTTGCACCTGTTGACTATATATCCAGTCACCGTCCGGGGAATACATTGGCAGCAATACCGTCTTATTCGATAAAATGTGCGGAAGTCTTGCAGCCTTCTGCAAAAGTAGTTTTGAAGAGTCATTATAAGTTGTTCCCGGGGATTAATTTCTTTTGGATCAGCTTGCAGATGAAGCCGGAGACTTCTCTATTCACGAAAATAAGTTCCGAACTTCAATCAGTGAAGCTAGATGGTAAAGAAGCCATTTGTGAAGAACGGTCGCCGAAAGACATCATTCATCGAATGGCAGTGGGCGTCCGCCATGCCGGTGATGACGGTTCTGCTTCTTTCCGTATTCCCGGATTGGTAACTTCAAATAAAGGAACGCTGCTTGGCGTATATGATGTCCGTTATAATAGCAGTGTCGATCTGCAGGAATATGTAGATGTCGGTTTGAGCCGAAGCACGGATGGTGGCAAAACATGGGAAAAGATGCGCCTTCCTCTTTCGTTCGGCGAATACGATGGTTTGCCTGCTGCACAGAATGGGGTAGGGGACCCTTCTATTCTGGTAGATACCCAAACGAATACAATATGGGTTGTTGCCGCATGGACACACGGAATGGGTAATCAACGTGCCTGGTGGAGTTCTCATCCCGGAATGGATCTATATCAAACAGCACAACTGGTGATGGCAAAAAGTACGGATGACGGTAAAACCTGGTCGAAACCGATTAATATAACCGAACAAGTAAAAGACCCTTCCTGGTATTTCTTGCTTCAGGGACCGGGACGGGGAATAACAATGAGTGATGGAACATTAGTATTCCCTACTCAGTTTATCGACTCTACCCGTGTACCTAATGCCGGCATCATGTATAGTAAAGACCGCGGAAAAACATGGAAGATGCACAACATGGCACGTACCAATACAACCGAAGCGCAAGTAGTAGAAACAGAGCCCGGAGTGCTGATGCTGAATATGCGGGATAACCGTGGAGGAAGCCGTGCTGTGGCAATAACAAAAGATCTGGGCAAGACATGGACAGAACATCCTTCCTCCCGGAAAGCCTTGCAGGAACCTGTATGTATGGCCAGTTTGATCCATGTGGAAGCTAAAGATAATGTACTTGATAAAGATATCCTTTTGTTCTCGAATCCGAATACGACCAGAGGACGCAATCATATAACTATTAAAGCCAGCTTGGACGGCGGACTGACCTGGCTTCCCGAACATCAGTTAATGCTGGATGAAGGAGAAGGCTGGGGATATAGCTGTTTGACAATGATTGATCGGGAAACGATTGGTATCTTGTATGAGAGTAGTGCAGCACACATGACATTTCAAGCAGTAAAACTGAAAGATTTGATTCGATGAAAAGTCTTCGAATCTTTTTGGGGATTGCATTTTTATTCCATACCTTATATATATTGGGAGCAGATCATTTGCGTCTGCTTCCCCAACCTCAGCAATGTGTGCTTGCAAAAGGATATTTTGTCGTGGGGAAAATGCAGCTTTCCACTCCTGTGCTTTCGCAGGAATGGAAGCAGTTTGTGACGGAGATGGGAGGTACTCTGACTGATCAGTCGGTATCCTCTATCAATATAAAATTGGTTGACGCGATTGACAATGTACCTGTCAATCAGGAAGAGGCTTATCGTCTGACTATTACTCCAAAGGCAATTACTGTGGAGGCTGTAGCAGAGCGTGGAGTATATTGGGCGATGCAGACGCTATATCAGCTAAAAGAAGAAAAGGGAAAGAAAATCCGACTGAAATGTGGTACTATCACTGATTGGCCGGCTTTCCGGATTCGGGGTTTCATGCAGGATGTAGGGCGTAGCTACTTGTCTTTGGAGGAGTTGAAACGTGAGATAGCTATATTATCCCGATTTAAAATCAATACCTTTCATTGGCACTTGACGGAAAATCAGGCATGGCGTCTGGAAAGTAAAATCTTTCCGATGTTGAATGATAGTGCGAATATGACTCGTATGGCGGGTAAATATTACACGCTGGAGGAAGCGAGAGAGTTGACCAAGTTCTGTAAAGCTCATCAGGTACTGTTGATTCCGGAGATTGATATGCCCGGACATAGTGCGGCATTTATCCGTACTTTCCGTCATGATATGCAAAGTCCGGAAGGAATGAAGATCCTGAAACTCCTGCTGGATGAGATTTGTGAAACGTTTGATGTTCCATATCTCCATATTGGAACAGACGAAGTGCATTTTACTAATCCGCAGTTTGTGCCCGAAATGGTGGCTTATATCCGTGACAAAGGGAAAAAAGTGATTTCCTGGAATCCCGGATGGAAGTATAAGACGGGTGAGATCGACATGATGCAACTTTGGAGCTATCGTGGCAAAGCCCAACAAGGTATTCCCGCTATTGACTCCCGTTTCCATTATTTGAATCATTTTGATACGTTCGGCGATATAATTGCTCTATATAATAGTCGGATTTATAATGTGGATATGGGAAGTGATAATCTTGCCGGAGTCATTATGGGTATCTGGAATGATCGTTTAATCGACAAAGAGTGGAATATAGTTCTGGAAAATAACTTTTACCCGAATATGCTGGCTATCGCAGAGCGTTCATGGCGGGGAGGAGGAACTGAATATTTCGATAAGCAGGGAACAATTCTTCCTGTAGATGAAAACTCTGAGGTCTTTCGTAATTTTGAGGATTTCGAAAGTCGTATGTTATGGTATAAAGAACATCTGTTTAAAGGGTATCCATTTGCCTATGTCAAACAGACTCATGTAAAATGGAACATTACAGATGCTTTTCCGAATGAGGGGGATCTGACTAAAGTTTTTCCACCGGAAGAAGAGTTGAAAGATTCATATACCTATGAAGGGAAGCAATATGGAGTGCACCCTGCCATAGGAGCCGGTATCTATCTCCGACACGTATGGGGGAAAATTGTGCCGGCTTTTTATAAAGACCCGCAGGAGAATCATACTGCTTATGCCTACACGTATGTCTATTCTTCTAAAGCACAGGAAGTCGGCTTATGGGCTGAATTTCAGAATTATGGACGTTCTGAGAATGACCTGCCGCCATTACCGGGAAAGTGGGATTATAAAGAAAGCCGTATTTGGATTAATGATCAGGAAATACTGCCTCCGATATGGTCTGCTACTCATCGCGTGAAAAGTTCGGAAACAGCCTTAGGTAATGAGAATTGTGTGGCACGTCCGCCACTACGGGTTCATTTGCATAAAGGCTGGAATAAGGTATTGCTGAAACTGCCTGTCGGCAAATTCTCAACGAATGAAGTTCGATTGGTTAAATGGATGTTTACTGCAGTATTTGTTACTCCTGACGGCGATAAGGCCGTAGAAGGACTGATCTATTCTCCGGAAAAGAAAATGTAATAGACTTTTATATGATGAAAAATGTATTATTGATTGTTGTTGCAGCCTTGTTTATTGCATCAGCTAATGCGCAACAACATCGTATCAAAGTTGCCTGCATCGGGAATAGTATCACCTATGGTTATGGATTGCCCGACCGGACTACGCAATCGTATCCGGCGCAATTACAGAAGATGCTGGGAGAGCCTTATCAAGTCAAAAACTTCGGCAAATCGGGTGCTACCTTGTTGAATAAAGGGCACCGGCCTTACATGCAGCAAGATGAGTTTCGCAGAGCGATCGACTTCGCCGGAGATATTGTGGTTATTCATTTGGGCATCAATGATACAGATCCCCGTGATTGGCCCGATTATCGTGATTTCTTTGTGAAAGATTACATTGAATTGATCGATTCTTTTCGGGCGGCTAATTCTAAAGTCCGGATTATGATTGCCAGACTTGCACCTATTGCCGATCGACATCCTCGTTTCCTGTCAGGGACACGTGACTGGCATGGAGAAATACAATTGGCTATTGAGAATGTGGCACGCTATACCGGAGTACAGTTGATCGACTTTCATGAGCCGTTGTATCCATACCCTTTCATATTGACGGACGCCGTACACCCTGATTCCGAAGGAGCGTTTATTATGGCTCAGACCGTATATTCCGCCATTACCGGAGATTATGGCGGACTGAAAATGTCGTTGCTTTATACAGACAATATGGTATTGCAACGGGATGTTCCGCTGACGGTTCAAGGAATTGCCAATGCCGGGGACCGGGTAACTGTAAGCATAGCCGACCGGCAAATGAAAACAAAAGCAGGTCTGAATGGAAAATGGTCGGTAACGTTGCCTCCTTTAAAGGCGGGTGGTCCTTATACCTTAAAGATCTCAACGGATGAGACAGACCTTCAATATCAAAATGTGTTAGCGGGTGAAGTCTGGCTTTGTTCCGGTCAGTCAAATATGGAGTTTATGCTGAAACAGGCTTCGACTGCCCGAGACGATATTCCACGTGCCGCAGATCAGCAACTTCGTTTGTATGATATGAAAGCACGTTGGCGCACAAATGCCGTCGAATGGGAGGCGACCGTACTTGACTCGTTGAATCATCTCCAATATTATAAGGATACGGAATGGAAAAATTGTACTCCGGCGACAGCTTCTGATTTCTCGGCAATTGCATACTATTTTGGTAAGATGCTAAGAGATAGTCTGAATGTTCCGGTTGGATTGATTTGCAATGCCGTTGGAGGATCACCTACAGAAGCCTGGGTAGATAGAGCTAGTTTGGAATATCAGTTTCCCGCCATTTTAAAAGACTGGACTAAAAATGATTTTATTCAGGAATGGGTGCGCGGACGGGCTGCTTTGAATATAAAAAAGTCAGCAAATAGCCAGCAGAGGCATCCGTATGAGCCTTGTTATTTATATGAGTCGGGGATTCGGCCTTTGGAACAGTATCCGATACGAGGAGTAATCTGGTATCAGGGAGAATCGAATGCGCATAATTGGGAAGCCCATGAAAAATTATTTAAACTGCTCGTGAATAGTTGGCGAAAGAATTGGAATGATGCCTGCCTGCCTTTTTATTATGTACAATTATCCAGTTTGAATCGCCCTTCTTGGCCTTGGTTCCGTGATAGTCAGCGTAGAATGTTGAATGAAATTTCTCATATCGGAATGGCTGTATCCAGCGATCATGGTGATTCTCTGGATGTGCATCCTACCTGTAAGAAACCCGTGGGAGAGCGTTTGGCGCGATGGGCTTTGAATAAAACGTATCAGAAAAATGTCATTCCTTCCGGTCCTTTATTTCGTGGTGCAAACGTTCGCGGTGGGAAAGTCTTTTTGTCTTTTGATTATGGAAAAGGGATGCGGAGCTCGGACGGAAAGCCCTTACAATGCTTTGAAGTAGCGGAATATGATGGTATCTATTATCCGGCAACGGCTGAGGTTGTAGGAGACCAGGTGAAGGTGTATAGTAAAGAAGTGCCAAATCCCCGCTATGTACGTTATGGCTGGCAACCTTTTACGCGGGCTAATCTGATCAATCGGGAAGGACTGCCTGCTTCGACATTTCGTGCCGAATTTTCGATGAAATGAGATATTTTGTGGCTTCAATAGGAAATATTTAACAAAAAAGCAATATCTTTACTCCGTTAATATCTAATGCCCCCACTATGATCTTAAATTTGACAGGAAAGATAGCGCCGATAGCATGTGGATTGCTATGTTGCTGTAGTATGGTTTATGCTCAGGGTAATGACACTTCGGAAGTCATACTACTGGATACCGGTTGGGAATTTTCTCAGTCAGGGACTGAAAAGTGGATGCCAGCCACGGTTCCTGGTACGGTTCATCAGGACCTGATCAGTCATGAATTACTGCCGAATCCCTTTTATGGGATGAATGAAAAGAAAATTCAATGGGTGGAGAATGAGGACTGGGAATATAGAACCTCCTTTATAGTTTCCGAAGAGCAATTGAATCGTGACGGAATCCAACTTATTTTCGAAGGTCTCGATACCTATGCAGACGTATATCTCAACGGCTCATTATTGCTGAAGGCTGATAATATGTTTGTGGGGTATACACTTCCTGTAAAATCTGTGTTGCGGAAGGGCGAGAATCACTTATATATTTATTTCCATTCACCTATCCGGCAAACGTTGCCGCAATATGCTTCCAATGGCTTCAATTATCCAGCGGATAACGATCATCACGAGAAACATCTTAGTGTGTTCAGCCGTAAGGCTCCGTATAGTTACGGTTGGGACTGGGGCATCCGAATGGTGACAAGTGGTGTCTGGCGCCCGGTTACTCTTCGTTTTTACGACATAGCTACCATATCCGACTACCATGTCAGACAATTATCGCTGACAGATGAAAACGCTCGTCTGTCTAATGAACTTATTGTTAATCAGATTGTTCCTCAGAAAACTCCGGCTGAAGTAAGGGTCAATGTATCGTTGAATGGAACTACCATTACAGAAGTAAAACAGCAGGTGACACTGCAACCCGGGATAAATCATATCACTCTTCCTACTGACGTGACGAATCCTGTACGATGGATGCCCAATGGTTGGGGAACTCCGACTCTGTATGATTTCTCGGCTCAGATAGCTTGTGGAGATCGGATTGTTGCGGAACAATCTCATCGGATTGGTTTACGAACGATTCGTGTGGTAAATGAAAAAGATAAGGACGGAGAATCTTTTTATTTTGAAGTCAATGGCATACCGATGTTTGCCAAAGGAGCTAATTATATTCCTCAGGATGCACTGTTGCCTAATGTTACTACGGAACGCTATCAGACTTTGTTCCGTGACATGAAGGAAGCCAATATGAATATGGTTCGTATATGGGGTGGCGGGACATATGAGAATAATCTTTTCTATGACCTTGCCGATGAGAACGGGATACTTGTCTGGCAGGATTTTATGTTTGCGTGTACTCCTTATCCATCCGATCCTACTTTCCTGAAACGGGTAGAGGCGGAGGCTGTTTACAATATTCGCCGTCTTCGGAATCATGCCTCTTTGGCGATGTGGTGTGGTAATAATGAAATACTGGAAGCTCTGAAATATTGGGGCTTTGAGAAGAAATTTACTCCGGAGGTTTATCAAGGATTAATGCATGGTTATGATAAACTGTTCCGTGAGCTGTTGCCTTCAATGGTTAAAGAAGTTGATTCGGATCGTTTTTATGTGCACAGTTCGCCCTATCTCGCTAACTGGGGGCGTCCGGAATCATGGGGGATAGGAGACAGTCATAATTGGGGAGTCTGGTACGGAAAGAAGCCATTTGAGTCTTTAGATACCGATTTGCCGCGTTTTATGAGTGAATTTGGTTTCCAGTCATTTCCGGAAATGAAAACCATTGCTGCTTTTGCTGCTCCTGAAGATTATCAGATTGAGTCTGAAGTGATGAATGCGCATCAGAAGAGTAGTATTGGAAATTCATTGATCCGTACTTATATGGAACGTGATTATATCATTCCCGAAAGTTTCGAGGATTTTGTGTATGTCGGATTAGTCTTGCAAGGACAGGGGATGCGGCATGGACTGGAAGCTCACAGACGCAATCGTCCTTATTGTATGGGGACATTGTATTGGCAGTTGAACGACAGTTGGCCGGTGGTATCCTGGTCAAGTATTGATTATTATGGTAATTGGAAGGCATTACATTATCAGGCAAAGCGTGCTTTTACACCGATCTTGATCAATCCTATACAGCAGAATGACAGTTTGAGTGTTTTTCTAATTTCAGATCGGCTTGATGCAATGGAGCAAATGACATTGGAAATGAAAGTCGTGGATTTTGATGGAAAAACGCTGGGTAAGAAGATACAAGTACATTCGTTGGAAGTTCCGGCAAATACTTCAAAATGTGTTTATCGTGCAAAACTGGATGGCTGGCTGACTCCCGAAGACTGTCGACGTAGCTTCTTGAAATTGATACTCAAAGATAAATCAGGACATCAGGTGGCTGAGAGCGTCCATTTTTTCAGAAAGACGAAAGATTTGCAACTTCCTCCAGCATCAGTATCCTATCAAATGAAGCAGACGGATGGTAAATGTGAATTGACTCTCTTTTCATCAATGTTGGCAAAAGATATTTTTATTGAGACTCCATTGCAGGGAGCCCGTTACAGTGACAACTTCTTTGATCTCTTACCCGGAGAACGTAAGAAAGTAATTATTACTTCTCCCCGGATAAAGAAGGGAGAAGAGTTACCTGTCAATATCAAGCATATTCGAGAAACCTATAAATAAAACTAATTTATTAACTACTAACACCTAATTTTTATTTTATGAAACAACTCCTAAAATTAACAGGATGTGTGGCACTGGCAGGACTGATGAATTCTTGTGGCTCGGTACAAGAAGAAGCCAATTATCAGATTATCCCATTGCCACAAGAAATTGTAACATCGCAAGTAAACCCCTTTATTTTGAAAAGCGGTGTGAAAATCCTTTATCCGGAAGGAAATGAGAAGATGCAGCGTAATGCGCAATTTTTGGCTGATTATCTGAAGACTGCAACCGGAAAAGACTTTTCGATTGAAGCCGGAACTGAAGGTAAAAATGCTATAGTGCTGGCGTTAGGCTCAGAAGTAGAAAACCCTGAATCTTATCAGTTGAAAGTCACCGATCAAGGTGTCACGATAACTGCCCCTACAGAAGCCGGAGTTTTCTATGGTATTCAGACTTTGCGTAAATCATTGCCTATTGCTTTGGGTGCTGATGTAGCATTGCCTGCTGTTGAAATCAAGGATGCTCCTCGTTTCGGTTATCGTGGTGCACATTTCGATGTTAGCCGTCATTTCTTCACAATTGATGAAGTGAAGACTTATATTGATATGCTGGCTTTGCATAACATGAACCGTTTGCACTGGCATATTACTGACGACCAGGGATGGCGTCTGGAAATCAAGAAATATCCGAAGTTGACGGAAATAGGTTCTCAAAGATCGGGAACAGTCATCGGACGTAACTCCGGTGAATATGATAACAC
>ERZ834798.2812-NODE-2812-length-12095-cov-2.954236_pt1 | contig 12095 bp, 10 predicted proteins | sample MGYA00519689_ERZ834798 | MGnify/ENA primary metagenome ERZ834798 (study PRJEB31850, sample SAMEA3708761) | human gut metagenome | biome: human gut; feature: human-associated habitat; material: faeces | place: China | collected 2014 ...
TCTTCTTATACTTCTTTTACCTTTTAATATCTTTTTGATTTTGTATTTATGCAGATTTTCACCTGCGTAGTTTTTATTTCTTGTCGTTCTGCCACAGAACAGTTCCTTTCCAGATTTCCTTTTTCTATCACGTCCATCGATATATTTTGCATCATAGAAGATTTCTAAAGAACGATTGTTTCTTCTTTTCTGATGAAAATACAAGGTATTGCATCTATTCTTGCTATAGTTTCCAGCAATACAGAAGGCATCATCATGATGTGATTTCTCTATATGCCATTCATTACGTGTCATATTTGTTCTATAGCCATAGGTATATCTTATTTCTGTTGTTGGATAGATGACCTTGAGTGTATCAACGATTTCTTTACGGATGATATTCATAAAAGCTGTTTCTTTTAATGATTTTATCTTTGGTTTCCATCCATAGAGAAGATGACCAGGCTGATGATTTTCTGGAGTATGTGACAGTTCACATAGAGTTATCAGATTACCAGGTCTGTTGCTCCTGTCATTTCTGTAATAACCAATATGATGAACAGCAAGTCTAAGCTTTTCTCTGTCTGAAACAGACATTTTATGACATTTGCAGTCTGGATTCTGGCATGTATAGCCATCACGATAGCGAATGTAGGATTTCATGTTTTCAAATCCTTCGGCTTCACCATGCTGATAGTCTTCTCCTTCAAGATTTCGTCCTTCAGCGACAGCTTTCATTAAAGCTGGGTCAAAAAGTCCAATTTCTACAGTGATTTTTGTGATTGGCATGATGCTTTTCAACATCATGATGAAACGAAGATGCGTATCTCTTTTTCTTTTTAATGATGGAGCTATCCATCCCTTTTGTTTGCTTGCAATACGATTGTTGAAACGAGGCTTTCTATATCGAAGGCGACTTCTTCTTTGTCTTCGATACATCCTTCTTTCCTTATTTCTTTCAACCATTCCACATTCCTGTTCTAGTTCTGCAGAAAATACTTCAGCCTTTGACGTGGATACTGAAAATCCAATATGTTTATATCCGGCATCAATGCCTAATGTCATGTCCTGTTTATATTTATTTCTGACTTCAAACAGCAACTGAACTGTGAAAGATTTATTTCTTACCACTTTTGCCTTCTTTTCTTTAAGAAGTGTTCTTATGAACCCGCCGTTATGGCAGGGCATAAGTGGATTTTTATTCATGTCTAAAACATATGTATATGCCATAATCGGCCTCCTTTAATTGATTTAATACGACAATCGACTTTAAGTCATGTCGTTCTCACATATACTGAACGAGCTATATGTGGTAGGTTCTCTTCGCCAATGTTATGAGTGAGTTTTAAATGAATACTACACTTTGCCTACCCTTCAGCAATGTTTAATAGTATTCCGTAGAGCAAAGGACGAGAGAAGTATCCTTTGGTACCTATATATTTCACTCTAACGTAGTCTTCAGTTAAGACTTAGGCTAATCAGTTACTTGTTTAAAACTTCTACAACAAGCCCACTACTTTAGTGGTGGGTACTGACTTACTTCGAATTCTATTTCGTTGTTTTGCTCGCTACTGCCACTATTTTCGTATTTTTTGCATATTACAATATATCTTTCTGGATAAAATACTGGTCTGTTCCATATAGTTTTATTGATGATGACTGGAGCCAAAAATGTATGCGCTTCTTCATATTCTTTATTAACAACGATTACAGTATCATTTTCATTTAGATTATTTTCAACACAACCAGTAACGACGAATACAAATAACATAGCAAATACCGTAGCAATAACAAACTTGCACTTTCCTTTATTTCCCATCTTACTTAGCTATTGTAACCTCTATTTTTATAGTTTCTCTTTCAAGCTCTTTCCCTATAATATTTCTATAGATTTTTTCTTTATATTTTATTCTATTTTTTGTTCCTTCTTTTTTGAAAACATCACATTGGTCTTCGTTATATTTTAGATTAACAACTTTTCCGTTATTGTTAATAAAACTGATTTTTGAAGATATATCATCACCAGCTTTTTCTAAAAAATACTTATTTTCATTAACAATAGGTGTGGTCACAACAACGTCATGTTGTACTGTTTTTGTTTTCCAAAAAATTGGTAAAAAATCAAAAGGAAGAACAAACAAAATAATAATTATTATAATTGTCAATTTACTTAATTTCACATCATCACTATCTTTGTCGTTTTGCCTATTTAAATCTATACCAATAAAAACAAGGGATATTAAAACAGCAATTAATAATAACATTATAAAAGTAATATAATATCTAAACATCTCTCTCCTCTCCTATATTCTTCTTTACAAATTCCCAATTCCCGTTAGCAAATTCTTTAACTATCTTTTGCAATAATTGATAATTTTCCCAAACAGGAATTCGTTTTTCAACTTCTATTTCCTCTTCTTTTCCATCTATCATCCAAGAAGCATAAAATTTTACATTATTTCTAAAATCTATATCGAATTCTAAATATTTTCCTTTTTCTTCCCATTCTAGTTGCCATTCCCCATTGAGAGTGCAGAACAATTCGGGCTGAATATCGAAAAGATAAAGTATTGAAGCTATTTTAGAACAGGCATTCTCTACGACATCATTTGCTATATAATTTTTTAGCGTATCATTCCAAAAAGCAAGCTTCATAATATTTTTATCTAATTTGACAAGTTCTTCTCTTGAAATAACTAAACTTGTGAATTCCGTCCTTTTTTCTGGAGTTACATTTCCTGGATATGTATCATCTAAGAAAGGAAATACCTCAACCTTACCGTTTTCCTTTCTTTTTATCGGATTTTTCTTCGCTTTTTCAATCGCTTCACGGTGGACACCTTTTATGTTAGAAGCCTCACCTCTTTGTATAAACTTGCTTAAATTAATAGGTTTATAATCACATACATTTGCAGCAAGGTTTAAATGTTTATCATGTTTTGAAACAGTTTCATTATGTTCATGTCCATGGACATTAAACCAAGGTCCAAGGATTTTTTCGTGAGATAAAAGTATTTTTTCACTAATAAGTAACGGTCCTTTATAGACTTCATCAAAAACTTCTTCATATTTAGTAATTCCAGTATCATGATTTCCCATAATAAGAACCTTATATCCTGGAATTTGTTTTATATATCCTAAATTTCCTACATCACCCAAATGAATAAATGTATCTGTTTTTTTTATGTATTTTCTAAGTATTTTTACTTGTTCTTCTGGACTAATCCAATTTTCATCCATCAATTTGCAATCACTATCTTCAAAATGAGTATCAGAAATAGCCCAAATAGCACAACCATCCGCCCATTTTTGAAAAGGTTTATATAAATTCTCTAACATTTTTCTCTCCTATTTTGACATATAGCATCCTACCAATATGCATGAAATTATAGCAGCTCCAATACAGAACCCTGCACTATAACTAGCAAAATACTTTTGAAAAGCGCTAGGTATAAATAAAAAAATAATAAACTGAATGATAGCAATACCAGTGAAAATAAATATAGGTTTTAATTCCATTGGACATTCTTTAAAAAAATTAATAATTTGATTTTTCATATTTTTTCTCCTTTTTTAAATAAAAGCTACAATTGAAATCAATATTAATGAAAATAATGAAATAGCACCACTAAAAGCGGAATATTCTGTATAATATGCTGAATTTGCATTAGACCAAAATTTTGCAAATACATAGCTTATTGAATAAGCGAAAGTTTCAGCAAAAAGCAACGTCATTAAAATATTAATAAAATTAGACATATTTAGTGCTCTAAGAAACATACTTATAACTACTAATGACATATGCACAACAATATACTATCCCATAAAATACCTCCTTTTTTACTATTTATAGCAAATAGTTATTGTCTTTGGATACAACTTTTCACCAAAAGCATTTATCCAATAAGTTACAACCATTTTATTCGACTTACTTTTTTGATATTGAAATTTTGTTGTTGAATAATATTCGATAGTTTCTTCGCTAATGATATCTTTATCATATTTTTTGAATTCAATTTCGTGATATCTTTCGTTCTTTTTCATGTTCATTGATGTGAATGGCTTGCTTTCATCAAAAACAACTTTTTCTGACAAATTATAAGTTACATTTTTTGTATCTGTTGGATGTTCAGAATAGAAAACACCTCCGACGCTTCCTACACAAGAAATAAAACAAATAATTGTTATTGCACCAGCTAAACTACTACCATTATCCATAAATACGCACAAAGCTATTGCGAATACAAATGCAGAAACTAAAAATATCCAAAAAAAAGTACCAATCAATAATTTACCCTCCCCTTATAAAAATGATAATCCGATTATCATAACACTTATTTCAAAACCGATAAAAATAATGACAAGCGTTGGATAAAATGATGCTGATATATATTCGCTCTTATATTCAGCAATTAATGTAGTTATTAAAGCAATTATAAAAATTATCATTAAGCAAAAACCTATAATTCTCATCATTATTTCACATCTCCTATTTTCCTTTTGTTATAAGGACGTCACTGATTTTATCATAGTAAACTGTTCCGAAAATATTTGTTTTTGAGCTTCTTTTATAAGAAATCTTATTTTGTTTACCAATTTTGTATCTAATTTTGCAATCTTTACCGATTTTTAATGTCTCATCTTCACCGTTTTTTATAAAATTAATATATCTTGTATCTTCTCTATTAGAAATTTTTACATAGTTACCTTTTTCGTAAGGAATATCCAATACATATGACTCATTAACCTTTTTTTCGTCTTTTACTATTGGGATACTCCGAAACGGTATACAAATAAATACAGCGATAATAAGCAACTCAAAAGCAAAGCTGCAATGAAGATTTATTGCTGTAGCAACAGCAATAAAACCAACAAGAACAGTGATTACTGTACAAAATATCCAATAACTCTAACTCATTTTTTACGACCCTCTCTTCTCTTTTTACGAGCTTCGCGTCTTTTACGCTTTTCCCTTTTTTCTTTTCTTTTTTGAAGTTCTTCCTCACTCATGTAAGTATCCATGTTGCTAACGCCAAGTCGAGAAGTCTTTGCTCCGCTCGCCTTCTTTTTTTTCTTTTTCTTCTTTCTTTGTTTCTTTACGGGCTTCACAGGTTTTGTCAAATTTTCAATAGCTTTCTTATTTTTATTTTCTTGCAATGTTTCTTGCTTTTTTTCAGCAAGTTTTTGTATAGCCATCAGAAATTGACTTAAATCTGTAAATTGAGTATCCCAATAGTTGCTTTTATCTTTCATATGACCTCCTATATACTTACGAATGAAACTTATTTTCGTTTTTCGATTTTAAATTCTATCTTCAAATATTTGACTCATCTGAGCTATACGAATTTTATTTAATTCGTCCATGATATTATCAATATTTGTTCCTACACCAATTAGCAACCCCGGGAAGACCCTGCAAGCATCCAGCTTATCTATTTGCTGTTTTATCCCGGTTTTTTTATCGGTCTGGGCACCAATTGACAAATACAGGCAGTCATATTCCTGCTTTCGTCGGGGGTGACTGCGATGAACAAGTCCGCTTCTTTCACGCCTACCTCTTTCAGTCCCGAGATGGAAGAAGGAGAAGCCGTGACAGTCAACAAATCGAAGTTGGCGCTGAGGGCACTTAGTTTTTCTTCGTCATCGTCCATCAGGATAATGTCCTGTTTTTCCCGGGACAATAATTTAGCCAGGTGGGTGCCTACGTTTCCGGCACCTGCGATAATTATCTTCATCTTCAGTTAGTTAATTCTTTTATTTTGCTCATGTCGGGCAGAAGTTCACATTGCTTCAGCAATTCTTTTGTCAGGCTGTCTTCATCCATTCCGCAGAGCTGATATAACTCGGCTACCGTGCCGTGTTGCACGAATTTATCCGGAATTCCGATGCGTTTGACTGTCGGGGTATATTCATGGTCGGCCATGAATTCAAGTACGGCACTTCCCATTCCTCCCTGAATCGTTCCGTCTTCTATGGTGACGATGTGGCGGAATGTGCGGCCCACTTCGTGCAGCAGTTCTTCGTCCAGCGGTTTGAGGAATCTCAGATCATAGTGGGCGATGCTTCTTCCCGATTCGGACTCGGCACGGGCGATGGCACTCCTTGCTTTATTTCCGATAGGTCCTATGCTGATGACAGCTATATCTTTTCCGTCCTTCAATTTCCGTCCTTTGCCTACAGGAATTTCTTCAAGCGGGCATTTCCAGTCCACCAATACGCCACGGCCACGCGGATAGCGGAGTACGAACGGACCTTTATCCGGCAGTTGTGCCGTGTACATCAGTCGTCGCAGCTCATGCTCATTCATAGGGGAGGCGATGGTCAGATTAGGTATCGGACGCAGATAAGCCATGTCGAACGCACCGTGATGTGTCGGACCGTCTTCGCCTACCAGTCCGGCACGGTCGAGACAGAGAACTACGGGAAGATTCTGAATAGCCACATCATGGATAATATTGTCATAAGCCCGTTGCATGAACGATGAATAGATGTTGCAGAAAGGCTGCAAGCCATCTTTTGCCATTCCTCCGGAGAAGGTGACGGCGTGGCCTTCGGCAATACCCACATCGAAAGCCCGCTTGGGCATTTTGGACATGAGGATGTTCATCGAACAGCCGGAAGGCATGGCGGGAGTTACACCTACGATCCTTGGATTGGCTTCCGCCAGTTCCACCAGTGTATTTCCGAAAACGTCTTGGAACAGGGGAGGCATTCCTTCCGTATTGGCTACGAAACGCTCTCCGGTGACGGGATCGAACTTGCCGGGAGCGTGCCATTCGGTGGCGTGTTTCTCGGCAGGGGCGAAGCCTTTTCCTTTGATCGTGTGGAGATGCAGTATTTTGGGACCTTTGAGGTCTTTAATGTCACGCAATACCCTCGAAAGGTTCTTTATGTCATGGCCATCGATAGGACCGAAGTAGCGGATGTTCATTCCTTCGAATATATTCTGTTGCTGGGCGGCCATTGACTTCAGACTGTTGCCGAAGCGGATCAGTGCCTTGCGACGTTCATCGTTCAGGATGCCGAGCTTGAACAACAGGCGGGAAGCCTTGAAACGCAGTTGGTTGTAGCGGTTCGAGGTTGTCAGGTTGAACAGGTATTGTTTCATACCGCCGACACTGCGGTCGATAGCCATGTCGTTATCATTCAGGATAATAAGCAGGTTGTTCGGGGTGGTAGAAGAATTGTTCAATCCTTCAAAAGCCAGTCCTCCGCTCATCGAACCGTCTCCGATGATGGCTATTACATGACGTTGGTCGTCTCCCTTCTTGGCGGCGGCGACAGCCATGCCGAGGGCTGCGGAGATCGAATTGGAAGCGTGTCCGCAGGTAAATGTATCGTATTCGCTTTCTTCGGGAGAAGGGAAGGGGCGAATACCTCCCAGTTTCCGGTTGGTGGAGAATGCTTCACGCCGTCCTGTGAGGATTTTGTGGCCGTACGCCTGATGTCCCACGTCCCATACAATACGGTCATAAGGTGTATTGTAGACGTAGTGCAGGGCTACGGTCAGTTCCACTGTTCCGAGGCTGGCAGCGAAGTGCCCCGGATTGCAGGAGAGTTCTTTAATAATGTCTTGCCTTAATTCATCGCATACTTCCGGCAGTTGGTCTACTTCCAGACGGCGCAGATCATCGGGGCTGTTGATTGAGTTTAGCAAGTTATATATCGGTTCATTCTTCATGATTCGAGAAAATTTGGTGCAAAAATACGAAAAAGAAAGCGGAAGCCCTTTCTTTTTACCTAAATTCTTATTGTTAAAGCGAAGTACGAGGGTGGAATGGCATTCGGTCGTTGGTATATTGAAGTATGTGCCGTCGGGTTCCCGGAAGAACTGTAACTTTCTTTTTATTATGTGAAATGTGGATTAATATTACTAATCAAATGAAATCTCTATTAGGGAAATAAAAGTTGCATGAAAAAAGAGAACATGAACTTGCAGAAACGTTCGTATCGTTATTAATAAATTTGATGATCGTTTATTATAGACGTGTCTTCCGTTTATTAGAAACTCTAAAATGAGATTTTGTAGGAAATAGATTGAATTAATGCAACAAAAAAGGCTGCAAACTTCATAGAGCTTGCAGCCTTTGGGCTATATCAATCGTCTTATTCCTTAGTAAAATGAGAAGGAATAAGCTGTATTTGTTGTAATATGATACTGTATTTTATCCATGTTTTCTATTCTTTTATATCCGTTATTCATTGATTTTCTGTTTTCGGTCTACAAATATACAACATAAAAAGCCATTTGTCAAGCCTTGAATAGATTTGTGATTAAAATAAAGCGGAATATCGTATCTTTGTCGTACTTTTGCAAGAGAGAAACAATCGAAAGAAGGAGAATATATGGATTTTCAAACAAAGGTAGAACTACCGGCGGGCTTGCCGCCTGTCAGTCATGCGGAACGGATTCTTTTGATGGGGTCTTGTTTTGCAGAGAACATGGGCAGGTTGCTGGCAGAAAATAAATTTCGCGTTGACATGAATCCTTTCGGGATTCTCTATAATCCGCTGTCGGTCTCTACGGCTTTGGTGGAGATATTGAAGGGGAAGGTGTATCAGGAGAAAGACTTATTCCTATATAAGGAGTGCTGGCATAGTCCGATGCATCATGGTTTGTTCTCTGCGTCATCGCCGGAGGAAGTACTTGAAAAGATAAACACTCGCTTGTCGCAGGCTCACCGTTCGGTCCACGAACTTGACTGGCTGATGCTGACTTTCGGCACTGCCTATGTATATGAACAGAAAGAAACAAGGCAGGTAGTCTCCAATTGTCATAAACTGCCGGAGAGCTGCTTCAACCGCCGGATTCTTTCGGTAGATGAGATTGTGAACGAATATACTTCGTTGATAACCAGTATGGTGGCGCGCAATTCTCACTTGAAGGTCTTGTTCACGGTCAGCCCTATCCGGCATATACGTGACGGGATGCATGCCAACCAGTTGAGTAAATCGACCTTATTGCTTGCCATCGACCGCCTGCAACAGCTCTTTCCGGATCATGTGTTCTACTTTCCTTCTTATGAGATCGTTTTGGATGAACTGCGTGATTATCGCTATTATGCCGATGACATGCTTCATCCGTCTCCGTTGGCTGTCCGTTATTTGTGGGAACGCTTTTCGGAGGCCTTCTTTTCTGCCGAAACGAAGCAGGTGATCACTGCCATCGAAGATATTACTAAAGACTTGTCACACAAGCCTTTTCATCCGGAGTCGGAAGCGTATCAACGCTTTTTAGGACAAATAGTGTTAAAAATCGAACGACTTAACGGAAAATATCCGTACTTAGACTTTCAAAAAGAAACAGAACTATGTCATATACGATTGAATCCATAGCCGAATATATCGGTGCACGCCGTGTCGGAGAGCATGAAGCGACGATTGATTGGCTACTTACAGATAGCCGCTCTTTGAGCTTTCCGGAAGAAACCCTTTTCTTTGCTTTGCCCACCAAACGTAATAATGGTGCACGCTATATCTCCGAACTATATGATCGGGGAGTGCGCAACTTCGTGGTTACGGAAGAAGACTTTAAGAGAATGGAGAATGGAGAATGGAAAATGGAGAATGCTATGCAGCAGGATGGTGCGCAGCCTACTCCCAACTCTCGACTCTCCATTCTCGATTTCTCCAATTTCTTGATCGTGGCGAATCCTTTGAAGGCTTTGCAGAAGCTGGCCGAGGCTCATCGGGAGAATTTCAAGATTCCGGTAATCGGTATCACGGGCAGTAATGGAAAGACCATTGTGAAAGAGTGGTTGCATCAATTATTGAGTCCGGACCGCTGCATTGTCCGTTCGCCCCGCAGTTATAATTCTCAGATCGGCGTTCCCTTGTCCGTCTGGCAACTGAATGAAGAAGCCGAATTGGGTATTTTCGAAGCCGGTATCTCCGAAATGGGGGAGATGGGGGCCTTGAAGCGCATGATTAAACCGACTATCGGTATTCTGACTAATATAGGCGGTGCCCATCAGGAGAATTTCTTCTCATTGCAGGAGAAATGTATGGAGAAGCTGACACTCTTTAAAGATTGCGATGTGGTGATCTATAATGGAGATAACGAGCTGATCAGTAATTGTGTGGCAAAGTCGATGCTGACAGCCCGTGAGATTGCATGGAGCTGCAAGGATATCGAGCGCCCTCTTTATATCAGCAAGGTGACAAAGAAAGAAGACCATACTGTGATTGCTTACCGCTATCTGGATATGGATAATATCTTCTGTATTCCTTTTATAGACGATGCTTCCATCGAAAATGCGTTGAACTGCCTGGCAGCCTGTCTTTATCTGATGACTCCTGCCGATCAGATTACCGAACGGATGGCACGGCTCGAACCGATCGCCATGCGCCTGGAAGTAAAAGAAGGCAAGAATAATTGTATACTCATCAACGATAGCTACAATTCGGACTTGGCTTCTCTGGATATAGCACTGGATTTCCTGGTACGCCGTTCGGAAAAGAAAGGACTGAAACGGACACTTATCTTATCGGATATTTTGGAGACAGGGCAGAGTACGGCTACGCTTTACCGTCGGGTAGCACAACTGATAAAGAGCCGGGGCATCAACAAGCTGATCGGTGTAGGAGCGGAGATTTCTTCGTGTGCCGCTCGCTTCGAAGGTACGCCGGAACGATACTTCTTCCCCGATACAGACGCCTTGCTAAGATCGGGCATTTTTAAAACCCTTCATTCGGAAGTCATTCTGATAAAAGGTTCCCGCGTATTCAACTTTGATCTGGTATCGGAAGAGCTGGAACTGAAAGTGCATGAAACGATTCTGGAAGTGAACTTGGGTGCGATGGTTGCCAATCTGAATCACTATCGCTCCATGCTCCGCCATCCGGAGACGAAAATGATCTGTATGGTGAAGGCTGCTGCCTACGGAGCCGGATCATACGAGATTGCCAAAACATTGCAGGAGCATCATGTAGATTACCTTGCTGTAGCCGTTGCCGACGAAGGCTCCGAACTGCGTAAAGCAGGCATCACCTCCTCCATTATCATCATGGACCCCGAACTGACATCGTTCAAAACGATGTTCGATTATAAACTCGAACCGGAAGTGTACAACTTCCATTTGCTCGATGCACTGATTAAGGCGGCCGAGAAAGAAGGAATCACCAACTTCCCGATTCATGTCAAACTGGATACGGGTATGCACCGTCTTGGTTTTTCCGTCGATGAAATTCCGTTGTTGATCCGTCGTTTGAGAAGTCAGAATGCGGTTATTCCCCGATCGGTATTTTCTCATTTTGTGGGAAGTGATTCGGCGCAATTCGACTTCTTCACCCGTCAGCAGATTGAACTGTTCGAGAAAGGTTCGCAGGAATTGCAGGAAGCTTTCTCACACAAGATTCTGCGTCATATCTGCAATACAGCCGGTATCGAACGTTTTCCCGGTGCGCAGTTTGATATGGTGCGTCTGGGGATAGGACTCTATGGGGTAAGCCCGATCGACAATTCGATTATCAATAATGTAAGTACGCTTAAGACTACGATTCTTCAGATTCGGGACGTGCCCGGAGAAGATACGGTAGGCTATAGCCGGATGGGACATCTGACGCGTCCTTCCCGCATTGCGGCAATTCCTATCGGGTATGCCGATGGCTTGAACCGCCATCTGGGACGTGGCAATGCTTACTGTTTGGTGAATGGCAAGAAAGCTCCCTATGTAGGAAATATCTGTATGGATGTCTGTATGATTGACGTGACGGATATCGATTGCAGGGAAGGGGACAAAGCTGTCATCTTCGGTGACGACCTGCCGATAACTAAACTTTCGGATAAGTTGGGGACGATCCCTTACGAAGTGCTGACCAGCATCTCGAACCGTGTGAAGCGAGTCTATTATCAGGACTAAAGCGCAGGAGGTAAAAACAGAATTATATGTAGTAGAATAGTGAATGGAAGACTATAAAGGTTAACGATGGATAAATGGGCGGTAAATGATAACGGGTATACTTAAATTATTTCCCGTTTCCCATTTATAGTTTCCTGTTTTTCTTTTATAGTCTGCCGTTTTTCTTTATATTTGCACCAACTAATAAACCTCTATAATTAATAAACATATGACAAACTTATTATTATTAGGCTTTTTGCCTAGTGGCTCTGAATG
>ERZ834798.2819-NODE-2819-length-12066-cov-21.130880_pt1 | contig 12066 bp, 6 predicted proteins | sample MGYA00519689_ERZ834798 | MGnify/ENA primary metagenome ERZ834798 (study PRJEB31850, sample SAMEA3708761) | human gut metagenome | biome: human gut; feature: human-associated habitat; material: faeces | place: China | collected 2014 ...
CGTTTAATGTACCTGAGTAAACTCTGAAGAATGCTAACTTACCAACGAATGGATCTGTCATAATCTTGAATGCAAGAGCTGAGAAAGGTTCATCATCAGATGACTTTCTAGTCACTTCATTACCGTCTTCATCAACACCTGTGATATCTGGGATATCTGTAGGAGCTGGCATATATTCGATAACTGCATCAAGAAGCTTCTGAACACCCTTGTTCTTGTAAGCTGTACCGCAAAGACAAGGAATAGCTGTACCTTCGATAGTACCCTTTCTTAAAGCTGCCTTTAATTCTGGAACTGTAAGTTCTTCATCATTAAAGAACTTCTCCATAAGGTCTTCATCAAGTTCAGCACACTGCTCGATAAGCTTATCGTGGTATTCTTCTGCCTGATCCTTTAAATCAGCTGGAATTTCACCAACTTCAATATCATCACCCTTATCGCCATTGAAGATATAAGCCTTCATTTCAAATAAGTCGATGATACCCTTGAACTCGTCTTCCTTACCGATAGGAATCTGTACAAGTACAGGGTTCTTTCCAAGCTTAGTAATAAGCTGGTTGCATGATCCGAAGAAATCTGCACCCATCTTATCCATCTTGTTCATAAATGCCATACGTGGTACGTTGTACTTATCAGCCTGACGCCATACGTTCTCTGACTGTGGTTCAACACCGTTCTGTGCATCGAATACACCTACAGCACCATCAAGTACTCTAAGTGAACGCTCAACTTCAACTGTGAAATCAACGTGACCAGGAGTATCAATAATATTGATACGGTACTCTGGCTGTGTCTTATCTGGCTTACCTTCTTTTTCAGGTGTCCAGTGACATGTTGTAGCAGCTGAAGTGATTGTGATACCTCTTTCCTGCTCCTGGGCCATCCAGTCCATAGTAGCAGTACCTTCATGAGTATCACCAATCTTGTGGTTAACACCAGTATAATAAAGGATACGCTCTGTTAATGTTGTCTTACCAGCATCAATATGAGCCATAATTCCGATATTTCTGGTTCTCTCCAATGGATATTCTCTTCCAGCCATGGATAAAACCTCCTATAATTATTATTAGAATCTGTAATGAGCAAAAGCCTTGTTTGCTTCTGCCATCTTGTGCATATCTTCTTTTCTCTTTACAGATGCACCTGTGTTATTAGCTGCATCAAGAATCTCATTAGCGAGTCTTTCTTCCATAGTCTTCTCGCCTCTTGCTCTTGAGAATGTTGTCATCCAACGAAGAGCTAAAGCCTGTCTTCTATCTGGCTTAACTTCGATAGGTACCTGGTATGTTGCTCCACCGATACGTCTAGCCTTTACTTCGAGAACTGGCATAATATTGTTCATAGCCTCTTCGAATACTTCTAAAGCAGGTCTTTCAGTCTTAGCTGCGACTCTGTCAAATGCTCCGTATACAATCTTCTGTGCTACTCCTCTCTTACCATCAAGCATAATGTTGTTGATAAGCTTAGTAACCACCTTGTTATTGTAAATAGGATCTGCTAATACATCTCTCTTCTGAGTATGTCCTTTACGTGGCACGGTTCTTCCCTCCTTAACATTGTATTGTCGTCATTGTTAGCACTAATGAACGCCTTACAGCTTCATCAGCCTGACACATCACGACGTTTCATTAATTCATCGGTACTCACAAATTAAATTGTGTTCGCGCCGTATATCTTAAACCTGCAACCTTCGGATTAATCTAACTCCGGCACTAATTAATTTAATTGTTCGTAAATTATTGTATGCAATAATCTGCAAATATTCTGACTTACCATGTAAATCAATCACAGACTTATGATGCTTAATTCTTTATGAATTATTTAGCATCCTTAGGTCTCTTAGCACCGTACTTAGAACGTGCCTGTCTTCTCTTTGCTACACCTGCTGTATCAAGTGTACCTCTGATGATATGATATCTTGTACCTGGTAAATCCTTAACTCTACCACCTCTGATAAGAACAACGCTATGTTCCTGAAGATTGTGGCCCTCACCTGGAATATATGAAGTAACTTCGATTCCATTAGAAAGACGTACTCTGGCGATCTTTCTAAGAGCTGAGTTAGGCTTCTTAGGTGTTGCAGTCTTAACAGCTGTACAAACACCTCTCTTCTGTGGTGCAGATACGTCTGTAGCCTTCTTCTGAAGTGAGTTATATCCCTTCTGAAGAGCTGGTGCTGTAGACTTCTTAACTGTTGACTTTCTTCCCTGTCTTACTAACTGGTTAAATGTTGGCATTCCTTTTTCACCTCCCGGAATTAGAATAATGAATGGTTGCACTTAGTATAATCACTAAGAAAAATGCGTGAGCCTGTCATATTAAACTGCTCATTTATATAATCAGCGTACATAAATAAGAACTTGCTTATTCGCACGCTTATTTAGTATATATTTTTAGAATAAATTCGTCAAGAGTTTTTCAAAAATTTATTATTAGAAATATTACTAAAATATCACATTACTATGCTGTCCTTGTTATTGATATTTTATAAAACAAAAAAGAAGCCGCTTTCCTAAGGATAACGGCTTCTATATTTATTATCTTACGCTTCTGTATCTTCTGTTACATCAGCATCATCGCTAACTTCGACATCAGCATCTAATGTATCTACATTTTCTGTAAAATCAAGTGTTTCATCTGAATCCTCAGTAAAGCTTAACACTTCATCATCTGACTCTTCAATCTCATCATAAGCTGCTGCTGTGTCAAGTTCAACATTCTGGTATCTCTTCATACCTGTACCAGCAGGTATAAGCTTACCAATGATAACATTTTCTTTAAGACCGATAAGTGGGTCAACCTTACCATTAATAGCTGCATCAGTAAGAACCTTTGTTGTCTCCTGGAATGAAGCAGCTGAAAGGAATGAATTAGTAGCAAGTGATGCCTTAGTAATACCAAGAATAATTGGTGTACCAGTTGCTTTTCTCTTACCTTCTTCTTCAAGCTTTTCGTTAACCTCTGTGAATTCAAGAGTATCAACCTGTGAACCAGGTAAGAAATCTGAATCACCAGCAGATTCAATAACTATCTTCTTAAGCATCTGTCTAACAATAAGTTCAATATGCTTATCATTAATATCAACACCCTGAATACGATAAACCTTCTGAACTTCACGAAGCATATAATCCTGAACAGCTCTTACACCAAGGATTCTAACGATATCATGTGGATTCTCTGAACCTTCTGTGATTTCTTCACCCTTAACAACAACCTGTCCTTCCTGAACCTTAACCCTTGTATCTCTTGATACAGGATAAGCTTTTGAGTTACCCTCATCATCAGTAATTACAATATCTGTCTTCTTCTCTGTCTTAGAGAAGCTAACAACACCACCGAATTCTGCAAGGACTGCAAGGCTCTTTGGCTTTCTTGCCTCGAAAAGTTCCTCTACTCTAGGAAGACCCTGAGTAATGTTATCACCGGCAACACCACCAGTATGGAAAGTTCTCATAGTAAGCTGTGTACCAGGCTCACCGATAGACTGGGCAGCGATAATACCAACTGCTTCACCAATCTGAACTGCCTGACCTGTTGCAAGGTTAGAACCATAACACTTAGCACATACACCGATATGTGAACGGCAAGTAAGAATAGTTCTTATCTTAACCTGTGTTACACCAGTCTTAATGATAGCTGCAGCTCTCTTAGGAGTTACAAGGTGGTTAGCTGCAACGATAATCTCTCCTGTAGCCGGGTCTTTGATATCTTCTGCAAGATATCTTCCAGTAATACGTTCCTGTAATGGCTCAAGAATATCTTCCTTGGCATCACTTGAATTAGTAGCTCTATCGTTAACAAATGAATAAACATACATACCAGGTATTATCTTACCAACGCTGCAATCAGTCTCTCTTATAATAAGATCCTGAGAAACATCTACAAGACGTCTTGTAAGGTAACCTGAATCGGCTGTTCTAAGGGCTGTATCTGAAAGACCCTTACGAGCACCATGGGCTGAAATGAAGTATTCCAGTACATCAAGACCTTCACGGAAGTTAGACTTGATTGGAAGTTCGATTGTATGACCTGAAGTATCTGCCATAAGACCACGCATACCTGCAAGCTGCTTAATCTGCTGGTTAGAACCACGGGCACCAGAGTCAGCCATCATAAAGATGTTATTATACTTATCAAGACCAGAAAGAAGTGCATCAAGCAATGTCTTATCTGTTTCCTGCCATACTCTGATAACATTCTTATATCTTTCTTCATCAGTTGAACGACCTCTGTTGTAGTTAATGTTAATCTGTTCAACCTTCTTTTCAGCATCAGCTATAAGCTGCTTCTTAACCGGTGGCACTGTCATCTCCGAAATAGAAACTGTCATAGCCGCTCTAGTAGAATACTTGTAACCCATAGCCTTAATATCATCAAGAACTTCAGCAGTTCTTGTTGTACCATGCGTATTGATAACGTGCTGTAAAATATCCTTTAACTGTTTCTTTCCTACATGGAAATCAACTTCTGGAAGAAGTAAATTCTCTTCCTTGCTTCTATCTACATATCCTAAATCCTGAGGAAGTATTTCATTGAAAATAAATCTACCAAGTGTAGACTCTACAACACCTGAAATCTCTTCTCCAGCTGCATTAGTCTTAGTCATCTTAACTTTAATCTTAGAATGAAGTGTTATAATTCCATTCTCATAAGCAAGAAGCGCTTCATTAACACTCTTGAATATCTTACCTTCCCCCTTAACACCAGGTCTTTCCTGTGTAAGGTAGTAGATACCAAGTACCATATCCTGTGAAGGAACAGCAACAGGGCCACCATCAGATGGCTTAAGTAAGTTGTTAGGTGAAAGAAGCATAAATCTACACTCTGCCTGAGCTTCTACAGACAATGGAAGATGTACCGCCATCTGGTCACCATCGAAATCGGCATTGAAAGCTGTACAAACAAGTGGATGAAGCTTAATAGCCTTACCTTCTACAAGGATTGGCTCAAATGCCTGAATACCAAGTCTGTGAAGTGTAGGAGCACGGTTAAGCATAACTGGATGCTCTTTGATAACATCTTCAAGTACATCCCATACTTCTGTCTCAAGATGCTCTACGCTCTTCTTGGCTTTCTTTATGTTCTCAGCAAGACCACGCCTTACTAATTCTCTCATAACAAATGGCTTGAATAACTCAATAGCCATTTCCTTAGGAAGACCACACTGATAAATCTTAAGTTCTGGTCCAACAACGATAACTGAACGTCCTGAGTAGTCAACTCGCTTACCAAGAAGGTTCTGTCTGAAACGTCCCTGCTTACCCTTTAATAAGTCTGATAAAGACTTGAGAGCTCTGTTACCAGGTCCTGTTACAGGACGGCCATTTCTACGTCCATTATCTATAAGTGCATCAACAGCTTCCTGAAGCATTCTCTTCTCGTTACGAACAATGATTTCTGGTGCTCCAAGATCAATAAGTCTTGCAAGACGGTTATTTCTGTTGATAATTCTTCTATAAAGATCATTAAGATCAGATGTTGCAAAACGTCCACCCTCTAACTGAACCATAGGTCTTAAATCTGGAGGGATAACTGGAATTTCTGTAAGAATCATCCATTCTGGCTTAGTACCAGCAGCAATGAACGCATCCATAACTTCAATTCTCTTAATAAGTCTTGCAGCCTTCTGTGAAGTAGTAGTAGCAAGCTCTTCCTTGAGCTTAGCTACTTCTTCTTCAAGGTTGACGTTGTGAAGAAGCTCTAAAATAGCCTCAGCACCCATTCCAACCCTGAATGTATTACCATACTGATCATAAAGATCTCTGTACTCAGTTTCTGTAAGAATCTTCTTGAATGGTATATCTGTTTCGCCTGGATCAATTACGATATAAGAAGCGAAGTAAAGTACCTTCTCAAGATTCTTAGGACCTATATCAAGGATAAGGTCCATACGGCTAGGTATTCCCTTGAAATACCAGATATGTGAAACTGGAGCAGCAAGGTGGATATGACCCATACGATCTCTACGTACACTTGCCTTAGTAACCTCAACACCACACTTATCACATACGATGCCTTTATCTTTAATCTTCTTATACTTACCGCAATGACACTCCCAGTCTTTGCTAGGTCCGAATATTCTTTCACAGAACAGACCATCTCTTTCTGGCTTTAAAGTTCTGTAATTGATAGTCTCAGGCTTAGTTACCTCGCCGTGAGACCACTCTAAAATACTCTCAGGAGAAGCAAGCTTTATCTGAATTTTATCAAATTTCATTGATTTATTTGACTTAATCTCTTCTGCCATTATAGTGCTCCCTTCTATTATTCTTCTATATTTCCGTCACCGTAATCATCATAGTCATCATCTAAGCTGTCATAATCGAAATCGTCATATTCTGATCCGAGTTCTTCTATGGTTGCCTCACCGTCATCACCCTGCTTTTCTGCGTGATAACCTGCGTTCTTTAATTCATTTTCTTCATCACGGCTACTTCTCTTATAACCACCATCATCAAGAACCTTCTTGAAATCTGTAACTTCATATTCTGAACTTTCAAGAAGCTTAACTTCGTTATTGTCCTGATCAAGAACTCTTACATCAAGAGCAAGTGACTGAAGTTCCTTAAGGAGAACCTTGAATGATTCAGGAATTCCTGGTTCAGGAATGTTCTCACCCTTAATAATAGCTTCATATGTCTTAACTCGACCAACAACATCATCAGATTTAACAGTAAGGATTTCCTGAAGTGTATAAGATGCACCATAAGCTTCAAGAGCCCATACTTCCATTTCTCCGAATCTCTGTCCACCAAACTGGGCTTTACCACCAAGTGGCTGCTGAGTTACAAGTGAGTAAGGACCAGTTGAACGAGCATGGATCTTATCATCAACAAGGTGATGGAGCTTTAAGTAGTGCATGAAACCGATAGTAACCGGACTATCGAAGTATTCACCTGTTCTACCATCGCGAAGTCTTACTTTACCATCTCTTCCGATTGGAACGCCCTTCCATTCAGCTCTGTGAGCTCTGTTATCTGAAAGGAACTGGAATACGTCATCTCTTAAAAGATCCTTGTATTCAGCAGTAAATGTTGTCATATCAGCAGGATATTCTTCACCATTAGCTTCTGCATCTGCCTTTTCGCGTGCAAGCTCTTCATCATCAAATGGATGATTAGCATAAGCATTAGCCATATCAAGTGTATCCATAATATCATTCTCGTTAGCTCCATCAAAGATAGGTGTTGCTACGTTAAAACCTAATACTTTGGCAGCAAGGCTTAAGTGAATTTCAAGCACCTGTCCAATATTCATACGCGAAGGCACACCAAGAGGATTAAGTACAATATCAAGTGGACGTCCATTAGGAAGGAATGGCATATCTTCTACTGGAAGAACTCTTGAAACGACACCCTTGTTACCGTGACGACCAGCCATCTTATCACCTACAGAAATCTTTCTCTTCTGTGCGATATAGATACGGACATTCTTGTTAACACCTGGAGCTAATTCATCTCCATTTTCTCTTGTAAATACCTTAACGCCTACAACGATACCATAAGCACCGTGTGGAACTTTAAGTGATGTATCTCTTACTTCTCTTGCCTTCTCACCAAAGATAGCTCTAAGAAGTCTTTCTTCTGCTGTAAGCTCTGTCTCACCCTTTGGAGTAACCTTACCAACAAGGATATCACCGGCTCTTACCTCAGCACCGATACGGATGATACCATCTTCATCAAGATCCTTAACTGCATCTGAACCTGTAGAAGGTAAATCTCTTGTGATTTCTTCTGGTCCTAACTTAGTATCTCTTGCTTCTGTATCATATTCTTCTATATGAATTGATGTATAAACATCATCTCTTACTAATCTCTCACTAAGAAGTACAGCATCCTCGTAGTTGTAACCTTCCCAAGTCATAAAACCGATAAGAGGGTTCTTACCAAGGGCAATCTCACCATTAGATGTTGAAGGACCATCTGCGATAACATCTCCTGCCTTAACCTCATCACCCTTAAATACGATAGGTCTCTGGTTATAGCAGTTACTCTGGTTACTTCTTGAGAACTTTGTAAGCTTGTACTCGTGAACCTTTCCACTTGTCTCTTTTACAAGAATTCTGTTAGATTCTGATGAAAGTACAACGCCATCTTCTTCTGCAACTACACATACACCTGAGTCACACGCTGTCTTATTCTCTATACCTGTACCGATTACTGGTGCTTCTGTCATAAGAAGAGGCACCGCCTGACGCTGCATGTTAGAACCCATAAGGGCACGTGTACAGTCATCATTCTGAAGGAAAGGTATCATAGATGTAGCCACTGAGAACACCATCTTAGGAGATACGTCCATAAGATCAATCATACTCTTATCGAATTCTGATGTTTCTTCTCTGTAACGTCCTGATACTGTATTCTTAACGAAGTAACCATTCTCATCTATCTCTGCATTAGCCTGTGCTACATGGAAATCATCTTCCTCATCTGCTGTGAAGTAATGTACTTCATCTGTAACTCTAGGATTCTTAGGGTCTGTCTTATCGATTATACGATAAGGTGCTTCGACAAATCCGTACTCATTAATTCTTGCATATGAAGCAAGTGAGTTAATAAGACCGATATTAGGACCTTCAGGTGTTTCGATAGGACACATTCTACCATAGTGTGTATAATGTACATCTCGAACCTCGAAACCTGCACGATCTCTCGAAAGACCACCAGGACCAAGTGCTGAAAGACGTCTCTTATGTGTAATCTCAGATAATGGGTTATTCTGATCCATAAACTGAGAAAGCTGTGAACTACCAAAGAATTCCTTGATAGCTGCTGTTACAGGCTTGATATTAATTAATGACTGTGGTGAAATACCGCTTAAGTCCTGAGTTGACATTCTTTCACGAACAACTCTTTCCATTCTTGAAATACCAATTCTGAACTGGTTCTGTAATAATTCACCAACAGCTCTTATTCTTCTGTTACCAAGGTGATCGATATCATCCTTGTATCCAATGCCATACTCAAGATGCATATTATAATTAATAGAAGCAAGAATGTCTTCTACTGTAATATGCTTCGGCATAAGGTCTGCTGTATTCTTAGCAATAGCATCCTTGATATCATCAAGTGACTCATTATCAGCTAAAATCTGTGCAAGGACCGGATAATAAACAGCTTCGTTAATTCCTAATTCCTTAGCTTCTTCTGTTGTGATATCTACCCACTTAGTGATATCTACAGCAAGATTAGAAAGAACCTTAACTGTTCTCTTAGTAACCGCACCTTCTGCACCCTTTAATTCAGCAGCAATAAATACCGCTGAAACAGCTGCATTCTGAATCTTCTCAGCTGTTTCTCTTGTAAGCTTATCACCAGCATTAGCAAGAATTTCACCATTGCCATCTACAACGTCTTCTGCAAGAATGTGTCCTGCAATTCTGTTTCTGAATGAAAGCTTCTTATTAAATTTATAACGGCCTACTCTTGCAAGGTCATATCTTCTAGGATCAAAGAACATACCAGAAATAAGTGCTTCTGCACTCTCTACTGATAATGGTTCTCCTGGTCTTAACTTCTTATAAAGTTCAAGTACACCTTCCTGATAGTTAGTAGATGTATCCTTCTCCATTGTTGCAAGAAGCTTAGGCTCTTCACCAAATATGTCAAGAATCTCTGCGTTAGTACCAAAACCAAGTGCTCTTATAAGAACTGTAATAGGTACTTTCTTATTACGATCAACCTTAACATAGAATACATCGTTAGCATCTGTTTCATACTCTAACCACGCACCTCTGTTAGGAATTACTGTTGAACTGTAGAGGAATATCTTTCCATACTTATCCTTCTGTATATCATAATAAATACCAGGTGAACGTACCAGCTGGCTGACAATAACTCGTTCTGCACCATTAATCACAAATGTACCGGTCTTAGTCATTAAAGGAAGGTCACCCATAAAGATTTCATGTTCGCTTATATCTTCGCTCTCTTTATTATGAAGTCTTACACGTACCTTAAGTGGAGCTGCATATGTAGCATCCCTTTCCTTGCACTCTTCTATAGAGTACTTTCTCTCTTCCTCACATAATGCAAAATCAACGAATTCAAGACTGAGCCTTCCGTTATAATCTGCAATTGGAGAGATGTCGCTAAAGACTTCCTTTAAGCCTTCATTTAAAAACCACTGGTAAGAATCTTTTTGTACTTCAATAAGGTTAGGCATCTCAAGAACTTCTTTCTGTCTTGAGTAACTCATACGCATCGATTTGCCTGACTTTACTGGACGTATTCTGTTTTTCTCCATTGACGTTTCACCCCTTAGTTTTCTTTACTTTACATTAATTTATTACATTATCGATATGCGTGCAAATACTATGCACACCATACCATAATAGTGCATTATTCATAGTAACAAAAAAAGTTCCAGCTGTCAATACAACAACTGGAACTTTTTCATATTTTATATAATATACCAAATATGCTTCAAAAAATCAAGTGATTATTCAGCATACCGCAATATATTAAAAATTCTGTTCATATATGCTATGCCATACGGCATATATATGTCAAGCAAGTATCAAACTGACAATCTGAATTACTTAAGAGTAACCTTAGCACCTTCAGCTTCAAGCTTCTTCTGGATTTCTTCAGCTTCTTCCTTAGAAGCACCTTCCTTAACAACCTTAGGAGCGCCATCAACAACTTCCTTAGCTTCCTTTAATCCAAGACCTGTGATTTCACGAACAACCTTGATAACCTTAACCTTCTGATCTCCAGCTTCTGTAAGCTCTACATCAAATTCTGTCTTCTCCTCAGCTGCTGCTGCGCCAGCACCTGCTGCTGCAACTACAACGCCTGCTGCTGCAGATACGCCAAACTCTTCCTCACATGCCTTTACTAAATCGTTCAGTTCTAATACGGATAATTCCTTGATAGCTTCGATAAACTCAGCGGTTGTTAACTTTGCCATTTTAATTTCCTCCTGTTTATTAATGTTTTAAAATATAGTTCTGCCGGCTTTCCCGGCCTCTCCTGATTCCTTCAAAAAATCAGACGGCTCTTTCTCTATGCGGCTATGCAGCCCATATCATATGAGAAATTAAGCCTCCTTTGCCTCTGCGATCTGATTGATAACGCGTGCAAAGTTTGCGATCGGGGACTGGATGCTTCCCAGTAACTTTCCGAGAAGAACTTCTCTGGACGGGATAGTAGCGATAACCTGGATTCCCTTCGCATCGTAGTATGTGCCCTCTACAACACCGGCCTTTAACTCTAACTTGTCTGCCTTCTTAGCAAACTCAGCTAATACTCTTGCCGGAGCAGTAGCGTCTTCCTTGGATACAGCTAATGCTGTAGGTCCTTCCAGATTCGGCTCTAAAGCTTCGAACTCAGTTCCCTTTGCAGCAAAGCGGATCATGGTGTTCTTATATACCTTGTAAGTAACACCAGCTGCACGAAGCTGCTTACGAAGTGCGGTATCCTGCTCAACGGTCAGACCACGGTAGTCTACCAGAACAACAGACTGCGCATCTTTCACTGCTTCAGCGATCTCTGCTACTACAGGTGCTTTCAGTTCAACTTTTGCCATGATTGGTGCACCTCCTTATAGATTTTGTGTACCGCCAAATATACACCTGCGGGCACTCCGTCAGCCATCCTTCCATGGGAGCAGGCTCTGGCTGCCCGAGGCAAGGTATAAAAAAACCTCTTTGTGCACGACAAAGAGGACCTCGATTCTTTACTAAGAATGTACTTCCTCGGCAGGCGTTTTAGTCTTATGCCTTACGGCACCTGCTGTCTTCGGCGTGATACTTAGGTATAATACCATCAAGGTTGTGGCTTGTCAATAGTTTTTCTCTATTTTTTAAACTATATTTGTTACAGTTCAGCCTAGAGATATTAATTAACGACTGAATAGTTACCTATATTTCACTTTACATTTAACAGAGCTTATACTGTATGCAGAAAAATTCTTCATTTATCTGAATGCATTACCTATAATCAGAAAAGAGGATGTGATCTAAATGTAATCACATCCTCTTCAAAGAGAACCAACTTATTTTCAGCTCTTCACCGCTCCAGCAGTAACACCTTTAACAAAATGCTTTTGAAAAAGTAAAAATAT
>ERZ834798.2822-NODE-2822-length-12059-cov-13.410530_pt1 | contig 12059 bp, 9 predicted proteins | sample MGYA00519689_ERZ834798 | MGnify/ENA primary metagenome ERZ834798 (study PRJEB31850, sample SAMEA3708761) | human gut metagenome | biome: human gut; feature: human-associated habitat; material: faeces | place: China | collected 2014 ...
GGTGACGGCGCCGCTGCTTTTATGATGGAGCCCACTACGGAAGATTTAGGTGTTATGGATTCGATACTGAGAACTGATGGTAAAGGCTTGCCTTTCCTCCATATGAAAGCTGGTGGTTCGGTTTGTCCTCCGTCTTATTTCACTGTAGACAATAAAATGCACTATCTGCACCAGGAAGGAAGAACAGTGTTCAAATACGCGGTTTCAAGTATGTCGGATGTATCGGCTGCAATTGCAGAAAAGAATGGTCTGACCAAAGATACTATTAACTGGGTGGTTCCCCACCAGGCAAATGTACGTATCATTGAAGCTGTGGCTCATCGCATGGAACTCCCGATGGATAAAGTGCTGGTGAACATTGAACATTATGGTAACACAAGTGCCGCTACGCTTCCTCTGTGTATCTGGGATTTTGAAGATAAACTAAAGAAAGGTGATAACATTATATTTACAGCATTCGGCGCCGGATTTACATGGGGTGCGGTTTATGTAAAATGGGGTTATGACGGAAAAAAGGAATCGTAACGTAAGTTACTGAATTATAACACAAAAAACGCATCCTATTTCGATTCGATGCGTTTTTTTGTCTCAACCAATAAAATAAAGAGAAATGCATAAAGCAGGTTTTGTAAACATCGTAGGAAATCCGAATGTCGGAAAGTCGACATTGATGAATGCTTTGGTGGGAGAACGTATATCAATTGCTACCTTCAAAGCGCAGACTACCCGTCACCGAATTATGGGAATTTATAATACGGATGATATGCAGATTGTTTTTTCTGACACTCCGGGAGTATTGAAACCTAACTATAAGTTGCAGGAGTCGATGCTGAACTTCTCAACTTCTGCACTGACAGATGCGGATGTACTGCTTTATGTGACTGACGTGGTGGAGACGCCGGATAAGAATAATGAGTTTATGGGAAAGGTGCGTCAGATGACGGTTCCTGTCCTGTTGCTTATCAACAAAATAGACCTTACGGATCAGGAGAAGCTGATCAAACTGGTCGAAGAGTGGAAGGAACTGCTTCCGCAGGCTGAGATTATTCCTATTTCTGCCGCATCTAAGTTTAATGTAGACTATGTGATGAAGCGTATTCAGGAACTGTTGCCTGATTCTCCTCCTTATTTCGGCAAAGATCAGTGGACGGATAAGCCTGCCCGCTTCTTTGTGAATGAGATTATCCGTGAAAAGATTCTGCTATATTATGATAAGGAAATCCCCTATTCGGTGGAAGTAGTAGTGGAAGAATTTAAAGAGGAAGCGAAAAAAATACATATCCGGGCAGTGATTTATGTGGAACGTGATTCACAAAAAGGAATCATTATCGGCAAGCAGGGAAAAGCATTGAAAAAAGTAGCTACCGAAGCACGCCGGGAATTGGAACGTTTCTTTGGAAAGACGATTTTCCTGGAAACTTATGTGAAGGTTGATAAAGATTGGCGTAGTTCGGATAAGGAACTGCGGAACTTTGGTTATCAGTTAGATTAAGAGTATTCATGCGACTGGGATAGTCGTGAAAAAACAAGGTATTGAGCTATGAATAATTTAGTTGCAATTGTAGGACGCCCTAATGTGGGCAAGTCTACCTTATTTAACCGTCTGACGAAAACTCGTCAGGCAATTGTGAATGAAGAAGCGGGTACAACCCGTGACAGACAGTATGGCAAGTCCGAATGGCTGGGCCGTGAGTTCTCCGTGGTAGATACCGGCGGTTGGGTAGTGAACTCTGATGATATTTTCGAAGAAGAGATTCGTAAGCAGGTATTGATGGCGGTGGACGAAGCCGACGTGATACTGTTCGTGGTGGATGTGATGAACGGGGTTACGGACCTCGACGAGCAGGTAGCTGCCATCTTGCGTCGTGCCAAGAAGCCTGTGTTGCTGGTTGCCAATAAGACTGATAATCATGAACTGCAATACAATGCTCCTGAGTTTTACAGTTTGGGTTTGGGTGACCCTTATTGTATTTCTGCTGTAACGGGTAGCGGTACGGGCGATATGATGGACCTTATCGTCAGCAAGTTCAAGAAGGAATCTGATGAAATTCTGGACGAGGATATTCCCCGCTTTGCAGTAGTGGGACGCCCTAATGCCGGAAAGTCTTCCATAGTCAATGCCTTTATTGGAGAAGACCGCAACATCGTGACGGAGATTGCCGGTACCACGCGCGATTCTATCTATACCCGCTACAATAAATTCGGTTTTGATTTCTACCTGGTAGATACGGCGGGTATCCGTAAGAAGAACAAGGTGAATGAGGATTTGGAGTACTACTCTGTAATCCGTTCCATTCGTTCCATTGAGAATGCAGATGTATGTATTTTGATGGTAGACGCTACGCGTGGCATCGAAAGCCAGGATTTGAATATCTTCTCCTTGATACAGAAGAATGCCAAGGGGCTGGTGGTTGTGGTGAACAAGTGGGACTTGGTGAAGGACAAGACTGTGAAGGTGATGAAGACTTTCGAAGATGCTATCCGCAACCGTTTCGCTCCGTTTGTGGATTTTCCTATCATCTTTGCTTCGGCACTGACCAAACAGCGTATTCTGAAGGTATTGGAAGAGGCGCGTGATGTGTACGAAAATCGTATGACGCGTATTCCGACAGCTCGTTTGAACGAGGAAATGCTGCCGCTTATCGAGGCGTATCCACCCCCTTCAATTAAGGGTAAGTATATCAAGATAAAGTATATTACGCAGTTGCCCAATACCCAGGTGCCGTCATTTGTTTATTTTGCAAATCTTCCACAATATGTGAAAGAGCCTTACAGACGATTCCTGGAAAATAAGATGCGTGAGAAATGGAAGTTGACCGGAACTCCGATAAATATCTATATCCGGCAGAAGTAAAATATATCGTGATGATATAGTCGATTCTATTAACTGGTTTTATGAAGAGAAAGCGTCCGGAACATAGCTTCCGGACGCTTTCTTATGTAATAGGTTAGAAAATGAGGTGTGGTTTTATCCTTCAAGGTTCTGTATCTCCACTTCTTTGACTTTCCGGAATAGGTCAGATGCAAATATGAAACTGTTCAACCGCTCGTTGGTGGAAGTGAAGATATCGTCTTTATTGCCTTCCCATTCTTTGTGTCCTTCGTAAATATAGATGATTTTTTCTCCGATACCCATTACAGAGTTCATGTCATGAGTGTTGATGAGAGTAGTCATATTGTATTCTCGGGTTATATCTTGTATCAGTTCGTCGATGACAAGCGAGGTCTTGGGGTCAAGTCCTGAATTCGGCTCGTCACAAAACAAGTATTGCGGGTTTAGGGCAATGGCACGGGCAATGGCTACGCGTTTCTGCATACCGCCGCTGATTTCTCCGGGAAATTTGTCTTTGGCTTCAATCAGGTTTACACGCTCCAAGCAGAACATGGCACGACGAGTCCGATCGCGCAGGGTATCGTTGCTGAACATGTTCAGTGGAAACATCACATTGTCCAGTACCGTCATGGAATCGAACAGCGCGGCACTTTGGAAAATCATTCCCATTTCCCGGCGGAGCGCTTTCTTTTCCTTCTTTCCCATGGCGAGGAAGTTGCGGTGGTCATACAACAATTCTCCTTTGTCCGGTGTCAGCAGACCCACGATACATTTCATGAGTACGGTTTTTCCCGAACCGCTCTGCCCTATGATTAGGTTGGTCTTTCCATTCTCGAAAGTGGCATTGATATCTTTCAGTACCTCTTTCTCTTCAAATGATTTGCAAAGTCCTTTCAGTTCAATCATCCCATTAAAAGTTGAGTTAATATTAGGTCGGCGAATAAGATAAGTACGCTGCTGCATACTACGGAGTCGGTGGACGCCTTGCCCACTTCGATGGAACCGCCTTCGACGGTGTAACCGAAGAATGCCGATACGCTGGCAATGATAAAGGCAAAGAACAGTGACTTGATGATGCCGCACCAAATAAACCATTCGACAAACATGTACTGCAAGCCGTATTCCAAATCTACCGCCGACATGATGCCGCCGAACCAGCAAGTACAGAAGGCACCTATGATGCCGGCGAATATACTGAACGTCACCATCAGTGGAATGGTTGTCACCATAGCGGCAATTTTCGGTAGGATGAGATAGTTGGCAGAATTGACACCCATAATTTCAAGGGCGTCTATCTGCTGGGTGACTCGCATGGTGCCCAGCTCCGAGGCGATGTTTGACCCGACCTTTCCTGCCAGAATCAGACACATGATGGAGGAGGAGAATTCCAGCAGCATGATTTCTCGGGTTACATATCCCACTGTCCATCGAGGCATGAAAGGACTCTCGATGTTCAACTTTATCTGTATGGTGATTACAGCTCCGATGAAGAACGATATCAGCAATACGATGCCGATAGAGTTCACGCCGAGCTGTTCCAACTCGTTGACATATTGGCGGAAAAACATACGCATACGTTCGGGACGGGCAAATACGCGTCCCATCAGTATGATATATCGTCCCACTGTCTTAAGTGCTTTAAACATAACATATAAGTATTTGAATGCAAATGTACACTATTTCGGCTTATTTTTGCTACATTTGCGGCGAAAACCTTTAGAGTATGGAAGAAGAAAAAGGCATAAAGGACAATGTAGAGGAAGTTAAGGAAAATCTGCAGGCCGGACCAAGCTTGACTGCCGGGGCAGAGCCACGGGAGGAAGGTAGCATGGTGCTGCGTACGGAGGATTTGGTGAAAAAGTACGGAAAGCGTACGGTAGTGAGCCATGTGTCCATTGATGTGAAGCAAGGGGAGATTGTCGGTTTGCTGGGGCCGAATGGCGCCGGTAAGACAACTTCGTTTTATATGACCGTAGGGCTGATTACTCCCAATGAGGGACGTATCTTCTTGAATGATTTGGATATAACGAAATATCCGGTATACAAGCGTGCGCAGACGGGTATCGGTTATTTGGCGCAGGAGGCTTCCGTGTTCCGTCAAATGAGTGTGGAAGACAATATTGCATCTGTACTGGAAATGACCGACAAGCCTTTGGAGTATCAGAAAGACAAGCTGGAGAGTCTGATTGCAGAGTTCCGCTTGCAGAAGGTAAGGAAGAACAAGGGTAACCAGTTGTCAGGTGGCGAGCGGCGCCGTACAGAAATTGCCCGTTGTCTGGCCATTGACCCCAAATTTATTATGTTGGACGAGCCTTTTGCCGGTGTAGACCCGATTGCAGTGGAGGATATTCAGCAGATTGTGTGGAAGTTGAAAGATAGGAATATCGGCATTTTGATTACTGACCACAATGTGCAGGAGACGCTGAGCATTACCGATCGTGCTTATCTGCTGTTTGAAGGAAAAATTCTGTTCCAGGGTACGCCGGAAGAGTTGGCTGAGAATAAGATTGTACGTGAAAAGTATCTGAGTAATAGCTTCGTACTTCGTCGCAAGGATTTTATGAAGTAATCCCGGATACTGTCGATTGATAGAAATAAAAAAAGACCACTCATTCAGTGGCCTTTTTTTATTTCTCCTTAAATCTCTATGATTAATATTTTGGAGGTCTTGCTTCTTTCACTACCATTTGGCGGCCGAAGAATTCAGCACCGTCTAGTTCGGCAATAGCTTTAGCTGCAGCAGCGTCATCTTCCATTTCTACAAAAGCGATGCCTCTGAAACGTCCGGTGGTGCGGTCATTGATAAATTTTACAGAAGATACTGTGCCGTAATCTTCCATTGCCTTCTGCAGGTCACTCTCCTTAACGCGGTAGTTAAGGTTTCCAACATAAATGTTCATAATGAAATTGATAAAATAAATATAATGAATAAAACTCTCTTGGAAGGAAGGCTGAATAATAAATGGATTACAACGACAGAGAGTTTACAAAAGCGTTCTTGAAAACGGAAGTAAAAACCATGTAATGGAAATCGAAAAACTAATGCGCCATCATTCCGCGACAAAGAAACGCATAAAATTCGGATAAACAATGTTTTTCCTTAATTATTTTTGTAGATTGTCGTGCCTTCGGGCATCTCCCATTTCTCTTCATAGAAACTGGACGGTTCGGTTTATCATCGTCTTTTCCCTGAGTATCTTTCCCGTAAACGTCCTCCGTTGTCAGCCCGATGGTTGGGCTCTTCTACCGCTCTATCCAAGAATTAAACTGAAATAAATCGGCAATGTTCTTTTGATAATTGAAAGAATAACGCTAATTTTGCACGCCCATTTGAGATATGGAACAAAGTATAAATCAAATAAATAATTGTCAGAATGAACGTTTCATTACAAAACATTGACAAAGTAAGCGCACTGCTTACTGTAAAGCTTGAGAAAGCAGATTATCAGGAAAAAGTAGACAAATCATTGAAGAGCTTCCGTCAGAAGGCACAGATTCCCGGTTTCCGTAAGGGAATGGTTCCTATGAGCTTAGTTAAGAAAATGTATGGTAAGTCTGCATTGGCTGAAGAGGTGAACAAGCTGCTTTCAGAAACAGTATATAAGTATATCCAGGACAATAAGGTAAATATATTGGGCGAGCCTTTGCCCAACGAAGACAAGCAGCAGGAAATTGATTTCGATACTATGGAAGAGTTCGAATTCTTGTTTGATATTGCTTTGGCTCCGGAATTTAAAGCTGAAGTCAGTGCAAAAGATAAGGTAGATTACTATACTATTGAAGTTACAGACGAAATGGTGGATAACCAGGTCAAGGCTTACACTCAACGTAACGGCAAGTATGACAAGGTAGACGTTTACGAGGACAATGACATGCTGAAAGGTTTGCTTGCTGAACTGGATGAAGAAGGTAATACCAAAGAGGGTGGTATTCAGGTGGAAGGTGCTGTAATGATGCCTTCGTACATGAAAAATGATGAACAGAAAGCTATCTTTGCCGGTGCAAAAGTGAACGATGTGCTTGTATTCAATCCGAATACTGCTTGGGACGGAAATGCTGCCGAATTGTCTTCTTTATTGAAGATTGACAAGGAAGCTGCTCCCGAAGTAAAATCCAATTTCAGCTTCCAGGTAGAAGAAATCACACGTTTCGTTCCGGGTGACTTGACTCAGGAAATTTTCGACCAGGTATTTGGCGAAGGTAATGTGAAAACGGAAGAGGAATTCCGTGCCAAAGTGAAGGAAGTTATTGCCAACCAGTTCGTGGCAGACAGTGACTATAAGTTCTTGATTGACGCACGTAAGATGCTGACAGAGAAAGTAGGCAAGCTGGAATTCCCGGATGCATTACTGAAGCGCATTATGCGTCTGAACAATCCTGACAAGGAAGAAAGCTTTGTAGAGGACAACTATGACAAGAGCATCGAAGAGCTGACTTGGCACCTGATTAAAGAACAGCTGGTGAAAGCCAATGATATCAAGGTTGAGCAGGAAGACATCACAAACATGGCTAAGGAAGCTACCCGCGCACAGTTTGCACAATATGGTATGATGAGTGTGCCTGAAGAAATCCTGGAAAACTACTCAAAGGAAATGCTTAAGAAGAAAGAGAGCATAGAAGGCTTGGTTAATCGTGTGGTTGAATCTAAATTGGCTACAGCATTGAAGTCTCAGGTGGAACTGGAGCATAAGAACGTTTCTGCTGAAGAGTTCAATAAGATGTTTGCATAAGAGTAATGTGAGCCTACGGCTAAAATTTATAAAGAAACACAGAGTTTGACAAACTATAACTCTGTGTTTTTTTGTGTCTCTGTGTTCTTTTTTGTTTCTTTGTATCCTTATAAATTAAAAAATAGAAAGAAATGGATGATTTTAGAAAATACGCTACCAAGCATCTTGGTATGAACAGTTTGGTGCTGGACGATGTGATTAAATCACAAGCCGGCTATTTGAATCCCTATATCCTCGAGGAACGCCAGCTCAATGTAACGCAGTTGGACGTGTTTTCCCGTCTGATGATGGACCGCATCATTTTCCTCGGTACGCAGGTTGATGACTATACAGCCAATACTTTGCAGGCTCAGTTGCTTTATCTGGATTCGGTGGATCCGGGCAAGGATATTTCCATCTATATCAATTCGCCGGGCGGTTCGGTATATGCCGGTCTGGGTATTTATGATACCATGCAGTTCATCAGTAGTGATGTGGCTACCATCTGTACTGGAATGGCGGCAAGCATGGCAGCCGTATTGCTGGTTGCCGGTGCCGAAGGCAAACGCTCCGCATTGACCCACTCCCGCGTGATGATACACCAGCCGATGGGAGGTGCCCAGGGGCAGGCCTCGGATATTGAAATCACGGCACGTGAAATCCAGAAGTTGAAGAAAGAACTTTATACCATTATCGCCGACCACTCCCACACTCCCTTTGACAAGGTATGGGCAGATTCTGACCGTGACTACTGGATGACAGCCCAGGAGGCCAAAGAATATGGTATGGTAGATGAGGTTTTGATTAAAAAATAAATATGGCAGATTCAAGAAAGAATAAAAATAGATGCAGTTTTTGCGGTCGCACCGAAGATGAAGTCGGATTTCTCATAACGGGGATGAATGGCTATATCTGCGACAGTTGCGCCACCCAGGCTTATGAGATTACTCAGGAGGCTTTGGGGGCTGGCAAGAAGGCAAGTGCCACGAAGCTGAATCTGAAAGAACTTCCTAAACCCGTAGAAATAAAGAAGTTCCTCGATCAATATGTCATTGGTCAGGACGATGCCAAGCGTTTCTTGTCTGTGTCGGTGTACAACCATTACAAACGTCTGCTCCAGAAGGACGGCGGTGATGATGTGGAGATTGAAAAATCGAACATCATCATGGTAGGCAGTACCGGTACGGGAAAGACGTTATTGGCGCGTACTATCGCAAAGTTGCTGCATGTTCCTTTTACTATTGTAGATGCAACAGTTCTGACAGAGGCAGGTTATGTGGGTGAGGACATTGAAAGCATTTTGACACGTCTGCTCCAGGTGGCGGATTATAACGTGCCCGAGGCAGAGCAAGGTATCGTGTTTATTGATGAGATAGACAAAATAGCGCGCAAGGGTGATAATCCTTCCATAACCCGTGATGTGAGTGGTGAAGGCGTGCAGCAGGGATTGCTGAAACTGCTGGAAGGTTCTGTGGTGAATGTGCCTCCCCAGGGTGGGCGCAAGCATCCCGACCAGAAAATGATTCCGGTCAATACCAAGAATATTCTGTTCATTTGCGGTGGGGCTTTCGATGGCATTGAAAAGAAAATTGCCCAGCGGCTGAATACGCACGTTGTCGGGTATAGCGCTGTACGCAATACGGCAACCATTGATAAGAGCAACATGATGCAGTACATTGCTCCGCAGGATTTGAAGTCGTTCGGACTGATTCCCGAGATTATCGGCCGCCTTCCGGTGCTGACTTATCTGAATCCGTTGGACCGTGCGGCATTGCGCTCCATTCTTACGGAACCGAAGAATTCCATCATCAAGCAATACATCAAACTGTTTGAGATGGACAATGTGAAGCTGACGTTTGAAGATGCTGTATTTGAATATATCGTGGATAAAGCGGTAGAATATAAGTTGGGAGCCCGCGGCTTGCGTTCCATTGTGGAGACAATTATGATGGATGCCATGTTCGAAATTCCGTCAGAACAGAAGGACAATTTTGTTGTGACGTTGGACTACGCCAAGCGCCAGCTTGAAAAGGCAAATATAGCACGACTGCAAAGTGCTTAAGAATCAGATGGTAATACGGGGTAAAACCGACTATTTTACTTTTTATTGAAAAATATTCGATGGATTATGCTTGAAATTTAAGAAGTTGTTTATAACTTTGTTAGGGTTCTTTGTGAAAACAAGGCGGAGTACCACTATTAAAAGTTAACTCAATAAACAACAACCTAATGAATCATGGCAGGGAAGAAGATTAATTTGATAGACCAGCTGAAGAAATACTTCGGGTTCGATACATTTAAAGGAAATCAGGAAGCAATCATAGAGAATCTGTTGGCAGGTAATGATACATTCGTGTTGATGCCTACCGGTGGAGGAAAATCTTTATGCTATCAGTTGCCTTCTTTATTGATGGAAGGCACGGGTATCGTGATTTCTCCTCTGATTGCCTTGATGAAGAATCAGGTCGATGCGATGCGTAACTTCAGCGAAGAGGATGGGATAGCCCACTTCATCAATTCTTCCCTAAACAAGAGTGCGATAGACCAGGTCCGGTCCGACATACTCAGTGGTAAGACAAAGCTGTTGTATGTAGCTCCGGAATCACTGACGAAGGAAGAGAATGTGGAGTTTCTGAAAACGGTGAAGATTTCGTTCTATGCCGTGGACGAAGCCCATTGTATTTCTGAATGGGGTCATGACTTCCGTCCTGAGTATCGCCGCATCCGTCCCATTATCAATGAAATAGGAAAAGCCCCTCTGATAGCGTTGACTGCGACGGCTACACCGAAAGTGCAGCATGACATCCAGAAGAATCTGGGTATGGTGGATGCGCAGGTGTTCAAGTCATCGTTCAACCGCCCGAATCTCTATTATGAGGTACGCCCCAAGACTGCAAATGTAGACCGGGACATCATCAAGTTCATTAAGAACAATCCCGAAAAGTCAGGCATTATCTATTGCCTGAGCCGGAAGAAAGTGGAGGAGCTTGCTGAAATCCTGCAGGCAAACGGAATCAATGCCCGTGCCTATCATGCCGGAATGGATTCGGCTACACGAACACAGAACCAGGATGATTTCCTGATGGAAAAAATTGATGTGATTGTAGCTACCATTGCTTTTGGTATGGGGATTGACAAACCGGATGTGCGCTATGTCATTCATTACGATATACCTAAAAGTCTGGAAGGATATTACCAGGAGACCGGACGTGCCGGAAGAGATGGGGGAGAAGGGCAGTGTATTACTTTCTATACCAATAAAGACTTGCAGAAGCTCGAGAAGTTTATGCAAGGAAAACCTGTAGCAGAGCAGGAAATTGGCAAGCAGCTTCTGCTGGAGACTGCTGCGTATGCCGAATCTTCCGTATGCCGCCGAAAGGCGTTGCTTCATTACTTCGGTGAAGAATATATGGAAGAAAATTGTGGTAATTGTGACAACTGTTTAAATCCGAAAAAACAAGTGGAAGCTCAAGAATTATTGTGTACCGTGATTGAAGCTATTCTCGCGGTGAAAGAAAATTTTAAAGCGGACTATATTATAGACATAATACAAGGTAAGGAAACTTCAGAGGTGCAGGCGCATCTGCACGAAGATCTTGAAGTGTTCGGCTCTGGTATGGGCGAAGAAGACAAAACGTGGAATGCTGTGATCCGTCAGGCGCTTATTGCCGGTTATCTGAGTAAGGATGTCGAAAACTATGGCTTGCTGAAAGTGACGGATGACGGTAGGAAGTTCCTTAAACATCCCAAATCATTCAAGATAGTGGAAGACAATGACTTTGAGGATGTGGAAGAGGAAGCACCTGCACGTGGAGGCGGTGCGTGTGCGGTAGACCCGGCATTGTACTCCATGTTGAAGGACTTACGAAAGAAGTTGTCCAAGAAGTTGGAAGTTCCTCCTTATGTCATTTTCCAAGACCCATCTTTGGAAGCGATGGCGACCATATATCCGGTGACTTTGGACGAGTTGCAGAACATACCGGGTGTAGGAGCCGGAAAGGCAAAACGCTACGGCGAGGAATTCTGTAAACTCATTAAGCGGCACTGTGAGGAGAATGAGATTGAACGTCCCGAGGACTTGCGTGTGCGTACTGTGGCCAATAAGTCAAAAATGAAGGTGGCCATCATTCAGGCCATTGATCGTAAGGTGGCATTGGATGACATTGCCATGTCAAAGGGCATTGAGTTTGAAGAGCTGCTGGATGAGATAGAAGCTATCGTCTACTCCGGAACGAAATTGAATATCGACTATTTCTTGGAGGATATTATGGATGAAGACCACTTGCTGGATATCTATGATTATTTCAAGGAATCTACCACTGATAAGATTGACGATGCTCTGGATGAGTTGGGTGATGACTTTACGGAAGAAGAGGTACGTTTGGTACGCATCAAGTTTATTTCAGAGATGGCAAACTGATTGGTTTTAGTTGATAAAAAAGAAAAAAATGTTGCGTGCAAGTATACGGAATGGAATAAAAACCGTATATTTGCACGCAATAAATTTTAAACGCATA
>ERZ834798.2828-NODE-2828-length-12038-cov-3.881082_pt1 | contig 12038 bp, 9 predicted proteins | sample MGYA00519689_ERZ834798 | MGnify/ENA primary metagenome ERZ834798 (study PRJEB31850, sample SAMEA3708761) | human gut metagenome | biome: human gut; feature: human-associated habitat; material: faeces | place: China | collected 2014 ...
TCATTCTTCTTTCAACTAAGCAAATACTGAGACATCCGAAACCCAGGCAGACGGAATAGAAGTGCCGGATCTGAAGGGTCTTACATTCGACGAGGCAAAAGAGCAGCTCAATGCAAAGGGGCTCGGAATCAAGAATGCAGGAACCGTTGCATCTGACCAATATGGCGAGGGACAGATCGTAAGCCAGACACCGGATGCACTGACAAAGGCAGAGGCGAACACAACAGTGGAAGTTACCTTAAGCAGCGGAAAAGGAGAGGTTTCCGTTCCTTCCGTGACAGGCATGGATGAGACAACTGCTTACAATACACTGACAAATTCAGGATTTACTCCGGTAAAAGATTATGCATACAGTGCGGATGTCGCACAGGGAAATGTCATCGAACAGAGCCCAAATGCGGGATCGCTTGCAAAGTCAGGGGACAATGTCAAGATCGTGATCAGCCGTGGTGAAGAGCAGGCAGAGGCAACAAGTGTAGCAGTACCTGGCGTGACAGGACTTACCGAGGATGCAGCAAGATCTGCCATCCAGAATGTCGGTCTTGCCGTTGGTAATGTGTCAAGCGCCTACAGTGACAGCGTGGCAAGCGGACAGATCATTTCCCAGAGTCCGGTTGCAGATACAGCAGTGGATGCTGGAACCGCAGTTGATTTTGTGGTAAGTATGGGTGCAGAACCTGCACAGGAAGTAACGCCTACCACTTATAAGATCAATCTGAACATCAAAAAACCAAATAATGAATCCGTGGCAGCAGCCAATATTTATCTGTATGATGGAGCAGACGGAACAGGTAATATCTTAGAGCAGTGGACGAACCAGTCTATCTCCTTATTCGGGGAGGAAGGTCTCAGCATTTCCAAATCCGGAATGTTAGCATCCAGCGGTTCATTAAAGATTGACTGGCTTGGAGCAGATGGACAGCAGCTTGGATCATCCCAGATCGTGTCTCCAATCTCATTCAAGGCAGAATAATAACAAAAGGTAATATATGCAGGGAAAGATTGTAAAAGGAATTTCCGGGTTCTACTACGTTCATGTAGGAGAACCCGGAATTTATGAATGTAAGGCAAAAGGTGCGTTCCGCAATCAGAAGATCAAACCGTTGGTCGGAGATGATGTGGAGATTGCGATTGTTGACGAAGAAACAAAAAAAGGAAACATTGAAAAAATCCTGCCGCGGAAAAATGAACTGATCCGCCCGGCAGTTGCGAATATCGATCTGGCGCTGATTATTTTTGCAGCGGCAAAACCGCAGCCAAACTTTAATCTGTTAGACCGTTTTCTGATCATGATGGAATATCAGGATGTTCCTGTGACAATCTGTTTTAACAAAAAAGATCTGTTAGAAGAACAGGCGATTGAGGAATTTGCGGGTGTATACAAAAAGTGTGGCTATTCCGTTCTCTATACCAGCGCGGAAAAAGAAGAAGGAATCCGTGAACTGCATGAACTGTTAGATGGCAAGACAACAGCGGTCGCGGGACCTTCCGGCGTTGGAAAATCATCACTGGTCAACCGTCTCCAGCCAAATGTGCAGATGGAGACCGGAAGTATCAGCAGAAAGATTGAGCGTGGAAAGCATACGACGCGCCATTCGGAGATCATACCGATCGCGGCAGACACATACATTATGGATACACCGGGATTCAGTACACTATATATTCCGGGATTTGAGAAAGAAGATCTGCAGAATTTCTATCCGGAATTCAAAGAGTATGAGCCATATTGCAGATTCAAGGGATGCAGCCATATCAGCGAGCCGGACTGCGGGGTGAAGGAAGCTCTGGCAGAGGGAAAGATCAGTCCGCTGCGGTATGAGAACTATAAGCTGCTTTATGAAGAATTAAAAGATGTGAAAAAATATTGAGGAAAGATATTGCGCAGGAAGAATAAATTCATGTTAGATAATAATTGCGCATGAGAATTATATTTTCAAGTTTACTTTGGAGGAAAAAGTTATGAATTGTTTATCACCATCCATTTTATCCGCAGATTTTGCAAATCTGGGAGAGCAGGTGAAACTATTAGATGAGGCAGGCGCACAGTATGTGCATATCGATGTGATGGATGGAATGTTTGTGCCAAGCATTTCATTTGGTATGCCGGTCATCAAGAGTATCAGAGACTGCAGCGACCGTATTTTTGATGTGCATCTGATGATCGAGGAACCGGGAAGATACATCGATGATCTCGCAGAAGTGGGAGCGGATCTCATCACCGTGCACGCCGAGGCATGCAAACATTTAGATCGCACGATCGAGGCAATCAAAGAAAAAGGACTGCTTGCCGGTGTGGCATTGAATCCGGCAACTCCGTTGTCTGCAATTGAATGGGTACTTCCAAAGGTTGACATGGTGCTGATCATGTCTGTTAATCCGGGATTTGGAGGACAGAAGCTGATCCCTTACGCAGTTGAGAAGGTCAGAGCGTTAAAGAAAATGATCGATGAGAAAGGTCTCAAGATCGACATTGAAGTAGACGGCGGCGTGAATCTTGAAAATGTGACAGAAGTCATGGATGCCGGCGCCAATATTATCGTGGCTGGCAGTGCGGTGTTCAAGGGCGACATTGCAGAGAATGTGGAACGTTTTTTAGCTATATTAAAGGAGTAATATGAGACATTGTATCATCGTGGTAGGCGGACATATCAATGACGCATTTGCAAAAGAACTCATAGAAAAAGAAACCCCGGATTTTTGCATTGCTGCAGATTCCGGGATGAATTTTTTCTATCGGAATGAGTTAAAACCGGATTGGATCATTGGAGACTTTGATTCAGCATCCAATGAGGCTTTCGATTTTTTCAGGGTAAAGTCTGACATTTCCTGGATCAGGTTAAACCCGGTCAAAGACGATACGGACACGGAATCGGCGATCCGGAAAGCAATTGCGCTTGGAGCAGAGAAAATCACCCTGCTTGGTGCAACCGGAACAAGAATTGACCATCTGCTTGGAAATATTGAACTTCTGGGGATCGGACTGCAGAATCATATTCCGGTCGAAATTCTGGATGAGAGAAACAGAATCCGTATGATCGGGACAGGAATCACGCTTGAGAAGGAAAAACAGTTTGGAAAGTTTGTTTCCCTGATCCCTTATACCAATGTCGTAAAAGGTCTTACACTGACCGGTTTCAAGTATCCTCTGGATCATTATGATTTCAAGGGCTTCTGTTCGCTCGGTGTGAGCAACGAGATCATTGCGGAAAGTGCAGAGATAACATTTGAAGATGGAATCTTGATTGTGATCGAGGCGAGAGACTGAGGACAGCCTGATGGCTGACAGCAATAAAAAAACAAAATTTGATTTTAAGGTTTAAAAAATGAGGCTGATATGGTATAATACAAGACTGTATCAGACTCTTTTTGCTTACGAAGCAGAAGGAAATTCATTTTACAAACAAAGATTGAAAAGAAACAAAAATCAGGTGTAGTAAAATAACATAGAAAGGCGAAAACCCTTGAAAACAAAGGATTTTCAGACAGGTATATTAAGATATGAAACTAGGAATCGTCGGACTTCCAAACGTTGGAAAGTCCACATTATTTAATTCCCTGACCAAAGCAGGTGCTTTATCCGCAAATTATCCATTCGCAACGATTGATCCGAACGTCGGAATCGTTTCTGTACCGGATGAGAGAATCGTAAAACTCGGTGAACTTTACCATACGAAGAAGGTAACACCGGCTACCATCGAATTTGTAGATATTGCGGGACTTGTAAAGGGTGCCAGCAAGGGCGAGGGTCTTGGCAACCAGTTCCTTGCAAATATCCGTGAAGTAGATGCAATCGTACATGTGGTACGTTGTTTTGAGGATACCAATATTATCCATGTGGATGGATCTGTTGATCCTGCAAGGGATATAGAGACGATCAATCTGGAACTGATCTTTTCTGACATTGAGATTCTTGACAGAAGAATTGCAAAGATTTCAAAACAGGCAAGAATGGACAAGACACTTGCAAAAGAACTGGAACTTGTAGAGGCAATCAAGGCACATCTGGAAGCAGGTAAGATGGCAAGATCTTTTGAAGTACCGGATGATGAAGACGCAGAAATCTGGTTCAGGGGTTATAACCTTCTGACTGCAAAACCGACCATTTACGCAGCAAATGTTGCAGAGGATGACCTTGCGGATGACGGGGCATCCAACCCACATGTTGCAAAAGTAAGAGAGATGGCAAAGGAAGAGGGCGCAGAAGTATTTGTAATCTGTGCACAGATTGAACAGGAACTTGCAGAACTCGATGAAGATGAGAAAAAGGAATATTTAGATGACCTTGGAGTGACCTCAAGCGGACTTGATAAACTGGTAGCTGCAAGCTACAGCCTGCTTGGACTGATCAGTTTCCTTACCGCAGGGGAGGATGAGTGCCGTGCATGGACAATCAAGAAAGGCACAAAAGCACCACAGGCAGCAGGTAAGATCCATACAGACTTTGAGCGTGGATTTATCAAGGCTGAGGTTGTAAATTATCAGGATCTTTTAGATAATGGAAGCCTTGCAGCAGCCCGTGAAAAAGGAATTGTCGGCATGGAAGGAAAAGAGTACGTGGTCAAAGACGGAGACGTTATTTTATTCCGCTTTAATGTATAAGAGCTAAAAAAACGCATATCATTTTTCGAGGGAATGTTTCGGAGAATGGTATGCGCTTTTGTGACTTGACAGAAAAAGAAGTGATAAACGTCTGTGACTGCAAATGCCTTGGAAATGTTCATGATCTCGATATTGACGAATGTGATGGAACGATACGGGCGTTGATCGTTCCGGGGCCGGGAAAATGGTTCGGCTGTTTTTGCAGGGAGTTTGAACTGTTTATTCCGTGGTGTAAGATCGTCAAAATCGGACCGGACATTATTTTAGTTGATATTGATGAGAAAGAGGCAAAACACAAGGTTTAAAGAGAAGAAAACAGGAGAGACAATGTTAGATCAGAGTGTATTTACAGAGACAATCCATGAGGTGGCAGAGATTATCCGCACTTCTGCGACACCGTTATCAAAAGAAGAAATCTTAAGCTATTTCAAAGAGATGGAGTTGAACGAACAGCAGGAAAGCATGGTTTTAGAGTTTCTGCTGACACCACATGAGGAGGAAGAAGCGGAAGAGGAAACGGAAGAGAACGAAGGCGGAGAGCAGGAAGCAGCAGACTGGCAGGAAACGTCAGATGCATCTGTGCTGGCGCAGAAGGATCCTGACAAAAAAGAGGAAAAAAACGCAGAGCCGGATGTTTTACCGGAAACTAAGGTATTTCAGATGTATCTGGAGGAGATCAGCAGTCTTCCGGTATATTCCGGGAAGAAGCAGGAAGAAATGTATCAGAAACTTTTAGCAGGGGATGAGTCCGTGATCAATCCAATCTCTGACAGCTGGATGATAAAGGTGTTAGAGACCGCCAGAAAGCTTGCAGTGACCTCAGAGGGCTTTGAGGATGTCATTCAGGAAGGAAATATGGCACTTTTTTTAAAACTGACAGAACTTTGCGGATGTGAGGAAAAAACAGATGTTGAGGCAGAATTGCAGGGCGCAGTGGAGACAGCCATGAAATCATCCATTCTTGCGGAAGAAGGCGAGGATGAGGATGAGAAGGCTATGGTCGGTAAGCTGGCATTAGTCAACGAGGCAAAGAAGTATCTTGCAGAGGAGAATGGCAGGGAAGCAACTGTACAGGAACTTGCAGCATATACACAGTTGACAGAAGAGGAACTTTCTGATATCCTTTTATTGATCCAGAAAGCGGATCAGAAGGACAAATAGCATATAGAATCCAAAACCAATATTGGAGTGGACTTTTCTGGAGCAAAAAGCTCTATTTTTCGCCACACGACTGAATGTGAACAGTCGTGTGGTATTTTTTTGCGCTAAAACAGATATTTCAGCGTATGCGAGTAAGATTGATTGACAGAAAGAAAACAGAGGAGAAAAAGAAAAGATGAATCAGGAATTTATGAAAGAAAAACCGGTGATGCCGCTGGTGATCTCCATGGCGCTGCCGATGACATTTTCCATGTTAGTGAATGCATTATATAATATCATAGACAGCTACTTTGTAGCGCAGATCAGTGAGGATGCGATGACGGCGTTATCGTTAGTATTTCCGTTACAGAATCTGGTCAATGCAGTGGTCATTGGTTTTGCTATCGGAATGAATGCTGCGATGGCTTATTATCTTGGGGCACAGAAACAGCAGCTGGCGGATAAAACAGCATCGATTGGCATGTTATTGAATATGCTGCATGGTCTGGTGCTGGCAGCCATCTGTATTGCAGTTATGCCGGTCTTTTTAGGAATGTTTACAAAACAGGCCGGAATTATCGGAATTGGGGTACAGTACTCGGATATTGTATTTTTATTTGCAGTGCCAAATGCGGCAGCGCTTTGTTTTGAAAAAATATTTCAGGCAGTTGGACGCATGAAAACATCTATGTTTTGTATGCTGCTTGGCTGTGTGACCAATATTGTGCTTGATCCACTGCTGATTTTTGGAATTGGGATTTTTCCTGCAATGGGAATCCGGGGAGCGGCACTTGCAACCGGAATCGGACAGATCGTGTCACTGGCAGGGTATCTGACCGCATATTACTGGAAACCGATTCCTGCCAAAGTGAAGGTCAGAAATATGAAGCCGGAGAAGCAGCTCTGCAAAAAAGTGTATTCTATCGGAATCCCTGCAACGTTAAGCCTTGCGCTGCCTTCAGTCCAGGTGTCTGCATTAAATGCGATACTGGCTGTTTATTCTGCAAGTTATGTTCTTGTATTGGGTGCTTATTTCAAATTACAGACATTTTTGTATCTGACTGGAAATGGTGTGGTACAGGGGATGCGTCCATTGATTGGATACAATTATGGAGCAGGAGAGTCAAAGAGAGTGAAAGAGATTTTTCGGTCAGCATTGTTCCTGATCGTAATAGTGATGGTGATCGGTACGATTCTCTGTATGGCAGTGCCACAGGCGCTGATCGGTCTGTTTACAGGAAATCCTGAGACAATCCGGCTAGGCAGGGAGGCACTCAGGCTCATCAGTATAGGATTTATCGTGTCATCGGTTTCCGTCACGGTATCCGGCGCTTTGGAGGGGCTTGGAAAAGGGAAGGAATCGTTAGTCATTTCATTACTGCGTTATATCGTGGTGATTTTGCCGCTGGCATTTATTTTAAGCCGCCTTTTTCAGGCGGCTGGTGTATGGCACGCGTTCTGGATCACGGAATTTGTTTCAGCAGTGATCTCATGGATCATATGCAAAAAAGAGATTTTTCAGTGAGGCACATCCAGCAATGTTTCAAACTGGTCGATCGGAACAGGTTTGGAATAAAAATAACCCTGATACCAGGTCGCACCAAATTGATGAATGTAGTCGCTTACCTCCTGATTTTCAATTCCCTCGATACAGGTTTCGGTATTGGTACGGTTTGCGTAATCAACGATCGACTGTACCATAGCCTGATTCTGTGGCTTTTGTTCAATATCTTTGATAAAACTCATATCGACTTTCAGCTCATCAACAGGTAATTCCAAAGCAAGACTTAGGGAGCTGTTACCGGTTCCAAAATCATCCAGTGCAATTTTAATCCCCTTTGAGTGAAAGAAATTGACTTCATTTTTCAGAAAAGTCACATCGAGATCCCGGCAGCGCTCAGTCAGTTCCAGACACAATTCCTCCGGTCTGGCTCCGGTTTCTTTTAAAATCGTCATGACAGAGTCACGAAATTCTTTTCGCGACAATTGAGCGGCAGAGATGTTGACGTTTACGAAAAAGTGTGGGATCTTATCACGAATCCTGCCAATATCCTTTAATGCGGTGCGTAAGATCCAGTTGCCGAGGTCAAAGATACATGGATCTTCCTCTAGCCACTCCATAAATATTCCTGGAGAGATGAGACCGTAGGGTTCTAATTCCCATCATATCAGTGCTTCCATGCCACGGATCTTTCCGGTCTTTGTGTCTGCTATCGGCTGGTAGAACAGGCGGAATCCCTCAAAATGGCTGGTCGCACACTGGTGGATCAGACCGATCAGCTCAAACTGTTTTTCGTTGTTGCCACAGATCTCATCGTTAAAAATGACGAGATCGCCATGATGTTCATAGCGTGAATGATTCTGCGCATAGGTCAGACGGCTGCGGACAGCATTCGTTTCTTTCATATAGGGTTCTAAGAAAATGGCTCCTGCAGAGATCTTGATCGGAATCCGTTTTCCATTCACTGTAATGGTGTTTGCCAGTGCATCCTCGATGAAATTGAAGATGTCACGGAGTTCTATTTTGGATATTTTGTCGAAAACGAGCACAAATTTTGCACCGGACAGGCGGTAGGCATATCCGATATTGCGTACCATGTGTAAAAGGCTTTGTGCCACTTTGTTCAGGATATTATCTGCAAAAGCTGCTCCATACATGACATTGATATGACTGAACTGATCCAGCCCGATCTTTAAGAGTGCGGAAGGACGTGTGTTATCTAGTAATTGTGTGATATGGCGGTTCAGTGCCGGTTCCGTATAGAGACCTGTGACAGAGTCCACTTCATCAGAAATTCCATAATTATCATAGCGGATAATGATGATAAAAGGCTGCTTTTGTTCATCATAAAGTACACGCGCCATGGCGTTGAAACGGTTGTAGGAATCGCCATCCTGAATCCGGTATTCCCATGCGGTATCCAGATTTTTACCGTCAACCCGTTCTTTAAAACCACGTTTGAAAGTGGCAACATCATCAGGATGGATCTTCCGGTTTGCCTTTTCCATGCCGCGGATCGTATAATTTTCTTTCATGCCAAAATAATCCATCGCCCGTTCGGACCACCAGGTGATTCCGGTCCGAAGGTTTGTGATGGAAAGATATGATTTTTTGGAAAGAGAGGCGATCGCTTTTATCATATCTGGAAAAAGCCGGTCGATCTCTTCCCAGAAAAGCTGTTCATGATTGTCAGTTTTATCGTTTTTCATTCATTTTCCCCGATTGACATACGCACGCATGTCTTTTCACAATGTACACGTAACCAATAACTAATAAAGCTATTTATGATTATAGCATAAAATAAATTAAATTTCGAGTTTTTTCGTATTAATTCAAAGTATCTTTTTTCAGGTTCTTATTTGCAGTTGAGAGCATGAGTTTAATACGGTTCAACTGGTTTACCTCACTTGCACCCGGATCGTAGTCGATCGCAACAATGTTGGAATCCGGATAGCGGTGCCGTAATTCCTTGATAACACCTTTTCCTACAACATGGTTCGGCAGGCAGGCAAATGGCTGCGTGCAGACAATGTTCGGAGTGCCGGTATGGATCAGCTCCAACATTTCTCCGGTTAAGAACCATCCTTCACCGGTCTGGTTACCTTCGGATACGATATCCCTTGCATATTTTGCAAGATCCTCAATGTGTGCAGGTGGAGTAAAATGTTTACTCTTCTTAAATTCATCGACCGCAGCAGAGCGCAGCCACTCAAAGAACTTGATGCCAAGGCGTCCGATACGTTTGGACTTCTGGCTGAAACCGAGGTTATCTGCCTTAAAGCCTGTGTTGTAGAAGCAGTAGAGCAGGAAGTCGGTAAGGTCAGGAACAACAGCTTCCGCACCTTCGGATTCTAACAGGTCTGCCAGATAATTGTTGGCAGCCGGATGGAATTTTACCAAAATCTCACCGACTATGCCGACACGCGGCTTTTTAATATCAAGACGCGGGAGATTGTCAAAGTCACGGATGATCTCACGGCACATCTGCTTGTATTTTTTATGGGATAAAATCTTATCCTGTGTAATAAATGCAATGATCTTCTTTTTCCATTTTTCATGGAGCTCGTTGGCAGAACCGGGAACTGCTTCATAAGGTCTTGTGGCGTATAAACAGCGAAGGAAAATATCACCAAATTCCAGAGCGTAAAGTCCGTGCTGGATAAGCTTTGGAGTGAAAGTGAATCCCGGGTTGCTCTCTAAACCGCTCAAGTTGATGGAGATAACCGGAACATTCGGGTAGCCAGCCTTTTCCAGAGCACGGCGGATGAATCCGATGTAGTTACTTGCACGGCATCCGCCACCGGTCTGGGAGATTAAGATCGCAGTCTTATTCATATCGTATTTGCCGGATTTTACGGCAGCCATCAACTGGCCGACAACGATCAGGGACGGATAACAGGCATCGTTATTGACGAATTTTAATCCGACATCGACACATTCCCTTGCAGGAACATCCGGTACGACCAGATTGTATCCGGCAGCATTGAAAGCCGGCTCTAATAATTCAAAATGGATCGGTGACATCTGCGGGCAGAGAATCGTGTAGTTTTCACGCATCTCCTTCGTAAATACCACACGCTCATAACTTGCAGGCACGATCGTTCTTTTGGTCTGCTTTTTCTCGCGGACGCGGATCGCTGCGATCAGTGAACGGATACGGATTCTGGCAGCACCTAAGTTGTTGACCTCATCAATCTTCAGACAGGTGTAGATTTTGCCTGATCTGGTCAGAATATCGTTGACCTGATCGGTGGTAACGGCGTCAAGACCACATCCGAAGGAGTTCAACTGGATCAGGTCTAAGTCATCTCTTGTCTTTACAAAGTTTGCAGCCGCATACAGGCGGGAGTGGTACATCCACTGATCCATAACGATCAACGGACGCTCCGGCTGATGCAGATGGGAGACAGAGTCTTCTGTTAAAACGGCGATTCCATAGGAAGTGATAAGCTCCGGAATACCGTGGTTGATCTCCGGGTCAACGTGGTATGGACGTCCGGCGAGAACGATACCGCGTTTTCCGGTCTCTTCCATATATTTTAATACTTCTTCACCTTTTTTCTGCATTTCCATGCGGACAACAGCTAATTCCTTCCAGCCTTCGGAAACTGCATCACGGATCTCCGCTTCGGAAATGCCGAATTCAGAAGAACCAAATACCTTGATGAGCTGGGAGGATAAGGTGTCCTCATTTGTGAATGCCATAAATGGATTTAAGAACTTCACCTGACCGGAAGTAATCTCATCCACGTTGTTTTTAATATTCTCCGCATAAGAAGTAACGATCGGGCAGTTATAGTGGTTGTTGGAATCCGGGAACTCATTTCTCTCGTAAGGGATACACGGGTAGAAAATGAAATCCACATTCTGATGGATCAGCCAGGTCACATGTCCGTGTGCAAGTTTTGCAGGGTAACATTCGGATTCGGATGGGATCGAATCGATACCAAGCTCGTAAATCTTACGTGTGGAGGACGGAGAGAGTACCACGGAGAAACCTAGTTTTTTGAAAAAGACTGCCCAGAATGGGTAGTTCTCATACATATTCAACACACGTGGGATGCCGACGGTACCGCGGGCTGCTTCCTCTGCACTTAATGGTTCATAGTCAAAAATACGTTTGTTCTTATATTCAAAAAGGTTTGGAATGTTGTCTTTGTTCTTCTCTTTTCCAAGACCACGCTCACAGCGGTTGCCGGTAATATACTGACGGTTGCCGGAGAAGCGGTTGATGGTTAAGAGACAGTGGTTCGTACATCCCTGACATCTTGCAAGCTTCGTGTCAAAAGTCAGTGCATTGATCTCGTCGATGGAGAGCATGGAGGTCTGATAACCTTCCTCATGGCGTTCCCTTGCGATCAGGGCAGCTCCGAAAGCTCCCATGATACCGGCAATATCCGGACGGATACACTGGACACCGGCAATTTTTTCAAAACTTCGTAAAACGGCATCGTTGTAGAACGTTCCACCCTGTACCACAATGTTCTGACCAAGATCTTTTGCATCGGAAAGCTTGATTACCTTATATAGAGCATTCTTGATGACTGAGTAGGCAAGACCGGCAGAAATATCAGCGACGGATGCGCCCTCTTTCTGAGCCTGTTTTACTTTCGAGTTCATGAATACTGTACAGCGGGTTCCAAGATCGATCGGATTTTTGGCAAAAAGAGCTTCTCTGGCAAAGTCCTGCACAGAGAAATTCAAGGATTTTGCAAATGTCTCAATGAAAGAACCACAACCGGAAGAACAGGCTTCATTTAACTGGACACTGTCAACGGTCTGGTTTTTGATCTTAATG
>ERZ834798.2830-NODE-2830-length-12021-cov-5.365201_pt1 | contig 12021 bp, 10 predicted proteins | sample MGYA00519689_ERZ834798 | MGnify/ENA primary metagenome ERZ834798 (study PRJEB31850, sample SAMEA3708761) | human gut metagenome | biome: human gut; feature: human-associated habitat; material: faeces | place: China | collected 2014 ...
GCCGCACCGTGATGGAGATGACCCTGAAAGAGGGCAAGAACCGCGAGATCCGCCGGATGTGCGAGGCCGTCGGGCTGGAAGTCGTCCGCCTGAAGCGGAACGCCGAGGGCGTCGTCAAGCTGGGGATGCTCAAGCCGGGCACCTACCGTGAGCTGACCAAGGCAGAGATCAACGGCCTGCGCGCCGCAGCCGCCAAGGGCCGTGCCCAGACCCGCAGCGCTGCGCTGCAATCCAAAGCGGCCGAGCGCCGCCCCCGCGGCCCGGTGGGGCAGGGCGCAAAGCGCGGCGAGCGCAATGCACCCGCAAAACGGAGAAAATGATGGTCCCCACAGCATCTTTGTCGGGCAGACCAAGGCGGCCGGGCCTGAGATGGAAAAGATTGTGAGATTTTCCCTCAAAAATGGGGCGTTCGGCACTTGAGAATCCTGACAAAATATAGTATAATAAATCTAATTTTGAAAGCTCAAAATAGACAAAGCAGGAGGTCTTACCATGGCTTCAAAGATCAACAAAGGAGAAATCCTCGCCAAGTTTTTCGATGACGGGGAATATACCGCACTGTTTGCGGACGGCGCGGTGAGCGCTGCCTGCGGCTATGCGGCTGGCCAGCAGGCCTACGCCGTCTACCAGAACGGCGAGGCAGTCACCGTGAAGGACGTTGAGAAGAACATCAAGGTCCTCGAAATGGCTGCTCAGACGGGCTGCCCCGTGGTCACGTTCTACAACTCGGTCGGCGCAAAGCTGGCAGAGGGTCTGGACGTTCTGACCGCGACCGCCAAGCTGAACGCTGCCATCGCCAAGGTGTCCGGCGTCGTGCCCCAGGTGGCAGTCGTCACCGGCGTGTGCGGCGGTACCAGCGCCCTGAACGCTGCCAGCGCAGATGTCTGCGTCATGGCAAAGGACGCCGAGCTGTTCTTCACCGCGCCCTTCACCTCTGCCGCCAAGGGCGACAAGGTCGCAGATGCAGGCTCCGCTGAGGCTGCTGCCAAGGCTGGTGTTGCTGCCATCGTGGCCGAGAGCGCTGCCGAGGCTGCCGAGAAGGCTGCCCACATCGTGGGTCTGCTGCCCGCCAACAACCTGACCGGCCCCGCCATCTTCGAGTTCGAGCAGCCCACCGCGGTCCTGGCCGCTGGTGCCGCTCCGGAGAAGGCTGCTGCTGCCCTCATTGATAAGGACAGCGCCGTGGAGCTGTTTGCAGGCTTCGGCAAGAGCGTCTACACCGCATTTGCTACCATCGGCGGCAACGCGGTCGGCGTGGTGGCGACCGGTGAGCAGCTGTGCCACAACTGCGTGTCCAAGGCTTCCCGCTTCGTCCGCCTGTGCGACGCCTTCAGCGTCCCCGTGCTGACCATCGTGGACACCAAGGGCTTCGTTCCCAGCGCGACCGACGACATCGCCGGCGGCATCCGTGAGGCTGCCCGTCTGGCTGCCACCTATGCAGACGCCACCACCGCAAAGGTCGCTCTGCTGGCTGGCAAGGCTGTGGGCCCGGTCTACACCGCTCTGGCCAATGCCGACCTGAAGATCGCCGTCAACGGCTGCGTGGTCAGCGCTCTGGAGCCCAACGCTGCCGTCTCCGTTCTGTACAAGAGCGAGATCGACGCTTCCGACAACATCATCGCTGCGACCAACGCCAAGGCTGCTGCCTACACCGCCGAGGTGTGCAGTGCCGCCAATGCTGTGGCCTGCGGCGCTGCCGATATGACCTGCGACGCTGCCAACGCACGCGCAAGCGTTGTGGCTGCATTTGAGCTGCTGAGCACCAAGCGTGCTGCCCGCCTGCCCAAGAAGCACGGCAACATGGCTCTGTAAGCGTTCCGATCGTAAAACGTACATAGGATAAATGATTGATTCAGGAGGGTCCTTCCATGAAGTATTACAATATTACCGTCAATGGTGTTGCTTACAGCGTCTCCGTTGAGGAGACCGCCGCTGGCGCAGCTCCCGTTGCTGCTGCCGCTCCCGCTGCTCCCAAGGCTCCGGCTGCTCCTGCTGCCGCTCCCAAGGCTGCTGCTCCTGCCGGTGCTGCCGGTGCTGTCACCGTCAAGGCTCCCATGCCCGGCAACATCCTGGATGTCAAGGTCGCAGCCGGTGCATCCGTCAAGGCTGGCGACGTACTGGTCATCCTGGAGGCCATGAAGATGGAGAACGAGATCGTCGCTCCGCAGGACGGCACCGTTGCTTCCGTCAATGTCAACAAGGGCGACACCGTCAACTCCGGTGACGTTCTCGTCTCCATGAACTGAGAACGAAGGGAGAGGTGACAACCATGGCCAAAAAGCCGATCAAGATCACGGAAGTCGTCCTGCGCGATGCCCACCAGTCCCTGCTGGCCACCCGGGTCCGCACCCGGGACATCGTCAAGGGTATGGAGGGCACCAGCGAGATCCTGGCGGATGCTTTCTCTCTGGAGTGCTGGGGCGGCGCCACCTTTGACGTGGCCTACCGTTTCCTCCACGAGTCCCCCTGGGAGCGGCTGGACCTGATCCGGGAGAAGGCCCCCAACCTGCTGCTGCAGATGCTGCTGCGGGGCGCTAACGCCGTGGGCTATACCAACTATCCCGATAACGTGATCCGGGAGTTCATCAAGGAGGCCGCCCGCAGCGGCATCGATGTGTTCCGGATCTTCGACTCTCTGAACTGGATCCCCGGCATGGAGGTGGCCATGGATGAGGTCCTCAAGCAGGACAAGATCTGCCAGGCCACCATCTGCTACACCGGCGACATTCTGGATCCCAAGCGGGACAAGTACACTCTGGATTACTATGTGAAGATGGCCAAGGAACTGGAGCGCCGTGGCGCCCACCTGCTGTGCATCAAGGATATGTCCGGCCTGCTGAAGCCTTACGCCGCCAAGAAGCTGGTGTCCACCCTGAAGCAGGAGATCGGCATTCCCATCCAGCTCCACACCCATGACACCACCGGCAATCAGGTGGCGGCGCTGCTGCTGGCCGCCGAGGCCGGTGTGGACGCGGTGGACTGTGCCATCAGCTCCATGGCAGGCATGACCAGCCAGCCCTCTCTGAACGCCGTGGTGGCGGCCATGAAGGACACAGAGCGGGACACCGGGCTGGATCTGGACCGGCTCCAGACCCTCACTGATTACTGGGAGGATGTGCGTAAGCGTTACGACTCCTTTGAGGGCGGCCTGGAGTACAATACCACGGATATTTACCGCTACGAGATCCCCGGCGGCCAGTACACGAACCTGCAGCCGCAGGTCGAGTCGCTCGGCCTCGGCCACCGCTTCGCGGAGGTCAAGGAGATGTACCGCACCGTCAACCTCATGCTCGGCGACATCATCAAGGTCACGCCGTCGTCCAAGATGGTCGGCGACCTCGCGATCTTCATGGTGCAAAACGACCTCACGCCCGAGAACATCGTCGAAAAGGGCGAGCACCTCGCCTTCCCCGACAGCGTCGTGAGCTACTTCAAGGGCATGATGGGTCAGCCGCCCTGCGGCTTCCCGAAGGATCTGCAGCGCGTCGTGCTCAAGGGCGAGAAGGCCATCAACGGCCGCCCCGGCGACCTGCTGCCGCCCGTGGACTGGGATCAGCTACGCAGCGAGATCCGCAAGTTCTACCCGAACTACGAGGAGCCGCGCTCGCTCATCTCGTTTGCCATGTACCCGAAGGTCTATGAGGAGTACATCCGCCACCGCAAGGAGTACGGCTACATCATGCGCATGGGCAGCCACGTGTTCTTCAACGGCATGGCCGTCGGTGAGGTCAACAAGATCAACATCGAGGACGGCAAGACCCTTATGATCAAGTACATCGGCCTCGGCGACCGCAACGACGACGGCACGCGCAACGTGCAGTTTGAGCTCAACGGCATGCGCCGCGAGGTCTCCGTGCCCGACCCGACCGCGACCGATTCGGCCAAGACCGTCGTCATGGCCGACCCGAACGACAAGAGCCAGGCCGGCGCGTCCATCCCGGGCATGGTGTCGAAGGTCAACGTCAAGCCCGGCGACCAGGTCAAGGTCAACGACGTGCTCGCCGTGATCGAGGCCATGAAGATGGAGACGAGCGTCGTCGCCCGCATGGACGGCACGGTCGACGAAGTCTTTGTCAAGGGCGGCCAGTCGGTCAAGGCCGGCGAGCTGCTGCTGACGATCAAGTAAATCACCCCGGTTTTTCATGCGGAGCGCACCCTCGTGCGCTCCGCATTTTTGTGCCCGTCAAAAAGGATTCCTTTTTGACAAAAGGCCGGCAGTCTGCTGCGCGCATAATTTGTGCGCAGCAGTTACCACTTTGCGCTTTTTGTTCCCATCCGCGCCGAAAAGGCTGGAAAAGTCCGCATAGCTATGTTAATATAGACAAATATGAAATGAATCCGGGTTTCCCGCCCGCAGGCATTCATGAGAGGAGTTTTTTCATGCTTGTGCCCTATTCCTGGTTCCAGATCCTCTGGTACTTCTACATTTACGGTTTTCTCGGCTGGTGCTCCGAGGTGGCCTTCGCCGCCGTCGCGCACGGCAAATTCGTCAACCGCGGCTTCGTCAACGGCCCCATCTGCTCGATCTACGGCTTCGGCGTCATGAGCGTGCTGCTCGTGCTCGGGCCGCTCAAGAGCAGCCTCTGGCTGCTGTTCGGCGGCAGCGTGCTGTTTACGAGCGCCATCGAATACCTCACCGGCTGGGTGCTGGAAAAGGTGTTCCACGACAAGTGGTGGGACTACTCCAAGCGTCCGCTGAACATCAAGGGCTACGTGTGTCTGGAGTTCTCGGTGCTGTGGGGACTGGCGTGCGTGTTTGTGGTCGACGTGTTCCAGCCGCTCGTAGCCAAGGTCGTCGACCTCATCCCGAAAAAACTCGGCTGGGTGCTGCTCGGCACATTCAGCGCACTGTGGATCGCGGACAACATCATCACCGCCATGGAGATCCGCAAGCTGCCCAAGAAGCTGCGCGCCCTGCAGGCCATCGAGGATTCGCTCACGGCCATCTCCGACGAGATCGGCGAGGAGATCTATATCCGCACCTCAGACGCGAAGGACCGCGGCATGGAGGTTTACACCGGTATGAAGGAAAAGAGCACGGAGCTTGCGCAAAAGCGCGCCGAGGCCTCGATCGAGCGCCGCAGCGAGCTGCTGGCGCGCCGCAGCGAACTGCTGCAGCGCCGCGAGGAGATCCTCAGCCACCGCAACATCGTGCACGAGCGTATCGCGCAGGCGTTCCCGGCGCTGCGCTCCGGCCAGACCAACGGCCGCGCCTTTACGCGTGTGCATGAGCACGCACAGCGCCGCAAGGAGCTGACCAAGGCCGTCAAGGCGAAGGCCAAGGCGCTCAAGAACAAAGCAAAAGACCGCACCTGACCATCCGGCAGGACACAGAAAGAAGAAGAACCATGAATCTCTATCTGATCGGACATGACTACCGCTACGCGGCGGAGCAGATGCTCCTGACGCTGTTTCCCGACGAACGCCCGGAGTATCCGGACGGGCGGCCGACCGGCGACCGCGCAGAGCTGCGGCTCATGTCCGGCACAAAGGTGACGACCGTGACGTGCGTGCTCGTCTACCACGGGCAGACGGCCAACGGCCGCACGAGCGTGCCCAACGGCGAGCTGACCGACCCCGCCGAGACCGACCGCCGGCTGCAGGGCGCGGTCAAGCGCGCGTTTTACCGCGCCGCCATGGGCATCGGGCTGCCGCGCCGGCCGTGGGGCATGCTCACGGGCGTGCGCCCCGGAAAGCTCATGACTCCCCTGCTCGCGCAGGGACTCAACGACGCGCAGGCCGCGCGCCAGTTTGAGCGGCAGTATGACGTCTCGCCCGCGCGCGCCGATCTCGTCGTGCGCACCGCACACGCCACGCTGCGCGCCATGGAATCACTCGGTGAAAAGGATGTGTGCCTGTATGTGGGCATCCCGTTTTGCCCGACGCGCTGCGCCTATTGCAGCTTTGTGAGCCAGTCGGTGGAAAAGAGCATGGCGCTCGTGCCGGAGTTTCTGCAGGCGCTCGCCCGCGAGATCGCCGCGACCGCCGAGGCCGTGCGCAGGGCGGGGCTGCGCGTCGTGTCGCTCTACATCGGCGGCGGCACGCCGACCACGCTCTCGGCGCGCCAGCTCGACGCGCTGTGCACGCAGCTGGCTGCGGCGTTCGACCTGAGCGCACTGCGGGAGTTCACCGTCGAGGCCGGCCGGCCCGACACGATCACCGCCGACAAGCTGCAGGTGCTGCGCGCGCACCGGGTCGACCGCATCAGCGTCAACCCCCAGACGCTCGACGACCGCGTGCTCGACACGATCGGCCGCCGCCACACCGCGCAGGATATTTACGACGCGCTGCGCCTCGTGCGCGAGACCGGCGGCTTTGCCGTGAATATGGACCTGATCGCGGGGCTTCCCGGCGACACGCCGGACGGCTTTCGCGCCACGCTCGAGCAGGTGCTCGCACTCGCGCCCGAGAACGTCACCGTGCACACGCTCTCGCGCAAGCGCGGCTCGAACCTGATGGCGCAGGATGCGCCCATCCCCGACGGAGCAGCCGTCGGCGAGATGCTTGACTTTGCCGGTACCGTGCTGCCCAAGGCGGGCTACGCACCGTACTACCTCTACCGGCAGAAGTTCATGTCCGGCGGCTTTGAAAACGTCGGCTGGACGCGGCCGGGTCAGGAGAATCTCTACAACATCTGCATCATGGAGGAGCTGTGCAGCATCCTCGCCATGGGCGGCGGCGCGTCGACGAAGCTCGTGCGCCCCAACGGCGGCAGGCTTGAGCGGCACATCGACCCCAAGTATCCCACGGAATACATCGCCAATATCGACCGCATCTGTGCGGCCAAGGCGGAACTGGAGGCGTTTTTCCAATGAGCTATCATCTGCAGGAGATCAACCGCCGCATTCAGGCTGATCCCAAGGAATTTGTCGACGCGAGCGACGCGGCCTATGCCGCCAAGATTGAGCGCGCGGCGCGCGCCATCGCCGAAAACGCGCACACCTGTCCGATCGTGCTGCTCTCCGGCCCGTCCGGCAGCGGCAAGACCACCACGGCCATGAAGATCGCGGAGGCGCTGTGCAAGCTCGGCGTCGGCAGCCAGAGTCTCGCCATGGACGACTATTTCCGCACCGTCGACCTGCGCACCGCACCGCGCACGCCGGAGGGCGATCTCGATCTTGAGTCCCCCGCGTGTCTGGACATGGACCTGCTCGGCAAGCACCTCAACGCGCTCGCCCGCGGTGAGGAGATCCACCTGCCGCGGTATAATTTCGTCACGCGCGTGCAGTCCGGCCCCATCGGCCGTCCCATGCGCCTCGGCAAGGACGAGGTCGTCGTCTGCGAGGGCATCCACGCGCTCAACGATGAGATCGCCGCCTACTGCCCGGATGCGTTCCGGCTGTATATCAGCGCGCGCTCCGTCGTTGTCGACGACGACGGGAATGAGGTGTTCAAGGGCACGTGGATGCGTCTGCTGCGCCGCCTCGTGCGCGACAGCAACTTCCGCGGCACGCCCGCCGCTGCGACGCTGGACATGTGGGCAAACGTCCGCCGCGGCGAAAAGCGCTTCATCTCCCCGTTCAAGGAGCGCGCGAACCTGATGTTCGACTCGTCGTTCCCGTGCGAGGTGCCGATCATGAAAAACTTCGCCGAGCCGCTGCTCGCGGCCGTGCCCGAGGGCGCGGAGCGCTATGCGGAGATCCGCAGCATCCTGCCCGCGCTCGAGCGCTTCGAGACGATCGACCCCGCCCTGCTCGCGCCCGAGAGCATGCTGCGCGAATTTATCGGCGGCGGCGTGTACAGCTACTGAGCGCGCGGCGCTGAATCCTGCAAATACGCAAAGCCTTCTCCGTTGGGAGAAGGCTTGAGACTGTCAAAAAAGTATTACTTTTTTGACAAAGGGGTTTGCGGCCTGACTGCAGCGCACGCACTGTCCGCCTTTTGGCGGACAGTGCGCACGTTTGCAGGCCGAGAAGTATTTTCCCCGACGCACATGTCGCCGGAGAAAATGATCGGACTTTCTTTCGCCGCTGCGGCGGCGAAACTCTACGAGGTTTTTGGACAAGCAAAGCCTTCTCCGTTGGGAGAAGGCTTTGCGTTTTCCTGCGCCGCACGGCGGTTTGGGTGACAGACGCCGCGAAAACGGGTGATGCGATTTGTCACCGCTGCACAGAATCCCAAATCGTGTTTTGTCGAAATTTACAAATATTATGAATCATGTTCCAATTTCATAAAGAATCTGCTAAAATGAGGATGTCAGGATCCGGACACACATTTCATTCAACAGGAGGTATCGTATGGAACCGTTTGCGCTTCTGAAAATGATGGGGATCTTTGTGACCGGCGGCATCACCGGACGGATCGTTCTGTATCTGCTCCTGCTCGCCGCCGGCGTCGGCGTCCGGTGCGCCCTGCAGCGCCGGCGTGATTTCTGGACGGCTGCGGGCATCAGCGCCGGGCTGTGGCTCGTGTGCGAGATCATCGTGGACATCGGCTCGGTGCATGAGATGTCGGTCGGCCTGTTCAGCGCCGCCGCCACACTGGGCGCGCTGGGCTTCTCGTTCGCGCTCGGCCTGGGGCTCGCCGCGCTTGTCTGCCGGCTGCTGCGCCGGAAGCAGCTTGTGTGACCCAATGGCAAGCGCCCCCGCGGGGAGTTTCCCGCGGGGGGGCTTTCAATTTTCCGCCGCGCCGTCAGCTCAGCCGCTGCACGAGCGCGTCCCACAGCTCCAGCAGCCGGAAGCGCACGACATAGCCGCCGTCGGACTCCGTGACGAGGCGCACATCGTCATCCGAGAGCGCCTGCACCGCTCGCTCCGAGAGCCCTGCCGCCTGCGCGCACAGCGGCGGGAAAATGACGCACCACCAGTTGTGCCCCGCGCCCGCGCCGAGCGTCACGCGCAGGGACGTATACACCCCCGCCGGGAGGGCAAACGTGCCGTAGTCGCGCGTCGGGTAGTGCTCGGCGCCGAGGGTGACCCGCACCGGCCGCTCCCCCGCCGCCGTCTGCGCCGCGCGGGCGATGCCGTCGAGGTCGCCGGCGATAATCTGCTCCGCCGCGCCGATGTCCGTCACGCCCTGCAGCTGCGGCTCGAGATAGGCCAGCACCGCGTCGCGCACCTGCAGCTTCACGGCCTGCTCGGTGTCGTCGTCCGAGACCGCGATCACGTGCAGCCGCACGAGCCGCGACGCCAATAGCGCGCTGCGCGCCTGCGCCCACGTGCCGGTCAGCAGCGTCACGCACACGGCCAGCAGCAGCGCCAGCTCCCACGGGCGCAGCGCGCGGCCGGAATCGGGATGAATGGAGAGAGAATGGGTATGCATCGTATGTCCGCCTTTCTGAGATGAAAAACTGCCGGTACCGGGCATCTGTGCTCAGTATCGGCAGTTTTGTTCGCTTTTAATCCTCAGACATCAAGGCGGTCGATGGTCTCGGTCAGGAAACACTCGGCATAGTCGCGCGCGAGCCGGCGCTTGGCATACACCGCGCTGTCGGCATCGGCAAAAAGGCCGAACACGGCCGAGCCCGTGCCGCTCATCACAGCGCCGAGCGCGCCGCCGTCGAGCAGGCGGCTCTTGATGGCCGCGATCTCACCCTCGCGGCGGGTGAGCACGTCCTCAAAGACGTTGTACATCCGGCGGGCAAGCTTCGGCATATCGCCGTCGGCAAGCGCGGCGCAGATGCCCTCCGTGTCCGGACGGCAGCGCGAGGTACGCGCATCCACGCGGCGAAACAGCTCCGGCGTCGAGATCGGAAAATCCGGCTTGCAGATCACGACCGGCAGACGCGGCATGGGCGTGACGGGCGTGAGCCGCTCGCCGCGTCCCTCGGCCAGCATCGTGCCGCCCGCGACGCAGTACGGCACGTCCGAGCCGACCAGCGCGCCCAGCTCCTCGAGCTGCGCGCGGGAAAAGCCCGCGCCGGTCAGCCGGTTGAGCGCGCGCAGCACGGCCGCCGCATCCGACGAGCCGCCGCCCAGCCCCGCGCACACGGGGATGCGCTTGTGCAGCCGGATGTGCACGCCGCAGTCGAGGCCCGCGCGCTCGAGAAACACCTGCGCCGCGCGCACGGCCACATTGTCCGCCCCGCAGGGCAGATAGCTGCGGTTGGTCTCGGCGCGGCAGGTGCCGGTATCGTCGAGCGTAACGGTCACATCGTCATGCAGATCCACACTCTGCATGATCATGCGCAGGTCGTGAAACCCGTCGGGGCGCGTACCGAGCACGTCCAGCGACAGGTTCAGCTTTGCCCATGCGGCCTCTCTCACCGCGCCGGTCACAGCGTTTTGAGCTCGAAGAGCAGGTCCATGAGCTGCGCGCCGTCGTCGACATACGGGCCCTTGGCGCCGTTTGCCTCGGAATACGGCAGGCCGGAGCCATCGGACACGCGGCTGTCATACAGCACGAACGGCACGGGGTCGGCGCCGTGCGCGCCGTTGGCCATGTACGTCGTGTGATCCGACAGCAGCAGCAGACGGAAGTCCTCGCCCGCGGCGCGCAGCGCCTCGGTCACGGGGGCGACGACATCGGCGCTCAGGCGCTCGATGGAATAGATCTTATGCTCAAGGTCGTGGTTGTGCGTGGCCTCGTCCGGGCCCTCGAGATGCAGCGCCACGAAGTCGTGCCGCTTGAGCACGTCGAGCGCGGCGGCGACCTTGGCGGCATAGTCGGTGTCCCACTCGCCGGTCGCGGTCGGGACGGTGACGGCCTCAAGCCCGGTCAGGATGCCGATGCCGTGGCACAGCGGCACGGCCGAGACGACGCCGCCGTCCGAGCCGTAGTGCTCGGGGAAGTTCGGCAGCGCGGCCGCCGTGCCCTCCGCCCAGAACCAGACGCCGTTGGCCGGGAGCTTTCCGGCGGCGCGGCGCGCGACATTGATCGGGTGCTGATCGAGGATATCGAACGCGCGGCGCATGAGCTCACGCAGCACGTCGGCGTTCGGGCAGCCGGTGGGCAGGATTGGTCCGATCTCCTCGCCGAGGTGGTCGTGCGGCGGGGCGAGCCGGATGCCCTTGATGTCCACATGGCTCTGCACCGCAAGGTGGCGGAACGACGAGCCCTTGTGCACGACCATGCCGGCCTGCTCGGCCAGCGGGCGGAAATCCGGGTGCGCAAAGAGCGCCGTCACGAGCGCGTCCGACTCGCGGCCCTCGATGCTGCCCGCGCTGTGGGAGATGATGTGCTTGTGCTCGAACGGCACGTCCTCATCGGCATACGTGACCATGTTGCAGCGGTAGCACGCATCGCCGGGAGCGAGCCGGATGCCGGAGGCCGCCGCCTCAAGCGGAGCGCGGCCGAAAAAGTATTTGCGCGGCGAGCAGCCGAAGATGGACATGATGGCCGTGTCACTGCCGGGGGGAAAGCCCTCGGGCACGGTTCGCACCCGGCCCAGGAGACCGTGACGCGCAAGGTCGTCGATCGCGTCCTTTTTCGACGCCTCGAGCGGCGTGCGGCCGGCGAGCGTGTCGAGCGGATGGTCGGCCATGCCGTCGCCGATGACGAGAATGTATTTCATACTGTATCCCTCTTTTCGGAAGATTTTTCGCTGCGGAGCGTCCTGTGGGATGCCGGATGCCGCGGCTTTTTTCTGCCCCACAGTATATACTATTTTTCCCGCTTTGTGAAGCGGGCGAGCGGCCGCAGAACGCTTTTTCTCTTTGTAGAATTCAACGAAATTATTTCAAAACCGGAATTGGGGTATTGGCATCTTTTCGCCGTCATGATATAGTAGAACATTGTTAAGTATCCGCTAATTATCCGCTAAGAAAGCTTTCCCCCGACAACCGGGGCTGCACAAACGGGAGGGACAGAACATGTCGACCGGACAATATCTGCTCGGCGGCGCGGCCGGACTGGTTTTCGGCCTGCTCGTCGCCGCCGGCAACACCCTGCTGACGCGCCGCAGTCTGCTGCGCGCCAAGCAAAACGCCGCATCCGTCATGGGCACGAGCGGCCTGCGGCAGGTCATCAATCTCGCGGCGCTCGTACTGGTCTATCTGCTGCGCGGCGTCGTGCCGCTGCCGCTGGCCGGCACGCTCATCGGCACGGCCGTCGGTCTGTCGGGCGGCAGCATCGCCGGCGTAT
>ERZ834798.2846-NODE-2846-length-11970-cov-2.418548_pt1 | contig 11970 bp, 12 predicted proteins | sample MGYA00519689_ERZ834798 | MGnify/ENA primary metagenome ERZ834798 (study PRJEB31850, sample SAMEA3708761) | human gut metagenome | biome: human gut; feature: human-associated habitat; material: faeces | place: China | collected 2014 ...
TTCGTGGGCTACGCCGTCAAGGGCAGCGTGGCGGTGATCGCCGTGGCGCTGGCTCTGCTGTCCTATTTCAGCACCAACGCCTCCCCGCTGGTGGATCTGGCCAACACCATTACCAGTCCTTTTCGGGCAGTCTGCACCTCCGTATCCGGCTGGTTCACCGACAAGCAGAATTACTATGAGGACGTCACCGCCCTGAAAGCGGAAAATGAGGCCCTGAAAAAGCAGATCGCCGATTTCATCGCCGGGGACGAGGCCCATATCGTCGAACTGAAGGCGAGGCCGCCAGTCAGGAAAATGTATTTCTCCGGGACCTGCTGGATCTGCGTCAGCAGCGCCGGGACCTCAGCGACTTCGAGACCGCCACCGTCACGGAGCGGGGTGTCACCAACTGGACCGCCTCCCTGACGCTGAACAAGGGCACGGCCCACGGCGTAGAGTTAGGTGACTGCGTTATCGACGGAAACGGCAACCTGGTGGGCCGCATCAGCAAAGCGGGCCACGACTGGTCCACGGTTTTGACTGTGATCGACACCGACACCTCCTTAGGCGCCCGTGTCTACCGCACCAAGGACATCGGCATTGCCGGCGGCGATTTCGCCCTGATGGACGACGGTAAGCTGAAGCTGGACTCCCTCCCCGCCTCCTGCCAGCTGTTGGAGGGCGACCTGGTAGTTACCTCCGGTCTGGGCGGCTATCTGCCCCCGGATCTGGTCATCGGCTCTGTCTCCGAGCTTCGGGCCGACGATTCCGACACCTCTAATTACGCCATCCCCACCCCCGCCGCCGACCTGAACGGTCTCACGGAGGTGTGCATCATCAAATCCTTTGAGATCGTAAGCTGACCGCTTACCGTTCATCCACCATTACAGAAGGGAGGGATTCCCCTTGCTGGCCCGCAGCGCCACGATTTTTAAATGGACTCTGTACACTTTGGCCGGGCTGGTCTGGGCCGTTGTTCAGGCCGCTTTTCTCCAGCGTGTGACCATCTGGGGCGTTATCCCCTTTCTCTATCCCCTGATTGCCGCCCTCCCCGCCACCTTTGAGGGCCCCGCTGCCGGCACGGTCTACGCCCTTGCCTGTGGCGTTTTCTGCGACCTGCTGCTCCCCTCCCCCATTTCCTGCTTTTATACCCTGATCCTCCCCTTTGTGGGCCTCGCCGCCGGACTGCTGTCCCAGAGTCTGATCCCAGCCGGGTATCTCTGCTCTGCCGCCGCGGCCCTGCCCGCCTATCTGCTGACAGGCATCTTCCACTGCATTGTCCTTTGGGCTCAGGGCCATCCCGCATGGGGTGCGGCCATGTCCGTCACCCTGCGGGAGCTGTGCGTCTCCCTGCTGTGGAGCCTGCCTATGACCTGGCTGTTCCGCCGGGTCTATCTCCGCGTTCATGTTGACGATTAAGGACTTTCCACGGAGGTAATCATGAACCAACGCCCCTCCCAACTCACCAGATTCCGCGTCATGGCTGCCATGGCGCTGGCAGTGCTGGCCATTTATCTGGTGGTCCTTTTCAATACCCAGGTTGTTCACCACGAGGAATATCTGGCCAAATCCATCCAGACCATCACCCGCGTGGAAAACGTCAAGGCCTCCCGAGGCATCATCACGGACCGTTCCGGCCGCACCCTTGTCTCCAATCAATACACCTACAGTCTGACGTTTGACCCCACCCTTCTCCGCTCCGGCGAGGAAGCGGAGGACCTTTCCGGATATCAGACCGTCATACTCATGGCAGGAACGCTGACCGGCGGTCAGAACCCCCGGCTGGCTTTGAGTGTCAGCAATACGCAGAAACAGGTCATGGAAACAGCAACCGCCTCCGGCCAGACGGTCCTGCTGGGTATTTCCGGTCAGTCCGGCGTTTTGAAGAGCACCGCCGCCGCAGCCACGGCAGTTGCCGAAGCATTGACCGACAGCAGCTATGACGGCGTTTATCTGAACATCACCCCGTCCGCTGAAAATGGCGACGCCCTGGCTGCCTTCGTACAGGCGCTCCGGGCCGCTGTGCCGGAGAAAAAGCTGTATGTGGCGGCAAGCGCCCCGGCCCGCAGGGAAGCAATTCCAGACTATCAGGCCCTCGGAAAGGCCGCGGACCGGATCGTGCTGCAGGTGTCCGGACATGAGGACACGGACGGCGCTGTTCCCGTATATGCCATGGAGCCTTTGGAGACCGTCTACTACGCGCTCAGCACTCTGAATGACCAGATCCCCGGTGAGAAGCTCGCCCTGCTTTTGACGGCGGAGGGCCACGGCCGGAAGGGTACCGGAAAACCCACCGCCTTCAACGGAGACACTGTGGCCGCACTGGAAGCCAAAGGCCGCACCTACTATTCTGACCGCTACGCCTGCGCCTATCTGGAGACAAAGGATACGGTGGTCTGGTATCTCAACGAAAAGGCGCTGGAAGCCCGCCAGCAGCTGCTGCGCTGCTTCGGCGTATCCTCCTGCTGTCTCTCCACCCCCAACGGTACTCTGCAAGCCCAAGAAAGCTGAGCTTTCAAATCCGGACAGAAAAAACCGCCTTGCTTTTCAGCAAGGCGGTTTTCTTTTATTCAATTACAGGTACTTTCGCATACCGTCGGTAGCAGTTTCCACGTCGCCGCTGATGGTGACGGTGAACTTGATGTTGTTCTTCTCGCCAAAGGCGTCCAGCCAGTTCAGGAAATTCTCGGTGTCCTTGTCCACTTCCCGGCCGATGGTCTTGCACAGGTTGTCGATGAACACCTGAGAAATGTCATAGTTGCCGGCATACAGACCGCTGATGAAGCCACGGAATACCTCATAGCTGTGCAGATCGTATTCCTGCGCGTCGATCAGGCGGATGTTGTAGTGAATATTGTAGGACATGTCACGCTTCGGCTCAATGCAGACCACATTGCCGGCCTCATCCTTCGCGGCAGCGTTGATGAGTTCGATGAGCTGCTTGGTTTTGCCGGAACCCTTGACGCCCATAATCAGTCTAACCATAGTCGATCACTCCTGTCATAGTTCGTCTCCGTAATTAACGGGACCTTTCGTAGTCATAGCATACCATAAAGAATGAAAAAAGACAATCCCAAAAAGTAACTTCAAAATTTGTTTATAAACACGGCAGAGCAATGTATACTCTGCCGTGTTTTTTTGCATATTCCGCTTTTCGTATTCCGCTTTTCTCAATGCTTTTCGGTCAGCTTGGCTTCCAGCTCCGCCTTACGATCCTCGTAGCCGGGCTTGCCGAGGAGGGCAAACATATTCTTCTTATACGCCTCCACGCCGGGCTGGTCGAAGGGATTCACGTCCAGCAGATAGCCGGACAAGCCGCAGGCATACTCAAAGAAGTAGATGAGCCGGCCCAGCTCACGGGGACCCTTACCGCCCACATTCACAATGACGTTGGGTACGCCGCCCTGACTGTGGGCCAAGAGCGTTCCCTCCGTGGCCCGGTCCCGGATGTGGTCCATAGACGCACCCGCAAGGAAGTTCAGCCCGTCGCCGTCCGTCTCGTCCCGAGGAACGGCCAACTGCCGGTCGGAGGCGCCCAGCCGCACGATCGTCTCAAAGAGGATGCGGCGGCCCTCCTGAATATACTGACCCATGGAGTGCAGGTCTGCGGTAAACTCCACACTGGCGGGGAACAGGCCCTTGCCGTCCTTTCCCTCGCTCTCGCCGTAGAGCTGCTTCCACCACTCCGTCATAAACCGGAAGGTCGGATCGTAGCAGCCCAGAATTTCAATGGCGTACCCAGCCCGGTACAGCTCATACCGCAGGGCGGCATACTGCCATGCGGGACTATCGTAGGAGCCGTCGGCACAGACGTTCATCATCTCAGCCGCGCCCTCCATCAGGGCCTCCACATCCACACCGGTAACGGCGATGGGCAGCAGGCCCACGGCGGTGAGGACGGAATACCGTCCGCCGATGTCGTCCGGTACCACGAAGGTCTCCCAGCCCTCGGCGTCCGCCAGAGATTTCAGCGCACCCCGGGCCTTATCGGTGGTGGCGTAGATGCGCTTGCCGGCTTCCTCCTTGCCGTATTTCTCCTCCAGCAGCTCCCGGAAGAAACGGAAGGCCACGGCAGGCTCCGTGGTGGTGCCGGACTTGGAGATGACGTTCACGGAGAAGTCCACCCCCTCCAGCAGCTCCATGGTCTCCCGCAGCTGCCGGTCGGACAGGCCGTTGCCCACAAAATAGATGTTGGGGGTGTCCTTGCGCCTGAGGTTATAGTTGGGGGAGCACAGGCACTCGATGACGCCCCTTGCCCCCAGATAGGAGCCGCCGATACCAATGACAATCAGCACCTCGCTGTTTGCCTGTATGCGTGCCGCCGCCTTTTTGATGCGGTCAAATTCTTCCTTATCGTAATTTACGGGCAAATCCACCCAGCCTAAAAAGTCATTGCCCTTGCCTGTTTTTTCATGAAGCGCATAATGGCAGCGCTCCACCTCCTTTTGCAGTGCAAAAACCTCGTCCTTTTTGATAAAATCTCCTTTCAGAGAAAAAGAAATACCCATAGGAAATCCCCCTCCTTTTTTTCATAAGTACAATTCCGATATCAATATATTACCACAAAAAAGCCGTTCCGCAGCAGAAATCTGCGGAACGACCCTCTTTTTTTCGCTATTTTTTTATTGTGTTCCCTTGACGATGATTTCGGGCACAGCCTCCTGGATAATTTCCTTATCCACTTCCTTTTCCTCCGTCACCTCACCGTTGATACGCGTAATGCGGATGGTGCTTTTCTTCTGCCCTGCCTTGCCCTGCTGGATGACCTTCTGATAGCTCGAAGGCTTGGTATCATCATACTGCGTTTGGTAGGTCTTTGGCTCCACTGCCGTCAGCACCTGTGTTTCCACTGTTTTTACGGAAATCTTCGGCTTCTGTACCGGCACATTGATGACCTGCCCTACACGAATCCCGCCGGTAAGATTTGCGCCTTCATTCAGCTGATTCAGCTTTTCAACCGTTGTTTTAAATTCATTTGCAATCAGATACGGCGCATCGCCGGACTGAACGGTATAGCTCTGGGTTGCCTCTGTGGTGGATTCCAATACCTTCACGGCATCCTCCTGCTCCAGAATCTGCGTGGAATCCACAAATTCCTTCACAACCTCAACATCCTCCTGCCAGCTGATTTCCGCATCCTCCGCAACGCCCTCCTTGGGCATGAGGTCGGTCTGCACCTGCTTGAGCACGGCATTCGCCGCTTTTTCATTTGCAAGGATGGCAACCTTTTCACTATCCACTGTAATAATCGCCGCTTCCACCTTATACGTCACCTTGCTGCGCATTTTCGGCAGCAAATGCTCCATCGTGCAGACATCCTTCTTCTCCTTGGAGCCGATATGGATGCCCTCCACCTTAATTTTCTCGTTAATCTGCACCTTCGAGCCGACAATACCCTCCAGCTGACTTTCCAGTGTGGCAGTCAACTCCTTCGCCGTTACCTTTCTGGTTTCCAGAATCCCGACCTGCTCATCCGCGATATAAACCGCAGAGCCGTTTTTGCGCACAAAGAGAAACACGATGAATAAAATCACTATAATCCCAATCAGATAAAGTGCATTGCGGTTCAGCTTCTTGCCGTCCTTTTTGCCGCGCTTTTTTTCTGTGGGCTTATTGCGGTTCGTTCTGCCTGTTTTTTTGCCTTTTGTATTTTTTCTGTCCCGTCCGGCAGGTGTTCCGCTGCCATAGGGCACACGCTCCTCCCGTTTCGGGAACAATGTATCCGCCATGGGTTTTCCCCCTTATTTCTTCAAATTCTGACAACTGATGCTTTTATTTTATGATATCCACAGGAAGATTGCAAGCAAAAGGCAAAATTTCCGTTTTTCTGTAACGAAACTGTAAGATAAGCCCTTCCACAGAAGCTCGTTTGCATCAAAAAAGCCTCCGCAGGGGAGGCTTATATTGTCTTATTTATTTTTGATAAAACGCAGAATGGATTCTGTCTGGTATTTGATATGTCCCTGTGCCACTGCTGCGCCTTCCTCGCTGTCATGATTTTCCAGCGCACGCAGAATACTTCTGTGGTGTGCCACGATGGTAGACATGGAATTATCGCTCTTCGCCTGTGCCATTCTGTAACGATACAGCTGAATTTTCAGGTTTCGGAACATCTGAATCAGCTTATCGTTTTCTGTTGCCTGAAAGATCACATCATGGAAATCTTCGTCAATATCCACAAAACGCTCTACATCATTTTCCGCAACCGCGCGTTCAAAATCCACTTCCATATTTTTCAGCTGCTGCAAACATTCCTTTGTCATCTTCCTACAAGCCAGAGAGGTTGCAAGCCCTTCCAGCGCGCTTCTGATTTCCAGAATATTTACGATATCCTTTTCTGTCATATCCAACACCTGCGCGCCCTTTCTGGGCACCAGCTCTACCAGATTTTCCAGCTCCAGCATACGCAGTGCCTCTCTGACAGGGGTACGGCTTACGCCAAGCTTTTCCGCCAGCTGATTTTCCATCAGTCTTTCTCCGGGAACCAGCTTGCCTGTCAGAATCGCATCCCTCAGTGTGTTAAATACGACATCCCGCAACGGTAAATACTCATTTGTATTGATGTTGAATTTTGTTTCGGTCATTATTATGTTCTCCTCTCAGCTCTCTTCGTACCCGATAGGTTCTTGTTGCCAAGCAATCCTTCAGGGCAAACTCCCGTTTCACCAGAGCCGCCGCCTTTCTTGCCTTTGCTCTGTCCGTAAACAGGGCAAACACCGTTGGACCGCTGCCGCTCATGAGGGCACCCTCCGCCCCTAATTCTATCAAGCGTGCTTTTATTTTTGCGATTCTTGGATGCAGCTCAATGGTCACAGTTTCCAGAACATTGGAAAGCAGCTTTCCCATCTTTGCCACATCTTTCTCTTCCATGGCTTTGAGCATTGCCTTTGTATCGGGGTGCTGCTCGATTTCCTGCCAGCGCAGCTGCTTATAAACAGAAGCTGTGGAAACGCTGACGGGCAGCTTTGCCAATACCACATAGCAATCCGGACAAGGATGTGCGACATTTGTCATCACCTCGCCGACTCCCTCGCACAAAACTGTGCCGCGACGGATGCAGTAAGGGATATCCGAACCCAATCTGCCTGCCATCTCCTCCAGCTGTGCTTCGGAAAGCCCCAGACCAAACAGGCGGTTCATGCCCACCAGAACAGCCGCACAATCCGTACTGCCGCCGGCAAGCCCTGCCGCAACGGGGATTCGTTTATCAATCTCAATAAACACACCCTCCTTTATGCCAAAGACCTCCCGCATCAGGCTTGCCGCCTTCCACGCCAGATTGCGCGCATCCGTCGGCAGCCATGGCAGGTTGGTTTTCAGCTTGATTACGGGCTTTTCCAGCTTCTTCATATAGATACCGTCATACAGTGCTACCGTCTGCATGATGGTTTCCAGAAGATGATAGCCGTCCTCCCTTTTGCCTGTCACATCCAGGGTTAAATTGATTTTTGCTCTTGCCTTCAGTCGTATTTCTCTCACGGTGTAGCCTCCCGTTTTTTCTATACTGTATACATTTTTATTATGGATATTGTACACTACATAAAACAAACACGCAACCATCAACTTACACAAAAAATGAATTTTTTGTCGAAAAAGTTAACATTCTTTTAAAAAACGGTAAAGATGAAATTCCTACTCTTTTTTTTGTGCTATAATAATGAAGAAAAGAAAAATTTTTCCTTCTTTGAAGGGGGTATCTTTATGTGGACATTTTACGAAAAAAATAAACAAGCCATTCATGATATTATCCTGCTGCTTGCGGCAGTGCTCGGCTGCTTTCTGTTCTTTCGCTATCTTTTTCGGATTTTCCTGCCATTCCTCATCGGGTGGCTGTTGAGCCTGCTGTTTAACCCTCTGGCAGACCGCCTGCAGAAATTTCATATTCCCCGCGGCATCAGTGCCATCATCGGGATTCTGCTGCTGTTTGCCCTGTTGGGACTGCTCGGCTTCTGGAGCGGCACAGGGCTGATTGCCAAGCTGAAGGAGCTTTCCGAAAATCTGCCGCACTATATCAACCTGTTTGAAGCGGGGCTTGCACGTTTCTGGACACGGTTTGATACCCTTGCGCAGAGGCTGCCAAAGGCATTACAGGTCTTTTTCTCCGACCTGCAAACGGATTCCTCCGGCTTTCTGCTCTCCCTTGTTCCCAAAGGTAGCGCAACAGACAAGCTTGGCGGTGTTTCCGGCTTTTTCATTGCGTTTTTTGTATCACTGATTTCCGCTTATTTCTTCACAAAGGACAGAGACCTGCTTCGCCGGCAGTATGAAATTCATATTGCACCGCTGTTCGGGCTTTCCGTCTATACCACAAAGCAGGAATTAAAGGCTTCTGTTCTAGGCTACCTCAAAACGCAGCTGATTCTGATGGGCTTTGTTTTTATCGTTACTCTCATCGGGATGCTGGTGCTGCGTTCGCCTCATCCACTGCTGCTGAGTATCCTGATTGCCATTATCGATGCCCTGCCCTTCTTCGGCAGTGGGTTCATCCTCTGGCCGGGCGCAATTTATTTCTTTACCAGAGGAAATACCTTCCTTGCCATCGGCTATCTGGCACTTTATGGTATCATCCAAATAACGCGGCAAATTCTACAGCCGAAAATTCTCGGCACGCAGATTGGGCTGCATCCCCTGCTGACGCTGTTCTCCATGTATTTCGGCTTTAAGTGCATCGGGGTATTCGGGCTGATTTTAGGGCCTATCGTTGCGGTTGTGCTGAAAGCACTTTTCCACGCAAGAAAGCAGAACAGAGAGCTCCGGAAGCTTTGAGGAGCATACAAAAAAGGATAAATCTCAGAACGGGATTTATCCTTTTTCTTTTTTGATTTTTATTCGATTTCTGTTGTCTGCAGCATGATATTGATGGCATCCAGCACTTCCTGCTTCTGTGCATCCTCATAATAGGTGCCGCCGTAAATCACCAGATTGCCATCCAGAATTCCATACACAACAACGGAATGGGAATCAGGGATAGCGAGAATCGTTTCTCTGCCGCCCGCCTGCTCCAAGGACTCCTCTGTCCAAAGCTCATTTTCAATCATCTGATCAATAACCTCATCGTTGAAGGTGAAGGAATTTTCCATATAGATGACAGGATTGCCGTCAAAGCTGCGCAGCTCGCATTTCTCAACCGTCAGAGAAGCATTCTTTTCCAGCTGCTCCAACACCTGATTCATCAGATCCTCGTCAAGGGCTTTCTTTCTCTCCCCTGCAATCTGAACGTTGATGGCAACCGGCTTTTCTGTCCCAACGGTATCCCTTGCATATAACACCAGACTGTTTACAACCTCGCCCTCCGTTGTCCAAACATCCGCATCATACTGATATTTTGCCGCACCGTTTTCCACTGTCGCCAGCTCCATCTTGCTGATATCCAGCGGCTCCATGGCAGGATATTCCGCCGCCTGATTGTCGGAAGCACCGCAGCCTGCCAATGTAAGAAGCACCAGCCCTGCCGCCAGAATTCGTTTCATTTTTTTCATAAATCGTTCTCCTTTGTCTTTTGGGTAAATGGGTTAAGTAAAATTATACCACAGTTTCGGCAAAAAATGTACTACGAGATTCCTGCCTTGATGCCCCAAAGCACCAGTAGATGCAGGGGATAAAACACATAAAAGAAATAACGCGGCAGTTTTTTTGAAAACGCCTCCACACGCCATTTCCCATCCAAAAAGCCAAAGGAAAAAAGGGACAATAGCTGAATCCAAGCCCTTGTTTTCAAACCATACAGAATATTCAACAGAAGCTGCCCATAAAAGCAGAGGCTTTCCCGTTCTGCATAAAGCCCGAAGCAGAAAATCGTCCAGACACCATACCAGCCATAGCTCATGTCAGCAAAATAAGAGCCGATAAGCAGTACCGCCGCAACTGCCCTTTTCCCCTGCCGAAAGAAATACAGCGCCGCTGCGCCCCATGCCAGCATGAATAAGGGATTGCCCTGCGTGATGCCGAACAGAAGCATATAAATCGGCTGAGAAAGGACTGCTGTCAGGAGAATTCGCCCAAAATACCGCCAAAAGCGATGCGTATAGCGCACCCCCTCTGCAATGCCGAAGGCAAACAGCGGAAACGAAAGCCGCCCGATGGCACGAAAGCCAATGGCACTCGGAAAAAAGACCATGCCGATGTGGTCAATCAGCATGGTCAGTGCCGCAATCATCTGTATGAATTGCCGCTGCTCCCTTCCCATTATTCCTGGAACATAGGAGTGGAGAGATATCTGTCGCCCGTATCAGGCAGGAATACCACAATGTTTTTGCCTGCATTTTCAGGACGCTTTGCAATCTCCTTCGCCGCATGTACCGCCGCACCTGCGGAAATACCGGACAGCAGACCTTCCTCTCTCGCAAGGCTTCTGCCTGCCGCATACGCATCTTCATTCGTTACAGTAACAATTTCATCATAAATATCTGTATTCAGAACATTGGGCACGAAGTTTGCGCCGATCCCCTGAATACCGTGAGGGCCTGCAACGCCCTTGGACAGCAGGGGGGAGGATGCCGGCTCTACTGCAACAATCTGCACCGCAGGGTTCTTTTCCTTCAGATATTTACCTACGCCTGTGATTGTGCCGCCTGTGCCGATGCCTGCAACGAAAATATCCACCTTGCCATCGGTATCTGCCCAGATTTCGGGGCCTGTGGTTTCATAATGCGCCGCAGCGTTGGAGGGGTTGTCAAACTGCCCTGCGATAAAGGAATCGGGGATTTCCTTCGCCAGCTCCTCCGCCTTTTCCACCGCACCCTTCATGCCCTGCTTGCCCTCTGTCAGCACCAGCTCCGCACCAAAGGCTGTCATCAGCAGTCTGCGTTCCATGCTCATGCTGTCGGGCATAACGATGATTGCACGATAGCCTCTTGCCGCCGCCATCAGCGCCAGACCAATGCCTGTGTTGCCGCTTGTGGGCTCAATGATGGTTGCGCCCTCCTTCAGGATGCCTGCCTTTTCCGCATCCTCCACCATGCGCTTTGCAATACGATCCTTCGCACTGCCGCCGGGGTTCAGCGCTTCTACCTTTGCCAGCAGAGTTGCGCCCGTTTCCTTTTCAATCTTTGTCAGCTCCAGTAAGGGTGTGTTGCCAATCAGTTCTTCTACACTTTTATAAATCTTAGCCATAGTTGTTATCCTCCGTTCAAAAAATCTGTTTTCCGCATTTCATTAGTGTAACATAAATTTTCAAGCCTGACAGCAACAACAGCCAAAAATTGTACTTTTTAAAAGCATAACATCACTCCCTATTTCATATCAATTAACTATGATTTAAGAGAATACACCTGTTTTTTCTATTTGTCAATCGTTTTTTCTCATTTTCTTCTATTGTACCATCTTCTTTTTTGTGCTACCATTGTTTTGGTAAGCAGTCTATACAAGAAAAAGGAGAAATACTATGAAAATCGGTAGAAATGACCCCTGCTGGTGCGGCAGCGGCAAAAAATACAAATCCTGCCACGCGGCTTTTGATGATAAGCTGGCGGCGTATCAATTAAAGCATATTCCCGTTCCCAATCATAAGCTGATTAAAACCCCCGAACAGCTGGAAGGCATCCGCAAGGCAGGCAAGCTGAATACGGCAATTCTGGATATGGTTGCGGAAAATATCAAGGCAGGCATGTCCACAGACGATATCAATACACTGGTGCATAACTACACCGTAGAGCATGGCGGTATCCCCGCGCCTCTGGGCTATCAGGGCTTCCCCAAGAGCGTCTGCACCTCTGTGAACGATGCTATTTGTCATGGTATCCCCGATCCCAATCAAATCCTACAGGATGGCGATATCATCAATGTTGACGTTACCACCATTCTGGATGGCTATTATGCCGACGCTTCCCGTATGTTCCTGATTGGTAATGTCTGCGACGAGGCGAGAAAGCTGGTTGAGGTAACAAAGGAATCCGTTGATTTAGCCCTGAAGGAAGTAAAGCCTTGGGGCAGACTGGGCGATATCGGCGCAGTCATCAGCGAATATGTCCATCAGCATGGCTATACTGTTCT
>ERZ834798.2847-NODE-2847-length-11968-cov-3.883824_pt1 | contig 11968 bp, 11 predicted proteins | sample MGYA00519689_ERZ834798 | MGnify/ENA primary metagenome ERZ834798 (study PRJEB31850, sample SAMEA3708761) | human gut metagenome | biome: human gut; feature: human-associated habitat; material: faeces | place: China | collected 2014 ...
AGGTGACAACTCTCATGACAAATTCAAGCGGACCTCAGAACAACGTCCTAGAGGGGCGGCTGTCACGACGCAAAGCGGGCAGAACAGCGCAGTGTCGTCGTACGTGTCTTATAGCTTATTTTTTAAATTATTGCACCGACGACACAGCCCGAACGCTCCGGTCCTCGTATAGAGCACCGGAGTTTTGTCATTTTGATGAGACTATTTAATTTCGAGTCTACGCCCGGAAGATAGAGTCCAACCAAGGTTGCATATCGAAGTCTTCAGCAAGTTTTTCGGGAAGATATTTATTGATCTTCTTATCTGCCTCTTCCAACTTTTCCGGGAGACGGATAGAGAATTTGTTTTTCCTCTGACCGGTTTCCTTCCATACCTGAGAGAGCCCCTTAGCGGTCATATGTTTAAATAGTGCCTGGCTGTATTTTTGGAGCCACTTAAAGGGATCAATTCCGTTTTCCCTCAAGGTTGCATCGATGGACAGAGCTATGCACATGGCTTCCATGTAATTTGCCGAGTGTTTATGCAGACTGTTTTTACGAAGGATCGTAACTCCTCGGATGGCTCTTTCAACCTTATTCGTGCAGGGCGGGATTTCGCTGCTGCCTAAGAATGTTGCAAAGTCCTCCCGAGCGTTCAGGTAGTAAACACAAGGCTTTGCAGCCGGTACATTCCTCGTCTTTACCCAAGTAGTGCCTTTCTGTGTAACAAGGCCTTTGCTTGCCTCCAACATCATTTGATCCAGATACTTGATAAGTTCGGCTTGCGCTTTTCTGGCTTGTTCCGGATTAAGCAGTCCGGCGTTTTTCTCAGCCTCAATGCGGAACACGGCATTAATTGCTTTTAACGCTGTGTGGAGCTTCATCCCGTCTGTATTTGCCAGAAGCTGTTTTTGAAGCTCTTGTGTTACGTATTCTTCGGACTTGTCCAGAAGCTGTTTGTACAGATCCGAGGGCAGAACAACTTTAAGAAGTTCTCGACGGAGATGCACCAGACAGGACTGATGGCGGATCCGTTCTGTTTCTGCCTTATCCAAGTTCCGGTTTTTAATGATTGTCTTGTAGCCGCTGTAGCCGTCGGTTACCAAGGTTTTGAAGCTGTAATCGGATAAGATTTTGCCGATATTCTCGGCGCTTCGAGTCGGGCTGTAATAGTACAGCGTTGCCGGCTGAGGTGCTCCGTCGGCTGTGGTCACTGCAACAACGTAATTTATTTTTGCTTTTGGCTCGATTCCGGCGGCAGGGATCTTCCCGCGTCCCTGATCCTGCAGGCAATCGAACGGTGTTTCATCGCACACGAGCACGGCACGATTCTGCAGCGCTTTTTCGATCGCTTTAAACAACGGCTTCAAATAAAAGCGCTGATAGTCATATAGAGAGTATGAACCCGTGTTCGAACCGAGCTCGGCATCTTTTTCGAACTGCCTTAATGCGCGTTCCAAGGGGATGCCGATGCACATAGCCTGATTAAAAGAGAGGATCGTTTTAGTACTTATAAGCCTGTCGGGGAAGAGCGGATGATCTTGTTCCGGCTCCATAAACACTTCAACTCGACCGCATTTCTGACAGAAGCCTAATTTATAAGTATTTTGCTGTCGGAAGCCGGCCTCGAGCTGGGTCACTCCGGTTTTAAGATCTGCAATTAAAACCTCCCAGCCGCTCAAGGGTTCTCCGCATTTGTCGCATATAGCTGATGTTTCAGAAGCTGTGACCGGTGCCGCCTCAGGAAGCTTACTAATATTGTTGACGCGTCCGCGATGAGTTTGTTTTACTTGATCTGCAGTCGGCGCAGCGGCACGCACAATGGAAGAGATCTTTTGCTGAGATTCGACTGTTAAATTTGTCGTCGAACTAAGTGCCTCGGCAGCCTTCGAGATGGCGGCACTAAATCTAGCGACTCCCTTAATGTTGTTGCTAAAAGAGCGGACTTTCTTTAGTTCCTCCAGAGAACGGGTTGCATTCTCGTAGGCTTGCTCAGATGTTTCTCCCGACTTCATCGCCTCATTGCCGTGAGCAAAGAAGCCTGCAATCTGCCCGGACGCAGCCGCGATCGTGTTTAAGCTGTGAGCAATCATGTCGTAGAGAACTCTTATTGCCTTTCTGGATTCATCGTCATCGGCATAACTCAAGAAGTCTTCGACTTGTGCAAGGTAGTTTCCATTCACCTCCTTGAGATTTTGAGCCATGAAGATTACGCCGTGCGCAAATTTCAAATGTGACGGCTCTTTGATTTCAGCTGTCCTCTGGGCTTTTTCCGCGATAATCCGCTCTTTCTCGGCCCTTTCTTCGGCAACTCGGAGCTGCTCTTGCTGCAGAGCAACCAATTTAATCAGTTCTTCCTTAGAGAGTGAATTGAGGTCTTTCATTATTATTAAACCCACTGCCATATATTGGGTAAATTATAGCATACTAATCACTAAAATACAACTAGTTATTTGAATTTAAAGATAAATTAAAACGATAAGTAATTAAAACGCCGCATCAATTTCTTTAAAAATCAATGCGGCGTTATTAAATTTAAAAGACTTACCAGAATGACTCTGCCTTGTAATAGAGGCGCTCTCCGTTTAAAAAACGCTCCAGCTCCGGCAGGGTTAAAGCGCACTTTGCTTGCTCGCCGACTCGAACCAACAATTCTTCGAATCGGCCATGGTGCAGTGTTCTGGTCAGAAGCATTGTTCCTCGATTATCGGAAGTGATGATCTTGCAGATCCGCCGCGTTTTAGAAATAAAGACAACGGCTTCCTTTCCGTCATTTAAGTTAATTCCGAGCTGGTCTTGTGCAATGGAGTGGAGGCGGTGGTAGCCGCACCGCAGGTCTGTCGGTGATATAACCAGTGTGACATGCACATCTTGAAGATGAATGTTCATCCGACTGCTCCGTTCAGCTTCCTTAGAATGCCAACGACAGAGTCTTCCGGACTTGACGTCCGGAACTCAAAAGTCATGCCGTTTGCATTGACGCGAAGCGTTGTCTCCTGAGGCAGGTCTTCTTCGATTAAGTCGATGACGTCAACGGTATCGGCTTCAAAGCCAAGCGTTGAAGATTCTGTTCCCGCCAAGCGCCGCTTGACTTCAGAAATGTTAACTTTGCGGTTCGTTTCTTTCTGAATGAGCCGAACGACCTCAATCCCTGTGAGTCCTTGTTCTTTTGCAGTTTTAACGTACCGCGGCCAATCAATCTGCATCTTCTGCCTCCTTTTTTAATTAGAGGCAGTATCCGTCAGTAGAATTATTTAGGAAAGAAATCTATAAGACACGTACGTACGAATCATGGCAGTCAGACCGCCGAGCAAATCCGTCTGGGCAGGAAGGCCGATAAGTAAAAGAGCCCGAGACATTCTCGAGCTTCTTGGCATTAACAACAAATTCCCGCGAAACCTGAAAGACTGAAAGTCAATACCGAACTATTTCGCGGGAGTTTGGGCTTTACGAGGACCGGAGCGTTCGGGCTGTGTCGTCGGTGCAATAATCTAAAAAATAAGCTATAAGACACGTACAAAGAATTTAGGGCATAAGACATTTACGGGATAACCGACCTCTGGGACAAGATGACAAAATATTAACCCACCTTCAGGATTTACCCATCGAGGTCAACTAAACGAGGGTTTAATGCACTGATATTCCAAACGATCTTAGGACTGAAAAGATTAGAAATATCGTTCGCAGGATAAAGTTCAAAATTACCTACAAGTGATTTTAATAACGAGCTTGCGGATCGCGTTGTAAAGAAAGGGAGAGGAGGAAAGTCTCTGTTTTAATATATTTTTAATAGCAAATAAAAATCTCTCCTTGTCTGGTAGGTGGACACAAAAATAAATTAAGTTGTCATAGAGAACAGGAAGAAAAGAAACATTGATGACTCTAGCAGTATAAAAACCAGCCGATTTTGCCACCATGGGGTAACACCGTTCAACGGCATGAAGCAACGTGCCATCAGATGAACTTAAAGGTTCTTTTGGAAAATCTTTAAAAGAAAGAGGCAAATGTGACAAAGATGTGAATGCCTCGGTTCGTGCCCAAAACATGCCACCGAATGGAGCAGAGAATACATCTAACTTGCCAGGAGAGAACAATTTACCAGCAAATAATTTTTCATTCAACAGCCGAAGCGATTTCTTATTACGACCTAAAGGGTGATAGACCGAAGAAATAAAGGTTCCAAAGAATGGCAACGGCGGCACTAAAAGCCCTAGAAGGGGATTCTTATCAAAGAACTCAACAATTTCTAGGATTGAGGATTCGGATGGACATAAATTTTGCTCACAATGTCTCATAAAATCTATACCTTGAAGGGCAGGCTTGGCGTGTGAGGTTTTTTTGTCATGTAATGCACATATATATTTGTACTTTTTCCAAACATCTTGGCAAGTAATGAAGTAAGCTGCCTCATTTCTTCCTCTGTTTTGTTGGAGTCGATATTCGATTTCAACCAGTTTATTATCTAGTTTGTTTTTATATAATTCAAGGACCTCATTTTTTGAGGAGATGATATACACATCCGCAATATGATTGAACCTTGTTAATATATTAGAAAAATATTCAACCATATCTTCATAATAGACAAAGCAGATTAAAGCGACTCGTGTCTGAGGAAAAGTTTGTTCTTTTGCCTGTCTAGTGCCAACAATGTAATTAAGATGAAGAGTCTGGATTAGTTGAGAAGGAGTTGATGTTTTGATTAATTCCGAGAGGATCTCATTGTACCGGCCTCCTTTTTCTCTTATGTAACTCATCGACTTTCTTGGAGTGTCACCGTAGGATGTGAAAAAATAAAGTTGGTAACTCTCAAAAAAAATCTTCTTCTTCAAAAGGGGCGACCCTTTCTCAAGTAAATATGTCGGATAGTAAAAAGAGGGGTTAACGTCTTCTGAAGGCAATGAGTTTGGTGAAGCAATTGCCTTACATTTGAAACCTCTATCGAGATAAAACTGTGTAAGTTTTATCTCGCCGAGTTTTACGGCTTCTTCCCATCCAGGCATTTGAGGCAGTTTGTCCCAAAAAGTGATAAAAGATTTCCAATCTTGAAGAATTGTTTTTTTAAAAAGAAGGAAGTAAGACTGAATATGGAAAGGGGTGCTTATGTTTTCGAAGGATGAAACTCCCCATAAATCTGCTTCGTTGTCCATACTGGAAAGAAGAGGTCCTAAAGAGTCGAATGCTAAGAAACAAGAAGAGTTACACAAGATAAGGTTCTTAGCTTTTTTTATTTTATCTTCGAGCAATCTTATTCCTTCTTTCCAGCCCCAAAAATCGAAACCGAAATTATCTCTTTGCAGGAAGGTAGCTCCAATCTCCATTAGTTTTGAGACATCTTTTGAACCTAATTGAGAATTTGAAACGAACAAAACGAGCTCGGAAACATTAACAAGTTCTCGGACATAACTTATGGAGTTAGTTTCTAACGCTTTACTCCTAGACCAATAAACAAAAATAGCGATGTTCCCAGTCTTAGAAAATGCTTTTTTCGGCATCTAATTACTCTTTGTTTAAATGATAAGGGAAGGTTAAGTTATGATTGGCTGAAATACTTTTTGCAGACGTCCTTGGCTTCGCCGTCCATTAGAATATTTCCATGCTCTAACCAAATGGCTCTATCACAACATCTTTCGACTAATTCTCGAGAATGAGTTGCAATAACGAGGATATTGCTCCTGTTGACCAATTCGCTTAATTTTTTCTCAGCTTTACTCTGAAAGCCCTGGTCTCCTACAGAAAGCCACTCATCCATAAGAAGAATATCTGGGGTTATCATAGTTGAGACTGCAAAAGCTAAACGCATATGCATACCCGTGGAGTAGGTCCTTACAGGCATGTTTATGAAATCTCCAAGTTCGGAAAATTCAATAATATTCTCCAATTCCTGTTCAATTTTTTTCTTAGGGATTCCTAATAAAGCTCCTCTAAGAAATATGTTCTCAAGCCCCGTTGCTTCAGAGTCTATTCCAAGAGAAATATCGATTAAAGAACCCACTTTGCCGTTAATTTCTGCTTCTCCAGAAGACGGCGTATAAACGCCTCCTAAAACCCTTAGTAAAGTACTTTTCCCAGCTCCATTGTGCCCTAATAAGCCTACTCTGTCGTTATCCCTTATGTTGAGGTTGATATTTGCCAAAGATTTGACAACAGTCTTGCCTGACTCAGTAAGACCTATTTTTCCACCCGTTGCTATCCCCATAATGGTTTTTTTTAGCGACCTTCCTTGAGAATTGTAAACAGGAATCTCAACGCTAACATTCTTTAAATTTATATTTGACATTTTCAAATTAGATCCAATAAGCGATTCTTCTTCGATAAATGTTGAAAAAGATTATCGAGGCAACAGTTCCCAAGACTCCAATCAGGCATGAAATAACCCAATTACTAATAGTAGTTGGCTGAGATAACAAAGGATTACGAACAATAGCGAGGAGATGAAAGAAGGGGTTGGGTTCTAGAATCATTAGAGAAGCTCGTGTTGGTAAAAGGCTAGGCATCCAAATGATTGGGGTAATATAAAAGAAGATTTGTAAAAGGCTTGCTACTATTTGAGTTAAGTCTCTGAATCTCGCGCATAAAATCGATAAAACAAGGCTCATCCATGCCAAGTTGACCAAAAGAATAAGGAACCCCGGTATAAAAAGCAGACATTGGGAGCTCACAGCTTTTCCAACGCATAAATAGACAATTGGAAGTACAAGAATGTTATGTCCGAGGATGTAAATATTTCTCATAATCATTCGGTAGATATGAGTGAATAGAGGTATAGGTAGTTGTCGGATAATCCCTTCGGCGTTTGGAAATACGGTTGTTGCCTCAGTAAGGACAGAACTTATGAAGCACCAAAGAATCAAACCTGTAGTTAAAAAAGGCAAAAAATCTCGCATTGGCGATTTGAAGATATTTCCAAAAATAATGCCGATGCAAGCGATGGTTACTCCCATAGAGATAGTAATCCAGAAGGGGCCGAGGCTGGACCGTCTGTATCTTTGCCGAATGTCAGAATAGGCTAAAAAAAACGGCAGGCGGCTGTCCTTGAAAGACATGATAATATCTTCGAAACCAGCACCAAAAATTGATAAATGCATTGCTAATGAATTAATCTCTTAAATCACCAAATTATAAACAAATGCTGCGTTTTATCTATGAAAACTCCTAAGCTCACATATATAGTTACTAGCTACAATTACGGCAAATTCCTTAATGAGAATTTGGCAAGTCTCTGCAGACAATGGACAGAAAAAACTCCTTTTAACGTTCTTGTTGTTGATGATGGATCAATAGATGATTCTGTAAATATAATTAATTCCTATATAAATAAATATAATTTTGTTTCCCTCTTAACCCATCCTGGCAATAAAAACAAAGGTCTCGTTGACTCAATGAGACTTGCTATTGCTTCAGTTGAAACTCCATGGGTTGCATTTTTAGAGTCTGATGACATCTCTAAAGCAGGATCCGTGGAAAGATTGTTAAAAGAGACAAAGGAAGATACAGGTGTTATTTTTTGTAATATTGAACCTTTGGGATTTAAGGACGATGATTCAAATTGGTTTCAATCATACGTACCAAGAATTTGTAAAAAAATGCTTAAGCTTCGGGCCGATGTTGAACCTGTAAGTCTGGACTTTCTGATTCTCACTGAAAATTTAATACCGACTTTCTCATGCGTAGCGGTGAAAACAAATTTACTCAAAGAAGTCAACTTCAGTAGTCCGGTTCCGGAGTGGATTGATTGGTACCTTTGGATTCAAATTTGCCAAAAAACGAAAGTATCGTTTATAGCAGAGAAACTAGTATTTTGGCGTCAACACAGTGACAGCTTTAATAGAAAGAAAAATATTTTTCAGTACCTGCGTAAATATAACCTCTTCAGAAAAGAAGTTAGACGGCTGATGGCTCAGACCGAAACCGACCATAAGTGTTATAAAATCGCATACTTGTATTTGCCATCGTTTGTACCCTTATTTATTAGATTTTTGAAAATGTCTAGGTTTTCAGGGTTCAGATCGGTGCTCAATAAACTTATTGGACGTCTTAGAAAATGAAAGCTACCTATCTCGTTACTGGAGGCGCCGGCTTTATCGGTTCTTGCTTTGTTCTTCAAAGGGTAAAAGCTGGTGATAACGTAATCAATTTAGACAAGTTGACTTACTCTGGCAATCTGGAAAATCTCGAAGAAATTAAAAATGATCCAAATCATGTCCTTGCGAGAGGCGATATCGGCGATGAGACTCTAGTCAGAGAGCTTCTTGAAAAATATCAACCCGATGCTGTTGTAAATTTCGCTGCCGAAAGTCATGTAGACCGTTCAATTTTAGATCCCGACATCTTCGTTAAGACAAATGTTTTAGGAACAGAAGTCCTTTTGAGAGTGGTTAAAGACTGGTGGAAAGACCTTGAAGAAGAGAGGAAGAGGAAGTTCAGGTTCCACCATATCTCTACGGACGAAGTTTTTGGAACTTTGTCCATGGATGATCCTGCTTTCACAGAGGAAACTCCTTTTGCTCCGAACAGCCCTTACTCGGCTTCCAAAGCAAGCAGCGACCATTTTGTTCGTGCATACCACGAAACTTATGGACTTCCGACAGTTATAACCAATTGCTCTAATAATTACGGGCCAAGACAGTTTCCGGAGAAACTGATTCCTTTGATGACTTTGAATGCTTTAGCTGGGAAGCCTCTTCCGATCTACGGTACTGGCGATAACATCAGAGATTGGCTGCACGTTGAAGACCATTGCGATGCAATTTATGAAGTGCTGACAAAGGGAAGGGTAGGCCAAACCTACAACATCGGTGGAAGAGCAGAGCGCAACAACCTTTTCATCGTTAACAAGATTTGCGAAATACTTGATGAAATCAAAGCACGTTCTGACGGCAACTCCTACAAGGAACAAATTACCTTTGTTAAGGACAGATTGGGCCATGATCTTCGTTACGCAATCAACTGCAGCAAGATCGAAAAAGAATTAGGTTGGAAGCCCAAACATAACTTTGAAGATGGTCTCAAAGAAACAATTCAATGGTACTTGAACAACGAAGATTGGGTCAAAAATATACAATCTGGTGAATATCAAAAATGGATTGAGAAGAATTATAAGGAGCGCCAATAATGTCTAAAGAATGGAGAGGAATTATCCTAGCTGGCGGTAGCGGAACGAGACTTTATCCGCTGACCAAAAGTATCAGTAAACAGCTGATGCCTGTTTACGATAAACCCATGATCTACTATCCCTTATCAGTTCTTATGCTTGCCGGGATAAGGGATATTGCAATTATTACGACTCCTGATCAGCAGATCTTATTCAAAGAACTTTTGGGAGACGGCTCTCAATGGGGATGTAACTTTGAATACGTTGTTCAGGCCAAGCCGGAGGGGCTCGCACAGGCATTTTTGCTTTGCGAGGATTTCATAAAAGGCTACAACACATGCTTAGTTTTAGGCGACAATTTGTTCTTTGGTCAAGGATTTCAACAGTTATTGGAACAAGCTAAGGCCCGGGAAGAAGGCGCAACGGTCTTCGGCTACCATGTTTCAGATCCTGAGCGCTACGGCGTTGTGGAATTCGATGAAGACAAAAAAGCCGTCTCAATAGAAGAGAAACCAAAACTTCCTAAGTCGAATTATGCCGTGACTGGACTTTATTTCTATGACGAGAAAGTTCTCGATATTGCAAAGAAAGTCAAGCCGTCAGCTCGTGGTGAATTAGAAATCACCGATGTTAATTTAGCCTATCTGAAATCAAACTCCCTTCATGTTGAAATTATGGAAAGAGGAATTGCTTGGCTTGATACCGGAACACATGCTTCACTTTTGGAAGCCGCTTCGTTTATTCATTCCGTACAGGCTCGTCAAGGCCTCATGATTGCAAGCCCTGAAGAGATAGCGTGGAGAAGAGGTTATATTACTGACGCTCAATTGGAAGAATTGGCCAAGCCGGTCGCTAAAAACGAATACGGTCAATATTTATTAAATTTATTGAGGTAGTAAATGGAAGTCGTGAAAACTCCGATAGAAGGCATGCTCTTAATTAAGCCGAAAGTTTTTGGGGACAATCGCGGATATTTTGTGGAGACATGGCAGAAGAAACGCTATGAAGAGGCAGGAGTAGATTTTTCTTTTGTTCAAGACAATCACAGTAAGTCGACGAAAGGTATCTTAAGAGGACTTCACTTTCAGAAAAAGCATCCGCAAGGTAAATTAGTCATGGTATCCCTAGGGGAGGTTTTTGATGTCGCAGTGGATATCAGAAAAGACTCTCCTACTTTCGGAAAATGGTTCGGAGCTATCCTTTCCAATAAAAACCAGTACCAGCTGTGGATTCCTCCAGGAATGGCCCACGGTTTTGTCGTTTTGAGCGACGTAGCTCATTTCCACTATAAATGCACTGATTACTATCATCCTGATGATGAAGGCTCCATTAAATGGGATGATCCTGAAATTGGGATCGATTGGCCCATTGATTTTGAACCGCTGGTAAGTGCCAAGGACGGCGTTGCACATTCCTTTAATGATCTTAAAAAATCTCTCCTTGGTTAATCGACTATGAAAGTGGCTATTACTGGTGCCAAGGGAATGCTTGGTACCACTTTGATGAATACACTCCAAGGCCATGAGCTTTTTGCTTTGGATCGAGAAGAGTGCGATATCACGAATCCTGCATTGGTGTGCTCGGTGTTTGAAAAAATCAAACCGGACGTTGTGATTCATTGCGCAGCAATGACGGCTGTAGATTTTTGCGAGTCTAAGCAATTCGATGCTTGGAAGATCAATGCCTTTGGTACAACGAATGTCGCCCATGCTTGTAACAAGATAGGAGCGAAATTAATCGCAATCTCGACAGATTATGTCTTCGATGGCGAGCTCGACCGTCCCTATCATGAGTATGACCAAGCCAATGGTGGTTTGAATATTTATGCCAAATCTAAATGGGCAGCTGAGCAGGCGGTGAGATCATTGTGTCCTAATCATCTAATAGCAAGAGTTTCTTGGTTATATGGTGGTAATGGTCCAAGCTTCGTCCATACGATGCTTCGTCTTGCTGATGGAACGCGCCCAGAACTTAAGGTCGTGAATGATCAGATCGGAAACCCAACTAGCACAAAAGCTGTTGCGGATGCGTTGCAAGTTATCTTGAAGTGTCCCGAACTCGTTGGCACGATACATTTAACATGCGAAGGGGAAGCTTCTTGGTTTGATTTTGCTCAAAAGATCTTTGAACTAAAGGGCATAAACCAAAAAGTGATTCCTTGTACATCGGATCAATACCCAACTCCGGCAAAACGCCCCCATAACTCGCGTCTGCAAAAACTCGTACTGAAAGAGAGCGGTGTTTATCAGATGCCGAACTGGGAAGATGCGCTTAACGATTTCTTGTCCTCCATGGATAAGAATTAAACCATCTTGAGTAAGTGCTATTGGGATGGGAGGCTCTGACAACCTTTGAAGAACCTAAGTTAGTTTTGTTCGATGATGTGAAGAGAAGGGTGGAGCTAAGATCTAGAGTGTTTTCTCTTCCTTTAATTGTCTGAAAATTATCTGAACCATAGCTAACTTAAGTCTCTTTCCCTTAGCGCCGTTGTCAGAAAACCAATGATCCCCAATTGAAATAATATTAAGATTCAATTCCTCTGAGCCTACAAACAACGAAAAATCTAAGCAGAAAAATATTGATTATTGATTTCACTGACTTAATAAAAGATGTTGTTTATTTCTTCTGCCAAGATTCGGAGGGCCTCGATTATTAAAGTTACTGAGCGAGAGAAAACGGTTTTGGTTAAGGCTCATTAGACTGGCATGAGCAACAACCTGTGTATAAGCAAGCCTACATAATTAAGTAATCGAATTTAAAACAAGTACGACAATGAAGTCTTTAACCGTTACACCTTTTATCCGCGACTCTTTTGAGAATTATCAAAAGAGCGCCTGCGGCATTACTCTGGATATCGGGCGGCAAAGAATTAACCAGAAGGAGCTCCTTTCTCTAATTG
>ERZ834798.2848-NODE-2848-length-11968-cov-2.274742_pt1 | contig 11968 bp, 9 predicted proteins | sample MGYA00519689_ERZ834798 | MGnify/ENA primary metagenome ERZ834798 (study PRJEB31850, sample SAMEA3708761) | human gut metagenome | biome: human gut; feature: human-associated habitat; material: faeces | place: China | collected 2014 ...
TGCCTGTGGGAGCGCCAAGCTTCAAAGAAGCACTTCGCTGGTGCACAGAAGTGTTCCATGCGCTGGCAGCATTATTAAAATCAAAGGGACTTGCAACATCTGTAGGGGATGAAGGTGGATTCGCACCGGATCTTGCCTCAGATGAAGAAGCAATCCAGTACATCTTAGATGCAGTAAAAGATGCTGGATATGAGCCTGGAAAAGACTTCATGATTGCTATGGATGCAGCATCTTCTGAATGGAAAGGTGAGAAGAAGGGCGAATATGTACTTCCAAAAGCAGGTACAAAATTTACTTCCGAAGAACTTATCGAGCACTGGAAGAAACTGGTAGACAAGTATCCGATCATCTCTATCGAAGATGCATTAGACGAAGAAGACTGGGAAGGATGGCAGAAACTTACTGCTGAACTTGGAGACAAAGTACAGTTAGTCGGAGACGATCTGTTCGTAACGAATACAGAGAGACTTTCCAAAGGCATCGAACTTGGATGCGGCAACTCTATCCTTATCAAATTAAACCAGATCGGATCTGTATCAGAGACACTGGAAGCAATCAAGATGGCTCATAAAGCCGGCTACACAGCTATCTCATCTCACAGATCAGGTGAGACAGCAGATACAACGATCGCAGATCTTGCAGTTGCTTTAAATACCTGCCAGATCAAGACCGGTGCACCGTCCAGATCTGAGCGTGTAGCTAAGTACAACCAGCTCTTAAGAATCGAAGAAGAGCTTGGTGCTTCAGCCGTATATCCGGGTATGAAAGCCTTCAATGTAAAATAATTATTGTCATATATTTTCCTCAAAAAAAATATGAATAAATGGTATGGGAGACGTAAGTTTTGCGTCTCCTATATTTTTTATCGCGCTTTGCGGAGAAGTAGTTAATTGCTTCGCGATTCCGCGCAGGTGCGAAAGAGTCACTTGTGACTCTTTATTAGGCGAAATGTTGAAAATAGCAGATAAATTCCGGTAAAAAATAAAGCTCGATTTAGAAGAAAAAAGGAATTAGCGTATAGCGTGTTTGCTGTTTGAATGGTATAATTTTTATCAGTGTAAAACATATATTACCGAGAATTTACAGACTGGAATAGTGGAAGAAAACTGCCGGTTGGAAAGGCTGTATTATAGATGAAAAAAATTGAATTTTTACTGTTCTTCGGGGCACTTTTTGGTACATTGCTTACCGGCTGCTCATCTGAGAAGGAGTCAGCAGGAGCTATGAACAATGGAACGACAGAAGCGGCGCATGTCACGGAAGATGTGACCGCAGAAGAACAGGAAGTAACGACAGAGAAGACGGAATTTGGAAAACAGAGATTAGAAGCAGTACCGGACAGACCTGCTTCCGATAAAACACAGACCGAGACTGTATCTGAAGAAGAATCAGATGAGGCAGAGCTGGATGGAGAAGGTGAAACTTCGGTATCAAAGAAAAGTGATGACTGGAAGACTGCATATGTTGATTATCTGGAACATGTGTCAGATACAGAGGGACAGCAGGGGTATACGCTGATTTACCTGGACAATGATGATATACCGGAGCTGGTAGAAGTAGGAAAGTCGGAGGCATCCGGTGTCCGTATTGTAAACTATTCAAATGGCTCCGTTCATGTAAACGGATTGAACCGTTTGTACTTTACTTACATAGAAGGAAAGAATCTCCTTTGCAATTCGGATGGGCTGATGGATTCCTATTATGACTATATTTACAGTATTGTTGATGGAGAGTTGACCTTGGTTGCACAGGGGCATTATGGAGCGAAGGATGGAACCGGGCTGAGATTTGATAAGAATGGGATGCCGATTTACACATATGACTGGAATGGAGAAGATGTCAGCGAAGATGAGTATAATGCTGACTTTGCACAAGTCTATGACAGTTCGGCAGCAACAGAAGGCTATGATACGGATAAGCTGGAGTCGATCAAAGAGGTTATAGATGATATAGAGACAAAGTAAGATAAATGGGGAGAATAAGATGAATAATATACGAGTGCTTTTTATCGTAGCGGCACTTCCGGCATTATTGTTGCTTGGATTTATATATTACAGGGATCGCAAAGAGAAACCGCCGGTTAAGTTGATGATTCTACTTTTGGCGACCGGTGCAGCAACTACTGTTCCGGCAGCTATCGTAGAGTTTATAGGTCAGGCATTTGTCATGGGTGATTCAGATGATTTGGGACTTCGCCTGCTTATCTTCTGTTTCTTTGTTATAGCTATAGCCGAGGAATTAGGTAAATATCTGGTTACGATATGTATCACATGGAAAAGTAAGGAGATGCAGCATAGCTATGATGGCGTGATTTATGCCGTATGCTCTTCATTGGGATTTGCAATTCTGGAAAATGTGTTATATGTATATCAGGGTGGACTACTGACCGGAATTATGAGGGCGTTTACAGCGATTCCCCTTCATTGTACGGTCGGTGTTGTGATGGGAGCATTATATGCAAAGGCGAGAGAAGAAGCATATGCCGGTGACAGAGGCGGAATGATCGGTTACATGGCATGGGCGTATCTTGTGCCGGTATGTATTCATGGGGCATATGATTACGCGATCATGGCGGCTTCTTATGGTTTAATTGCAGAAGGATGGATTTATGTCATTCTGATAGGGGCATATATTATATCTGTTGTGTTGATTCTGGTATGTTCCAATCATGATCACAGAATTGACGGCAGACCTGAGACAGCTGATTATGGATTCTATCGAACCGAATACCGCAGGCCGGGCAGAAGCTATTATTATCAGACTCAGCAGGCAAATCCGATGGGCTATCCGCAGAATCAGGGCTATTCGCAGAATCAGGGTTATCCGGGAAATACCGCATACCCGCAGAATCAGGGTTATACCGGAAATAATGCATATGTGTCGAATCAGTATTATACGGGTAATACAGTGAACCCAAAGAATACCGGATATATCGGAAACACATCATATCCGCAAAATGCCGGAGTAAATCCATATCGTAGATCAGACACAGCAACAGATCAGACACCAAATTCAACAACACCATACAGTGTGAATTCATATAATGGACAGGAAGATAACTATAATATGAGATAGACCGAATATGCCGAACGTTTTAACGGAAATCGCATAAGCTATAATGAGCACAAAAATTATTTGCTCGTGAGAAATTAAATCGCTTGCTTATCAGGGGGTGAAAGCATGAGATTTCACAATATACCCGTTCGCGATATCATGCAGGAGGCAGTTCGTTATGGCGGGGTGATCGTGGATGTTCGAACAGAAGAAGAATTCCTGAGAGGGCATATACCGATGGCTGTTAATGTACCATTATCCGAGATTCAGTGTGGCAATTATAATCTTCCAAAACATAAAGTATTACTCACATATTGTCAGTACGGAGGCAGCAGCGCACTGGCGGCAAGAATACTGACACAGGCAGGTTACAGAGTGATCAATACAGTTGGTGGAATTGTACAATATAAGGGTGCATTGACTAAAAACCGCTGACAGAGGTGAGGCAAACCATTATGGCAAACAGGAAAACGTGGTTTGAATATGAGAATAACAGAATAAATAGATCCCGGACATGACGGAGTATATTAAGAAAAGTACATGTCCGGGATTTTTTATTTAATTTACTTGTGGTGGCAGGGGTAAGTATGTATAATATGGTCAGGGAAATTTGGTGGATAGCATAAGATATCCCTGGGTATTTATTTCAGAAAAGAAAGGATATAGGGTAAATGAGAAAAAAATTTTAGCAACAATCGTTGCGGTAGGGCTTGTCGCAGTAGCAGCATTTGCAGGGGCAAATGGGCTGACAGAGACACAGGCGGCATGTGAACATTCACAGGTGAAGGATGGAACCTGTGTGGATTGTAATGATCCGGTAGAATGCATTGAGGTAGAGGATGCAAGCGGAACAGCAAAGGGAACCTATTCTAAACTGGAAGATGCAGCGTCGGCTGCCAGAAACGGTGATATACTGAAGCTTCTATATAATTGTGAGAGTACATCAGCATATATTGATGCGGGAAATAAGAATCTTACGATTGATCTGAATAAAAAGAAATTAAAGGCTGTTCATTTCGAGATTATGGGTTCTCTTGTGATAGAAAATGGAGAATATAGTGGCTATATCAAGAATGCAGCGACAGGGAATGAACATACATTAACATTTGAAAATGTGAGAGCAGATCTTACGCAGCTTGGATGGTATGCAAAAGGTGGCCTTAAACTGGTAAACAGTAATATAGAACAGCAACATGATGGTGCAACATTTACAGAATGGTGGCTTGAAAAGCTGCAGATGGATCAGACATCTGTTTATAAGATTACAAATTCGCCAAGCGGACTAAGCAATTATGGGTTGCTTTCATTAGATGAAGCTGTGGGCGGTATTGAGGAATTTCTTCCGGCCGGATACACATTGGATGGACAGCCGAATTCCTATAATACGATATTAGATGAAACAGGCACAAAGGCGAGAAGTGTAGAGCTTCGTTACCGCAGACTGACAGATGCGAAAGTATCCGTATCCATCGATCCGACTTCGTATGTATATGATGGAACAGCAAAGGAACCAACAGTGACTGTGACATATGACGGCAAGAAGCTGATAGCAGGAACGGATTATACCTGTATATTTTCAGATAATATCAATGTCGGAACAGCAAGTGTTAAGATAACAGCAAAGAGCAAGACCTATCACGGAGAGATCGTAAAGAATTATACGATCGAGAAAGCACCACAGGCAGCACCGACAGGACTGACAGCAGTTAATGAAAGTGCAACAGGAAAGAAAGACGGATCTGTTGCGAACGCCGCAGCGACAATGGAATATTCCACAGACCAGACTACATGGACGGCTGTAACAGGAACAGTTGTAAATGGTCTGGCAGCAGGCGATTATTTTGTAAGATATAAAGAGTCCGCAAACTATTATGCATCACCGTCCGCAAAGGTAACAGTCGGTCTGGCAGCTTCTAATACAACAGAAGCATCTACAACAGAGAGTGTTACTACAGAAAGTGTTACAACGGAGAATACTACAACAGAAACAGCTTCCAGTGAAGATACCACGACAGAAGATGCGACGGATGAGGAAGAAACGGAAGATGTGGATACCGAGGATGAGACAACAGAGGTTCTTCATGAGGATGAGACAGAAGCAACCGGTGATAAAGGCAAAAATGATCAGAAGAAAACAGGTGTAAAAACCGGTGATGCATTTGCAATGAAGGCAGCAGTTGCAGGTATGCTCATTTCGCTTGGAATGGCATGCGTGGTTATTATAAGAAAGCGCAGAAAATAAGAAAGAAAATTAACAGACAGAAAATAATAGTGCTGGATTTGGACAGAAATGTCTGAATCTGGCACTTGTGATTGAAAGGAAGCATATGAGCAGAATCGAATTGATCGCTCCATGTCATTTTGGATTGGAGTCAGTATTGAAAAAAGAAATCCTGGATCTTGGATATGAGATCGTTCAGGTAGAAGACGGAAGAATAACATTTGCAGGAGAAGAAGATGCGGTTGCAAGAGCAAATATGTTTATTCGTACAGCTGAACGTATCATGATCAAGTGTGGAAGCTTTAAGGCTGTAACATTTGATGAATTATTTGAAGGAACCAAGAGTATTCCATGGGAGCGGTATCTGACCCGTGATGCAAAATTCTGGGTATCCAAGGCTACATCAAATAAGAGCGCACTGTTCAGCCCATCTGATATCCAGTCCATCGTGAAGAAAGCTATGGTAGAACGTTTGAAACAGACCTACCATGTATCATGGTTCACGGAAGATGGAGCAGAATATCCGGTTCGTGTATTTATATTTAAGGATATTGTTACGATAGGACTTGATACATCAGGAATATCCCTTCATAAGCGTGGCTATAGGAAACTGGTTGGCAAAGCACCGATATCGGAAACTCTGGCGTCGGCACTGATCATGCTTACACCATGGAATAAGGATCGTGTACTGGTTGACCCATTCTGTGGAAGCGGAACATTTCCGATCGAGGCAGCTATGATCGGAGCAAGGATCGCACCGGGAATTGACAGAGACTTTCTGGCTTCTGAGTGGGCGAAGGTCGGCGACAAGAAGATGTGGTACAATGCGATCGATGAAGCAAATGATATGATCGACCGTGATGTGAAGATGAATATTCAGGGATATGATCTGGATAATGAAATGGTGAAGTGTGCGATGGAGAATGCCAGAGCAGCGGGAGTGGATGAACATATCCATTTCCAACAGAGAGATGTAAAGGATCTCAGGCATCCGAAAAAATATGGCTTTATCATCACGAATCCGCCATATGGTGAACGTCTCGAGGATCGGGAGGATCTTCCTGAATTATATAAGACGATCGGGGAAAGCTTCAGACGACTGGATGACTGGTCGATGTTCCTGATCACGTCATACAGTGAGGCGGAGAAATATATAGGAAGAAAGGCGGATAAGAATCGTAAGATCTACAATGGTATGATCAAATCATATTTCTATCAGTTCATGGGACCGAAGCCGCCAAAGAGAAAGTGAGACAGAGTTGAAAAAGTATTTGATCGTGGCAGCGGTTGTTATTCTGGGGGTATTTCTGTATCTGGGTTTTCTGAGACATCCGGATGTAAGCATTGAGAAGACGGAAGAAGCGGGTGCTGCCGCAGAAACTATGTTGAAAGAGATTGTGACGAATGCAAATGGAAAGGGCATTATATTATATATAAATGACAGCAGGATCACAGAAGCGGAGTATCAGCCGTATTTCAGTGACCATTTGCAGCTGATGCTCCCTATCGCGACATTTACCGATAAACTGGATTGCCATGTGAATGCATATGAAAATGGGACGATCACATTTTCCAAAGGAGACAGTCTGGTAAAGGTCTATGGTGATTCGGATGTGGTAAATATCAATGGAAATGCAATACAGGCAATCGACAAGCCAGAGAAAAAGGATGATATCATCTATGTGCCGGTGAATGAGATCTGCGAGGCATTAAACTACAGTTGTAATATCAATCTGGAGACAAATGCCGTGGTGTTAAAAAAGATTGCCGAGGAAGAAAAGCTTCCGGCAGCATATGATATGAGAGAACATGATCGTGTATCTCTTGTAAGAGATCAGGGTATCTATGGAACCTGCTGGGCATTTGCATCACTTGCGGCACTGGAAAGTACGATCCGTCCGGCTGAAAATCTGGTATTTTCTGTTGATCATATGGCAATGAATAACAGCTTTAATGTCAGCCCATTTGACGGTGGCGAATATTATATGAGTATAGCCTATCTTGCGGCATGGCAGGGACCGGTGCTTGAGGAAGATGATCCGTATGGTGATAACCAGACGGTAAATGGATTGTCGGCGGTAAAGCATCTGGAAGAAGCCATCATCCTGAAGGACAAGAATTACGAGGCGATCAAATCATCCGTATACAAATATGGCGGTGTGGAAACGGTTATTTACTGTGATATGAAGAATGCAACGAGTAGTTCTTATTACTATAACAGAAACCGCAGTTCCTATTATTATGATGGAGATCAGACGCCGAATCATGACGTGGTGATCGTTGGCTGGGATGACAACTATCCGAAGGAATATTTTAATACAGAACCGGTGGGAGACGGCGCATTTATCTGCAAGAATAGCTGGGGGCAGGATTTTGGTGACGAGGGATTCTTTTATATCTCTTATTATGATACCAATATCGGTATGAACAGCGTAGTATATACGAAGCTTGGAAACAGTGACAATTACGACAAGATCTATCAGTCAGATCTGATGGGTGAGGTCGGCACGATGGGATTTGACGACAGGCCGGAGGCTTATTTTGCAAATGTCTATACGGCCGGAAAGAACGAGACATTGAAGGCGGTTTCTTTCTATGCGACAGGCCCGAAAACGACATATGATGTGTATGTTGTGACGAATTTTACCGATGCATCCGATTTGCAGCAGCGGACAAAGGTGGCATCCGGTGAAATGCAGTACGAGGGTTATTATACGATCAATCTAAATGAGGCAGTACCGCTTCCGGATGACCGAAAATTTGCGGTGGTTGTGCATGTGAATACACAGGATTCCACGATGCCGATCGCAATCGAATATAATAATGATGAGAAAACGGCGAACTTCGATATCACGGATGGCGAGGGCTATATCAGCTTGTATGGCACGAAGTGGTCGAGTGCAGAGCAGGAGAATGATTGTAATGTCTGTTTGAAAGCCTTCACGGATGTGGGGGATTGAGAACATACGGCGATATCTGACAAGGTATAGCAGAGATACATGTTATTTCGCAAGGCGTTCTCACTCTATCCTCATGTAGCGGTACTAAGTTCGCTGCATAAGGCAGCTTACTAAGGACCGACATTCGGACAGGCTTGCTGCATAACAGTATCATCTGCTGTGCCTTGTCAGATATGGCAGGTGGAGTACAGAAAGAAAAGGAGAAGACAAGATGAAGAAATTGATTTTTGCTACGGGTAATGAGAATAAGATGAAAGAGATCCGCATGATCCTTGCGGATTGTGGATATGAGATCCTGTCGATGAAGGAAGCCGGAATTCAGGCTGACATCGTAGAAGATGGAAAAACATTTGAAGAAAATGCCATCATCAAGGCAGAGGCGATCCGTAAGATGACAAATTGTCTGGTGCTGGCGGACGATTCCGGTCTGGAGGTAGACTATCTCGATAAAGCACCGGGAATCTACTCTGCAAGATTTATGGGGGAAGATACTTCATACCGGATCAAGAATAAAGCGATCATTGACAAGCTTGCCGGTGTTCCGGATGAGAAGCGTACCGCAAGATTCGTATGTGCGATCGCGGCTGCATTCCCGGATGGAAAGACCATTACCAGACGTGGCACGATCGAAGGAATCATTGGATATGAAGAACGCGGCGAGAATGGATTTGGATATGATCCTATCTTCTTCCTGCCGGAGTATGGCAAGTCCACAGCAGAGCTGTCACCGGAAGAAAAGAATACGATCAGCCATAGAGGAAACGCACTTCGTTTGATAAAGGAAGTTATAAATGAGAATACTGATAATTAGTGATACACATGGAAGAACCAATACGATTCGGGATGTCTTAGATACAGTGGGTGACATCGATATGTTTATCCATCTGGGAGATGTCTGCGGAGATGAAGAATATATTTATGACAATGTAACCTGCCCGATCCACATGGTTGCCGGGAATAACGACTGGGATTCCGATCTTCCGATGCAGGAGGAATTCATGATCGGCCGGTATAAGGTATTTATCACGCACGGACACCGGTACAGTGTCCATTATGGAACGGACCGCTTACAGGAGTTGATCAAATATGATGGTTACGATATTGTGATGTATGGACACACGCATGTCCAGAATCTGGAACGATATGGCGGAGCTTATATCGTAAATCCGGGCAGTCTGGCATATCCGCGTGATGGCATGAATGGCAAATACATGCTGCTGGAATTTGATCAGCATGGAACACCATTTTTTGCAGAAAATGAACTGAAACCGAAACGTCGGATGCGCAGCATATTTGAAGATATGTGGGGCGACCGGGAAGAGTAGAGATTATTAGAGACAAGAAAGAGGTCGGCTGTGAAGAAACGAGAGATTATAGAAGGTGTTATAAAAGACTATGATTTCCCAAATAAGGGAAGCTTTGAACTGGATGGCAAAAAAGTGATCGTGAAGGGAGCACTGCCCGGACAAAAGGTGTCCTGTATGGTATCCAAGGTGCGGAAGGATAAGGCAGAAGCACGTCTGTTGGATGTGCTGGAACGCTCCGAGATCGAAGATGCAGTACCACCATGTCCACAGTTTGGCATTTGCGGCGGCTGTGCATACCAGACCATGAGCTATGAGCATCAGTTGGAATTAAAGGCAGGACAGGTGAAGAAGCTGTTAGACGGTGTGATCGATTCAGAGGCACATCCATATGATTGGGAGGGCATCATCGGCTCGCCAGTTACAACTGCATACCGGAATAAGATGGAGTATTCATTTGGCGACGAATATAAGGATGGTCCGCTGGTACTAGGACTTCATAAGAAGAACAGCATGTACGACATCGTTCCTGTCTGCAACTGCGTGATCGTAAGCGAAGATTATAACAGGATCGTTTCTTATACGATGGAATTCGCAAGGGAGCATGGACTGTCCTACCATAAGAAAATGCAGCATGTAGGACTGCTTCGTCATCTGGTGCTTCGCCAGTCCAAGACAAATGGCGGACTTCTGGTAAATCTTGTAACCAGCACGGACGGATTAGAGAATCTGGATCTGAATGCATATGTAGATGGGCTTCTGGCACTTCCGCTTGACGGAACGATCATTGGTATTCTCCATACGGCAAATGATTCTCTGGCGGATGCTGTTGTGCCGGAGAAGGTAACGCTGTTATACGGAAGAGATTATATCGAGGAAGAGGTGCTGGGGCTGCATTTCCAGATCTCACCATTCTCATTTTTCCAGACAAATACAAAGAGCGCGGAACGACTGTACAGCAAAGCCCGTGAATATGCCGGAGATACCAAGGACAAGCTGATCTTCGACTTATACAGCGGAACCGGAACGATCGCCCAGATGTTATCACCGGTTGCCTCCAAGGTTATCGGCGTAGAGATCGTGGAAGAAGCAGTCGAAGCCGCAAGAGAAAATGCAAAGAGCAACGGACTTGATAACTGCGAATTCATTGCAGGCGATGTCTTAAAGGTCATCGACACCATCGAGGAAAAACCGGATCTCATCATCCTCGATCCACCGAGAGATGGCATCAATCCAAAGGCGCTCCTTAAGATCATCAACTACGGTGTAGATGAGATCGTCTATATCAGCTGCAAGCCAACCTCCCTCGCAAGAGATCTTGTGACCTTGCAGGAGCATGGATATTATGTGAAAAAGGCATGTGCGGTGGATCAGTTTGTGAATACCGGACATGTTGAGACGGTTGCAATGCTTTCCCACAAAAAACCTGATAGCGTAATCAACATAAAAGTCGAGTTTGGCGAGGGTGAGGGCAAAGTGCCGCTTGATAATATTGCCAAGAGAGCCGAAGCATGCAAGCCGAAGGAGCGTGTTACCTACAAGATGATTAAGGAGTACATAGAAGCGAAGTATGGCTTCAAAATACATACCGCATATATCGCAGAGGTAAAAAGGGAGTTAGGATTGCCGATGTATGATGCTCCTAATGCGGTAGAGGAATTGAAACAGCCGAGGAAACATCCAACGGCAGAGAAAATAGAAGCGATAAAGGATGCGTTGAAGTTTTTTAGGAGGAAACAATGACACATAAATTGACAAAAATAGTGATAACAGGTGGACCATGTGCAGGAAAGACAACCGCAATTGAGAGGGTTAAATTATATTATCAAAATTTAGGCTATTGTGTGTTGGTCGTTGCAGAAACCCCCACTGAAATTATTAAAAGTGGGATTACATTGGAGGAATTTGGGAAAATTCCTTTTCAAAAAGCTATAATTAATTTGCAAATACAAAAAGAAAAGATTGTTTTAGAAGCTTTGCCAACTAAGCTAAACAAAGATGTTATTATATTGTATGATAGGGGAATAATAGATCATTTCATTTATGTTAATCAAACGGAGAAAACTAATATTGAAGAAGCTCTCAACATTAGGAGAGATGAGTGTTATAAAAATTATGATGCGGTTTTTCATATGTGTTCAACAGCTAAAGGGTTGCCCAATTTGTTTTTTAATACTGAATGTAGAAAGGAACCTGTTGAAGAAGCTTTAAAACTCGAAAATTTAATAAAAAAAGCGTGGGAAATACATTCTTTTTATTATTTTGTTGAGTGCGAATTAGATTTTGAAGATAAGATAAATAAGTTGATAAAAAAAATGAATGAGTATATAAAAAATTAGACCAGTGAGGTAAGATATGAAAGTTATTCAGATTTCAGATTTACATATTGATAGTCATTTTATGTTGTCTAATTATCAAGATATGTTAAA
>ERZ834798.2875-NODE-2875-length-11858-cov-3.918326_pt1 | contig 11858 bp, 10 predicted proteins | sample MGYA00519689_ERZ834798 | MGnify/ENA primary metagenome ERZ834798 (study PRJEB31850, sample SAMEA3708761) | human gut metagenome | biome: human gut; feature: human-associated habitat; material: faeces | place: China | collected 2014 ...
GATCAATGTTTTAAATATCATTATCAGCTTTTAAATAAAAAACAAAAACAACTCTATCAAATAATTTATAATATTGCTTATACAAGAAAACAAAATATTTATATTAAAGAAAAAGAGATAGATAAAGTGAGTCAAATTGTTAATGCAGTTTTAAAGGATCATCCAGAGTTATTTTATATTAAGGAATGGTCTCTTAATACAAAAGGTCTTTTTAATTTTGAATATAGTATGAAAGAAAAAGAAATTCTTAAAGATCAAAAAAGGATAAAGAAAATTGTCAAACAACTAAAAGAGGATACACAAGATTTAAAATCCTATCAAAAAATAAAATATATTTATGATGATGTTATTACTCATTGTAAGTATAATGAACAAGCAAAATATAACCAAGAAATAATCAGTGTTCTTATTAATCATCAATCAGTTTGTAGTGGTTATGCAAAAACAATGCAGTATCTACTCAATCAATTGCATTTTAAAGCAACGTTTTTAACAGGGAAAACAATAAAAGGAAGAAGAGACAAACATGCAATAAATATGATAAAATATGACAATGATTATTATTATATAGATGCAACCTGGGGTGATTTAGTATTAGATGATGAGGAAATCATCAATAATAATTATTTGATGTTTGATAGTCAAACAATGAAACAAATGTATGATTTAGATGATCGTTATAAAATAACTAAAAATGATAAACATACTTATTTTAAAGAAGAAAGGTTGTATTTTGATTTATATCAATTAAATACTTTAAAAGCTAAAATAAATAAAAATCAAAGAGAATGTTATTTTCAATTTTCAAATGAAGTATATAATGATGCTAAAGAAAGATTAACAAAAAAAGGAGATGCCTATCGTTTAATAGAAGGGGTAGATCATATTCAATATATCACGAATGATCAATTGAAGACGATTTATTTAAAATGGTAAAGTTATGAAAAGAATTAATGAAATTGTTGTTGTTGAAGGAAAAACAGATAGCCAATTATTAAAAGAATTATATGATGTAGATACTATTGAAACACATGGACTAGGATTAGATGATAAAACATTAGAGCTTATTAAAGAGGCTAGTAAGACAAGAGGTGTTATTGTTTTAACAGATCCAGATTATCCAGGTTTAAGGATTAGAAACCAAGTGGAGAAATATGTACAAAATTGTAAACATGCTTTTGTTGATAGAAAAGATGCAATTGGTAAAAAGAAACTAGGTATTGCTGAAGCAAATAAAGAAGCTGTAAAGAAAGCAATTGAAAATGTTGTTACATTTTCAAATCAAGAAGAAAGTATTTCTTGGAAAGAGTTTTTAGAATTAGATATTATTGGAGATAAAAAGAAAAGATTAAAGGTTTATGATTTATTTCATTTAGGATATGGCAATGCAAAAACTTTGTTTAAAAGATTAAATATGGTGGGTATTTCCAGGGAAATGATAGAGAAGGAGTTAGAGAATGAAGGATATAGCGACTAAAAGTACAACTCAATATATATTAGATAAATATGATTTATATCCTAAAAAGAAATATGGGCAAAACTTTTTAATTGATCCTCATGTCGTAGAAAAAATCGTTCGTTGTTCAAGTGTTAATGAAAAATGTGCAGTGATTGAAGTAGGACCTGGAATTGGTGCTTTAACTCAAGTATTAGCACGTTATGCAGGATATGTAAGAAGCTATGAAATAGATACACGTTTTAAAGGAGTCTATGAAGAGTTTTTAAATCAGGAAAATATTGAGATTGTTTTTGAAGATTTTTTAAAAGTAAATTTAGAGGATTTAATGACTTTAAAGGATAAGTATGAAAAAGTTATTTTAGTAGCCAATTTGCCTTATTATATTACAACTCAAATTATTGAAAAGGTTTTAACTGAAAGTAAAGTTATTGATGAAATTGTCGTGATGGTACAAAAAGAAGTGGCTTTAAAATATACAAGCGATTATAAAAGTCCACTGATGTATATGATTGAAGATATGGGTAAAATTGAATATATGTTTACAGTAAGTCAAAATGTTTTTATTCCTGCACCTCATATTGATAGTGCTATTTTAAAGATTACAATTAATAAGGAAGCTAATTTAGATTTATATAAAGTATTAAATAGTGCTTTTAAACAAAGAAGAAAAACGATTTATAATAATTTAAAACAAGAATATCAAAATGCATTAGATGTTTTAAATGAAAATCAAATAGATCAAAAATTAAGATGTGAACAACTTACATTAGAAGATTATCAGGCTATCACAAAATCATTATATAAACATACTATATAATGGTGATAGAATGAAGATAGGTGATATTGTAAGTAGAAAAAAATATCATCAAGATATTATTTTTGAAGTCATTGATATACAAGAAAATATTTGTTATTTAAGAGGAATAGAGTATCGTCTTATTGCGGATAGTGAAATAGATGATTTAGAGCTTGTTCAAGAGAAAAGAGTAATAGAAGCTGTGCATTTACCACAAGAAAAATGTTTAAAGGGAAGTGTTTTACATTTAGATGGAGATCCTTCTTATTTAAAGATGTGTATGAAAAAATATCAAGAATATGGTATTAGAGCATATGGTTATTATTTTAAAGAAGAAGAGTTTGCTAGTAAAATAACCAACCTATTAAAAAAACATAATCCACATCTTTTAGTCATTACAGGACATGATGCCTTGAAAAAAAATGGACATAAAAGAAATAGTCAAGATTATTTGCACAGTTTAGATTTTGTAGAAGCAATCAAAAAGGCTAGAGAATATCAACCCGACAAAGATGCATTAGTAATCTTTGCAGGAGCGTGTCAGTCATACTATGAACTTCTAGTAGCGAGTGGTGCTAACTTTGCATCAAGTCCTTCAAGAAAAAATATTCATGCGTTAGATCCTGTTATTATCACAACTCAAATCGCAAGTACAAATATTAAAGAGTATGTTGATTTAGAAAAAGTTATAGAGAAAACCTCTTTTAAACAATTAGGTGTTGGTGGAATTGATACAAGAGGGGTTGCCAGAAATTTGTATCCGAGGTAATGAAAAATGAAAGTAAGAGCATATGCAAAAGTAAATTTAGCGTTAGATGTTGTAAGAAAAAGAGAAGATGGATATCATGATTTAGAAATGATCATGGCACCTATTACTTTACATGATCTCATTTATATTAATGTCATTGATGAAGGAATTGAAATTGAGTCAAATAGTAAGATCGTTCCTACCGATCAAAGAAATATTATGTATAAAGTTGCACAATTGATGCAAGAAAGATACGGATTAAAAAAAGGTGTTAAGATCTTTGTCTATAAGCATATTCCAACGCAAGCAGGATTAGCTGGTGGAAGTGCTGATGGAGCAGCAGTTATTAAAGCTATGAATAAATTATTTCATTTAAATTTATCTTATGAAGAAATGGCTGCTTTAGGAAAAGAAGTAGGAGCAGATATTCCATTTTGTATTTATGAAAAAACAGCTTTTGTTGAAGGTGTTGGTGAAAAATTACAATTTATTGATGAACCTTTTGAAGCTTATTTATTACTTGTAAAACCTAAAAAAGGTGTTTCAACTCAAAAAGCATTTACTTCATTAGATTTATCTAAGGTAAAACATCAAGATTGCAGAAAGATGAAAAAAGGAATTGAAATGAATGATTATCAAGCAGTTATTGATAATCTACAAAATACATTAGAACTTCCTTCTATTAAAATGGTGCCACAAATTAAAGAAATCAAAAAAGAAATGATGAAGTTAGGTTTTGATGGATCTTTAATGTCAGGAAGTGGTTCATGTGTATTTGGTATTACTAGAAATCAAGAAATTATGAATAAAGGATATGAATTCTTTAGAAAACGTTATTTTTTTGTAAGAAAATCGAAAATTTTAAACAAGGAAGAAAATCTGTGATAAGATTTTCTTTTTTTGAAAAGATGTAGGAATTTGCAATAAATTGTCTTATTCATCTTTAATTATGAGTTATATTTTGTTAGAATGACGTCGTAGAGGGGTGTGACGATGAAAACTTACGCAGTAGTAATGGCTGCCGGAAAAGGTACAAGAATGAAATCCGACAAGCCTAAAGTAGTACATGAAGTTTTATATAAACCTATGGTTTGTCATATCGTTGATGAATTAAAAGGTTTAGGTGTTGATGGTATTTATGTTATTGTTGGACATAAAGCTGAAGAAGTCATGAAACTTGTTGATGGTGTTGAGTTCGTAATGCAAAAAGAACAATTAGGAACTGGACATGCATTGATGCAAGCAAAAGATGTTTTAGGAGATAAAGAAGGAACAACTATTGTTTTAAATGGTGATGCACCATTAATTACTAAAGAAACATTACAAGGGTTAATTCAATATCATAATGAACATCAAATGAAAGGAACAGTCATGACATGTGATTGTGACTTAAATAAGAAATTTGGTCGTATTATTAGAGAAAATGATCAAGTTAAAGGTATTGTTGAGTATAAAGATTGTACAGATGAACAAAGAAATATTTCTGAAATGAATGTTGGAGAATATTGCTTTGATAATGCTGCTTTATTTAAAGCATTAGAATCAGTAACAAATAACAATGCTCAAAATGAATACTATATTACAGATGTAATTGAAATTATGAATCATCAAAACTTAAATGTTGGTGGTTATAAAATTGATGACTTATCAGAAGTTGGTGGAATTAATGATAAGTTTGAATTACAAGAAGCAACAAAACAATTACAATATCGTATTAACAAAAAACATCTATTAGATGGTGTAAATATTGTAGATATGACAAATACTTATATTGGTAGAGATGTAGTGATTGGTCATGATACAACAATTGAACCAGGATGTATTATTAAAGGAAAAACAGTGATTGGTAATGGATGTCATATTGGACCTTATTGTGAATTTGATAATGTAGAAATCAAAGATAACGTAGAAATTAAATTCTCTGTTATTGCTGATTCGATTATTGAAAACGGTGTTGATATCGGACCATATGCAAGACTTAGAAATCATTGTCATATCTTAGAAAATGTCCACATGGGTAACTTTGTGGAAATGAAAAAAGCAACTTTTGGTAAAGGAAGTAAAGCTGCGCACTTAAGCTATATTGGAGATGCGACAGTTGGTGAAAACGTAAATATTGGCTGCGGTACTATTACTAGCAACTATGATGGAAAAAATAAATTCCAAACAGTAATTGAAGACAACGTTTTCGTTGGCTGCAATTCTAATTTAGTTGCTCCTGTAACTGTTGGTAAAAATGCATTTATTGCTGCTGGATCAACAATTACAGATGAAGTTCATGAAGATGCTTTTGCAATTGCTAGAAGTAGACAAGTGAACAAAGAAGGTTATAGTAAAGTATTAGAAGAAAAAAGAAATAAAATAGGAAAATAGGGGTAAAAGAAAAAATGAAAAACAAAATTACAGTATTTGCTTTATCATCATCAGTAGAATTAGCACAAGATATTTGTGATAATTTAGGTTGTGAAATGGGAAAATCAAAAGTTCACCATTTCGCTGATGGAGAAATCTTAGTTGAAATTGATGAATCAGTTCGTGGAAAAGATGTTTTCATTGTCCAATCAACATCTAATCCTGTTACTGAAAACTTAATGGAAATCTTAGTTTTAGCAGATGCCTTAAAAAGAGCATCAGCTGGAGAAATTACAGCTATCATGCCATACTTTGGATATGCTAGACAAGATAGAAAAGCAAAGCCTAGACAACCAATTACATCTAAATTAGTTGCTGATTTATTAACAACTGCTGGTGTTAATCGTGTTGTAACAATTGATTTACATGCTGCACAAATCCAAGGATTCTTCAATATTCCTGTAGATGATATGCAAGCATTACCATTAATCTGTAATTATTTCAAAAATAAAAACTTAGATGATATCTGTGTTGTTTCACCAGATCACGGTGGAGCTACTCGTGCTCGTAAAATGGCAGTTGCTTTAGATTGTCCAGTAGCTATCATTGATAAAAGAAGACCAAAACCTAACGTTGCTGAAATCATGGGTGTATTAGGTGATGTTGAAGGTAAAAACTGTATCATGATTGATGATATGATCGATACAGGTGGAACTATTGTAGCAGGTATTGATATGTTACTTGAAAAAGGTGCTAAAAATGTATTTGTTGCATGTACACACCCAGTATTCTCAGGACCTGCTGTTGAAAGATTGAAAAACTGTTCAGCTAAAGAAGTAGTTGTAACTGATACAATTATCTTACCTGAAGAAAAGAAATTCGATAAATTAAAAGTTGTTTCAGTAGCTTCATTACTTGCTAAAACAATTGAAAGTATTGAAAATAATTTACCAGTAAGTGATGTTTTCCAAGAATTTGATTTCGAAAAATAATATATAAATATAAAGTCTTCCAAGTTGGAAGGCTTTTTTGTTTCATAAGTAAAACATCTATAAAAGTGTAGTTATATCAACAAATAATCATAAAATAGTATCTTTTATGTTACACACCTGAAACAAAATAAAATATTGAAAAATGGAAAAGAAATGCTAAACTCTCTTTAGTTAGTTTAAGCTAACTTAAAAAAAGGGAGGTCAACATGAAAAAATTATTAAAAATAACATTAGCCCTAATGATGGCATTATGTTTACAACTTACATCATTTAATTCAGTACATGCATTAAATAATGATTTATCAAAAGCAGGAACATATCAAGTTCCAATCAAAAGTTTAACAAGTGCTGCACCAATTCCAGCAGTACAAACATCTTTTGCAAAAGCATTTGGAGATTCATTAGAAGTAACAGTAAATGAAGATGGAAAAATGCAAGCAATTGCTACTTTACAAAATATGATTATTAATTTAGGGAAAGAATATTATGCAAATGTTCTAACAATTGCTAATGGTACAACACTTTCAACAAAAGTTGAAAAGTCTACACAAGGGATGGGTGGACAAACAGTAGATGTAGAAGTTCCTGAAAAGATTTTATTTGATTTACCTCAATTAGATGAAAATAATTCAACAGTATTATCTATTACAGTTGATTTTATGAATACTTTTTTAGGTGGAGGAAAAGATTATCCTACAAATGTAACATTAACATTAGATTTAGATAATGTTCAACAATTACAAAAAGAATATGTTTTAGAAGATGGTACATATAATGTTCCAGTTGATGTTTTAAAAGAAAATAATGATGATCAATCAATGGCAGCTAAGGCAATTGAATCAGCACAAATAAATGTTAACAATAATGAAGTGACTGTTACATTAAAATTAAAAGAAATGACAATATATGGTCAAACAGCTTCAGTTGATAAAATGGAATATCAATTAAAAGATGGAACATATCAAGAAGCAACAATTATTGAAGAAGAAAATGGACATCCAACAAAGGTTCAATTTAAATTAGATCAAAATGTAAAACTTACAAATGTTAAATTCTATTACGGCGGAAGTAATAGAGGTGCTACTGCTAGATTATCTTTAGATTTAGATCATCTAACAAAAGTAATTCCTTCTAGATTTAATCAAGATGGTACATATAGTGTAGATGTTGCATTATGGAATGCAACAAGTGATAAAGCATCTATGGCAGCTGCTGCTTTAGATTCTAAAGCTAAAATTATTGTTAAAGATGGAAAAGCAACAATGTATATTTCTACAAAAGAAATGTCATTTGGAACAATTAAAGCAAGTTTACAAGAATTCTATATTGGAAGTGCTCAAGAAGATTATAAAAATCATAGTGCTACAATTATAGAAAAAGATACACAAGGTAATCCAACATTATGGTCATTTGAATTACCTCATGAAGATGAATATATCAATGTAATGATGAATCCACATGTTGCTATGATGGGTAATATGGATTTAGAAGCAAGAATTAAAGTTGATTATAGTACATTAACATATATTTCAGATAAAACTGAATTAGAAACAAATACTAAAAAAGAAGATCCAAAAGAAAATAATCAAAATCAAGCAAGTAATACAGCTACTGAAAATAAAACAGAAACTACAAAAGATAATCAACAAGAAAGTCAAGCAGTAAAAACAGGAGATCAAGCCCCTATCACAATGATGAGTGTATTAGGTATGATTTCATTATTTATGTTTGTTGTTTTACAAAAAAAATATGAGGCATAAAATATGCCTCATTATTTCTATGGAGGAATTATGAAAAGAATATTACAGATAAATATTATTGCTTTGATGATGTTGTTATTTTTATCGCCAGTAAATGCTTTAAATGATGGTGCTTATTTAATAAGTCGTTCAACAAGTTATGTTAATCCTCTTACAGGTAAAACAGAAGATGGTGGAGAAAATATTGCTTTAGGTGATAGTATGGTAGGTAATATTGTTGAAGGACAATTATTACTTGAACAAACGGGAGGAAAATATTATATCACTGTAGGACTTGGATTAGCTTCTAATGTTAGTAATGTACGTTTTAAAGTCATGACATCAAGTGGTGCTATGTCTTCTGTATCAGCAACTAAAACAGGAAGTAGTAGTGCAAATGGAGATACAGTTAATCATTATAGAATACAAGTAAGTTCATTAGATATTTATATTAGTCCTATTATGTATGTAAGTCCTATGGGGAGAGATGTTCAGTTTTTTATTAAACCTAATATTTCCTCGGCAATATCTGGAACAGGTGTTTATAACAGCCAAATGATTCCACAAAGCCAAGCACCAACAACATCAACAGAAAATCAATCAAGTACAACAACTCAATCATCAACACCAAAAGCACAAGAGGAAACAACGCCAAAAGCTGTTGAAAATACAGAAGCGTCACAAGCTACAGTAGGGACAATTACAAAAGAATCATTAATGGAAAATGCGACAGGATTAAGTAATCATTTAGTTAATTCAAAAGGAAAAGTAGATAGAAAATTAAAATTAACTACCAAAAATATAAAAAAGAAAAATCAAAAGGAACAAAAAGCAAGTTCTCATTATTCTTTATGGGTTATTGGAGTCTTAGGCGTGATCGTTATAGGAGGTGTAGTTTATGTTAAAAAAGTTAAAAAATAGTTTTATTTTTATTTGTTTAATTTCTTTATTAACTGGATGTGTTAATCAAAATCAAGAAGTCCAAACAAATGAAGAAGTAACAATTGCTGCTACATCTGTTTCTATAACTGAAATATTAGACCAATTAGATGTACCAGCAAAACAGGTTGTTGGTATTCCTCAAAGTGATAGTTATTCAGTTCCTAAGAAATATAAAAAGGCAACTCAATTAGGGAATGCAATGTCACCAGATATGGAAAAACTTTCTACATTAAAACCAGATCTTATTTTAAGTCCTAATTCATTAGAAGGTGATTTAGCAAGTAAATATGAAAAAATAAAAATAAGTTCAAGTTTTTTAAATTTAAAAAGTTTATCAGGAATGTATAAGAGTATTGAAGAATTAGGAAAATTCTTCAATAAAGAAAAAAAAGCACAAAAATTAATTGATGATTATACAAATTATATGATTTCTTTTAGAGAAAAATATCAAAACAATGTGAGCCCACGTGTACTTATTTTAATGGGTCTTCCAGGAGGAAGTTATGTTGTAGCAACTGAATCTAGTTATGTTGGAGATTTAGTAAAATTAGCAGGTGGTACGAATATTTATGGAGATGGAAATGGGGAAGATTTTGTTAATGTCAGTGTAGAAGATATGTTAAAACAAAATCCTGATCTTATTTTAAGAACAAGTCATGCAATGCCTGAAAAAGTAATGGCTTATTTTCAAGAAGAGTTTTCTAATAATGAAACATGGCAACAATTTGATGCTGTTAAAAATAATAAAGTATTTGATTTAAATCATGAGTATTTTGGAATGAGTGCTAATTTTAATTATCAAAAGGGATTAGAAGATTTAGAAGGAATTTTATATGAAAATCATTAAAAAGAATCCATTATTATTTATATTAGGTTTAATGATTATTTTAGGAATATGCTTTTTTCTAGCGATAAATATAGGTTCAATTAAAGTATCTTTTATACAACTAATGAAAGGTTTATTTATAGAATATAACAAAGATGTAGCAAGTATTTATCAAATACGTTTTCCTAGAGTTATTGTAACAATGCTTGTAGGGTGTGCATTAGCTTTATCTGGATTATTATTTCAAGTTGTTCTTAAAAATCCTTTAGCAGATCCTGGATTAATAGGAATAAGTGCAGGGGCAAATATTGTGAGTCTTTTAGTTGGTATTTTTTTACCTGATTTATATGTATTTAAACCAATGATTACATGTCTAGGAGGATTAATAACATTTATTATTATTTATAGTTTATCTTGGAAATCAGGTTTAAATACCACAAGAATTATTCTTGTTGGTGTAGCAATTCATTATACTATGAATGCCATTGTTTCTCTTATAGAAAGTATGTCAGCTTCTATTTCATCTTCAGCAGGAACAATTACTTTATATTCATGGAATGATGTATTTCTTTTAATGATTTATATTGTGCCAATTTTAATAATCTTACTTTTTTTAACACAAGCATGTGATTTATTAGGATTAGAAGATCGTACATTATTATCATTAGGAATCAATGTAAATACATATCGTTTTATTTTATCTTTATTAGCTGTTTTATTATGCAGTATATCTGTTGCTATTGCTGGAATATTAAGCTTTGTAGGTTTACTTGTGCCACATTTAGCACGTTTATGTGTAGGTAATCAACATAAATATCTTATCCCAACAACTGCCTTATGTGGAGCTATTATTGTATTAGTTGCTGATACAATAGGTAGAACATTGATGGCTCCTTATGAAATAAGTGCAGGAATTATTATGTCAATGATAGGTGGTCCAATATTTATCTTATTATTAAAAAGGAGTTTATATGAAAGTTAATCATTTATCTTTTAGTTATAATCATCAATCTTATATGAAAGATATAAATATACAGTTTAAAGATCAAAAAATAACAACCATTATTGGACCTAATGGAAGTGGTAAATCAACACTTTTACTGCTATTAAGTCGTATTTATAAAATACAACAAGGATCAATTGAGTTAGATAATAAAAATATATGGGATTATAAAATTAAAGAATTTGCTAGAAAAGTAGCTGTTGTACATCAAAAGAATCAAGTATATGGGGATTTAAATGTTAGAACAATCATAGGTTATGGAAGATTACCTTATCTTAATTATCATCAATCTCTTTCAAAAGAAGATAAGCAAATAATAGATTGGGCAATAGAAGTCACAAATCTTAAAGAACATCAAAATAAAATGTTAAATAGCTTATCAGGAGGACAACAACAACGTGTTTGGATAGCTTTAGCTTTAGCACAAAAAACACCTATACTTTTATTAGATGAACCAACAACATATTTAGATATTAAAGCTCAAATAGAGACACTTAATTTATTAAGAAAAATAAACAAAGAATATCAAATCACTATTATTATGGTACATCATGATATTAATCAAGCAATTCATTATAGTGATGAAATTATAGCAATGAAAAATGGACAACTGATGTTTCAAGGAAAACCTCATGAAGTGATTAATCAAAAGACTTTAAAAGAAGTTTATGATTATGATTTAAATGTTATAAAAAATAATGAAGAATTATTTGTATTAAATTATCAATAAAAATGTATCAACTTATAGATTTAAGTTGATACATTTTCTTTATGATTGAAAATATTTTTTAATTTCATCAATTTCTTGTTGAGGTAATCCTAGTAATTCTACTGCGTTAGAAAAAGTAGTATTTAAATTATGAATAAGATTTCTTACTACCATGATATTTCTTTTTTTTCTTTCACTTTGTTTCGTTTTTTGAATTGCTTCTTTTTCAATCATTTCTCCTAAGTTACACATCTTTTCTATCTCCTTATCTATTACATTAAATCCATATTCT
>ERZ834798.2882-NODE-2882-length-11826-cov-12.944270_pt1 | contig 11826 bp, 18 predicted proteins | sample MGYA00519689_ERZ834798 | MGnify/ENA primary metagenome ERZ834798 (study PRJEB31850, sample SAMEA3708761) | human gut metagenome | biome: human gut; feature: human-associated habitat; material: faeces | place: China | collected 2014 ...
AACTAATATTATAAGGTATCTTGAAAATTATATTCAAGATACCTTATTTTTATCTCCCCTCATACACCTCCCACAATCTCTTCTGCTCCGCTCCTATCCTCAATATCTCCTGTAAATCTCTTGCCATTGCCTCAACATTAGCATCCATCTGCTCAACAGTACCAGTACGTTTATCTGCCATAATCTCCCACTGAATTGACTCTTTGCTATAATATTCCCTAGCCTCCACATTCATATATCCATACACCGAATATGAATATCCATTGCTTTTCTCTATGAATACCGGAGCTACTTCACCCTTAGAAGTTTTCCACCTCATAAGCCTTGGAAACCAGCATAATCCTTCTTTTATCAGTTCCTTAAATGTCTCCAACAGTTTTCCTATCTCATACAGAATTCCCCTATATGAGTTTCCTGCTTCTATAATCTTATCTGCTTCAACATGATTAGCATATTCTTCTATTGTCGGTGCAAATAATCTGAATGATGATACAAAAGCATTGACCTTATCAAGCAATTCTGCTGCTTCATTTGCTTTGACCGTCATGCTTGCAATCTCCGGTCTTACCGATTGAAGTTCTGAACGCTTTTCATTTAATTCCTTAGTCTGTCTACGCTCCAATTCCTTATAAGCAATTTGTAAAGCAAGCATCATCGTGGCCTATTTACTGTCTGTTGCACCGCTTGTAGAAACGTGCAAAAAAGGACATTCCCCAGTGTTTCTACTGAAAAATGTCCTATACATATCAATATCTTTGTTGCATACCTGCTGCATATGTGTTGCATTCGATGTAAATTCCAGCACATCTGACAACTTTCCACAACCTCTGTAACCCTTGAAATATGGGCTTTTCTTGATATATGCGTTCTTGTAATTCTTTTGCAAAAAAGAATTTATTATCTCTTTGAGTACTAATTACATCATTTTTTATCATTTTCTATCGTCCTCTAAAGTCTTATATATCAAGGCTTTCAGCCATTTTAAAGTAACATATCTTTTTGTAATTTTCAACATTAATAAACATCATTAAACATCAAACAAACATCATTTTAAATTCAATGCTACTAAATCTGCCATTTTCTTCTTGCTACTCTCTAATACTTCTGAATATATATTAGCTGTCACTGAAACATCACTGTGTCCCAAATTTTCTGATACAAGTTTTAAATCTACTCCTGCATTTATTAATAGTGTTGCATTTGCATGGCGAAGTTTATGAAGAGATATATTACAAAAATCTGTATCCTTTATAAATCTTTTAAATTGCAAATTTAACCTACTTCTATCCTTATAATCTCCAGTTGTTGAAGTAAAAACCATATTAGGATATTTATATGTTTTCCCAACATTCTTGATTTTTTCTTTCTGTTCTTCTCTGTGATTTTGCAATATTGCTTTTAATGTATCACTCATTCCTATTGTTCTAATAGAATTTTTTGTCTTTGGAGTATCAAGCCAATGTTTGCCTCCTACATCAGCAAGATTATGTCTTATATGTATAAGCCCATTGTCAAAATCCAAATCATTCCATTGCAATGCAAGACACTCTCCTGCTCTCATTCCTGTATATAGTAATGTTTTAATAATAACTGCAAACTCTGAATACCCTGCTTCATCCAACATATTTAATAGTTCTTTAGCTTGACTATCAGAAAGAAATGGTTTTCTCTGTTCCGCATTATATTTTTGTTTTGGGAGAATCACTCCTGCACAACATGGGCTTTCTTTAATCAATCTGCTTTCTAGTGCATAACTAAAGACACTTTGAAGAATAGTATATATCTTTTTGCATGTTGATGGTTGTACTTCCATTTTTGCAAACATATTTGTTATTGTAGTAGGAGTTATAGCTTTAAGTTTCATACTTCCCAAATATGGCAATATGTGAAGTTCTGATTGCTTTTTATAATTATATGCTGTAACCTCTTTTAATTTGTTCGGGGCATAGTTTTTAAAATATAACTCTGACAATTCAGAATATTTCATATTTTCGTCTAAATCTATCATTCCCTTACATTTCTTCTCAAACTCCATAGCATATTCTTTGACAAGTTTTTCTGCTTTCTTTGGAGTTGTTCCCTCTGGGATTCGATAAGTTGTAGTCTTTCTTATCTGTTTTCCTGCTTCATCATATCCAAGAGATACAATAATTTGATATGCACCCTTTCTTTTGCTTATCGTAGCCATTTAATATCTTCCTTTCCATTTTTCTAAAGCAATCTTTTATGTGTGTCTCTTTCTTTATTTTGTATACAACATTTTAAACTTGTAAATTTCTCTTGAATCTCCAACATATCCATTGCAGATTCCCTACTATTAATATTATTAGAGCTTACATATTTTTCTATACTGCTAAATAGATTCTCCATTTGTATCTCACTTAAATATGGTAACCATCCTTTTGTAATATAATTAACTATATGAGCAAAACTAGGTAGCTTTTCCAACTTATCAACAGTATCTTCAGTTAACTTTGTAACTGAACAAATATATTTCATATCGTGACTTGTTTCATTCTCTACACCAAGCAAATAATCTAATGACACATTATAAAAATTTGCTAACATTATAAAATTTTCTATTTTCATTCCTTTCTGATTTCCAAATTTACTATGATTGTTATCAGATACTTCATACGCTTTTAAACTATCAATAGATATTGGTTTTTTAGTTTGACCATTTCCATATTTAGCCATTAATTCATCTGCTAATTTTTCATGTGATAACCCTCTTTTCTCTCTTAATTCCTTTAATCTTACTCCTATAACATCTGGTTTTAATTCAATCATTGTTCAATCTCCTTTTGTTGAAAATAATAATTTTTTTGAGACACATATGATTTATTTATTATTTTAATCAACTTGTATCTTTTAGTAGATTATATTACACTATATTATACAAATCAAGATTATTTTCAACCTTTTTGAAAATAACAGAAAGGAGCTACACATTATGAACGAAAAAATATTTATGACAATTCGAGAAGTTGCTAAAACTGGCATTCTTCCTGAACACACAATCAGAGTAATGGTTAAAGCTGGAGAAGTTCCGCACATTATGGCAGGAAACAGAGTTTTAATAAACTATCCCAAGTTCATCGAACAGTTGCAAATTACAGCTTAGAAAGGACATAGAAAATGAAAAAAGTTTATATTGCAGGTGTTGATTGTTCCATTAGTGATGCTATTAAGTATGCAATAGAAGGCAATGGAATTATTGTTCCAGAGGAGAAAAACGGAAATCCTTCACTTGAGCTAATCAATTTTACCAAGAAAGAAGCAAAAGAAATTTATAAGGAAATATTTAATGGTACAAATACAAAAGCCAGACTTGTATTTAACCGATAACGGAGGTTAGATATGCAAGATATATCAAAAACCGTACCAAGTTATAGCATTGAATTTGAAAGAAAAACTGACTATGACGAATTACTATTGCAGTTCAATCGTATAAGAAGAACTGCATATTATCAACACAATAAGCATTATAACGAAACTGCTATTGTAATGTGCCTTAGTCACAATAAAGGTGATATGTGTAAGAAAATCACTGTAAAAACAGAAAAGGGGGATATAAAAAGGTTTTTGTTCGTGATGAGGATAACTTGCTTTATAAGTTTGCAATACCTCATGAAGTGGATTGGCATATTCATTTTTTATCTGTCGGGAAAGGTTCAAGGTCATTGTGTGAAAAGATAACACACAACGAGAACAGACGAGCCAAAAAATGTGTAGCCAAGTTATATAGCAATAAAGGATTTATCCCTTATAACTACATCAAAGAACAGGCGAGCGTTATTCGAGAAATAGGTAATATGAGCAAATATCTTTAGAATTTGTCACAAAATTTTAGTGCTAAACAGTTTGCACCCCTTGTATTTAATAGGGTTTGCAAGGATTTACAAAGTGTAATGTAATAATAATTATATTATATATAACTATTATCTTATGGTTATATAGCAGATAGGAGTTGATATAGTGAAAAATTATGAAAGCAAATTACGAGCAATCGAAAAGATTGCAGATTCAAAAACCGCAAAAGTTGTTATTGTCGATTATAAGGACGGGAAGTATTTCTTAGACGGGAAACCAGTTGATATTGATAGTATTAAGGCGGATGCCGTTATCATTGATAATATTCCCGACACCCCGCCAGAATCGTTGAAAGGAAGTGATATAGATTGGCAGGAAAAAGAGTAGCAGACGAACAAATGATACTTGCACTCATTACTTGCAAGGATATAGCAACCGCAAGTAATGAGTTAGGGGTTACAAGGCAAGCAATTTATAATCGCCTGCAACAACCAGCGTTTAGACAAAGATTACAGAACGAACGACAAGGCAAGTTTCAAATTGCAAATAGCAAGTTGACGGATAAAATGAGTGAAGCAATAGAAACTTTGTCGTCTATTATGAATGATAAAGAAGTTTGCGCAGGAACTCGAATCAAATCAGCACAGATACTTTTAGATATTTGTTTGCGGACAAGTGAGCAAATGGACATTTTAGAAAGAATCGTTGCTATTGAAGAATCACTTGCGGAATGTAAATAACTTTACACATTTATTTTAAATTTGAGGAAAGGAAGTGATTATATGAAAAATAGTTTAGCAAGCGATATTTTAAGAGCAGAGAAGAAAAAAGCTACTTTTTGGAAGATTGCAACTATAGTTGTGATTATTGTAGCAATAGCAGAATTTTTAATTATTATGAATTAATGCAGAAAGGAGATTATTTATTATGACAAAAAAGGAACGAGAGGAATTGACAATGACATTAGGAACTATCGGAGATTGTATGAGTTTGATTAACAAGTACAAGGCAGATTATAAGCAGGCAGTAGATAAGATACTAGCTGATAAAACAAGGACATCTGAATTTAAGAATGAGCAGATTGCATATTGCAAGAAAGAACTGAATAAAAATGTACTTTCTGCAAAGTCCAAGATAAAAGAATCTATAACAGAGATTAGACAGTTTGTTGGAAAGCCTTTTGACTTATCACAGAATTATAGTGCCGCCATTGATTATATTAGCACTATGCACAGAGCAAAAGCACTGAATCCTACAATGATAGAGAACATTATTGAGGAATACCGAGGAAATGAATCTGTATTGTTATATTTACGCACAAAGCTGTCAGAAATGGGTATACAGACATATCAGTTTGACGAGAATATGTTTTCCACATATGAAAGAGATATAAATGGAAATGAGACATTTATAAGTCCAACAGAATTTTTTGATGATTTAGAAAAAACTATTGACAAAGGTAATAACAACCTTATAGCATTTGCACTAGGTAAAACAGAAAAGGTTCTTGGAATCAATAGTGTAGGTATCAGCAACTATATATCTTCAATAAGCGAAGAAAAGGAATATCCTGCTGTTATGTAATATATAGCTTGGAAACAATGATAATCTTGCTGTATTTGCGATTTTAGCTATTAATGTGTGTATTTATATCCTATGCTTTTAAATCGCAAATGCAGTAAAATTACAACTCATATTTTATAAACATTCTTTCGTCTTTGTAATAAAAAAACAGGTAGATTCATTAAAAATCTACCTGTTAAACATCAAATAAACATCATTTTCAAGATGCAATTCTTTGAAACCCTTGTAAAATAAGGCTTTCCAAGAAAAGGATATTATCTCTTTGAGAACTGAGGAGCACGACGAGCTGCCTTTAAACCATACTTCTTTCTTTCCTTCATTCTTGGATCTCTTGTTAAGAAACCAGCCTTCTTAAGTGATGGACGGTATTCTTCTGAATCAACCTGAAGAAGAGCTCTTGAGATACCGTGTCTGATAGCACCAGCCTGACCTGTGTATCCGCCACCGTGTACGTTAACGATTACATCATACTTGTCAGCTGTCTCTGTAAGAACTAATGGCTGCTTAACTACAACCTTAAGTGTTTCAAGACCGAAATATTCATCAAGTGATCTCTTATTTATTGTAATATTACCATTACCTGGTACTAAATATACTCTAGCAATACTGCTTTTTCTTCTACCTGTTCCGTAGAACTTTCCGTTTGCTTTCTTAGCCACTGTTAATTCCTCCTTATATGTGTCCTTATATTAAAACTTTAATACTTCTGGCTTCTGAGCTGCCTGCTCATGATCTGGACCAGCATAAACATGAAGCTTTGTGAACATCTGACGTCCTAAAGGTCCCTTTGGAAGCATTCCCTTAACAGCAAGCTCGATAACCTTCTCAGGCTTCTTTTCCATCATTTCCTTAAGTGTTGTTTCCTTTAAACCACCAACATAGTCTGAGTGGCTGTAGTAAACTTTCTGGTCAAGCTTCTTTCCTGTGAACTTAACCTTATCAGCGTTAATTACGATAACATTGTCACCACAGTCAAGGAATGGTGTGTAAGTTGGCTTATTCTTTCCTCTTAACACAGCAGCAACCTGTGATGCTAAACGACCTAATGTATAATCTGCAGCATCTACTACATACCATTTTCTTTCGATTGTAGATGCACTAGCCATATAAGTTTTCATTAGTTTTCCTCCTGAAATATTGCTATAATGCTTAATTATTAATGTATATAAATGTCTCTCCGGGGCATTGGTGAAACACTTAAAACCTTAATTATGGGCGCACTTATCACGCCACATTTCTGAATTATATAACACATAACCACGTGTGTCAATATACTTTTGCAAATGTTTTATCCAAAAAAGTTATCCACATCAGACAACCCTTGCGTCATCATTATCCACATATTCAATGCCAACAAGTGTAAGTCCCTGTGGAGGAGCAGTCTGCCCTGCAACAGTCCTGTCCTTTGCCTCTAACATCTGCTTCACATATTCAGGCTTGAATCTTCCTTTTCCTACCTGAATAAGCGTACCTGTAATAATTCTTACCATGTTGTATAAGAATCCATTTCCTTTAATACGGATTATTATCTCACTGCCTTCCTGCAGAACCTCAAGTGAATATATAGTCCTGACAGTCGATTCTGCCTGAGTTCTCACACAGCAGAAGCTTTTGAAATCATGTTCACCAACAATATATGCTGCAGCTTCTTTCATCTTTTCAATATCAATACTGCCTGCAACATGCCATGTGAAATTGCGCTTCTGAGGCAACGGAATAGCAGTATTAAGTATGCGGTATTCGTAAGTCTTTCTTGTGTTACAGTGCCTTGGGTGAAAATCTCCAGACACTTCCCATGAATCCTGAATAACAATTGAATCCGGCAGGAATCTGTTTAGTGCAAATGTGAATCTGTCTCCAGGTATTGTCGATTCCGTATCAAATACAGCTACATTTCCATATGCATGCACACCTGCGTCTGTACGGCTTGCTCCTGTCACATGCACATTTTCACCTGTAAGCTCGCGAATTGCCTTGTCAAGATACATTTCTATAGTTGGTGCTTCCGGCTGAATCTGCCAACCGGAATATTCTGTTCCATCATAAGCTACGATAAGCTTTATTCTTCGCATGGCGTTCCTCCTTAAAAGCCAGAATCAAACTATTATAAATGTCATATCTGTATACACACTGATTATATTAACTTAAGCGTAACCTTAACCACAATAATGCATGCAAGATACAATGCGATAATAAGATATGCATTAATATCTCTTCTGGAGTATTTCAGCGGCTTCATCTTGGTTCTTCCTTCAGAACCGTGATAACATCTCGCCTCCATAGCCATTGCAAGTTCATTAGCCCTTCTGAACGCTGATATGAATAAAGGCACAAGAATAGGTATCATGGCTTTTGCCTTCTTAATAATATTACCTGACTCAAAGTCTGCACCTCGCGCCATCTGTGCCTTCATTATCTTATCTGTTTCCTCAATAAGAATCGGGATAAACCTCAATGCAATAGACATCATCATTGCAATTTCATGAACCGGAACTTTAATGTATTTAAGAAATCCAAGTCCCTTTTCAAGCCCGTCTGTAAGGTTATTAGGCGTTGTTGTAAGTGTCATAAGGGATGAACCCATAATAAGAAAAATAAGCCTTATAACCATAAATACAGCCGTATTAAGGCCTTCATGCGTTATCGTCAGCTTCCATATCTTAATAAGAGGCGTTCCTGGCGTCAGAAACAGATTAAATGCCGCACTGATTACAATTAATATTACAATTGCCTTAAGACCTTTAACAATGAATTTAAGAGGTATCTTTGACAGTGCAATTACAATCGCCAAAAATGCTGCTACAACCAGATACAGCCATATATTACTTCCCAGAAACAGGGATATTACGAATATTAAGGTACCCATAAGCTTAACTCTCGGGTCCAGTCTGTGTATTACCGAATCTGCCTGATAATACTGTCCTATTGTTATATCTCGAATCATATTACTTCCTTTATCCCAGTGCTGACAAAATGCTTTTCTTCGCTTCATCTATTGTGATAGCATCTGTATTAACATCAAAGCCTGCCTGTTTTAAATCATTCATCAAATAAGTTACCTGTGGTGCTGCTAGTCCTATTGCCTCCAGCTCCTTATAATGCCTGAATACATTTCTTGGAGTGTCATCATATGTCAGCACACCATCATTCATTACCATAATTCTGCTCACATAGTTAGCAACATCATCCATGCTGTGTGACACAAGAATAATAGTCATTCCTGTCTCTTCCCTTAAATACTTAAGACAATTAAGAATATCATCTCTTCCCTTAGGGTCAAGGCCAGCCGTTGGTTCATCCAGAATAAGAACATCAGGTTTCATCGCAAGTACACCTGCAATGGCAACCCTTCTCTTCTGTCCACCTGACAAATCAAATGGCGACTGATAAAACATATTATCATCTATTCCAACCAGTCTTAACGACTCAAATGCTCTGATTTCAACCTCCTTCTGTGAAAGGCCAAGGTTCTTAGGACCAAAACATACATCTTTGAATATCTCAGTCTCAAAAAGCTGGTGTTCCGGATACTGAAAAACCAGTCCTACCCTGCTTCTTAATTCTTTCATATTAAAGCCCTGCTCATATATATCTCTGCCATTGTAATATATATGGCCTTCAGTCGGTTTAACAAGTCCATTAAGATGCTGTATAAATGTGGATTTACCCGAACCTGTATGACCAATAAGTCCGATAAATTCACCATCTTCTATTGCACAGCTCACATTTTTCAAAGCCTGCCTCTCAAAGCCAGTGCCTTTTTCATAAATATAGCTGATATTATCTACTATTATTGACATTGAAACCCTCATTTCTAACTCTAATGAGTTCCTCTGTAAATTCTTCTGAAGTCAATATTCCATTCTTTAATGGAACTCCTTCCTTCTGAAGTTCATAGGCTAATTCTGTAACATGTGGTACATCAAGTCTCAATTCCTTTAATTTCTCTACCTGTGAGAATATTTCTCTTGGTGTTCCTGACATTACCAGCTTTCCATCATCCATTACATAAAGCTTGTCTATATCAATTACTTCTTCCATGTAATGAGTGATAAGTATAACCGTTACATTTTCCTGCCTGTTCAATTCATGGAGCACATTAAGTACATCCTTTCGTCCCAACGGATCAAGCATTGCCGTTGGTTCATCTAAGACAATACATTTTGGCTTCATTGCTACAATTCCAGCAATCGCTACCCTCTGCTTCTGTCCTCCAGATAGCTTGTTTGGCGACTGGTTTCTGAAAGCATACATTCCTACTGCTTTCAGGCTTTTTTCAACTCGTTCCCATATTTCTTCCGTTGGAACACCAATATTCTCTGGTCCGAATCCAACCTCTTCATCAACAAGAGTTCCAACTATCTGGTTATCAGGGTTCTGAAATACCATTCCGGCAGTCTGTCTTACCTTTAAAGTATTCTCCTCTTCCCTTGTGTCCATACCATCAACCCACACAGTTCCCTCTGTCGGCATAACGAGCGCATTCAGATGTTTTGCAAATGTTGATTTACCGGAGCCATTATGACCTAACACGGCAACAAAATCGCCCTGCTTAATGTCAATACTCACATTATCAACAGCCTTAGTTATCCCCTCAACATTACCATCTTCATCTCGTCTTATATATTCAAATGTGAGGTTTTTTGCTTTAACTATTCCCATATTACCTCCTGCCCTTTTAAGTCTTACCGCAGATTCCAAAAAAAGCGGATAAGTTTCCTTACCCGCTTAAATTGCAATTGAAATTAAACTAATTCAAGAAGAACTTCCATTGCTGCATCACCTTTTCTTAAACCGATCTTAACGATTCTTGTATAACCGCCCTGACGACCAGCATACTTAGGTGCGATCTCGTCAAATAACTTGTTTGTAAGATCAACAGTCTTAGTATTCTTCTTCTTTCCAGCAGCTGCTGTAGGAACTTCTGTAACTGTGTAAAGAACCTTATCCATCTGCTTTCTAGCATGAAGTCTTGAAGGAAGATCCTTCTTGATTTCCTTCTCTACTGTCTCATATACAGTAACCTTCTTGCCATCAACAACTTCCTTAACTCTCTTGCCTTCAGCATCCTTCTTAGGAACCTTTGCTGAAACCTTAACTGTCTCGAAGTTGTCTTTCTCTTTAACTGCAAGTGTGATGAGCTTTTCAGCCATCTTCTTTACTTCCTTGGCTCTTGCCTCTGTAGTAACAATCTTGCCATTCTCGATTAATGCTGTTACCTGACTTCTTAATAAAGCCTTTCTCTGGCTAGATGTTCTGCCGAGCTTTCTATATTTTGCCATGATTTACCTCCATTTGTAACAGCTACACATGCGCTTATGGACTTACTGTATAGCCGCCGTATCTACAAATTAATCTTCGTTAGGTCTAAGATGTAAGCCCATTTCCTTAAGCTTAAGGAGAACTTCATCTAAAGACTTCTTACCTAAGTTTCTTACCTTCATCATATCATCTGATGTCTTGTTGCAAAGCTCTTCAACTGTGTTGATACCAGCTCTTCTAAGACAATTAGATGAACGAACAGATAATTCAAGATCTTCAATGCTCATTGAAAGGACCTTAGTAGTCTCATCCTCTTCCTGCTCAACCATGATTTCCACTTTCTGAGCGTTCTCTGAAAGATTGATGAATCCCTTTAAATGTTCACTTAAAACCTTAGCTGCGAGACTTAAAGCCTCATCTGGTTCTATTGTTCCATTAGTGAAAATATCAAGTGTAAGCTTATCAAAATCTGTATCCTGACCTACACGAGTATTCTGAACTGCCATATTAACTCTCTCTACTGGTGTGTAGATTGAATCAATAGCGATAACGCCTGCTGGCTGATCATCTCTCTTATTCTTCTCAGAGCTTACATAACCACGACCATTAGTGATTGTAAGTTCCATTGTGAGCTTGCTGTCTGCACCATTAAGATGTGCAATAACAAGATCCGGATTGATTATTTCAATATCAGGATCAACCTGAATATCTGATGCTCTAACTACACCTTCGCCTACGAAGTCAATATGTGCTTCTTTAGGCTCAACAGAATTTCCGTTGTTCTTGATTGATAACTGCTTGATGTTCATGACGATCTCAGTAACATCTTCCTTAACACCTGGAATTGAGCTGAATTCATGAAGTACACCTTCAATCTTGATACTGCTTACAGCTGTACCAACTAATGAAGAGAGCATAATTCTTCTTAAAGAATTACCTAATGTTAAACCATATCCTCTTTCGAGTGGCTCAACAACAAATTTTCCATACTTGCCATCTTCTGATTTTTCTGTCATCTCAATCTTTGGCATCTTGAAATTAAAATCTGCATCAACCATGTATAGTCCCTCCTTTTTATGGGTTTTATAAGTTTTATTCTATATTTCCGGTACGGATTACTTAGAATATAACTCGACGATAAGCATCTCGTTTACAGGAACGTCAATA
>ERZ834798.2887-NODE-2887-length-11817-cov-4.561299_pt1 | contig 11817 bp, 9 predicted proteins | sample MGYA00519689_ERZ834798 | MGnify/ENA primary metagenome ERZ834798 (study PRJEB31850, sample SAMEA3708761) | human gut metagenome | biome: human gut; feature: human-associated habitat; material: faeces | place: China | collected 2014 ...
TGCAGATTCTCTTCCCCTTTTTCCGATCACTTCGTTTTTTGCAGACCTTGCAGCCTGCCGGAGCAGCCTTCACTGCCCTATGCTTCCCCTGCTTACATTTTAAGCACAAGGAAAGCGGCTGCCGCCAGCCGACAGCCGCTTTCACTTTATTCAAATTTACAAATTACTCAGCCTCTGTCTCAGCTGCTGTTGTCTCCTCAGCTGCCTCTGTGGACTCTTCTGCTGCTTCCTCAGCTGCTTCTGTCTCCTCAGCTGCTGCACCTTCCTCGCCTGTGTATGTAGCGTATGGAATGTAAATCTTGTTAGTTACTGTCTCAGACTTGTTGAAGTCGTCTGTATCAGCCATAACTTCCTTACCCTCTGCTACGTTGTTTACCAGGTAAGCGATACCGTCTGCCATACCCTCTGCATCCTGCTTGATAGTACCTGTCATCTTGCCGTCTGCAATGTACTGCTTAGCAGCATCTGTAGCGTCAACGCCGAATACCGGAATTGTCTTGCTGTCTGCTGTTCCAAGGTTGTATCCCTTATCGTTCAGAGCGGAGATAGCACCCTCTGCCATACCGTCGTTATTGCAGATAACCAGCTCGATCATGTTGCCGTTAGCCTCATTGTACTGAGCCAGGTTTGTTACCATGTAGTTGTTAGCTGCTGTAGCACTCCAGTTTCCATCCTGGTCTACCTGGTAGCAGTCAGTATTGGACGGGTCGAAGTACTCCAGAGCCGGCTTTCCAGCCTCCTCAAGAACCTTGTTTGCATCCTCTACGCCGAACTGTGTACGGTAGATAGCCTCTACGTTTCCAAGCTGTCCCATGAACATAGCGTAGCTGATCTTTCCGTCGCCGTTTAAGTCAACTGTGTCGTAGTTCTCAATCAGGTATTTACCGATTAACTGTCCCTGCATATGTCCAGCCTCAGGAGCATCTGTTCCTACGAATGCACACTTCTCATAGCTTCCAAGTACCTTGCCCTCATCCTCGTCAGTCTCAACTGCACGGTTGAAGAAGATAACCGGGATTCCTGCTGCGCTTGCCTTGTCAACGATCGCCTGGGAAGCATCTACAGAACCGGATGTAACGATGTTAACGATCAGTGCTGTAGCACCTGTCTGGATCGCTGTATCAATCTGTTCGTTCTGTGTTGTCTGGTTACTGTTTCCATCATAGTCCTGATATTCAACGCCCATCTCGTCAAGTTTTGCATCGAGTGCTGTACGGACAGATGCAATGTAAGTATCAGAATAGGTATAGTAGAATACTGCGATATTAGCGTCTGATGATTTCTTATCACTGCTTCCACCATCACTGTCACTCTTACCGGAGCCCCCGCATCCTGCAAGCATTCCAAGTGCCATCACACCTGCGAGCATCGCTGCTACAATTCTTCTTTTCATAATTTCGTTCCTCCTTGTATAACGTTTACTTGATGATACGAGTATAACAAGAAGGGAATAAAATACCCATGTGAAAAACTACGAGGGGTTTGTGAATTTCAACGTTTATATAAATTTTTACTTAATTTCGTCCATAAATGTTTCAAATGCCCAATTCTTTAAAAAGCTGTAGTCCAAATATTTTTCAGACTACAGCTTCTATACTTCCGAGCAGCTACAAACATTCCACCCGTTATTTTTCTTCAAATGAAAACAGCGCCTTCTGGCTCTTATCATCATACATATTTTCTCTTGTCACCAAAATACTGCTGGTTGCCGTCTCTTTCTTTTCCGGCTTCTGACCATTCAGTAGTGTATTGATCTGCTCAATCCCCAGGTATCCCATCGCATATGGGTTTTGGACGATCAGCGCATCTACATCCAGAAGGATCAGCAGCTGTATTATCTGGCCCTGTACAAGCCCCGCGGCTATGTCACCACCGCCAGCGATGAGCTGGGCCGCAAGACGGTCATGGAGCTGGTGAGCGATATCCCCGCCCGCCTGTACCCGGTGGGCCGCCTGGACAAGGACAGCGAGGGTCTGCTGCTTATGACCAACGACGGTGCCTTTGCACAGGCGGTTACCCATCCGTCGGGCGGCATCTCCAAGCTGTACCGCGTGACCGTGCAGCCCCGTGCCGACGAAGCGCAGATCATCAAGATGAGCAGCGGCGTGGTGCTGGACGACGGCACCAAGACCCTGCCCTGTGCCATCAATGTGGTCACCGATGAGCCGGGCCGCACCGTGATGGAAATGACCCTGAAAGAGGGCAAGAACCGCGAGATCCGCCGCATGTGCGAGGCCGTCGGTCTGGAAGTGGTGCGCCTGAAGCGCAACGCCGAAGGTGTGGTCAAGCTGGGCATGCTCAAGCCGGGCACCTACCGGGAGCTGACCAAGGCAGAGATCAACGGCCTGCGTTCGGCCGCCGCCAAGGGCCGCGCCCAAACCCGCAGCGCAGCACTGCAGTCCAAGGCAGCAGAACGCCGTCCCCGTGGTCCGGTGGGCAAGAGTGCCCCGAAAAAGCGGAAGTAAGCACGTTTGTAGGAGAAGGGACCCCTGTGCATGATTTTGCGCGGAGGTCCCTTTTTGCGGTTGAACGTACTGCAGCGCCTACAAGTGAAGAATCGTCATATCTTCATCTGAAAAATGAGCAAAATTGATTCAAGAAGATGCGACAATAAAAATACGCGCATCACCGTCAAAAGATGAAACCGGGATTTTGCGGGAGGGGAACTGTGTGCCTGCCGGAAACAGGAGATGCTTTCGACAACAAAAGTTCATCCTCCTGAAGCAACCCTGTTCTTCGACGGAAATTGTGCTATAATACAAAAGCAACGCTTTGCCCGGCCCGGTGGGCCCGGCCTGCAGAGCAGATTGGAAACAAGGAGTTTATGGAATCATGGAAAGAGAAACCCTGAAGTCCCGCCTGGGCTTCATCCTGCTTTCTGCGGGCTGCGCCATCGGCATCGGCAACGTGTGGAAGTTCCCCTATATTGCCGGTCAGGGCGGCGGCGGCGCATTCGTGCTGTTTTATCTGGTGTTTCTGGTCATTCTGGGCCTGCCCATCATGACCATGGAGTTTGCGGTGGGTCGCGCCTCCCGCAAGAGCCCGGTGCGGGCCTATCAGGCACTGGAAAAGCCGGGCCAGAAATGGCACATCCACGGCTATCTCACCCTGATCGGTTGCTATCTGCTGATGATGTTCTACACCACGGTGGCCGGCTGGATGCTGCACTATTTCTACATGACCGCCATCGGTCAGCTGTCCGGCCTGAACGCCGAGCAGGTAGCCGGTAAGTTCACCGAGATGCTGGCCAGCCCCGGCGTGATGACCTTCTGGATGGTGTTCGTGGTGGTGCTGGGCATTCTGGTGTGCGCCAAGGGCCTGCAGAACGGTCTGGAGCGGGTGACCAAGGTCATGATGATCGCTCTGCTGGCCATCATGGTGGTGCTGGCGGTCAACAGCCTGTTCATGCCCGGCGCAAAAGAGGGCCTCAAGTTCTATCTGGTGCCCGATTTTGCCCGTATGCAGGAGGTGGGCGTGGTCAACACACTGGTGTCGGCCATGAACCAGGCCTTCTTCACCCTGAGCCTTGGCATCGGTGCCATGGCCATCTTCGGCAGTTACATCGGCAAGGAGCATTCCCTGCTGGGCGAGTCGGTCCGCATCGTGGTGCTGGACACCTTTGTGGCCATCACCGCCGGTCTGATCATCTTCCCGGCCTGCTTCACCTATGGTGTGGACCAGACCAGCGGCCCCAGCCTGATCTTCATCACTCTGCCCAACATCTTTGCCAATATGGCGCTGGGTCGTCTGTGGGGCACCCTGTTCTTCCTGTTCATGGCTTTTGCGGCCCTGTCCACGGTGCTGGCCGTGTTCGAGAACATCATCTGCTGCGGCATGGAGCTCACCGGCTGCAGCCGCAGAAAGTCCAGTCTGGTGAATCTGGTGCTCATCATTGCGCTGTCCATGCCCTGTGTGCTGGGCTATAACCTCTGGGCCTGGGACGGCTTTGCCGTGTTCGGCGGCGCCGTGCTGGACTTTGAGGACTTCCTGGTCAGCAACCTGTTCCTGCCGCTGGGCAGTCTGGTGTACCTGCTGTTCTGCGTCACCAAGTACGGCTGGGGCTGGGACAACTACAAAAAGGAAGTCAACATCGGCAAGGGCCTCAAGATGCACGACTGGATGCGCGGCTACCTGACCTACGTTCTGCCGGTCATCGTGCTGTTCATCTTTGCCTTTGGCATCTACGACAAATTCTTCGCATAAAACTGCGGCTCCTCTTATCTGGTTAAGAGGAGCCTTTTCTGACAGAAAGGAGTTCCGGATGCACATTCTTGTCTGCGACGACGATGCCGCCTTCAGCGCGAAGGTGGCGGAGTATGCGGCGACTTACTTTGAAGCGCACGAGATCCCGGTGCAGGCTACGGTCTGTTCCGACCCGGAGCAGGTGCTGGCGATCCCGGACCTGGAGCTGTACCGCATTGCATTTCTGGATGTGGACATGCCGCAGGTCAACGGCATTGCGCTGGGCGGCCAGCTCCGGCGCCGCAATCCGGACATCTGCCTGGTCTATGTATCGGCCTATCTGGCCTTTGCGCTGGATGGCTACAAGGTCAACGCCTACCGCTACATCCTCAAACGGGACGTCGCCAAGCAGCTGCCCAGCTGTCTGGAGGACATCTATGCGTCCATGATGCAGGCCGGTACCAAGACCCTCACCGTGCACCACAACCGCGAGAACATTCGCATCCCGCTGGACCAGATCTATTATCTGGAGAGCGAGGGCCGGGTCATCAATGTGTATGGGGACATTGCGCGGGAACATTTCTGCACCTTTTACGGCAAGCTGAAGGAGCTGCCGCCCATTCTGGCCCGGAATGGTTTTTTGCAGGTGGGCCGCAGCGATGTGGTCAACCTGCAGCATGTGTGCGCCATCCGGAATTACCGGGTGCTGATGAAAAACGGCGTGGAGCTCAGCGTCAGCCGCAGCAAGTATGCGGCTGTCCGCGCGGCCTATCTGGAATGGAAGGGGCAGTTCGGTGATGAGTGACAGCCTTATCTGGACGCTGTTGGGGCATCTGGTGTGCATTGCGCAGTGGGCGGCGTTCATTCTGGTGGATTATGCCTATCTGGGCCGGGGCAGGCGGTTCCGTCACCCCTGTGTGTGGGCCGCGCTGCTGGCGCTGGCTGTGCTTGCGCTCTCGGTGCTGTGCGGTTTTGGCTTTTTCAATATCAAATCAGTGGTCAGCAATATCATCTACCTGCTGGTCATCGCGCTGCTGTTCGGCGGCACGGCAGTGGACCGGATGTCTGCCTGCATCATCAACGGCATTCTGTGCCTGCTTACCGAAAATACGGTCAGCTTTGTCTTTGCACGGCTCCACGGCATCTGCCCCGGTGAAGTCTGGCACTACAGGACCTGTCTGGCGGCACTGGTGATCTCAATTTTGCTGGTGGGCATTCTGGCAGCACGCTTTCTGTGCCGGTGGAACCACTGCAGTGCGCTGGACCCGCTGCAGGCATTGCTGATGAGCTTTTTCCCGGGCGTCGTGGTGCTGCTGAACATCTTCATCATGATCTCCTCCAACCGCCGCGTGCCCACTCTGCTGGACCTGATGCTGACGGTGGGCCTGACCATTGCGGTGCTGGTGCACCTGGCCATCGTGCAGATGTTCAACGATCAGGTGGTGCAGGGGCAGGCGTCGCACTTTCAGGCCGCGCTGGAACAGCAGCGCACAGAAGCCCTCATGGAGTCCTACACGGCACAGCGCCGCCTGACCCATGAGTTCACCAACCACATTGCCGCACTGGATGCGCTGCTCCGGCAGGGCGACCTGACCGGCGCACAGGAATACCTTTCCAGCGTGAGCAAGGTGGTGGCCGCCGGAACCACCATTCTGGACACCCACAACCCACTGCTGGACTCCCTGCTCAGCCGCAAGTATGAGGAAGCTGCGCAGCAGGGAGTGGAGCTGTACTTCGACCTGTGTGACCTCAAGGACCTGCCCTTTTGCGGCACGGACCTGGTCATCGTCATCTCCAACCTGCTGGACAATGCCATCCGGGCGGCGGCGCAGGCCAAACCGCCGGAGGTGTACCTGCGGGCGCGCAGGAACGAGGAAGAATACCTCATCTCGGTGCGCAACCGCGTGCAGAAGGACCTGGAGCTGGTGGATGGGGAACTGCCGCGTTCCACCAAGGCAGAGCCGGGCCATGGCATGGGCCTTGTCAACGTGCGGGAGGTGCTGGACCGCTGCCGCTGCGAGTACACGCTCAGCTGCCGGGACCGCTGGTTTCGCTTTACCTGTGCGGTGCCTACCCGCAAGTTGTGACAGTTAACGATGCAGAATATGACATTTTCTCTGCAACAATAGCGTAACTCTGCTATACTGGACCCAGTAAAGGAACGCAAGGCAGTGCAGGCAGAGGTTGCGGCCGGGAGCTTTTCCGGGTTCTGCAGCATTGTGGCGTCAGGCTGCGGTGCGTGTGCAGCTGTGAAACCTTTGCTTTTGCGGGCTGTCCCGGTGGCGTGTGCCGGGCAGCAGAGCGTCTGACGGGGCTTGTCCGGCAGTTCATTTGGGGAATTGCATGATATAAGCTCATGGCAACTGCCGTACTTTGTGCGGTATCAGGGCCGGAAAGTTTCGTCAGACCATTCGGAACAAAACAGGCGGCTTCCCTCCGGGTAACCGGACAGGAAGCCGCCTGTTCTTTTTGTTTGTTTTTGCTGTTCCGGAGCGGGGAAAAGGGGCAGCGGAGGTTATTCCGGCTTGACCTGCAGCTCCTGCTCGCAGTAGAGACAGCGGTACTTGCCGTTGGAGCTCAGCTCAAAGATCTGGTCGCACTCTTCCTCAATGGAGGAGATGCAGCGGGGGTTGCGGCAGCGCACGATGTTCACCAGACGCTTGGGAGGCTTCGGCCGTTCCTTGCGCACAGGCTTGCCGTTCTCGATCACGGTCACGCTGATGTCCGGGTCAAGGTAGGCCAGCACATCCAGGTTCAGCCAGGAAGCATCGCCCTCCACCTTGATGATGTCCTTGCGGCCGGAAGCGGACTTGCGGCTGCGTGCGTTCTGGATCAGAGCCACGCTGGCGGTGCGGTTGTCCTTGATGCCCAGCAGGTCCATCAGACCAATGGCGGTGCCGGCCTTGATGTGGTCGATCACAAGGCCGTTCTGGATCTCGTCGATGTTCAGCATATCAGTTTTCCTCCTTTGCCTTGGGGTCGTGCAGGCCCAGCAGGGTCATGATCAGTGCCATGCGGACGTAAACGCCGTTCTGCACCTGCTCAAAGTAAGCGGCACGGGGGTCATCGTCCACATCCAGTGCAATCTCGTTCACGCGGGGCAGGGGATGCAGCACGGCCATGTCCGGCTTTGCCAGCCCCATCTTTTCCTTGGTCAGCACATAGCTGTTCTTCAGGCGGATGTAATCCTCTTCGTTGAAGAAGCGCTCCTTCTGCACACGGGTCATGTACAGGATGTCCAGTTCCGGCATGACCTCTTCCAGGCTGCGGGTCTCCTTGTATTCGATGCCGTTGGCCTCCAGCACATCGTTGATGATGTAATCCGGCACCCGCAGCTCTTCCGGGCTGATGAGCACAAAGCGGATGTTCTGGCAGCGGGCCATGGTCTTGATCAGGGAATGCACCGTACGACCGAATTTCAGGTCACCGCACAGGCCGATGGTCAGATCGTCCAGCCGGCCCTTGCGGCGGCGGATGGTCATCAGGTCGGTCAGGGTCTGGGTGGGGTGCTGGTGGCCGCCGTCACCGGCGTTGATCACCGGGATGCGGGAGTAGCGGGAAGCACGCAGCGGTGCGCCCTCCTTGGGGTGGCGCATAGCCACGATGTCGGCATAGCAGGACACCACACGGATGGTGTCGGCCACGCTCTCGCCTTTGCTGGCGCTGGACACGTTCTCACTGGGAAAGCCCAGCACATGGCCGCCCAGGTTCAGCATGGCGGCCTCAAACGAAAGGCGGGTGCGGGTGGACGGCTCATAGAACAGGGTGGCCAGTTTTTTGTGGGTGGCCACATCCTGATAGGCGGCCGGATCGTCGTGGATGCGGTCGGCAAGGTCGAGCAGGGTGGTGATTTCCTGCGGGGTGAAATCCAACGGGTCGATCAGATGACGCATGGTTACGTTACCTCCGTTACATCAAAGCGGTTTAAAGCAGTTTGCGTAAAATGGAAAAATCAAAGAAGTTTGTGTAGTAGCTCAGCGAACGCATCACCGGGCGGCACAAACGATTGAAACACACTTCGTCCAGCAGCAGCATGGCCTCGCCGGGGGCAAGCCGCATGGCTGCACGGATGGACTCATCGCCGCAGCTGGCTTTCAGGTGGGCCACGTTCGAGGAGATCTGCTGGTGGCACTCCCGTTCCAGAATATCGAACACACCGCCGGTCAGGTCGATGCGGGTGTAGTCCCGGTTGCCGAACAGGCTGCGCGGCAGATAGTCGATGGAGTAGATCACCGGGGTGGTGTCGGCAAGGATGCGCTTTTTGATGCAGATTACCTCGTCGCCGGGTTCGATGTCCAGATTATGGGCCAGCTCATCCCCCGCCCGGATGGGAAACACCTGAATGCCGTCGGCATGGGGGTAGCTGCCAAAGCTGCGGATCAGCGGGTAATATTCCAGCTTCTGGTCCAGACGGCTGCGCAGGCCCAACACCGAACGGTTCACCACCGTGCCGATGCCGCGCACCCGCTCTACATAGCCTGCACGCTCCATTTCGCTCAGAGCGTCCCGGATCACGGTGCGGCTTACCCCCAGTTCGGCGGCAAGATCCACCTCCGCAGGCAGGCGGTCCGCATGGGCATAGCGCCCGGTGCGCAGTTCGTCCAGCAGGCTGGCGACCACCCGGTCGCTGATCACGACACCGCCCAGTCGGCTGGAGGCGGCAAGAGTAGATTCCTTCATTTCGGTTCCTCCGTTCACAGGCGGGCAGGCCGCCGGGACTTCAAAAGACCCTGCAGGCCGCATGATGCACTGCCCCAAAGCTCTTTGCTTCTATTATAACATAAATTGACATTTAGAAAAGCGGCATTTATACTGGAAACAAAGAAAAAGTACGATTTTATTTTGGAGGGCATTGCAATCATGGAACTCATTCTGCACAAAGTCTGCGGCCATCCGGCACAGCAGGCGGTCACCCTGCGGCGCTGCACACCGGACGAAGCCCCGGCGGTGTATGCGCTGCAAAACGAGGTGCACGCCGCCATGCCGCACCCGGAGTGGTTCGTTACCGACACGCTGGAACATATCACCGGTTATATCACCGACAGCCTGTGCATCGGGGTGTGGCAGGGCAGTCGGCTGGGCGCGTACCTGACTTTCTATTACTGCGGCCAGAGCCCGCACAACTATGCGGCTTTTCTGGGTGTGCCGCAGGCCGAGTGGCCCCATTGGGCCAATGTCGACAGCGCTGTGGTGCACCCGGACTGGCGGGGCAACGGCCTGCAGCGCCACATGCTGGAAGCTGCCCTGCCGCTTCTGCCGGAGAGCATCACGCACCTGGGAGCCACGGTCAGTCCGGCCAACCCCTACAGTCTGAGCAACGCCCTGGCCTGCGGGTTCACCATCCGTGCCCGCCGCGAAATGTACGGTGGGTTCGACCGCTACCTGCTGGCAAAGGAGCTGTAAAAAGAAAAGAGCTGCTGCACGATGAAATGCAGCAGCTCTTTGTGGTATACAATGCGGTCGGTGCGGGCTGGAAACTGACCGCCGCGAGATAAGGCTCCCTCTCTGAGGGAGCTGGCATCGCACAGCGATGACGGAGGGAGTATTATGCAGCCTGCAGGTTCTGCCCCTTTTTCTGCAGCTTGCGCCGTACCACCAGCAGGCAGATCAGATGCACCGAGGCGGTCAGAACCCAGCTGATGGGGTAGCTGATGTACAGCATGAACGGGGTGCGGTTCAGCTGGAAGATGGTGGCGATCCACACCAGACGCAGCAGGCAGCTGCCGATCAGGCTCACCACCATGGGCAGCACGCTGTAACCCAGGCCGCGCAGGCTGCTGGCCAGTGTGTCCATGATGCCGCACAGCAGGTAGGTGCCGCAGATGATCCACAGCCGCTCGTATCCGGCGGCAATCACGGCCTCGTCCGAGGAGTAGAAGTGCAGCAGCTGCCGACCAGCCAGTGCCGCACCGCCGCCCAAAAGAATGCCGGTGACCACGGCGCACAGCAGGCAGTTGCGCATCACGCGGTCCAGATTGTGATACTTGCGTGCACCCATGTTCTGGCTGGTAAAGGTCACGGCAGCCTGTGCAAAGGCGTTCATGGCCGTGTAGACGAAGCCTTCCAGATTGGACGATGCCGAGCTTCCGGCCACGACCGTGGAGCCGAAGGAATTGATGGCGGACTGGATCACCACATTGGACAGGCTGAACACGGTGCTCTGCAGGCCCGCCGGCAGGCCGATGAGCAAGATCTGCTTCAGGGCACCGGCGTGGAAGCCCAGCTTGTGCAGGTCCAGATGCAGCGCGCCCTTTTCCCGCACTAGCATGGCGGTGACCAGGCAGGCCGACACCGTCTCACTGATGATGGTGGCCAGCGCAACGCCCGCAACGCTCATGGAAAAGCCGATGACGAACACAAGGTTCAGCACCACATTGATGATACCGGCCGCCGCCAGACAGTACAGCGGGCGCTTGGTGTCGCCCACGGCCCGCAGCAGAGCGCTGCTGAAGTTGTACAGCATGTTCATGGGCATACCGATGAAGTAGATCTTGAGGTACAAAGAAGAAAGGTCGATGACATCCTCCGGGCAGCTCATGAGCTCCAACAGGCCGCGGGCGGCAAAAAAGCCCACCACGGCCAGCAGTACGCCGCTGGTAAGGCCCAGCGTCACGGCGGTGTGCACGGTGTCCTGTACGCCGTGCTCGTCCTTTGCGCCAAAGCAGCGGGCAGCTACGACGTTCGCGCCCAACGAGAGCCCAACGAACAGGTTCACCAGCAGGTTGATCAGGGAACCGTTGGAGCCGACTGCAGCCAGCGCGGTGCTGCCGGCAAAGCGACCCACCACCACAACGTCTGCCGCGTTGAACAGCAGCTGCAAAATGCTGGATGCAGCCAGCGGAATGGAAAACAGAATGATCTTTTGCAGCATCGGGCCGCTGGTCAGGTCAGCGGAACGGTCTGCCCGGGTTTGCGTCATGGGGTCACACGCCTCCTTGAAATGTTTTTGATATCTGAATCGGTTGATTTTAGATCGTACCCGGAAAGCCGGGCGCAAGTGCCTATTATACGTCAGACGTCTGCAAAACGCAAGAGCCCCGGAACCGCAAACGTTCTGGGGCTGCTGTGAAAACTGGGTCAGTGAGAGGCGTCCAGCACGGTCCAGTGCCCGTCGTGTTCAGGATCCATCGTCTCGCCGTCATCGGTGTACATGCGGTACGCGGCATGGCCGTCGGCGTCCGGGCAAGCCAGCAGGGCAATGGGCTGCTCGTCCAGCGCGGCGGTGCAGGCAGCGGGCTTTGCCAGCGGCACGGCATGACCCGGCCGCACGAACAGCAGCACTTCGTTCAGGGCACAGTGCACATAGTGGTGGCCTGCAGGCAGGGCCTCGGTGTCGTAGTCCTCGGCGCTGCGCAGACGGTATAGCTGCATGGGCTCCGGCAGGTAGACATGCCGCCCGGCGGCGTTCTGGGTGTACACCGGAGCCAGCATGACGCCGTCGCCCAGCAGCAGCTGGTCCTGCACCTCCCGTGCTTCGGGGTCTGCAGGCCAGTCAAAGCCCAGCGGGCGGAAGTAGCCGGTGTTCTCCAGGGCACTCTTCATGAACTCGCTGTACAGGTAGGGCAGCAGGGCATAGCGCAGGCGCAGCATCTCCCGCAGGGCGGGCAGTTGGTCGGCAAAGCGGAAATATTCCTG
>ERZ834798.2899-NODE-2899-length-11787-cov-14.192295_pt1 | contig 11787 bp, 10 predicted proteins | sample MGYA00519689_ERZ834798 | MGnify/ENA primary metagenome ERZ834798 (study PRJEB31850, sample SAMEA3708761) | human gut metagenome | biome: human gut; feature: human-associated habitat; material: faeces | place: China | collected 2014 ...
AGGAAATTTCACCGATCAGGCAGCTGATGATCAACTGTAATATCTGCAAGTCTTTGATCCGCTGCTGATACTGTCTGCTTCTCCAGTTTCCCATGCCCCAGCCGGCGAAAAATACCAGCAGAGCACCGCTGACCTTTAACACACAGATCTCTGCCTCTGGTACAGGCAGGTTCCCCGTTCATCATAGATTTCCCGGACTTTTCCGATCTTTCCTGCCGTTTCTTTTTGCAGGATGATATATCGCTCAAAAACATGTTCTTTTATCAGTCGTTCCAGCAGCGGTTTTTTCCGGATCTCATCGATCGAACTTCCGTGAACCGTTGCCAGAAGTTTGCACCCGCTGTTTAGTGTCATCTCGATGGCACGGATATCTTCATAATTGCCGATCTCATCCACGGCGATCACCTGCGGAGCCATTGAGCGAAGCAGCATGACCATCCCTTCCGCCTTGCTGCAACAGTCCAGCACATCGGTACGGATTCCCACATCGTTTTGCGGAATTCCCTGATAACTGCCACCAATCTCTGACCGTTCATCCACCACGCCTACCGTATTGCCCGGAAAGGTCTCCCAGCCATCAGAAATCTGTCGTACCAGATCCCGCAGCAATGTTGTTTTCCCACAGCCCGGTGGGGAAATAATGAGTGTATGACACAATTTTCCATCTTCCGTCACATACGGAATCACCATATCCGCACAACCGGTAATCTGGTGTGCGAACCGGATATTGATGCAGGAAATCTGGGAAAGTCCTTTTACCTTCTGCTCTTCCATGATCGCTTTTCCCGCCACACCAACCCGATGCCCGCCCTGTATCGTCAAAAATCCCTGTTTTAATTCCTCTTCATAAGCATAGAGGGAATATGTCCCTACCGTCTCCATGGTTCTTCGGATGTCTTCCTGTGATACGATACATGCCTGTTCCCTATGTCTCGTCAGAAATCCCTGTTCTGCCACAAAATATTCCTGTCCGTCCTGCCATAAGATCAACGGTTTCCCTGCCCGAAGACGAATCTCCTGTAACCCCTGTGGATTCCAGTACGCCTGCTGTAAGATTTTTCGGATACGCTCCGGAAACAGACGGATAACTTCCTCCCGTTTCATGTACATCACCTCTTACATTTACTATATGTGGACAGACTGTAAATAGAACCCGTTGCCAGGATAAAATATTTTGTTATCTTGCATACTTTCTTCCTCGGGTATTCAGTTCTCCACACATACCATCACATCCTTTCGACCGGCTCCCGGCTGAATGACAACAGTCGCCTCCACCCCCTTAAACCGTCCCTCGGTAATGCGTATCCGGTCGCCCTTGCGCAAACCATCCGGCTGGGGTATATAAACAGGAAGTGTATTGGAATAAGAACGGGCCACCCACTGCAAATTCTCCATTGCGGCATCGGAAAGGTAGGGAAAATACTCCCGCTTCCGTTCCCTCACCCGAGGCAGGAAACTGAGTACAGGAAAACGTTGCATCAGTTGGAAAACATCACGCTCGGAGGCACGGACAAATACATAGTTGAAGAGTAAGGGACGCTGGGTATTGACGAATTTGCCGTCTATACGCCTCACTTCCTGATAGGAAGGAGCAAAAAAGCCGAATGAGGGCTCGCCTGCCTGTATGCGCCGGTCCTGTTCCCGTTGCAAACCGCGCACTCCTCCCCGATGACAGTCGGGAAGCGACAACACATACCAACGCACGGCATTGTTATTCCGCAAAGCCTCCAACGCTTCGGGAGATGCCACAGAACGCTTCGGTTTATCAAACTGATGGGATAGCTTTTTCATGAGGTTTATCGTCAGAAATCCACGCTGACCGATACTGGAAGACCATATCAGCGCAGTGCTTATAACTGGCTGATAAATAGCTTTTTATACAGATTTCATTTTGTATTTCTGAAATCTTTTATTTGTTGTTTCTTTCGTCCGAAGACGTCTTTTCTGTCTGCTTTTTATAGACATGTTTATACCCTCAAAAAAGGTTCTTTACCCTTTATATAAAAGGAATTTAGAAACTTTTTGAGGGCACAAAGATACACTATAATTGTGTATTACACAATAAAAGCGCTTAAAAAATAGGAAAACTTACTTTTGATAAGAAAATAAGAGATGGGTATATTTCGTAATCACAATAAAAGATTCAAGTTTTACAAATATTTATTCAATAGGACTGTAATAACCTTATCCAATTCTATAAGGTCATTCTTTATAGTAGTAAATACTATCTGCTCGTCTACATTACTATATTCATGCGAAATAAGATTGCGCATATCATAAATAGCCAACCAAGGAATTTCCTTATATTCAGAAAGCGGTGATGGTTGTAAAAACAACAACTTTCCTACCTGTTCACCTATTACTTGAAGGCGCATAACACATGCATTGAACACCATCACTTTATCCATGGAGGCTAAAAAATCATCAGCACAATTTATTTCTTTACTCCATTGCTGTATATAGTAAATGGATTCTTTTATCTGGGTTAACCTGTCGCAAATGGTTAGTCGTCCTCCTTTATACATAAATGGCTTCTTTTTCAATATTCTGTTTCAAAAATGGAGGCAGTGAGGAACGGAAACGCACTAAATCAATTTCACAATGAAACATTTCCGTCAAAACAGTCTTCAAAGTGTACATAGTGGATAAAGTAGGATTATCAATATCTACAACAATATCCAAATCACTATCTTCCCTGTTCTCTTGACGTGCAACCGAACCGAAGATACCAATTGATTTAATTCCAAACTCATGCCCAAAACATTGTTTGAAACTAACTAACTTTGCCTTACATTCATCTAAGCATAACATACTTTTCACCAACTTTAGGTACTGGAACAAAGATAAACCTTTTATTTGAACGATACAAGTTCTTACCTCGGTTTCTTCATTTCACACACCATCAGAGCTCTCCTTGCATCAGAACGTCATCATCACCATAAACCGCACGCCCCATTTGTTCGCATCGGGATGATCCAGATAATTCAGACGGCGGACATAGTCTATGTGCAATATCTTGAAAATATTATGAATACCCACAGAGCATTCCATGTACGGGGTCTTCGGGTCCATCACAAAGCTGGTAGGACGTCCGTCACGGGTCGGGAACAGGAAGAGCTCGCTGTCACCCGGATGCTTCATCGGATTGTTCTTGTCGGTTAAATGACCATACAGCATCTTGAAGCCGATAGCCTCACGCCACTTCAGTTTTTTCAGCAAAGGAATACGGTTGAAAATCTTACCGTTCAAATCCCACGATACATCCAGAGAGGCGTAACGGTCGTTCAGGAACTCCATATTATTAATCAAGTTGAAAGTCTCGCGTTGCAGGATATAGGACAAGTTGGCCGCCGGCATGATCAGCAACGGGAACGGAACTTTGTTCCACTGCGCACCGCCTTTCACGAACATGTCAATCTTACCCCATGACGAGAACCAGAAACGCTTGTACAGCCCGATCTCTGTCAAGTTATAGTTATACTCTCCGCCCAGCACGCCCTTGAAACCGGCCGTGTGCGACAGCGTAAATACCGGAGCGTCAAAAGAAACCGGAATACGGCGTTGCTTGGTATTGACAAATGTCTCACCCGGAGCGTAACGGAAGGCCAGGGAGGCTTCCATGGTCTGAATCTCAGGAACCAACGTTTTCTGGTCATCATTGGTTATATAGGCCAGGCCGCCGGTAGGCTCGTCTGTGCTGTGTTTCACTTCCACCGTGGTCTTCAGGCCAAACTGTGTCTCGTTCTCGTACTTCAAGGCGATATTCCGCACGTAGGACATCTGGTCTACCGTAGAAGTCTTGAAAGATACGAACACGTTGTCTTTATCTGTCTTCAGGAACTTATCCGTGGGAGACATCACATCATACTGATAGCTGAACGTGATGGAGTTCTTCGGGAACTCGCGCGGCAGGTATTCCTTCTTGTTGAAAGAGTATTCCACCTCACCCATATACTTGGAACGATGATCCTTGAATCCGTAAGCGTAATATCCCTTGAAGAACAGATGCGGATTCAGGTTGGCCGTGGTCTGCGCGCTCATACGCAGACGCAATCCGTCGATATAGTTATTGGAGATCATGGTGTTTACCGGACCGATATCTACCTTGCTGGGATGCTCCTTGGTCCCGGTTTCCACAAAGTTCTCGATAAACGCCTTCAATACAAAAATCACATATTTGAATCCCGGCATCTGCTCCAGACGCTTTACCAGCATATCCATAGAACTCTCGGTCTGCGTAAGCGGAACCGGCCGGTATTGATTCCAGAAATCGTCTCCGCGCATCATGGCGTCCGCCTCTTTGATCTCGGCCCCCTTACGCTTGAAAAGTTGCTGCGGAAGCTCATCGAAGGCATAATCAGAGTAACGGGTAGTCCTTCGTATCTGGAATCCTTGCATGATCTTCATCAAGGTCATCTCCACAATCATGTCATCGGTTTTCAACACCCACTCCCCATTGGGCAATTGCTCGAACTCCTGAATAATATCCATATTGTCTACAAAGTTCACCCCCGATTTCTTGGGCAGGTTCATTGTACATTTCTTCACCGTATAAGACGAATCGGCCAATACGTAAAGATGCCCCGTAAAACCGAAGTCCTGCGAGTTATTGGGAACGAAGGTGAGATGGAAGCACTTGTCCTTGTCCACGAATGTGGTGTCCATAATGTAAAACTTATAAAAAGAGATGGCATCACTGGACGAAATAGGGCTGATGAAAGGATACTGCAACAGACGGATATCATTGTCGTAAATATTCACATCCGTAAATACATCCTTCAGCACCGTGCTCAGCATATCTCCCGTTGCAAACAGCTCGTTCACACCCGTAGAGCTCATTCCTTTGATAATGGTCTTCTCACTCTTGGGATGTTTACGGTAAATTTTCTGCGAAGCGGTCTCGTCCACCGAAATAGGAAGGATGAATTTATTGGTTTCCTCACAAAGTTCGATCTGGTCTTTCAGGAAAGGCATCTTTTTATACATGCCTTTTTCCAGCATCTCGGGAGTCACATCATTCAGTGACATCGTGATCTTCTGATACTTATTGTACTGATAGTAATCGTTCTCGCTCAGCTTATTATTCTTTTTATGAGCGATCACCTTCTTCATCAGTTCCACTGCCGGATTATTCTTACGGGAGTATTTCTCTCGTTTGGGCTTCACCACCACTTCGTCCAGCATGATATCATCCGGTCTCATCCTCACATTCAGGTTCTTGGTGACGCCGGGAATTATATTCACCACTTTTGTTACATATCCCACCGCCGAAAAGGTGAGTTTATTCCAGCCTTTACGGGTTTCGACCTTATAATTTCCATCATTATCGGTAATACTTCCTACGCCTTTTCCTTCATAAAAGACTGACAAGTAGGGTATGGGTTCATTCGTCAATGAGTCTGTTACAACGCCTTGTATATTTTGGGCTGACACCGAAATGCAGCATCCTAATAACAAAAATAGTAGAAACGACTTGATATATTTTGTCTTCATTCTTTTCACCGCTATTTTTATGAGGGAACAAAGTTAAGCATTAACTTAAAAGAAAGTTGCTAATATAAGCTAATAAATACAGAAATCTTACATATTGACCAATAAATAGGTGAAATTTAACACCGGAAGAACCATTATGCAGCAAATAAAAAAGGGGTCTTTTCACAAAGCCCCCTTTTTAAGTTTTCAATAGGTATTAGTTTTTTTTAAGGTAAAAAGATTGTTTTCAGGATAACGATGCAAATATCGAGCCTTTTTTTAAACCAGCCAAATAAAAAACTATGCCATACAACATGTTTTTAGATTTTTCTGTCTTTTTTGGCAGATTATTATTCAAAATGCTCTTTATCGGCCTCATTATATATACAAAGGTAGCAAAAATATAGACTAAAACAGCATTTTAATGAGTTTTTTCTTTTCCCAAGAAATGTCCATCTACCTTATCGCGATGTTTCAGCACCTTTGCATCGATGAAGAAAACAATTTCTTCGGCGATATTGGTTATATGGTCTCCGGCACGTTCCAGCTTACGGATAACGGTGCCGAGTTCCAGGCAAGTCAGGAAATTATCGGGGTGTGTTTCCAGATATTTTGTAAGGACGGCAGGAGCAGCCGCATTGATTTCGTCCAGCAAATTATCTTTACTGAATACATTGAGGGCTAACTCCAGATTTTCTTCATTCAACGCGTTCTTGGTCATTTCGAGCATACCGAGCACTTGTTTCAGCATCTCTTCTATACGCAGGCTGTGGAGCAGTTCACTATCCAGCACGGTTTCCTCGCTTCTCACCACAAAACGGGCTATGCCTTCGGCAAAATCTCCCAAACGCTCCAAATCACTGTTTATCTTGAACATGGCCAGCACAAAACGCAGGTCAATGGCTACCGGATTGTATAGAGCGATAGTGTCCTCTACATCACTGTCTATTTTCAACTCGAACGCATTCACCCTTTTCTCACGGACAATGACTTGCTGTGCCTGGTCACGGTTAAAGGTCAGCACAGCCTCTCCTGCCCTGTCCAGCTGATTGTAAACCAATGTCCACATCTCGTTCACTTCCTTCTTCAGTGATACAAGTTCTGATTCTATAAATTTCACCATATTCTTAATTCTTGTTTTGTTTATCATTATTTCTTTCACCGCAGATTGCGCAGATTCACACTGATTTTAATTTTCCGGACAGAAGAATAAAAAGACAAATCCGTACCATTAGATCTGAAAAGCAAGCAAGTCCGCATCGGGTTGTGGCACATCAGTTCCAGCTTTATCTTATCTCCCATCTGTGCAACGCTGTGATGAATGCTTTACCCGAAACGCCCTGTAATATAATTCTGGGTCGCTTCCTTGCCCGGATTCGTAAATATTTTCTTCGTATCATCATATTCCACCATATTGCCCATATAGAAGAAGGCTGTCTTGTCACTGACACGCGCGGCCTGCTGCATGTTGTGGGTGACAATAACGATGGTATATTCTTTCTTCAGCTCATGAATCAACTCTTCTACCTTGGCTGTAGAGATAGGGTCCAGTGCCGAAGCCGGTTCATCCATAAGCAGAACCGAAGGAGATACGGCCATGGCACGGGCTATGCACAACCGCTGCTGCTGACCACCGGACAGGGCAAACGCAGACTCTTTCAACTTATTCTTCACCTCATCCCACAATGCGGCTCCTTTCAAGGTTTCCTCCACCCTGTGGCGGATAAACTCATTATCTTTCACCCCATTTACCCGAAGCCCGTAAGCCACATTCTCGAAAATACTTTTCGGGAACGGGTTGGGACGCTGAAAGACCATCCCTACGCTCTTGCGCAACTCGTCCACCTGCACGGACTTGTCGTATATATTTCTCCCGTCAATCAAAATCTCCCCCTCCAGACGAGAGCCGGGAATGAGGTCGTTCATGCGGTTGAACAGACGGAGGAAGGTGGACTTGCCACAACCGGACGGGCCTATGAAAGCCACCACCGATTTCTCTTCAATCGTCATGCTTATATCTTTCAGTGCCTGAAAATCACCATAGAAAAAATTTACATGTTTTGCATCTATCTTATTCATATTCTTAATGTTTTAATAATTTGCTGATTTGTCTATGTGCTAATGTACCAATGTCCGTGCGGTACACAGCGCAACCCATCGGCACACCGACAAATTATTAATTCGTTTTTACTTTGTTGGAAAAATACCGGCGGAGTGCATTTGCCAACAGGTTTATAATTAAAATAATAAGGATCAGTACCAACGCCGTACCGTATGCCAAAGGAAGCTGTGACTCCATATCCGTTCCGCTGGTAGAAATCACATAAAGGTGATAAGGCAATGCCATGCATTGGTCCAGAATGCTGTGTGGCAGTTGCGGCAGGAAGTAAGCGGCACACGTAAACAAGATGGGTGCCGTTTCACCCGATACACGTCCCAAAGCCAGAATCAGTCCGGTAATGATGTTGGGCATCCCCATAGGCAGAATCACATGCCAGATGGTTTGCAGCTTGGTCGCGCCCAAAGCCAGACTCCCTTCACGGAAGCTGTCGGGAATCGCCTTCAAGGCTTCTTCGGTGGTGCGTATCACCAAAGGTACACAAAGCAATCCCAACGTCAAAGAACCGGCCAGGATGCTGTCGCCGAACCCCATGTATTTCACAAACAGTGCCATACCAAACAAACCGAACACAATGGACGGAATACCGCTCAGGTTATTGGTCATCATCCGGATAAAGCGGACCAGCTTGCCTTTCGGCGCATACTCGTTCATATAAATGCCACTCATCACTCCCACCGGAAAAGCGAACAGCGCACTGCCCGCCATCAGATAAAAAGTACCTACAATGGCCGGCCATATACCGCCACCCGTCATGCCGTCACTGGGCGCCGTGGTCAGAAACTCCCAGCTGATTACTCCTATACCTTTATATATAATAAAACCGAGAATGGCGAACAGAATGAGGACAATACTATAACTCAACAGTTTGAAAATGCCGAATGCCAGCCATTGCGAACGTCTTTTACGCGTCCCTTGCCCGACAGGGAAAACATCTTGCTTCATATCTTAAATACTTAATTAATCATTTGTCAATCTATCCATATACCCATTGGCTACGCTGTGTGCCGCATGATCATTAGCACACCGGCAAATCAGTACATTATTTATTTGTTCTTGATGAAATATATTCTACACTAAAGTTGATAAGCATCGTGATGAAAAACAACACTACTCCCAACAGGAACAGGGCTTCATAGTGCGCGCCGCCGGCTGGAGCCTCTCCCAGTTCCGCTGCAATAGTCGCCGGAATGGTACGGAGCGGCTCCAGAATAGTGGTGGGTATCACGGCCGCATTTCCTGTAACCATCAGCACCGCCATCGTCTCGCCTATGGCACGTCCGATGCCCAGGACAACGCCCGAAGTGATTCCCGAAACAGAGAAAGGTATCACCACCTTATATATAGTCTGCCAACGGGTAGCACCCAATGCCAGACTGGCTTCGCGCATGGCACGGGGGCAATTCCGCATCGCATCCTCGCTTACGGTAATGATAGTGGGGAGTGCCATGATAGCCAAAACAATACTTCCGGCCAATCCGGTCTCGCCCACAGGCAGATTAAAGACTTTCTGAATAAGCGGTACGATGACTATCAACCCAAAGAAACCGTAGACCACGGACGGAATACCACTGAGCAGCTCAATAACCGGCTTCAGAAAACTACGGGTCCGATGGTCGGCCACCTCGGACATATACACCGCCACCGACAAGCCGAAAGGCAAAGCGAACAGGATGGCAAAGAAACTCACCCAAAGCGTACCCGTAATCAAAGGAAGAAATCCGAACTGAGGGGCGGGAGTAGCCGTAGGGAACCATTCCTTTCCAGCAAAAACCTCGTCAAAAGAAATAGACTCGTCTTTCAGCAGGTGGCCCGGAAAATCCTTCTCTATAAACTTGGAGGGAACAAAGGCGATGATGCCTGGATTACCGGCAACGATCTCGCCGATGCACCGGGGGGCTTTCTCGTATTCGGCTCCCAGCTCTTCCTCCGAGAAATAGGAGGTGATATCCTCCAACCGGAAAACTTTAACCTCCGCGTCCGGTCCTCCCAGCTCTTTCCAGTTGGTAATCTCTTCGTCAAAAACGTCTTTTATTTGTGCCGCACTCAGTTCCTGCACCGGATTGGCTTTATTCACCGCCAGCACATATCCCTCTTCTATGACTTTTTTATTAAAAAGTCCCAAAGCTTCCGCAAACAAGAATACGACAATCAGCAAAATAGTAATGCTCGTTACAAAACCGCTGCAAGTCAATATTCCTTCTACAATCTTTTCCCAAACTCGTTTCATACAGTTTTAGTCTTCTATTTTAATAACCGATGCAAAAAAAGCCTCTTTATATTAAGGTGATATGAAAGAAGCTTGAAGTATTTGCTACAATTATATTACAAATTTGTTACAAGCAAAGACAATCCTGATCTTATTGCCATTTTCCCGCAAGGACGGATCCAATCCACCCTTGCCGGCGAATATTGCCCGTAACAGAATCGTAACACACCAGTAAAACAAATGACACAAGAAAACGTTTCTTTTGCACACGAATTAATATAAGAACTTATGAATCAATTAAAAGCTCTATTTCTTTTTATTCTATTGGCTTGTAGTCTGAATATTAACGCACAACGCATAAAAGGCAGTGACACGGTGTTGCCTGTGTCACAGGAAACAGCCGAGATTTTCATGAAAGATGATCCCGACCGGCGGGTAACCGTCACCGGCGGGGGAACCGGAGTGGGGATTTCCGCCCTGATGGACAACACGACAGATATCGCTATGGCTTCCCGTCCCATCAAATTCAGCGAAAAGATGAAACTGAAAGCCGCCAAACAGGAAGTGGAGGAGGTAATCATAGCGTATGATGCCCTGGCCGTCATTGTAAACCCGTCCAACCCTGTCAGCCAACTGACACGCCAGCAACTGGAAGCCATATTCCGCGGCAAGATAACCAATTGGAAACAGCTGGGAGGACCCGATATGAAAATCATTGTCTATTCCCGCGAAACCTCTTCGGGAACTTACGAATTCTTCAAGGAAAACGTGCTGAAAAACAAGAACTATATGGCAGGCAGCCTTTCCATGCCCGCCACAGGTGCTATCATCCAGTCCGTCAGCCAGACGAAGGGAGCCATCGGGTACGTCGGGCTGGCATACGTATCTCCCCGCACCAAAACGCTTTCCGTTTCGTATGACGGAAGCCACTACGCCGCCCCGACAGTGGAGAACGCAACGAACAAGACTTATCCCATTGTCCGCCCCCTTTATTACTATTATAATGTGAAGAACAAAGAGCAGGTAGCTCCTCTGATCAACTTCATTCTTTCGCCCGAAGGACAGGAGATTATAAAAAAGAGCGGTTATATTCCAGTAAAATAAAAAAAATGTCCTACTTTTGTAGCCTATAAATAGAGTTAACATTTTAACGTTATGACAGATATTAAAAACGAAGACACAGGCGATAAGAAAAGCCTGAACTTTATTGAACAGGCAGTAGAGAAGGATTTGAAGGAAGGTAAAAATGGTGGAAAAGTGCAGACCCGCTTCCCGCCCGAGCCGAACGGATACCTTCACATCGGTCATGCCAAAGCTATTTGCCTTGATTTCGGCATCGCTGCCAGACATGGCGGTGTATGTAACCTTCGTTTCGACGACACAAACCCGACCAAAGAGGACGTGGAATACGTAGAAGCCATCAAAGAAGATATTCAATGGCTTGGCTACCAATGGGGAAACGAATACTACGCTTCCGACTATTTCCAGCAATTATGGGACTTCGCCATCCGCCTCATCGAGGAAGGAAAAGCATATATCGACGAGCAAACAGCTGAACAGATTGCCCAGCAAAAAGGTACTCCCACGCAAGCAGGTGTGAACAGCCCGTACCGTGACCGCCCAATCGAAGAAAGCCTGGAACTCTTCAAGAAGATGAACAGCGGTGAGATAGAAGAAGGCGCTATGGTACTCCGTGCCAAAATCGACATGGCCAATCCTAATATGCACTTCCGCGACCCGATCATCTATCGTGTCGTGAAGCATCCGCACCACCGCACAGGTACTACCTGGAAGGCTTATCCGATGTACGACTTCGCCCACGGACAGAGTGACTTCTTCGAAGGAGTAACCCACTCTCTGTGTACGCTCGAATTTGTGGTACACCGTCCGCTCTATGATCTCTTCATCGACTGGCTGAAAGAAGGTAAGGATCTGAACGACAACCGTCCCCGTCAGACTGAGTTCAACAAGCTGAACCTGAGCTACA
>ERZ834798.2903-NODE-2903-length-11763-cov-13.215323_pt1 | contig 11763 bp, 7 predicted proteins | sample MGYA00519689_ERZ834798 | MGnify/ENA primary metagenome ERZ834798 (study PRJEB31850, sample SAMEA3708761) | human gut metagenome | biome: human gut; feature: human-associated habitat; material: faeces | place: China | collected 2014 ...
CTTCTTCGCTGTATCCTGCACCCAGCGTTTTGAAGCGGATGAAGCGTTTCTGCCGCTTTCCCTTGACGGAAGTATATTTTCCGCGTTTGACTTCATAGCCCTGCTGCTCCAGCTTTTGCAGAAAATCTTCGTAGCCTTTAGGCTTGCCGGCCAGAATGGTGTCGATCACGCTGCATAGACGGTCACGATTGCTTTCTTTGGGCGGGTAGAGTGTCCGCTTTTGCCGTTCCCGGTAGGGCTTTGTTTCAATGACAGAAAGCTGATGCTCCAAGCAGATCAAGTCGCTCAATCGCTGCACGGCCAGCCCGGACAATAAAAAATCCCGGAATTTCCGGGTGCTGTCCAGTGCAGTGGAGTTGTAGATAATGTGGTTATGAATATGCTCCCGGTCTGTATGGGTGGCAACGATAAAAGCATATTTGCCTTTGGTAAACCGCATCGCAAGTTCGTAGCCCACCTTGTTGGCTTCCTCGGCGGTGATCTCACCGGGCTTGAAAGATTGCCGAATCTGATAGGCGATCACATCACTTTTCTGCCTACGACCCGTGGCAAGTTCATACTGCCGCTTGGACAGCATAAATTCTTCATCTACTGTTAGAGGGCTGCACTCGTAGCTGCTGACCAATTCGCCCCGCTTGGTTTTGTCTGGATTCTGCGCATAGTCCGTGCGGCTTTTCAAGCAGGCCACAACGGTTTTCCCCTTATTTTTGTGCAGCGCAATCAAACGTGTTGCGGCCATGTCCACCACCTCCCACAGTTTTATCTTTATAATATGTAGCCCCACAGCCGAAGCCGCAGGGCAAAAAATCAGAGGTCAGCCAGCCGGGAAAGAATCTGCTTGCCAATATCAATCAGTTCATCCAACCGAGTGCGCAAATCCTCCAAATCGGCGGCATAGACCTGACCGTTTTCATTGGCGGCTTTGGCATACTGGTTGAGATTGTTGCTGCACATTTGCAGGAGATAGGCCATGCGGCGCAGCTCCTGCAAATCGAGATGCAAACAGTAGCCATCCAGTGCCATCTTGCGCAGATAAGAACCGATGCTTAAAATGCCGCTGGATTCCATCTTCTTCCGAATCCGTTCCAGCTCCTGCTTGCTGACCCGGAAATGAAGCTGCTGGTCGCGGCGGTCATTCATCGGGCATCACCATCCTTGTCGAGATAGCTCTTGAACGGCTTGACGATTTCTGTTTTGTCTGCCTTTTCTTCCAGAGCTGCCAGCACCGAGGGGCGGCGAGGTTCATCCTCCCTTTCTTCCTCATCCTGCTCCGGCTCATGGTGCTTTTCGTCCACATCTAACTGGGCATTCAGTTCGGCAAGACGAGCCGACTTTTCAGCCAGTTCTTCTTCCTGCGGGAACAGCTTTTCCACTTCGATCTGCGCCGCCGCTTGCTGCTGTTTCAGCGTGGCCAGTTCATATTCAGCAGAAGTGATGCGTTCCGGGAAATCGTTCAGAGAATGATCCAGACGGATGATACAGCCAAGAGGGTCTTTGCCCAGTGCTACCGGGTATTTCCGCTGACCTTTCAAAAGAGCCTGATATTCGCTGTGGTAGGTGTCGAACCGCAACGACAGTTCAAAGCCGCGATAACTGCCGATCACTTTTTCCTCACTGTTAGGCAGCTCGGAGCAAGCGAGAAGAAGCCGCTCGCCAGCAGTCTTTTTTTCATCGTAGGCCACGCCCCTGATGGTCATGCCGCAGAATCCCTCTTGCACCTGTGGGTGTGCGGCGGCAAGTTCGGCATCCGATTTCACGCCAGCAATATAGGCGGTGGTTTCCTGAATGTCAGCCGGGAACTTTGTGAGCAGCTTATCTTCCAGACGGAACTTCTGGCTTTGGTGGTCGGCTTTCAGCACTTTCAGTTTCGCCACCTGCACATCCAAATCCATCTTTTCCTTGATGAGCGGATTTCCAGCACACAATGCCTTGATCTCTGCATAAGACAAAGCCTGTTCGTCCACATCATCGCAAGAGCGTACCGGGGATTTTGAAGTCATGATTTGGCTGATGAATCGCTGTTTATTCTCCAAAGTTTGGAACAAGTAGCTGTCAAAAGTTCCCTCTGTGACGTAGTTGAACACCTTGACTTCCTTATTCATATTGCCCTGCCGGATAATGCGTCCGTTGCGCTGGGTCATGTCGCTGGGCTTCCAGCCGACATCCAAGTGATGCACCGCCGCAAGCCGCTGTTGGACGTTTGTTCCGGCTCCCATTTTTGCGGTGCTGCCGAGCAGAATCCGCACATCGCCGGAGCGCACTTTGGAGAACAATGCGGCCTTTTTTGCTTCGGTGTCGGCATTGTGGATGAACTCAACTTCACTTTCCGGCACCCCGGCGGCGACCAATTTCTTGCGAATATCATCGTAGACATTAAAGTTGCCATCGTTCTTTGGTGTCGAGAGGTCGCAGAATAGAAGCTGCGTCAGCTTTTGCTCCTTGCCATCCGCCCAGATTTGCAGCACGTTCCGAACACAGGTGTTCAGCTTGCTGTTGGGGTCGTCCGGCAGGATGGGGTTCATCAGGCGAACATCCAGACCGATCTTTCGGCCATCGTTGGTGACGCACAGCATATTGTCCTCGGACGCATCCACCGTGCCGGAGTGGATTTTCGCAGCGCGTCTGCTCAGCTCCTGCACCATTTCTTTCTGAATCTCGGACGGTTTCGCTACCACGGTTTCAAACTTTGCATCCGGCACAGGCAGATGAAGCTGATCGCTGGTTTTAATGTCGGCAACCTCTTTGAACATCGACATCAGTTCCGGGAGGTTGAAAAACTTCGCAAATCGAGTGCGCGCACGATAGCCCGTACCCTCCGGGGCAAGTTCAATGGCGGTGGTGGTTTCACCAAAAGTAGATGCCCAGCAGTCGAAGTGTGTCAGCCCTTTTTGCTGGAGTGTGCCATATTGCAGATAGCGCATGACCGTGTACAGCTCCGACATGGAGTTGCTCACGGGCGTTCCCGTAGCAAACACCACGCCGCGCCCACCTGTGATCTCATCCAAGTAGCGGCACTTTCCGAACATATCGCTCGATTTTTGCGCTTCACTTGTAGACAAACCAGCGACATTGCGCATTTTTGTCGTGAGGAAAAGGTTCTTGTAAAAATGGCTCTCATCCACAAAAAGCCTATCCACGCCCAACTGCTCAAAGGTGATAACATCATCCTTTCTCGCATCGGAGCGTAGCTTTTCCAGCTTGATTTCCAGCGTTTTGCGTGTCTTTTCCATCTGCTTGATGCTGAAATTTTCGCCAGCAGTGGCTTTCAGTTCGTTGATGGCGGCAAGCGTTTCATCAATCTGCTCCTGAATAATGCGTTCTTGCCGCTCATAGGACAACGGGATGCGCTCAAACTGTGAATGACCGATGATGACCGCATCGTAGTCCCCAGTCGCAATTCTAGCACAGAATTTTTTGCGGTTGGCGGTTTCAAAGTCCTTTTTTCGAGCCACCAGCAGCTTGGCATTGGGGTATAGGTGCAAAAACTCTGCCGCCCATTGCTCCGTCAGATGATTTGGCACCACAAAAAGACTTTTCTGACACAGCCCCAGCCGTTTGGCTTCCATTGCGGATGCTGCCATCTCAAACGTCTTTCCGGCTCCCACTTCGTGTGCAAGCAGCGTATTACCACCATAAAGCACATGAGCGATGGCGTTACGCTGGTGTTCCCGGAGCGAAATTTCCGGGTTCATACCGACAAAGTGGATGTGGGAACCATCGTATTCGCGCGGTCTGTTGCTGTTGAACAGTTCGTTGTACTGCTTCACCAGTGCAATGCGCCGCTGGGGGTCTTGCCAGATCCAGTTGGCGAAAGCATCTTTGATTACCTGCTGTTTCTGCTGCGCCAGCATGGTGTCCGTTTTGTTCAGGACGCGCTTCGGTCTGCCTTCTTCATCTTCAATGGCATCATAGATGCGCACATCTTTCAAGTTGAGCGTATCTTCCAGAATCTTGTAGGCATTGGCGCGGGATGTGCCATAGGTTTCGGTGGAGGTAATGTCGCCTCTGCCCATAGCCGACTTGCCCTCAATGCGCCATTCTGCGGTATAGGGAGAATATCTCACTTTAACTGCATGACGCAGATAGTAGGGAATCTGGAAAGTTTCTGCCATAAACTTTTGGATGATCTCCGGCGAAAGCCATGTTGCACCCAGACGTACATCAATCTCAGATGCTTCAAGGTCTTTCGGCTGCGCCTTTTCCAATGCGGTGACGTTGACTGCAAACTCCGGGTTGGTTTCGGCGGCAAGCTGTGCCATGCGCAGTTTTGCCCGGACATTGCCGGACAAGTATTCATCCGCCATTTGCCAGCCCGCTTCTGGGTCAGTAGGGTCTGTGCCGGGGTCTTTGAAAATTACGCCGGATAGTTCGCTGGTGATTCGCTCATAGTCGCCGGGAGTGCCGAGCAGCTCTGCCATATAGGGCAAATCCACCCGGCCACGCTCTCCGATGGAAATTGCAAGTGCTTCCGTGGGAGTGTCCACGCTGGTGACAGTACGTTCCGGGCGAATGGTGCGTTTGGTGAACATCGCCGCCTTGCTTTTGAGCTGCCCCTGATCGTCCAGATTTTCCAGAGAACACAGCAGATAGTAAGAAGAATCCTGCTCAAATAATCTGCCGTTTTTGCGGTCATTCAGCAAGCCGTATTTTGCAGAAAAGGCATCGTAGGCGGCATTCAGCTTTTCCTGCGTAGCCTGAATGTCGGCATCCGGGGAGTCGTTTAGCTGCTGGTCAATCAACTCATTGACGATTTGCCGCAGCTCCACCATCCCGGTCACACGGCCTTTGGCGGTGTCGGAAAGCTCCACCTGTGTCATAACAGAATTTTCGCGGTAATACACTTCACCGTCAACCACGGTGTAGGAGAAGTTCTTCACATCCGGGTCAGCAGGGAGAATGTGTCGCTCATTTTCTGCATCCGCAATATCTGGTGTTTCGACCTCAACTTCCGTGTACAGTCCCTCAATATGCTGGATAGCTTCGGCAAGCTGGTCTGCCAGCACTGCACCCTCAATGGGGCGCACGGTGCATTCCTCACGGCCATACTGGGTGCTTTCGGTGGTCAGTTCGCCCAGCACCATCTCCGGGTGGTCTACAAAATAGCTGTTGATGGTAAAGCCATCTTCCGTTTTGCCGAGCTGTATCCAGTCCGGCTCATGGTCGATGGGGCGGTCACGTTTTTGCAGGAAGATAATGTCGCTGACGACATCTGTTCCTGCATTTGCCTTGAACGCAGTATTCGGTAGCCGGATAGCACCCAGCAGATCAGCACGTTCGGCAATGTGCTTTCGGGCAGAAGAATCCTTGCTGTCCAGCGTGTAGCGGCTGGTGACGAAGGCCACGATGCCGCCCGGACGCACTTGGTCGATGGCCTTGGCGAAGAAATAGTTGTGGATACTGAAACCGAATTTGTTGTACGCCATGTCGTTTACCCGGTACTGGCCAAAAGGAACATTACCCACGGCAAGGTCATAGAAATCGCGGCGGTCGGTGGTTTCAAATCCGGCAACTTTAATGCTGGCTTCTGGGTAGAGTTTTTGCGCAATGCGGCCTGTGATGCTGTCCAGTTCCACACCGTACAGGCGGCTATCCTGCATGGTGTCCGGCAGCATACCAAAAAAGTTGCCAATGCCCATGCTCGGCTCCAAAATATTGCCGCTGCGGAAGCCCATGCGCTCCACAGCATCATAGATGGCACGAATCACGGTGGGGCTGGTGTAGTGGGCGTTCAGGACGGAGCCACAGGCGGCGGCGTACTCATCTTCGGAGAGCAGTCCTTTCAGTTCGGCGTACTCTTTTGCCCAGTTGCCCTTGTCCGGGTCAAAGGCATCCGGCAGACCGCCCCAGCCGACATACTGTGATAGAATTTCCTGCTCTTCGATGGTGGCTCCACGGTGTTCCTGCTCCAACTGGAACAGGGTGCGGATAGCTGCAATGTTCCGGGCGTATTTCTGTTTTGCACCGCCCTCGCCCAGATGATCGTCCGTAATGCAGAAATTTCCAGCAGCTTCCGGCACAGGTTCGGCATTCAGGGCTTCGTCTGCGGCGGCTGCATCCGGGAATGTCTGCCATTCGCCGTTGACCTCCACAGAAATAGGCAGCTTGTCCAGTGATTCATCAGACGTAGGCTCATCCCGTCGCAGACTGTCCTCGAACTGCTGTTTGTTCAACACCTCGTTGCTCCACGAATAGCCCTGCGCACTGGTGTCGATGCGCACATCGGTTTCACCAACATAGCCGACCTTTCCCTCGATGGTTCGGGTAGGCAGTTCAACAACGACATCATCCCCGACCTTATAATCGACTGCTTTTTCGGGAGCGGTGTCAAGAGCTTCGTCTTGCTGTTCGTACAATTCCCGGACAACAGACAGCGGTTCTTCCCGAAAAATCGGCACCCGCATATCGGCCAGTGCCATATCCTGCAAAGAAACTTTGCCCTTATCAAAGTCCACCCTATCAATCCGAAATTCACGGCTATCCATATTGATAATGGAACCAATGGGAAGATAGTCCTCTTTGCGCAGATGCTTGGTCTGATGGTGAGTGCCATCTTCGTTTAACCCGGCAAGATAGACATTATTGCCCGCAGACCATAATTCTTTTGACTTTCTTGCCCATAAGCGAGGAGAAAAGCCTGTGACCTGAGCTTCGCCCAGCGCGGTGTCTCTCGTGAACAAAGCACTGTTGATGATTTTGGTAACTTTAGCGGCATCTTCTCCATAAAACATAAAATTGCCACCTGCTTCAAATCCAACGAGAGTGTCCGGGTACTGTTCCTTTAATGCCGTGTATTCGGCAGCACTGGCGGCGTTCAGCTCAAGGGGGAAGTCAATGGTTCTTTTCTCTTTATCCGACAGATAGCGGTCAGACTGAATCATCAGGTCGATATATTTTTCGACCTGATTCCAGCGGAGAAGCACTTTCTGATGGTCTGGATAGTGTTCAAACGTCAGCCCCTTGCTGTCATGATCGAGCCAACCATTGCTTCCGTCCAGATAGGTGTGCGAGGAGCCGCCGGGTCCGTTTGAGGCATATTCTTTCGCAAGAGCTTTTGCCCGGAGTTTTCGGTCAGGCTGGAGCTGATAAATTTTCCAGATGCGAAGTTTGCTGTTTTCAAAGTTAGAACCTCTCCGCAGCGCGTTTTCGATCTCAGCCTGTGACAAAGAGAAAGCGGAGGGCGATTTTTCGCTCTCCGCTTGGTCGATGGATTCAATTTGTTCAGCTTCGGTGGGAATGTGTGCATCGAAGAAACTTAGCTGTAAATCAGCTCGTTCATCACCAGTTCCTCGGCCTGTGCTTTCAGGCTGTTCATGTGCTGCACCCACTCCATCTGATACTGCTCCTTGTTCGGAGCCGGGTTCTGTTTCAGCAACTCCTGCATGGTCTGCCGCATCCGGCTCTCTGCGGTTTGCTCCACCTCCAACAGGTGCGGATGCAGAGTTCCCGACAGAAGCATCGAGTTGTACAGCACCGGGCGATGCTTCATCAGGTAAGTCCGGCGCAGTCGCCCGTACTTGCCCAGTGTTTTCTCCTGCCGGGGCAGGGTCAGGTTCGGGAGCTGATAATCCCCGATGGTCGAGTAGGTCACGTTCCTGCTGTTCATATTCATACTGGCTCCTTTCTACATTGCGGCGGCGGATTGTCGTCTTTACGGTTCTTTCGATGTTGCGCAGCACATCCCGGCTGCACTCGCTGACTGCGGTGCCCAACGCATACACGGCGGCAGGAGTGGAAAAGGAGAAGATGGCCTGAAAATCGTCCCGGTCAAAATGTCCTTCCGGCTCAAAACCGCATCGTTCAAGGACAGCATAGGTGATGCTGATTGCAGCGGCACTTTTGAACTGGAACTCCTGTCCGGCTTCATCATAATCCATCAGAAGAGAGCCGTCAACGATGTCGAGAATGTCACCGCTGTTGTTATCCCAATAGGAATCCACCAGTTTGCCGCAAATGTCTGCGATTTGCTGGGTGATTCGTTCATGCCGGATGCCGTACTCTCTAGCGAGCATTTCCGACACAGGCTGAACCAGATCGGGGCCGAGCTGCCATACTTCCGGATCACGCGAATTACGCCGTACTCCAGTGTCGCTCACATCGAAAACGTAGTGCAGACGCGGAACACTGCTGGACTGGTCTAACAGAGCGATGCCTTTGGAGCCACGCCGGACATAGCGGTTCATGCGGTCATTCCAGAGGTCGAAACTGGCGCAGGCGGTGGCATCAGGCCGCTGGGCGTAAATCATAAGCTGGTCGGCAAAGTTGTACTTGTACAGCCGGGATGCTGTGGTCAGGTAGTCCGTCCAGTTTTCCCAATACCGGGTCAGTTCCTTTGCCGTTTGCTGGGCAAGGTTGAGGTATTCTTGCGTTTTATTTGGCATTGCGTTCCTCCTTTCGATTTTAGGATATAAAAAGAGCGACCTTTGTAAAGGCCGCTCTCAGGAAAATAGCGTTCGGATGTATCGTGATTTCCAATAAATTAGTAAAATTAAAAGGATTTAGTCGGAATTTTGCAACAATCTCTTATACCAGTCGATTTCATAGCAATTCTCAAACGAATTTGTGGCGCGGCCTAATATTCCTTGAACATTTCCTTTATAAATATTCTCCACAACGTTACTTGTGGTTTCAGCAGCGATTCCAACCAATAAGCCAATAGTTCCGCGTAGATAATTTTCAGAAATAATAATCTTTTTGCCTTCCAAAAGAGTACTTTGAGGATTTTCTCTTATATATTTCTTGTCAACTCTACCGGAATTATGGATTATGGCATTTCGTCTTCCTAAAATCTCACTATATAGAGAAATGGCTAAACGGTATTTGGAAGAAAAAAGTGTTCCCAACTCTAATTTGCACTTATCTTTCAAAAACACATCAGCAGGGTTTCCATAGAAAATACTTCGGACCTTTTCTTCAGCAAGCGTGTCAATCATTTCGTCACGCGTGCTACAACTTAAAATCAATTGGAATGCCTTAGAGGTTTCGGTTTCAGAATCAGATCCCTTCATCTTTTGAGGATAGTCTATAAACACAACCTTAGCTAAAGAGGAAATATATACTTCAAACCGCCCAACAGAATTGATGAAATGACTTCTTGAATTGCCACCGCTCAAAAACCTAGTTTGCATTCCGCCAGCATCAACAATAGTTTTATGCAATACACTGTCACTTAATAGGCTATTAAACTCAAAAGGTTCTTTAGTCGGCTTTCTTATGCAATGATTCAAGTAAGCATACTCTTCCCACTCATTATACATATCTTGTCGAAAGATACGATACTGATTGTGTATTTGTTGGACTTTAACTAAATCCATCTAAAACCTTCCTCCTTCATTTACTATATGTGATGCTACTAGTATATCACATATTTGAGGGAAGAAAAGATATTCATACTACTTATTGGCCATAAAAATTCAGTCGAGCGGAAATTCCAGCTCGGCAAACTCGGCATCGGTCATAAGTTTCAGCTTTTCAATGACCTGTTCGGACAGTTCTCTCAGGGCAGTTTCATCAGGCATCAGGTAACACTGCATCAGCCGCAGCTCCTGCATCAAACCCGGCCGGGAGCCGGAATTGTAGAGCATCATCAGCGTCAATTCTTCGCCATTAAAGTTCATGAGCATCCCTCACTTTCCGGCACCCAACGGGGCTGCACTCCGGGGCATCGCATTTTTCTTTTGCGCCAGCCAGTGAAGCCAGCTTTTCCAGCGTGGAAGGGCGGCTGTTTAGCCCCAGTTCTTCGGCTTCGGCGGCTCTGTCCATGATAAAATCGTAGTCCTGTATCAGCCGCCGACCTTTTTCCATGTGATGTGCTTCCAGAATTTCTTCCCGGACTTCCTGAATCGTCAGCTCCGGCGCGTCGATCTGGCCGCTGTCCATCACAGAGTAATCGCTGTGATAGAGGGTGTAATCCCAGCCATCGTCACAGGACTGGATGGCAATATAGCCTTTTCCGCCTAGTTCCCATGCACCTGTTTCATCCTGTGTCTGGATTTCCGGGTAATAGCTGGCTCCATTGCGCTCCATGACCTCGGCAAACTGGCAGATGTGGAACATATCGCCCAGTCCACCAACATCAAAATGATACTCGTCCCAATGTTCCAGCCGTGTTGTGAAACTTCGGCCATCCGGGTAGTCCACCTGAATCACACTGCCATTGGGAACACGGTATAAGTCCTTGTAGTTGCTGTCGATGAGCCGCACATCATTCATAGTAATGGACGGATCTTCCCAGATACGCCGCTTGCGAATGCCGGAATCCGGGATGTTGTCGAGGATTCTCACACTTTCAAGCTGGATAGCCCTGCGAGGATCATCGGATAGCTCAAAAAGGAACCAGTTCCGGGCGGCAGGAATAGCATTTCTGCCATCGGGCGGCAGATGCTCAAAGGGAATCTGTCCCTTTTCCAACGGCAACAGGGTCAGCTTGTCATAGGTGGCGTAGCCAACGCCGGAAGTATTTTCCCGCAGATGCAGGTATTTTTCGTTGTTCAGCAGATAAACGGCTTCATCCTGTACCCTCATCAGCGGCCACCCTCAAATTCCAGCGAAAACTTGCTGCGACCATCGGCTTCGGTAGACAGCAGGACAGTGGCATTGTATACCTTGCCCTTGGCACTCTTGCAGTCCTTCAGACGGACGCGGCCATCCCGCAGCAGCTTGTCGGCCACATGAGCATCCAGCCGTTTACCCAACCTCTTGAAGAAAGCATTGTCTTTCCACAGCACGAAACGGCAGGGATTGGATTCACAAAACCAGCCCTTTTCACGTTCCACAACAGATTTGCCACAGTTCGGACAGACACCAATCACTTTATTTTTCATAAGCACATTCGCTCCTTTCACGGCCTCGGTGGTGTTCACCAACGAGGAGATCATATCTTTGATTTCAGTCATAAATGTTTCCGACTCCATCTCGCCGCGCTCCACGCACAACAGTTTTGTTTCCCAGTCGGCGGTCATTTCCGGGGATTGGATTTCTTCGGGCATTACGGTAATGAGGGCTTTTCCCTTATCCGTGGGCAGCAACACCTTGGTCTTTTTGCTGCCCTTGCGCTCCAGAAAGCCCTTCTGCACCAGCTTTTCGATGGTAGCGGCTCTGGTGGCAGGAGTGCCGATGCCCTGACGCTCCACGCCCTCCGGCATACTGTCCGCACTGGCGGTTTCCATAGCGTGCAGCAGGGTGTCCTCTGATACATTTTGTCAAGGTGGTTTTAAGAAATTTTCCCGCAATCGTTCATAATAAGCCGCTTGATTTTATCGCTCATAGTTTCCTTGCTGGTGGTGCTGAAGTGGATTTTCACCCGATAGGTCGTGTTTCCGATTTTCTTCACAATATCGGGCTGTTCTGCTTCCTTTACGGTCAGAGGGGAAGCGGTTGCGGGGGTGCTGCGGTTGCTGGTGTCGTTGTTCATAGGCTCTCCTTTCCATGAGAAAAGCCCCATGCGGTCATACATGGGGCGGTGGTTTTGAGGTTGAAGTGGCGAAGTGGCGAAGTGGCAAGGTATCTGGGTTTTGCCACTTGGATTTTGCCAGTTCACTTTTTTAGGGCGTGATACCATGCTGCGCCGATACGCTTTGAGGTAATGCGCCCGTCAAGGTTTTTCTTTGCCGCCCGGACAGTACGGGCAGAAATTCCCGCGTCGGCTGCGGCTTTCTCTATGTCCTCGCTGGCAAGTTCTTTTCCGTCTGCCAGTAGGTCAAGTATCAGCTTTTCAGCCTGTTCGGTTTTGGTGGCGTTGTTGCCGCCCGCGCCGGACAGCAGCTC
>ERZ834798.2922-NODE-2922-length-11711-cov-3.861788_pt1 | contig 11711 bp, 7 predicted proteins | sample MGYA00519689_ERZ834798 | MGnify/ENA primary metagenome ERZ834798 (study PRJEB31850, sample SAMEA3708761) | human gut metagenome | biome: human gut; feature: human-associated habitat; material: faeces | place: China | collected 2014 ...
CAGCTCCGAGCATGGGGTTCAGCGTAAGTCCGAGAGGGATAAATACGCCGGCGGCTATCGGAATACCTATCGTGTTGTAGAAGAACGCCCAAAACAGGTTTTCGTGTATATTTCTAAGCGTCGCTCTGCTGAGCCTTATGGCTGCGGGTACATCGGAAAGACGACTCTTCATCAGAACGACGTCGGCTGCATCTATGGCAACATCTGTGCCTGCACCTATGGCTAAGCCTATGTCGGCTCTTGTAAGGGCGGGTGCGTCGTTTATTCCGTCGCCGACCATTGCCACCTTGCCGAGCTTTTTAAGCTTTTTGATTGCCTCTTCTTTACCGCTCGGCAAAACCCCGGCGATTACTTCGTCAACACCGGCTGATTTACCTATTGCGTTTGCGGTACGCTCGTTGTCGCCCGTGAGCATCACAACGCGTATTCCCATATTCCTGAGCTCTTTAACGGCTTTAGGGCTGTCGTCTTTAATGACGTCCGCCACGGCTATAATGCCGAGAAACTTCCCATCCAGAGCGAAGAAGAGGGGAGTTTTACCATCGCCCGACAGCCTTTCGGCAATTTCCTTGATGCCGGGCGATATTTCGGCCTTTGTTTTTATGAAATTGAGATTACCTGCGAATATATTCTTTCCGTTTACGGTGCCGCTGAGGCCGTTTCCGGGCAAAGCTTTAAAGATAGATACGTCGTCGCAGATGATATTTTTGCTCTCCGCATATGAAATTACAGCCTTTGCAAGCGGATGCTCACTCTTCTTTTCAAGAGACGCCGCAGCTTTAAGAAGCTCATTTTCTGTTGTTTCACCGTTTGGGATAATGTCCGTAACTCTCGGCTCGCCCTTTGTTATTGTGCCGGTCTTGTCGAGTGCCACAATCTGTATTCTGCCTGTTTCCTCAAGAGACGCCGCTGTTTTGAAAAGAATACCGTTCTTTGCGCCGAGACCGCTGCCCACCATTATCGCAACCGGAGTCGCAAGACCTAAGGCGCACGGGCATGATATTACGAGAACCGAAATTCCGCGTGCAAGCGCATAACCTACGCCGTGACCGAGCAGAAGCCATATTACGGTTGTGATTACCGCGATAATTATTACAGCCGGGACGAATATGCCCGAAACCTTATCCGCGATTTTTGCTATCGGAGCCTTTGTAGCTGCGGCGTCGCTGACCATTTTAATGATTTGCGATAGGGTTGTGTCCTCTCCTACGTGTATGGCACGGCATTTCAAAAATCCCGACCGATTGACGGTTGCCGCCGAAACCTTGTCTCCTGCGGCTTTGTCTACAGGAATGCTCTCACCGGTAAGCGCCGATTCGTCTACGGCACTTTCACCCTCGATTATCACACCGTCTGCCGGTATACTCTCGCCGGGACGTACTAAGAATATATCGTCTTTTTGTACCGTGTCAATAGGCACGGTCTTTTCTTCGCCGTCTTTTAAAATTACCGCACTTTTTGGTGCGAGCTTCATAAGACTCTTTAATGCGTCGGTCGTTTTGCCCTTTGAGCGCGCCTCAAGGGTCTTGCCCACGGTTATAAGCGTAAGAATCATAGCGGCTGACTCAAAATAAAAGTCCATCATATAGGTGTTTACAGCCTGCATATCGCCGCGTGTCTGAGCGTCTGTCATCATAAAGAGAGCGTAAGTGCTGTATACGAATGCGGCGGTTGAACCGAGGGCTACAAGGGTATCCATATTCGGGGCTCTGTGCCACAGACTTTTAAAACCGCTGATAAAGAACTTTTGGTTTATTACCATAATTATAACGGTAAGCAAAAGCTGAGTAAGTCCCATTGCAACGTGATTGCTGCTAAAAAAAGAGGGGAGGGGCCATCCCCACATCATATGACCCATCGAAAAATACATCAGTATTATAAGAAATCCGACGGACCAAAACAGGCGCTTTTTGAGCTTTGGTGTTTCTGTGTCGCGGAGTGCGGATTCATCGGCACTCTCGGCGGCTTTACTTCCGCCTTTCTTAGATGCTCCGTAGCCGGCTTTTTGCACTGCGGATATTATAGCTTTGTCCGATGCCGTCCCTTCAACGCCCATGGAGTTGGTGAGTAAACTGACTGAACACGACGTTACGCCGGGCACTTTTGATACCGCTTTTTCAACTCTCGCAGAACACGCCGCACAGCTCATACCGGTGACGTTATACTGTGTCATTATTTTTTTACCTCCCGTGTCTTTACGGAAACAGCCTTGTAGCCTGCCGATTCAACAGCGTTTTTGAGCGTTTCGTCGTCAATTTCTCTGTCGAGCGAAACAACCGCTTCTTTTTTGCGAAGATTTACTCTTGCCGAAGCTCCGTCTATTTTGTTTATAGCTCGCTCAACGCGATTCCGGCAGTTTTCGCAGCTCATTCCGTCTATCGAAATTATCTTTTTTTCTGTTACGGGGCCGTCGAGCTTTTTACGCTCGGGTCTTAATTCTCCGCCGCCACCGCAACAGCCGCCCTGACCTTTAAAGTGTTTCGCGCCGGAAACCGCCGCCAATACCACAACTGCTATGAGAATTATTATTAAAACAACGTTCATTATATTTTACCGTTCTTTCTTTATTTCATAAGTTTTTGAAGTGTAATCACAAGCTCGTCAATCGCTTCGTCTTTGCCGTTCCTTATATCGTCGGCAACGCATGTTCTGATGTGATTTGCAAGCAGTTCTTTATTAAAAGCATTTATCGCGGCGTTTACGGCGGCGGATTGTATGAGTATATCCGGGCAGTAAGCGTCGTTTTCCACCATACCCTTTATTCCGCGGATTTGCCCCTCGATTCGGTTAAGCCTGTGTATAAGCTTTTTATATTCCTCTGGGGAACGCTCTTTTTTTCGCTGTGAGCAGTGACAGCACTTTTCTTTTTCCATGAACCACACCTCGTTTCTATACCCTTAGGGGGTATCTTGAGTATATACCCGTGAGGGGTATATTGTCAAGTAGCTTTTCAAATAAATATCACAAAATAAAGATGTTTTATGAGTTTATGTCCGATTTTAAGTACATTTAAAAAGATGGCTTTCTTGAGAAGCCATATAAAATGTGTTACACTTATATTAATACCGACTATCGATTCAGAAAGGAAATGTAAATATGAGCAAACTCATATATACCGGTAAAGAATTATCGCAACATAACCCCGAACTTGTTGATGAGTGGGATTACGATAAAAACTATCCAGTAACACCCGATGATGTTAGTTACGGTTCAGCTGAAAAGTATTGGTGGAAGTGTAAGAAGTGCGGTAAATCTTATGAGGCAAGTCCAAGCAATAGAACTTACAGAAAAACCGCATGCCCTTATTGTGCCGCAAAGGACAGAGGAATAAGTCAAAAAGCAACCTATGCTGAGAGAAATAATCTTGCAAAGAAATATCCTGAATTACTAAAAGATTGGGATTATGATAAAAATACTAAAAAACCCAACGAGTACTCATGTGGGTCAAATGAGACGGTTTGGTGGAAATGTCATAAGTGCGGTCATGAATGGCAAACCACACCGAACAGAAGGACGGGAAAAAACGGAACAGGTTGCCCTGTATGCGCATATAAATCGGCTGCCAAGAAGAACTCTCTCAATGCGGCTAAAACAAATAGTTTTGTTAAAAATTACCTGGATATAGCGAAAGAATGGGATTATGAGAAGAATGTTGGTTTAGATATTAATGAATATTCAAGTAAAAGCAACAAGAGAGTCTGGTGGAAGTGTTCTTTCTGCGGAAACAGTTGGCAAACAACAATAAACAAACGAGCGTCCGGGCACGGTTGCCCGAACTGTACCTTAGCTGGTACTTCGTTTTCAGAGCAAACTGTCTTATATTATGTAAAGAAAATTTATCCGGATGCGATGTCAAGATACAAGGAATTCGGTATGGAATTAGATGTTTTTATTCCCGATATAAAAACGGCGGTAGAATACGATGGAGTATACTATCATAATAGCAGTCACGCATTAGAAAAAGAAAATAAAAAAGATGAGCTTTGTAAAGAACATAATATCCGTTTAATAAGAATACGTGATTCAAGGTTGCCGGATACGAAGAATTCAATAAGGATTACTTGCACAGATACAGGTGGTAAACACCTCAACAAGGCGATAAAGAGTCTGCTGGACTTGCTTGCCCCGGGCAATAATATCATTGTTGATGTTGACAAAGACGGAATCGGTATAAAAGCCAAATATAGAGAATCAATAAAAGAAAATTGTATCGCCAATGTAAAACCGGAACTGCTTGAAGAATGGAATTATGAGAAAAATTTACATATAAATCCGGAAACCGTCTCCAGTGGCTCTGATATAAAGTATTGGTGGAAGTGCAAGAAGTGTGGTCACGAATGGCAAACCACACCATACGCAAGAACATCAGGTAGGGGATGCCCCTGTTGTGCAGGCTTAACGGTAGTTCCGGGTATAAATGATTTTGCTTCACAACATCCTGATTTGCTGAAAGAATGGGATTATGAAAAGAATACTGTATCTCCGGATAAAGTTTCCTGCGGCTCAAATAAAAAAGTGTGGTGGAAATGTCAAAAATGCGGTAACAGTTGGCAAGCCGCCCCATATACAAGAACCAAATTAGGCTCCGGATGTCCTTATTGTTTCGGTCGTTTACCAATCAAGGGCAAAACCGATTTGGCTTCACAAAAGCCTGAACTGTTAAAAGACTGGGATTATGATAAGAATGCAATATCTCCGGACGGTATTTGCTGCGGTTCTGAAAAGAAAGTGTGGTGGAAATGCCACATATGTGGTTACGAGTGGCAAGCTTCGCCTTCGTTGCGAAACGCCGGCGGCGGTTGCACAAAGTGCTTGCGAAAGAAAGCAGGGAAGAAAAAATCACTTGAAGCGGCTAAAACAAATAGCCTTTCAGAAAAATATCCGCAGATTTCAGAAGAATGGGATTATGAAAAAAATGATACATCTCCGGATAAAGTGTCTTGCGGTTCAAATAAAAGAGTGTGGTGGATATGCCATAAATGCGGTTATGGCTGGCAGGCTACTCCGAATACAAGAACATCAGGCTGCGGATGCCCTTGTTGCGCGGGTCGTGTTGTAGTTCCGGGTATAAATGATTTGGCTTCTAAAAAGCCCGAATTACTAAAAGACTGGAATTATGAAAAAAACACTGTATCTCCAAAAGAAGTGACTTGCGGCACGAATAAAAAGGTATGGTGGAAATGTCACAAATGCGGCTATGAATGGCAAACTTCTCTACATAATAGAACAGGCAACAACAGAACAGGTTGCCCTAAATGTTCACGCACCCATAGAAGTGAAACCCAAAAATAGGGTATCAATTTGCTTTGCCTGTTGTTTCGGTCGAAAAAATCTTCTGTCGGCACAAATGTTATCATATAAAAAATCCCCGATTTGTCATTGACAAAATCGGGGATTTTAAATCGCCGTATTATTTCTTTATGCTCTCTATGGTAAAGGAATAAGCATATTTCTTGTTTGGATGGAGTATATACGGCTCACGCACGTGTGCGTCACCGGGCATATCTCCGCCTACGCCGAGCTGAGTTAAATCAAAGTTAAACGTCGTAATATCCTTGTGCTTTAACTCATGAATATGCGTGGCTTTCTCAAGCTCATTCTGCGTGTAATGCCAGGCACTGAATGCGAGCGGAGTGTTGTACGGAGCGGTAAATTTAAGGCCCTTGCCGTCCTTGTCGGTTATTTCGACATAACGGACGTCAACTCTGTTGCCGTTTTCCTGCGGACGCATATAGTGGTGCTCAAGGTCGTCAACGCTCATCTCGTGAATAGCTATTTTGCCGCCGGTTTTACGGTCTATATATGTTTCCTGTGGACCTCTGCCGTACCACTTTACATAGTTGAGTTCGGGTATAAGCCCCATCTGCGTACCGAATCTCAGAAGTGTAAAGGCCTTGGGAGTACCCTCGTGGTTGACCTCGATTTTGCCGTCGGGATAGATAATATATTTCGATTTAACGCCCGAGAAGGAGAATACTGCCCAGTCTACATATATGATGATTTCACCGTTTGCGCCCTCATCTATGGCTGTTATTGTGCCCTGTGCCGTATCGGTTGCGGTTCTCCATGTGTAATACGGATGAAGCGGAATAAGGAAGGGAACAAAGTTTGTAAGTGAAAAGTCGTTGTCGATAAGCGCGCGGAAGTAATTCGGCTTTAAGGGTGTTTTTAAATATTCCTTGCCGTCAAAGCGCAGCGAAACTATTTTGCCGTCGGTAACCTTTACCGTGAAGTTTTCACCCTGAATTGTAGCTGTTGTGCCTATCTGAACGCATTGAAGTTTACCCTTTGAATTATCGGGAAGAGCTTCGGGCATCTTCTTTAGAATTATCTGGTCAAACGACTGTTCATAGCCCTTTTCGCAGTAACGCTCCTTGTTTTTGCGAAGGAATGAGAATGTGATAATGCACTCGGCGTTCGGAAGATTATCGGAAGAGAACGGCACCGTGATGTCCTTTGAAGAGAGTGGGGGAACCGAAAGATTGTCGATAATACCCGATTCAAGCTCTTTGCCGTTTGCAGTTACGGTCCATTTAAGGTCAAATTCCGAAAGGTCGGTGAATAAGTGCTTATTTTTAACGGTAAATTCTTTCTTTTCAAGGTCTTTTTCAATAACCTTCATTTCGGCGTAAACCTTTTTGACCTCATATGCCGACGGGTGAACCTTTCTGTCGGCGGCAATTATACCGTTTGCACAGAAGTATGTGTTACTGCCTGTCATAGCAGTTGTGTTGGGAAGCTGGAAGGGTCTGCGCGGCTCTGATTTTTCAAAGTCCGTACCGTAAAGCCAATGATCTCCGTCGGGAGCCTTGTAGCGAAGAGACTGGTCTACGAAGTCCCAAATAAATCCGCCGCACATATTATCGTATTTCTCGAAGTCATCCATATATTCCTGGAAGTTGCCGAGGCTGTTTTCCATTGCGTGCGCATATTCGCACAGTATTACGGGCTTCGTGTAAGCCTCTTTCGGAATGGGCTTTGAATCTGCGGCGAGCTGGTTTGCAACGTTATCGTAAAGGCTTATGGTGATTGGCTCGCGATTGCCGAGCTTTTCCATAATGTCGGGGAGGGGGTACATTCTCGATATAACGTCGCTCTTTGTTAGGTCAAAATCGCCCTCATAGTGGAACTGCCTCGTTTTGTCAAGCTCCAAAGCAGCTTCCTTCATCTTAGCGAAGTTTGTGCCGTCGCCGGCCTCATTGCCGAGTGACCACATAAATACGCAGGCGTGATTTCTGTCGCGAAGTACCATTCTCTGCATTTTGTCCACAACCGCATTAGTCCATACGGGATTGCTTCCCGGAACGCCCTTTCTGCGGACGCCGTGACTTTCCATATCGCATTCGTCCATAACATAGAAACCGTATTCGTCGCAAAGCTCATAGAAGAACGGATCATCAGGATAGTGAGAAGTACGGATAGAATTTATGTTGCAGCGTTTCATTATGTCGAGATCCTGATAATATCTCTCCTTTGGAACCGCCCAACCGTGATCCGGGTCGAAATCGTGACGGTTTACACCGCGAATCATCAGAGGCTGGCCGTTAAAGAGAATTTTTTCTCCTACTATCTCAACCTTTTTGAAACCGAAACGGATTGACTTGTATGTTGTTGTTTTACCGGTTTTAAGCTCGATAACAAGAGTGTAGAGCTCCGGAGTTTCGGCACTCCATTTGAGCGGGTTTTTTATTACCGCTTCAAGGTTTATTGTTTTGCTGTCTTTTCCGGCAACCGTGAATTCCTCCGAACCCAGCTTTTGCTTTTTGCCGTCTTTTTCAATATAAGCACTGAGCTTTGAAGCTTTGTCTTCGTCGTCGTAATTTATGATTTTTGCTTCAAGCTTCGTATCGCTGTCCTTGTAATCCTTATCAAGGTCTGTTGTTATAAAGAAGTCGCGAAGACAGGTCTTGGGCTCGGCGAAGATATATACCTCTCTGTAAAGACCGCAGAGGAGCCACATATCCTGATCCTCTATGTACTGAGCGTCGCTGTAACGATAGCATTTTACGGCTACCTCGTTGATTCCGTTCTTAACATATTTTGTGATGTCAAATTCGTGCGGAGTCATGGAGCCTTGAGAATAACCTACAAAGCTTCCGTTTATATATACCTCAATTGCGGATTTGGCTGCGCCGAAGTGTAAAAATATTTCTTTTCCGTCGAAGTTTTCGGGCAGGGTAAATGCGCGTCTGTAAAGACCGATTTCCTGCATATTGTGGTCAATGCAGGGGATTTTGCTCTTTTGACGGCTGATAGCCCTCGGAAAAGTACTTGCATAGTAATACGGAGCACTGCCCGTACCCTCCGTTTGCCAAACCGACGGAACGGTTATGTATCGCCAATCCGAATCATCAAAGCTCGGCTCATAAAAATCAGGCGGACAGTTGTCTATGCCCATCTGCCAATGGAATTTCCATTTTCCGTTAAGAGTTACCTTGTAAGGCGACTCTTTTCTTTCCGCAGCATCGAGCGCGTTATCGTATGAAAATGCGATGACGTGGCCGTCCTCTTTGTTTCTCTTGATAACGGCGGGATTTTCCCAATCGTATCTTTTTTTGATTTCCATTTTCTTCTCCAATCTTTTTATACTGAATTTATACAAACAAATTAATAACAGCTTATTCCTTTTCCGCATCCTGCTTGTATGCGAGATATTCTATAAATTGCCTTGCGGTCCTCGGGCTTCTGCCGCCGGCTCTCAAAGCGTGAGCCTCCGCTTTCATTATAAGCTTGTCCTCCGGCATATTTATGCCGTATTTTTTTGCAAGTTCAACAACAATGCCCGAATACAGATTTTTGTCCGGCCTCGAAAACGTGATTTGCAAGCCGAATCTTGCCGAAAGGCTTGTAAGCTCCTGCATTGTATCCTGAATATGAACATCGTCTCCGTCACGGTCGGCAAAGCTCTCCTTGACGAGATGACGGCGGTTTGATGTTGCGTATATCGCTATGTTTTTGGCCCTGCCGTTTACGCTGCCCTCCAAAATAGCCTTCAGCGCACCGAAGTCCTCATCGTTTTTGGTGAAGCTCAAATCATCTATAAATATTATAAATTTAAGCGGATTGCCCGATATCCTGTCCATTATGTCAGGCAGGGAATATAGCTGATTTTTCTTAACCTCGATAAGTCTCAAACCGTCATCCTTAAATTCGTTCGCTATTGCTTTTACGGTACTGCTCTTACCGCTTCCGGCGTCGCCGTATAAAAGAACATTATTGCACGGTTCTCCCTTTAAAAGAGCCTTTGTGTTATCAATTACCTCGCTGCGCTCGCGCTCGTAACCGGAAAAATCCGAAAGTTTTTGCGTGTCGGGGTATTTAACAGGCACTATATCACCGTTTTTAATGATAAAGACGTGGTATTTTGCCCATATGCCGTATCCGGTCTTGGATATGTTTTTTATTCTGGAGAGATAAATGCTTTTTACATCGGCTTTTTCGGTAGTCCAGCCGGGGAGAGACTCATTTTCGAGATGCAGGCTCTTTTTTACATCGTCCGACCGCACGGCTGCCAATTCGTTAAGCGTGTCAAGCTCCATATTCAGAGCCTCGTCATAATGGCTGCCGAGCTTTTTGTGACCATACTTTAATATGTAAGCGTTTTCGTCCTCAAGAACGGCGTTTAAAACATATTTTGAAAAATTCCATGCATACCTGTATTGTGGCCATTGGTATGAGTATCCCACAGCTGATCTCAGGAACCATTGTAGTGGAAAATGTATTTGCATGGCCGGGACTGGGAACCTTGTGCATCAGTTCCATTTTCAACCGGGATTATCCCGTGATCCAGACTTACGTTCTGCTCATCGGTGTCCTGTTTGTTATGTTTAACCTGCTGTTTGATATCCTGCAAACCGTGTCTGACCCCCGTATGCGAAAGGAGAGCAACTAATGTTACACCGGTTTCTTCATAATAAAACTGCCGTTGGTACAGTAACCATTGTACTGATCGTGGCATTCATGGGCCTTTTTGCCCCATTTATTGCTCCACATGATCCCTATGCCACCAATATTCTTAACAAATTTGCCCATTTCAGCAAAGAATATCCCCTTGGCACAGATAATCTTGGGCGCTGTATTCTCTCCCGCATGATCTACGGGATCCGTCCCACTCTTGGCCTGGCTGTGCTGACCATGTTAGGCACCATCGGTCTCGGCGCCCTGATGGGCCTTTTAGCCGGGTATTTTCGTGGCATTACGGAAGAACTGATCATGCGTATAGTGGATGTAATGCTGTCTTTCCCCAGTCAGATCATGGTTTTTGCTGTAGTTGCGCTGCTGGGCATTAACGTACAGAACGTGATCCTGGCAAATGTATTTATCAAATGGGCCTGGTATGCCCGTATGATCCGAACGGGCGTTATGCAGTACCGTGACCGGAACTTTGTCCAGTTTTCCCGCTGTGTAGGAACTCCGGAACGTTTTATCCTCTTCAGACACCTGGTTCCATCTATTGCAGCTGATCTGGCTGTCCTGTCTTCTCTGGATGTAGGCTGGGCCATTATCAATATTTCCACTTTGTCCTTCCTGGGACTTGGTGTACAGGCTCCTACTCCTGAATGGGGTGCTATGTTAAGCGAAGCAAAAAATGTCCTGACTAGCAACCCAGCCCAGATGCTGGTACCGGGTATCGCCATCGTTGTTCTGGTTTCTGCTTTTAACTTAATGGGCGACGCCATCCGCGATGTTCTTGACCCGAAGGAGGTGCTGTAATGTCTGCCGTTTTAAAAGTTGAAAACCTGAATGTAACTCTGACATATCGTAAAGCCTCCAAAAAGCTGGTAGAAGATGTGAGCTTTGAAGTCCACCCAGGAGAATGCCTGGGGATCCTTGGGGAGTCCGGAAGCGGAAAAAGCATGACTGTAAAATCCATCCTGGGTCTGTTAGATAAAAATTTCCAGGTTTCCGGAAGCGCTGTTTTTGATGGCCATGATCTTTTAAAAGAGTCAAAAGAAGAACTTCGCAGGCTCCGTGGAAGCCGGATCACCATGGTACTTCAAAACCCTATGACCTGTTTTGATCCTTTATACCGCATTGGAAATCAGATGGCTGAAACCTTCGCCGCACATACTGCATGGAATGCACAGGAAATACGTACCTGTTGCCTTAAGATCCTGGACCAGATGCAGATCTTAAATGGAGAAGAAGTTCTGGAAAAATATCCTCATCAGCTCTCCGGCGGTATGCTCCAGCGTATTATGATCGGTATTGCCATGGCATTGCAGCCGGAACTTCTCATTGCTGATGAACCAACAACTGCCATTGATGCCGTCACTCAATACGAGATCCTGGAAGAGTTTGTCCGCATTAAAAAGAATAAAAATACTGCCATGCTTTTCATCACCCATGACCTGGGAGCCATCTCCAAAGTAGCAGACCGCATCCTTGTTATGAACAGCGGACAGATCGTAGACAGCGGAGACTTTGAGCATATCCGAAATCATGCAAACGATCCCTACACCCGCCTGCTGATAGAAAAGCGTTCTGCTGTTATGTGCCACTACCGTGACATCTTACATGGAAAGGAGATATCCCATGCTTGAAGTAAATAATGTATGCGTCAGCTTCCGAAGTGAACGCCAGGAAAAGATTTTCGGAACTGCCAGAAACCAGGTGTTGTTTGATGTGTCCTTAAAAGTCTCACAGGGAACCTGTCTGGGAATACTGGGAGAATCCGGAAGTGGGAAATCTACCCTTGGCCGTGTGATCTG
>ERZ834798.2924-NODE-2924-length-11709-cov-3.304359_pt1 | contig 11709 bp, 8 predicted proteins | sample MGYA00519689_ERZ834798 | MGnify/ENA primary metagenome ERZ834798 (study PRJEB31850, sample SAMEA3708761) | human gut metagenome | biome: human gut; feature: human-associated habitat; material: faeces | place: China | collected 2014 ...
CTTGCATGTGTTAAGCACGCCGCCAGCGTTCATCCTGAGCCAGGATCAAACTCTCGTTAAAAGTGTTTGTATCCAGTTCAGAACCAACTAACTAGCTAATTCTTCCCTTTTTACTGTTGTTTTGGTTTGTTTAAAAACCGTTCTTAAAAATCTTCTCTTAAAGAAATTTTCAAGGGTTGTTGTTGTCTATTGTTCAGTTATCAAGGTTCTTTGTTTGTGTCGTTCTTTTCAAGCGACAGCTTTTATATTTTATCAAAAGCTTTTGTCTTTGTCAAGAACTTTTTTATTTTTCTTTGTCGCTCTTTTCGAGCTTTCCTTTGCCGTCTCACGCGACAGCTTATTTAGGATATCACTTTCAGAACTCTTTGTCAACAACTTTTTTGATTTATTTTTCAATCATTTCATTGATTTTTAAATCTCTAAGTTTCCTTCCGATCAAGAATGTCCCGCCTCCGCGTCTTCTTTCATCTTCCGTTCCTCTGTTGTTTTCTTTGCTGTTCCTCAGCGACGAATGTTATCTTATCACAGCTGTTTTTAATTGTCAATGTTTTTTATATATTTCATGCAATTCAGAATATTCTGAAAAATTAGCATCTGCGTTCCCCAACACTAACAGCTATTGCAAGCTTGCTTGCAGTAAGCTGATAGGGTTGGGGAACATAGGGCGAATGCCCTTAACCGAAAGGACGTCAGTTCTTTCGGTTGTTGCTGATGCGTAATCTGCGTTTCCAAATGCTACGAATATTGCATGCTTACTTATTTGTCACAAACAGCATACTCAGTAATGCAATTCCGACTACCTCAACCACTGCTCCGATTCCATTGATCATGCTCATTCTCTTCTTTGGAAATATTTTTCCAAAAAATGCAAAGAGCACTGCTCCCACCCCACTGCCAAGTGTATTTCCGATTAAATCTGTAATATCACTTACGCCAATAGAGAATATCCACTGTACTGTCTCAAATGTCAGGCTCACAAAAAATGATGCTCCGATCCCCAGCCACCATTTTCTTTTACCAAGAAATGCAGTGAAGTAAACTCCTGCCGGAACAAATATCAGTATATTGTATATAACCTCTTTCATATGTGTTATATACGCAACACTTGTTTCGTAATGAAATGGGATTAGATTTAGTTGTCTTAAATGTGGGATTTCTTCTATAGTAAATGCAAACTTAAACAGCACAAGCCATGTCAGTAAGAAGAGATATGCTCCAAATACAATATATGATATCATTTTACTTCTATTATTTTCCCATCGTTTTTCTATTTTCATTTTTTCTCCAATACCTTCCTTGAACTATCCTCTTTTATAAAAGAATAATAGCAGGCTTTTCTTAATCAAAGCCTGCTATTATCCTTAAGTATTCTTGAACTTCTTGTAATCCAGAAGAATGTTGCTACAAAGATAATACCTTTTACAATAGATGTTGATGAAACTGCACACCAGATTCCATTAAGTCCGAGTGCTGTTCTGCAAAGGAGAATTGCCAATGGAATTCTCGCTCCTGTAAATATAATTGAAATCACACTGCACAGATGTGTCTTTCCAAGTCCGGACAATGCCCCAACCGTCATAAGCTCTACGCACATAAATGCTTCACTGAGTCCTACGATTATAAGGTAATCCACTGCGATTTCAATTGCTGTTGCTTCATGGAAAAAAATTCTTGCGATTGGTTTTGGAACAAATACAAATATTGCTGTAATTATCAATCCCCAAATACCAACTGTCCATAAAGATGCTCTGTATCCTTTCTTGACACGATCCATCTTGTTGGCTCCATAGTTCTGTCCAACAAATGCATTCAGCGCCGCAGCGAATCCATCCGCCGTATTCCATGAGAGCGATTCAATCTGACCACCGACTCTCTGTACTGCAACTGCCTCAGCACCAAAGACGGATACCATACGTGCAAGTACCATTGAGATTACACAATAAGCCATTCCCTGAAGTGCTGTCGGAATTCCGATCTTGCAGATTCCACTTACATATTCCATCGGAATTCTTGCAAACAGACGAATTCCTTTTAATACATTATCCTTCTTCTGCACAAAGATTCCGATAACCATCACACTCATTACAATTCCCTGCGCTGTTACAGTCGCAATTGCTGCACCTGCCACACCCAATTCAGGAAGTGGTCCCGGTCCAAGGATCAGTACCGGATCCAGGATCATATTAATTACCAGGCCGATCAGGTTCGCAATAAATGGAGTCTTTGAATCTCCCTGTGCAGTATAAATACCTGTCAACGTAAATGTCAGAAATGAAAATACGATCAAACCACAGGCAATTCTTGTATAAGAAAATGCAGCCGCAATTGCTTCTGCATCATCTAACTGAAAGAAACCGATCAGTTGATGTAAAAACAGCAATACAATTGCCGCATATACCAATCCCATCAATGTAGCTAACTGTACTGCGGTCTGCGCATATTTATTCGCCTCGTCTCTATTTCCTTTTCCGATACATTGCGCTACTTGAACTTGTCCGCCCATTCGAGCCATGGATGCCAGTCCTTGTGACAGCCAGGTGTACATTCCTCCGACACCAACTCCGGCAACTGCCTTCGAACCAAGCAGACCGATCCATGCCATATCCGTAAGATTATACAATGTCCCTAAAAATGACGATGCCATAATCGGTATCGCCAGCTTCGTCAAGGTCTTTAAAATAGGACCCTTTGTTAAATTTCCTTCCATCTCTTCCCCACATACCATATTTTTCAATAAAATAGTCTTCTCTAAATTACTACGCATTCTCATGAAGCGTTTGCCTCTATAAACAAGCCTACTATATAATGGTATTTTTTGCAATCCTTTCTTGTGATGGCGAGATGCGTTGCTGGTCGCACATCGTGTGAACAGTAACAAAACGGAGAAATCCTGGTCGGGGATTTCTCCGTTTTTCCTATATTATAGAAATGATACGATTTACTCGATTGCTTCTGTCTCGATTACGAATTTCACGCTTCCTTCCATTCCGCTGTCTTTTCCACTGAATGTTGTATAAGTACAATCATCCGATGTAAGTACATCGAAACGGTCAAGTACATCACCGAGTTCGTCTTCTACTGTGCTCTTTAATTTGCTTGTTCCTTCACGGTCGAACTTCTCCATACCGTCTGCAAGTTCTCTTGCTCCTGACTGAAGAGTTGCTGCACCTTCACGAAGGGCTGCGCTGTTCAGTGAAAGTTTTGCCGCTCCGGATGACATCTGGCTTCCCAGTGTATTTAGTCCGCTTGCCAGCTGGTTTGTTCCGCTCTGAAGTGTCTGAACTCCTGCTACCAGTGTTGAACTGTTAGCTTTCAGTTTGTTGGCTCCTGCTAAAAGTGCGTCATTATTTGCACTCAACTGTGAGAATCCACTGTTCAGTTCAAGAATACCCGTAACTGCTGCCGGGAACTGTGCCTGTACAGATTTGTTTAACTCACCAAGGTTAGATGAAAATGTTCCGATTGCTATATTTAATCCCTGCATTCCTGCATCCAGCTGATCTACAGATTCTGATAACTGTCCGATTGCTTCCGCCGGAAGTTTATCCTTCATACTTGTGATTGTCTGAAGTTTCTCCTGCATTGCCGGAAGCTGAGCTGTCAGTGTCTGTGCTGTCTGCTGAAATGTTTTCATTGACACACTGATTGCTCCCATCTCCTGCTGGATCGCTGTTGTATCAATTGTTGGAATTGTCACACTAACTTCGCTTGCCTTCTCGAGTCCGCTCAATCCGTCTGCCGCGCTCTTTGCTGCATTTAATTTATCAATTGCTGCCTGAAGATCCGCTTTTGCAGTCTCGTCTGTTGTCTGATCTTTCTTCGCCTGTAATTCACTGACTGCAGAATCAATTGTTGCTTTGCTGTTTGCTGCTGCATTTTTTGCTGTATCAACCTTATCATTATAATCTCTGATCTTTGCATTCAGATCATCTACTGCACTCTGACAAGTTGTGTCCAGAGCAGCAAGCTGCTGGTTAATTGCTCCAAGCTGCTGTTCCAGACTTGTAAGGTTAGCTGCAATATTCTGAACCGGTACTGCAATTCCATCATTCAGTGCTGTCTCCAGCTGCTCTGTCTGCTCGATCATTTCAGATCCTGTCACCAGCATATTTCCTACCTGACCCAAAAGTGCCTGCACTTCCTGGCTTCCAAGAGATGCCTTAAGCTGTGCTGTACCTGCTGCCAATTGTCTTGACGCTGACTGAATATCTTCTGTCGCACTGCCTTCTCCGTCAATTGCTACATTCAGCTGGCTGATTGCTCCCTGTACGGTTTTCAGTCCGCTGCTGAGCTGGCTCAGTTTCGCAGCACCTGCTGCCAGCTGCTGTTCACCGCCAATATAAGCTGTAACTCCGTCAGCCAGTGCATTTGTTCCGTCTGTATAATCCTGCACACCTTTGACAACCTTATTCACACCGTTCACATACTCTGTCACACTTCCGTTCAGTTCTCCATTGCTTCCAAGGTACTTCTGAATTGCATCATTCAAAGTATCTGCACCTTCTGTATAGCTGTTGACACCGTCTGCAAGTGTTCCGGCTCCGTCTGCAAGTGTGTCAGATCCACTTACTAACTGAAGTGCTGCATCTTCCAGTTCATCTAAGGAACTCTTCAGTGAATCAACATCTACGATATTATCAAAATCAATGTCATCAAGAAGATCGGTAAGTGCCACTGTAAATGTAGAAGACATTGTGAAATCTGTCACATCAGCTTCCACGCAGAGACTTTCCGGGATTGTCAGATCTTCTGTTTTGCTTTCGTCCAGATTCAAACTTTCTTTCATGCCAGGCATTCCGAATCCGACTACGATATTCTTGCTTCCATCAGAAATAACTTTTCCGTTATCAATCGTAACATTGCTAAATGTTTCATTCGGAAGGATCATTCCCGTCATCATGACAAATGGTGTGTAAACTTCTTCTTGTTTTCCATCTACGCTGACTGTTTTCTTCTCTTTATTTGTATAATCCACCTGAATCTTCAGATGTCCGCTTTTTCCTTTCAGATCTGCCGGTTTGATTTCTTTTCCGTCCAGATAGTAAGTAAGCTTTACAGAAACCGGAAGATCCTGATCTGTTGTTCCCTGATAATAAATATCTTCACCGTCTGTATTCCATGTCAATGTATCTCCGGATGCTTTGAATGTTTCATCACCTTTTACATTCTTAATACCCTTCAGAGTACTTGCATCTGTCAGGCTTCCTGATACACTGCCTGAATTCTTCAGCCAGTTAGATACTGTTACTTCATCAATTGTTCCTGTTGCGTCTGCATTTACATAAACTGTCTCTTCCTTATAAACTGCATCTGCGTCAGAACTTGTTCCTGCAGCAAAGACCGGCACAGCGCCCATCATTACTGACATTCCAACGGCAAGAGAAGTTGTGAGTCCACGTTTGATTTTTCTGTTTTTGTTCATGATTCTTACATCCTTTCTACTTTTTTCCACCGAGGAATCCGATGGACGTCTTACATATTACTTTGTCAAATATCATAAACATCGCCGGTAATATCAGGATTACTACCACCATACTGATAATCGCGCCTCGCGCAAGCAAAGTGCAAATAGAACCGATCATTTCAACCTGTGAGTAGCAGGCTACTCCAAATGTTGCCGCGAAGAAACTTAATCCGCTGCTGATAATTGACGGCATACTGGTTTTATGGGCAATACTGATTGCTTCCATCTTATCTCGTCCACGCTGACGCTCTTTCTGATAGCGGGTCGTCATTAGAATTGCATAATCTACAGTTGCTCCCAACTGAATTGCTCCAATTACTATACTTGCAACAAATGGAAGGCTTGTTCCCTGATAAAACGGGATTGCCATATTAACCATAATTGCAAATTCAATAACTGCCACCAATATGATTGGCAGAGATATTGATTTGAAGATAAGCATAATAATGATAAATATCGCTGCAATTGAAAGTGCATTTACATTTACCAGATCCACATTGGTTACATCCTCCAAGTCTTTCATCAAAGGCGCTTCTCCAATTACCATCGCATTTTTATCATAAGATTTTACAATCTTATCGATCGATGCAATCTGTGTATTGACTTCCTCTGTTGCTGATTCATATTCTGAGCATACAAATGCAAGCTCGTAATCATCGCTTTGCAGCATTTCTTTGATATCACTTGGTATCATAGAGTCCGGCACTGCCGGTCCAATCAGCGAATTCATACTGATCGTCCACTTGACACCCTTCACAGAGTCAATCTCATCGAACATTTTCGACTTCTGTTTTGCATCCATACTTCTATCTAACATAACCATATGAATATTACTCATATCGAAGTCTTTCTTAAGTTCTGCATTCGCCACATTACTGTCCAGTGTGGACGGGAGTGAATCTGCAATGTTGTAGTAAATCTTTGTGTGATTATTTCCATAAATAGCCGGGAATAAAAGTACCAGGAAAACAACGATCCATACTTTATAGTGCTTTGTAATAAAAGCTGATGGCTTATCCATGTTGCTGAGCAACAGTTTATGTTTTGTCTTCTCAATTGGTTTATCAAATACAAGAACCAGAGAAGGTAAAACTGTTACGCAACAGATCACACCGATCAATACGCCTTTTGCCATAACGATACCAAGATCTCGGCCAAGTGCAAATGTCATAACACACAACGCTACGAATCCGGCTACTGTCGTAACAGAGCTTCCTGCCACAGACTTAAATGTATTGGAAATCGCATGTCCCATGGCACGTTCTTTCTCTCCCGGAAAACGATTCTTGTTTTCCTCGTAGCTGTTCAAGAGGAAAATGGAATAATCCATTGTCACACCCAGCTGCAATACCGCAGTCAATGCCTTTGTGATATACGAAGTCTCTCCAAGGAAAATGTTGCTTCCAAGATTGTAGAGAATCGCAAGTCCAATGCTGATCAGAAATAAAATCGGTACTACGAAAGATCCGCTTGTCAGTTCAAGTACGACCAGACTTAAAAGTGCTGCAATCACCACATAAACCGGAAGTTCTTTGAGTGCCAGATTCTTAATATCTGTAACAACTCCTGTCATACCGCTGATAAAGCACTGATCATTCGCCAGCTTCCTCATCTGTCCGACAGCATCCATAGCTTCATCAGAAGATGTTGTATTATCAAACAATACAAGCATCATCGTGGCATCGCCTTTGAAAAACGCCTCCTTTAAATCCTTTGGGATCATCTCCACCGGAAGACTGATATCAGCTACATCGTCATACCAGAGTACATCTTTTACATGCGGTACTTCACTGAACTGATCTTCAAGCTTCTGAACATCCTTCATGTCCATGTTCTCTACCACGACCATGGAGAAAGCGCCCATTCCATACTCATCCAACAGAATATCCTGACCCTTTACTGTCTCCAGATGCTCCGGCAGATAACTGAGCAAATCATAGTTTACACGTGTCTTTGCCATCCCGATGACCGACGGGATAATCAGAAGAAATCCGATGATCAACATCAGAACTCTGTGTTTGGCAATCCATTTGCCAACTTTAACCATTTGTATCATCTCCTATATTGTCTCACTACTCAAGTCTCTTATAGTATAGCGCAAAGTGACCATTAGTCAATATTTTTTTGTTAAAAAATGAAAAATGGTCATTTTTATTGACTTTTAGGAATTTTGTGCCATACTAGTAAAAAGACAATAGGAATTTTTCACAGAATGTATTTTTATGAAAACCTCTTATTGGCAAAGTTTGTATTATATATTACAATCACTAAAGACACACAAAGGAGAACATTGAGATTATGGGAAAAGTAGATGATAATAAAAAACTGAAGATGAATACACTGCTCCAGACTGCATTTGACCTGTTCACCGGAAAAGGCTTTGCCAAAACAACTGTATCCGACATCGTGAATCAGGCCGGTCTGGCAAAGGGGACATTCTATCTTTATTTCAAAGACAAGTATGATTTAAGAGATAAATTGATCGCACACAAAGCCTGTCAGCTTTTTGATGATGCACACAAGCAGCTTGAAGGAGTTGAGATTAATTCTTTAGAAGAAGAGATTCTCTTTTTAACAGACTATATTATTGACCGTTTCCAGAAACAGCAGTCCTTGTTAAAATTTTTGTCAAAGAATCTCTCCTGGGGAGTTTTCCAGGATGCTGTCGGAACAGGTTCTGTAGTGTCCAGGCAATTTTATGATCACTACAGAAATTCACTTGTAAAATATAATGTAAACTGTGAGAATCCGGATCTCTTACTTTTTACACTAATTGAATTGATCAGTTCAACAAGTTACAACTGTATCCTTCATGAGAAACCTGTTTCTATGGAAGAGTACAAACCTTATCTTCATAAATCACTCAAGAAGGTCTATGAAGTGTTTGTAAGCGTTCAGGATTAAGTTTATTTTATTTTATTTATTTTTCTTTTAATGTTTGAACATAATTTTGACACATTTTCTGTCTATACTAAGACTCAGATAGTTGATAAACAACTATCTCCCCCCTCATAAAGTAAGCGCAATCGGGTTACCCCGATTGCCGCACTTTACTCTCATTCCTTTAGAAATTAAATAAAAGCACAAGAAAACCCGCTGGTCGAAAGATCAGCGGGTTTTCTCGTTACTGTTTATGAAACACAAAATATCAGGGAGCTGCAAAACAGCTCCCTAAATCACATACGATTATTCTTCTACATCCTGCACATCATAATACTTGATCAGCGCCTGTGTCCCAAGATCTCCAAGCCCTTCCTGTGCCAACTCTTCATAATTTGACAGTACCAGACTCAGCACCTCAAGACTCAGTCCGCTCATATTCGCCTCAGTCAGCGCAAGCTTCATATCCTTGATGAAATGCTTCATGAAGAAGCCGGGGGCAAAGTCACCTGCCAGGATCTTCTTGCCCTGAAAGTCCAGCTGCTTGCTGCCAGCGGCTCCGGTGGATACGGCGCCCAGCAAAGTATTCCCGTCTAACCCCTCCGCCTTGGCGTAGGTCAGAGCCTCACACACGCCGGAAAGCGCCCCGGCGATCATGATCTGATTGGCCATTTTGGCGTGTTGGCCGCAGCCTGCGGGACCGAAATAGGTGATGTTAGTGCCCATTGCCTGGAAAATGGGGAGGCAAGCGTCGAAATCTGCCTGATCGCCGCCTACCAGAATGGAAAGCGTTCCAGCACGGGCCCCGCTGTCACCGCCGGTGACGGGGGCGTCCAGCACTCGCAGTCTCCGGGCGGCGCCCTCTTGGTAGATCCGCTGGGCCAGGGTGGGGCTGGTGGTGGTCATGTCGATGAGCGTCATGCCCTTGGCGGCGCTGTCCAGAATATTGCCGGGGGCAAAGTAGACCTCCTCCACATCCTTGGGGAAGCCCACCATGGTGATGACCACCTCGCTGGCCTTTACGCACTCCGCAATGCTGCCGTGGGGTACGGCACCCTCGGATATCACGTCTGCCACTTTTTCCGGGTGACGGGCATAAATGTGGACCTCGTAGCCCGCTTTCATCAGGTTCCGCACCATGGCTTTCCCCATGATGCCTACGCCGATCCAGCTGATTCTCCGCATATTGATCCCTCCTGTGTCATTTTTTTCAGCATGACACATTTAAAGAGGGGTGTCAAGAGAAACAACTGTCCTTGTTGTAAATACACATAAAATTGGTAGGAAAAGCGCGGAAAATTTGACATCTGAAATCTTGACGGATGAACTGCGCGGGGCTATAATCAGTCCATCAATTTCGGAGCGGGCCAACGCTCCGGCCATATTGAAAATGCGTGGATCGAGACAAGTACCGTGGCCAAACGGTCACAGCGAGCCGGGGACGGTGAAAGCCCGGTACAACGGGGCGCCGCGGGAATAACACTCGGGAGCAGCGATCTGAACGGCGGCAGCCCAGTAGGAGAGACGCGGCGTGCGGCGTTAAAGCACAGGGGTTTGTTGGAACCCCGCAAAGGGGCTGATTTTGAATCAGCAAGTTAGGTGGCACCACGGATGCGGCAGCGATTCGTCCTAAAATTTTAGGATTGTTCGCTGCTTTTATTTTTTCCGGAGGTGCTTTTTTATGTGCGCAATTATGGGATTTTCCACGAAGAAACTGGACAAGCATGAGATTTGGGAGTATTTCGACCGAACACTCTCCCGGGGACCCGATATGTCCAAGATCATGGACACCGGCTCCGGCTGGCTGTGCTTCCACCGGCTGGCCATCATGGGCCTGACCGAGGCCGGCATGCAGCCCTTTGAGCTGGACGGCGATATGGTGGTGTGCAACGGGGAGCTGTACGGCTTCCGTCCCCTGAAGCGGCAGCTGACGGAGAAGGGCTACGAATTCAAGAGCGGCAGCGACTGCGAGATCATTCTGCCGTTGTACCGGGAATACGGCCTTTCTATGTTTGCCAAGCTGGACGCGGAGTTTGCCATGATCATCTATGACCACAAGACGGATTCCCTCATCGCCGCCCGGGATCCCATCGGCATCCGGCCCCTGTACTACGGCTATGACCGCTCCGGCGCCATCGTCTTTGCCAGCGAACCGAAAAACCTGGTGGGGTTGTGTAAGGGGATCCGCCCCTTCCCGCCGGGACACTATTACGCGGACGGAAAATTTGTCCGCTATGCGGATCTCACCACCGTCACGCAGTACTCCCCCGATGACTTGGAGACCGTCTGCCGCAACATCCGCAACAAGCTGATCGCGGCGGTGGATAAACGGCTGGACGCGGACGCTCCCCTGGGCTTCCTGCTCTCCGGCGGGCTGGACTCCTCCCTGGTGTGCGCCATCAGCTCCGTAATTCTGGGGAAGAAGATCCGTACCTTCGCCATCGGCATGGACACGGATGCCATCGACCTGAAGTACGCCCGGGAGGCGGCGGAGTTCATCGGCGCCGATCACACGGAGGTCTATATGACCCGGAAGGAGGTTCTGGCGGCCCTGCCCGTCGTCATCGCCGCCCTGGGCACCTGGGACATCACCACCATCCGGGCCAGCATGGGCATGTACCTCTGCTGCAAGGCCATCCACGAGCGGACGGATATCCGGGTCTTGCTGACCGGCGAGATCAGCGATGAGCTGTTCGGCTACAAGTACACAGACTTTGCCCCCAGCGCCAGAGCCTTCCAGCAGGAGGCGAAGAAACGGGTGGACGAGCTGTATATGTACGATGTGCTCCGGGCGGACCGCTGCATTTCCGCCAACTCCATCGAGGCCCGGGTGCCCTTCGGTGATCTGGATTTCGTGAAGTATGTCATGAGCATCGACCCGGCCATGAAGGTCAATACCTATGATATGGGAAAGTACCTCCTGCGCCACGCTTTCGAGAAGGACCATCTGCTGCCGGATGACATCCTTTGGCGCCAGAAGGCAGCCTTCTCCGACGCCGTGGGCCACTCCATGGTGGATGATCTCAAGGCTTATGCCGAAACCAAGTACACCGACGCCGAGTTTGAGGAAAAGCGGAAGAAATACGATTTTGCCCAGCCGTTCACCAAGGAATCCCTGCTGTACCGTGAAATTTTTGAAAAATATTATCCCGGTCAGGCCCCCATGGTCAAGGACTTCTGGATGCCGAACAAAGCGTGGGAGGGCTGCGACGTCAACGATCCCTCTGCCCGCGTGCTGAGCAACTACGGCGAGAGCGGAACATAAAGAATCAAATCACCTCCGTCGTTTTCGGCGGAGGTGATTTTGATACACATATAAATTAAGGGGTACACTTCGGCCTTTTCGGTGCTTTCGGGCTTAGTCA
>ERZ834798.2932-NODE-2932-length-11680-cov-3.945204_pt1 | contig 11680 bp, 9 predicted proteins | sample MGYA00519689_ERZ834798 | MGnify/ENA primary metagenome ERZ834798 (study PRJEB31850, sample SAMEA3708761) | human gut metagenome | biome: human gut; feature: human-associated habitat; material: faeces | place: China | collected 2014 ...
TGACCGTTGCCGCCATGCTCAGCGCGGTGGCCTTTATCCTGATGTTCATCGAGTTCCCGCTCCCGATGCTCATCCCGTCCTTCGTCAAGATGGACTTCTCCGACCTGCCCGCTCTGCTGGGTGCCTTTGCCCTTGGCCCGGTGTACGGCGGGATCATCAGCTTTATGAAGAACCTGCTCCATGTGGTCATCAAGGGCACCTCTACCGCGCTGGTGGGTGAGCTGTGCAACTTCATGCTGGGTGCGGTGTTCTCCGCACTGGCCGGTTACCTCTACAAGCACCACAAGAGCCGCAAGAACGCCATCATCGGTGCCGTGGCCGGTGCCGTGGCCATGGCCCTGTTCAGTGTGCCGTCCAACTACTTCATCACCTACCCGGCCTACGTCAAGTTCTACCACATGCCGCTGGAAGCCATCCTGGGCATGTATCAGGCTATCCTGCCCTCTGCAAACAGCCTTATCAAGTGCCTGGTCATCTTCAATATGCCCTTCACTCTGGTCAAGGGCCTGCTGGATGCCCTGATCTGCATGTTGATCTATAAGCCGCTCTCTCCCATCCTGCATGGCCGGAAGTGAGTGACAGAACAAAAAAGAAAGGACGCGAGAGCGTCCTTTCTTTTTTGCTTTTATCGATTCGATTTAAGACAGCGCGCCCTTTTCCAGCCACTTGCCCCGGGCAAGGCGGATAAGGAACAGCAGGCCCCGGATGCTCAGTTCGCAGCACATGGCACCCCAAACGCCCATCAGGCCCAGCCGGGGAGCCAGCAGGAACGCCAGCGTCAGCCGGATGCACCACATGCTGAATATGTTCAGCACAAAACAGGAGGTGCTGTCGCCCGCACCCTGCATGGCACCGCTGGCCACGATGGAAGCGCCGAACATGGGTTCGGCCCAGGCTTCGATGCGCAAAACCTGAGCACCCAGAGCGATGACAGCCGCATCGGTGGTGAAAAGGCTCATCAGGGCCGGGGCAAAGATCCACAGACCAACGCCGGAAAGGGCCATGACCCCCATGCCAAGGCCGGTGCACAGCCAGGCAAACCGCTTGGCCATATCCTTCCGGTTGGCACCCACGGCCTGGCCGATGAGGGTGACAGCTGCGCTCTGGATGCCGTATCCCGCCATGTAGCACAGGCCCTCGGCGTTGACAGCCAGGCTGTTGGCGGCAATGGCCACGGTACCCAGGCCGGCCACGATGCGCACCAGCACCACCTGCGCCAGAGAGATGGCGGCACGTTCTCCCGCCAGAGGGCCGCCCACCCACAGCAGGTTCCGCAGGCAGGAGCGGGTGATCTTCCAGGGAGCGGGCTTCCGGATGCAGAGGGGGCCTGCCCGCAGCAGCAGGATGGCCAAAGCCAGCAGGCCGCCCACCACAGTGGCCAGGGCGGTGCCCAGGGCTGCGCCGGGCACACCCAGCCCGGCACCCCAGACGGTGATGCCCCACAGCGTCCGGGTGGGGTTGATGAGGAAGAAGTTGAAGATGGCATCCAGCACGCAGACCAACACGCTGATGAGGCTGGCGGTCAGGGCGTAGCCTGCCGCCCGGAGGATGGAGAGGTACATGCCCATGGCCATGGTGAAGGGCAGCGCCGCTGACCAGATGGCAAAGTAGGCTGTGGCGTTTGCCCGCAGGGAGGGGTCAGCTCCCAGCCACCCCGGCAGAAAGGGGCTGATGCCCAGGCCGAAGAGGGCGGCACCCACGCCCAGGATCACATTGAAAAGCATGGCCTGCCGCAGCACGCTGCGGGCATCATCCTGCCGGTCGGCCCCCAGATACTGGGCGATCTGGATGGAGAGGGCAGTGTACAGGCCCACCAGAACACCGTGGAGCAGCCAGGTGCTGGAGCTGACGATGCCGATGGAAGCGGTAGCTTCTGCACCGATGTGGCCCACCATGGCAGCATCGATGTATCCCATGGCAGTGACCACCAGCTGCTCCAGAATGGAGGGGATGCTCAGCGCCAGAGCCACCTGGGCCGTCTGGCGGGAGGGGATGGTCTCACCCTGCCGCATCCGGGCCGAAAGCTGTTCAAGTGAAAGTTTCATGTCTTCTCCTTTTTCTCCGATTTTCCTGTGAGACAAAAAAATACCCTCGAAAGGGCGTTTGTCCTCCCATTATAGACAGGGGGGCGAAAAATGTCAACCCATCAGCCCATGGGGTAGCCATTGCCCCAGAGATTGATTTTTTGGCCCGGGCGTGATACACTTCATTTGTATCCAGCCGTGAAAGAACAGGAACGGCCTCTGCCGCTCCGGGAAAGAGGAAAAAAACTATGCTTCAACTGCTTTCTGGCAACCCGCGCACCGTGGATGCGCTGGGCTTTCTGCTTGCATTTGCGCTGACCGCGCTGATGGACTCGGTGTTCCACGATAAGCTCCCCCACGACCATGGCCGCGCGTTTGCCGTGAATGGCGAACTCTCCAAGGGCAAGGCTCGGGGTTCCGGCCTTATCTTCGTGCTCTGCATCGCACTGGTCACGCTGGCCGTGGTGCCCTTTAAAGCAGAGTATGTCATCTACACCGTCCTGCTCATTGCGTCCATGCTCTCCGGCTATTTTGACGATGCCGCCGAGACTGCCTGGAACGAGTACAAAAAGGGTCTGATCGATCTGGTCATCGCCGTTGTGGCGGGCGTGACCTACCTGAACTTCAACGGCACGGAGGTCAACTTCCTGAGCTGGAGCTTCAGCCTGCCCTATGCCGTCTACCTCATCCTCATCATCGTCCTGATCTGGGCCAGCATCAACGTGGTCAACTGCACCGATGGCGTGGACGGCCTTTCCGCCAGCCTTGCCGTGGTCAGCATCGGCACCTTCCTGCTGGCCTACTGGGAGGAACTGGGGGATTACGCCACCGCCGGCATCGTGTTCATTGGTGCCCTGCTGGCCTACCTGTGGCAGAACGCCAAGCCTTCCACCCTGCTGATGGGGGACGCGGGCAGCCGCGCCATGGGCTTCTTCCTGGCCGTCCTGGCCCTCAAGAGCAGCCATCCCTTCGCCTTTCTGCTGGCCGCGCTGGTGTTCATCGTGGACGGCAGTCTGGGCATCCTGAAGATCAGCTTCAAGCGATTTTTGCACATCTCCATCCTCAAGAACACCCTGACCCCGCTGCATGACCATGTGCGCAAGCGTCTGGGCTGGAGCGATGAGCAGGTCGTGGCCCGCTGGCTCATCCTGCAGGCTGTGGCATCCGCCTGGCTGCTGCTGTTGGTGCGGTAAAGCACAAAAAGAGATGCAGCGCCCGCACAGGAAAGCTCCTGCGCGGGCGTTTTGCTGTTCTGGTCCGGGAGGAAAGTTCCAGCTTCCGGTACAGCGTTTCCAGACAGGCTGGGTCACGAATTTCCTGCATGAGTTCACCTCATTTCTTTTGTTTCATTGTGCCATGTGTCACAAACAAATGCAAGCAAAACCCTTATAATAGGGACGAAAGTGGAGGAAAAACCAATGGATTCTATTTTTGATCTCGATCATCTGTACCGCACCTATTTCAAGATGGCGCTGCCCTCGGTATTCGGCCTGATGGTGAGCGTGGTGTATAACCTTGCCGATACCTTTTTCATTGCGCAGTCCAACGATACGGCGCTGATTGCGGGTGTTTCACTCTGTGCGCCGGTGTTCACGGCCCTCATGGCCTTTGGCAACATCTACGGCCAGGGCGGCAGCTCACTCATTTCCCGCCTGCTGGGACAGGACGACCGTGAGGGCACCGGCCGGGTCAGCTCGTTCTGCTTCTATGTGGCCCTGACCACGGGCGTGGTGTTGGCAGCCCTGATGATGCTGTTCCGCGTCCCGCTGCTGGGCATTCTGGGTGCGACTGCTGAGACGATGCCGCACGCACAGGCCTATTACACCGTGCTGGCCATTGGTGCCCCGGCCACGGTGCTGAACTTTATCCATTCCAACCTCGTCCGCTGTGAGGGCATGGCCACCCAGTCCATGATCGGCAGCATCGGCGGCACGGTCATCAATATCATCCTCGATCCCATCCTCATCACCACAGTGGGCTGGGGCGCAAGGGGCGCGGCCATTGCCACCATTGTGGGCTACCTGTGCAGCGACCTGTACTTCCTGTGGCTGCTCCACAAAAAGAGCCGCTGCCTGTCTGTCAAGCTGTCCCAGTGCCACGTCACGGGCAGGGAGCTGCAGCAGATTTTGGGTGTGGGTGTTACTGCCGCGCTGAGCAACCTGATGCAGAGCCTGACTGTCATTGTGATGAACCAGTTCCTCTTGCCCTACGGCAACGATAAAATTGCCGCCATGGGCATTGCCAGCAAGGTGAGCATGATCGTCCAGCTGGTTCTGGTGGGCTTCTCGTTCGGCGGCATCCCACTGTTCGGTTACCTGTACGGCGCAAAAAAGCGGGACGTGATGCGCAAGCTCATCCGCTTCTGTCTGACCTTCCTCGTCTCCATTGCCGTGGTGCTGTCCCTCATCCTCTGCCTGAATTCCGGGGCGCTGATGCAGCTCTTCGTGCAGGATGCCGGGATGATCGCCACGGGTGCGCAGATGCTCCGCTGGCAGGTCTACACCGCAGCCTTTGGCGGCGTGGTGCTCCTGCTCACGGTGCTGTTCCAGGCAACTGGTAAAATCATACCGTCCTTCCTGCTCTCCATCAGCCGTCAGGGCGTGGTGTTTCTGTTGGCACTGGTGGTCTGCGTACATCTGTTCCAGTATCAGGGCGTGCTGATGGCTCAGGCTGTGGCCGACATCCTGAGCGCTGGGCTGGCCCTTGGCCTGCTGGCGGCCAACCGTGATATTATCGCAAAACAGTAAACACAAAAACGCCCGGAGGGCCGCTGAAAGCTGCGGCTCTCCGGGCATTTTTAGTATTCGATGCCTTTGCGCGCCTTGATGCCCTTCTGGTAGGGGTGGCGGCAGCATTTCATCTCGGTGGAGTAGTCGGCGGCATCCAGCATCCACTGCGGGGCCTTGTGGGCGGTCAGCACGCATTCCTGCGCGGCGGAGCGCTCCAGCACGGCCCGCCGGAGCAGGTCTTTGTCCACCATGTCCAGCTCCCAGGCCGAACCGGCCTCATCTAAAATGAGCAGGTCGGCAGGCTCGGCCAGTGCGGCGGTCAGGTTTTCGTTCTGCACGGCCCGGGCAGCGGCCTTTTCCGCTTCGTTCATCTGGAACACGAACTTCTGCCCGCCCTTGCCCCGGAAAATTTTTGCCCCCAGCTGGGCCAGCAGAGGGATCTCGCCGCTCTGCCCGCCCTTGAGGAACTGCACGATGACAACCCGTTTGCCGCTGCCCAGTGCGCGGAGGGCAAGGCCCATGGCGGCGGTGGTCTTCCCCTTGCCGTCGCCCCAGTAAAGATGCAGCAGGCCCTGTTCCATCATCCGTTCTCCTTGGTGTACTGCACGGTCTCCACCAGGTGCAGGATATGCTGCTCCGGCCAGTCCCGGGCATCCAGCACATAGCCGCCCGCGTTGGGGCCGCACCAGTCGGGAAAGCTGCGGCGGGGCACGCCAAACCGCTCCAGTGCGGCCATCTGGGTGCCGCCATGGGCCACGATGACCAACCGCTCCTGCCCTTCGGCAAGGGTCCTGTCAATGAGGTCGGCCAGCGTTTTGCACACCCTGTTGCAGAAATCGCTCCTGCGCTCCCCATCCGGGTGGGCGGCGTGCTCGTTTTCCTGCACCCATGCCAGATACTCCGGGTCCTGCTCCACCTGTATGAAGGTCTGGCCCTCGAATCGGCCGAAGTTCATCTCCTTCAGCCCGTCCACCGGAATGAGCTTTGCCCCGGGAAAGAACACCCGTGCCGTCTGGGCGGTGCGCTGCAGCGGGGTGACATAGACCACCTCCGGTGCAAAATCTGCCTGCCGCAGCTGGGCGATGCCTGCGGCGGAAAGGGGGATGTCCCGCTGGCCCTGATATCGTTTTTGCGCGTTGTACTCCGTCTGGCCGTGACGCAGCAAATAAATGAGCATAATCGTTCTCCTTTTTGGTTTGTTCTGCACCATTATAGCCTATTTTGCGGTTATTTTCCAGCCATGCTCTTGCAATTCTTCCGCATTTCAGATATATTGAGTGGGTATGAAATTTCAGGGGAGAGAAGTGTCAATGGAGATCCGGGACCGGAAAGCAGCGCAGCGCCGGGCGGGCATCATGGCCCGCAGGGGTCTGCCGCAGGCAGAAAGAGCGGCGGCCAATGCAGCCATCTGTGCCCGCCTTCTGGCCATGCCCTGCTTCCAGAAGGCAGAGAATCTGCTGCTCTACGCCGCTTTTGGCGGGGAGGTGGATCTTGCTGTGCTGGCAGAGCAGGCGGCCCGGCTGGGCAAAACGGTGGCCTATCCGGTCTGTGGGGAAAACTTTACCCTGACCGCCGCCGTGCCGGGGCCGGACGGCTGGGAGATGGGGGCTTACGGCATCCGTACGCCGGTTCTGGAGCGGGCGCCGCTCATCCGGCCGGAGGCGCTTGATCTGGTGCTGGTGCCCTGCACTGCCTTTGATGCGGCCTGCCGCCGGGTGGGCATGGGCAAGGGCTACTATGACCGCTACCTGCCCAGGTGCCGGAACGCCGTGGCGCTGGGCGTGGCCTTTGAAGCCCAGCGGGTGCCGGAAGCGGCTGCAGATGAACAGGACCGGCGGCTGGATGGATTTGTAACAGAGAGGAAAGTATATCGTGGAACTGATGAATTTGAGCTGTGAAGGTTTTCTGGAGGAACTGGCCAGCAAGGCGGCGGCTCCGGGCGGCGGCGGCGCTTCGGCGCTGGTGGGCGCGGCCGGTGTGGCGCTGGGCAGCATGGTGGGCAGCCTGACCGTGGGCAAAAAGAAATATGCTGCCGTGGAAGCGGACATCATTGCCCTGAATGTCCGGGCCGAGGCCCTGCGCAAGCGGCTGGAAGCGCTGGTACAGGCCGATGCGGAGGCATTTCTGCCCGTGGCGGCGGCCTACAAGCTGCCGAAAGAGACTCCGGAACAGCAGGCCCACAAGGCCGCGGTGCTGGAAAAGGCACTGGACAGAGCCTGCGCCGTGCCGCTGGAGGTGATGACTGCCTGCGGTGAGGGCATCGCACTGGCCGCAGAGTACGCCGAAAAGGGCAGCGTGCTGGCCCGTTCCGATGCCGGATGCGCGGCGCTGTTCTGCAAGGCAGCCATGCAGGCGGCGGGGCTGAACGTGAAGGTCAACACCCGCCTGATGGCAGACAAAGCCCATGCGGATGCGCTGGAGGCCAGAGCGGAACAGCTGCTGGCCGAGTTTGTGCCGCAGGCTGACAGGGTCTATCAGACTGTATCAAATGAGTGAGGGGAGAAGAAAATGGCTCAGATCCTGAAGGGTGCGCCCGTGGTGGCCGCCATGAACGAAGCAAACGCCGCGCGCTGTGCCGCGCTGAAGGAAAAGGGTATCGTGCCCACACTGGCTGTGGTACGGGTCGGCGCGCGGGAGGATGACATTTCTTATGAAAAGGGGATCGTCACCCGGTGCGGTAAGGTTGGCGTGGAGGTGCGGCAGTTCCATCTGGCAGAAGATGTTACGCAGGAGGAACTGCTGGATGTGATCCGGCAGATCAATGGGGATGCATCGGTTCACGGGTGTCTGATCTTCCGGCCCCTGCCAAAGCGGTTCGATGACCGCAGGGTCCAGGAGGCGCTTGCCCCGGAAAAGGATGTGGACGGCATCACGGACGGCTCGATGGCCGGTGTGTTTACCAACATGCCCATCGGTTATCCGCCCTGCACGGCGCAGGCCTGCCTTGAGATCCTGAAATACTACAACGTGCCGCTGTCCGGCAAACGGGCCGTGGTCGTGGGCCGCAGCCTGGTGGTGGGCAAGCCCGCTGCCATGATGCTGGATCGGGAGAACGCCACCGTGACCCTCTGCAATTCCCGCACCCAGGACCTGCCCGCCCTCTGCCGTCAGGCCGATGTGCTGGTGGTCGCCATGGGAAGGCGGGGAGCCATCGGGGCCGATTGCCTGCGGGAAGGTCAGGTCGTGGTGGATGTGGGCATCCATGTCAACGAAGAGGGCAAGCTCTGCGGCGATGTCCGCTTTGATGAGGCAGAACCCATCGTGGAGGCTGTCACCCCGGTGCCCGGCGGTGTGGGCACGGTGACCACCTCTGTGCTGGTGGGCCATGTGGTGGATGCCGCATCCGCACAGTAAAACAGAAAACAACAGGCGGTGCCGGAAAGTTCCGGCACCGCCTGTTGTTCTCATACGGTTGCAAGCACGGCAAGGATGCTCTGCCAGCGGGGGTTCTGCACCTGCTGCGCGGCACGGCGGGGCGCGGAAGGCGAAACCGTGCGGGCAGGACGCTGGACGCAGTCAGCCGGCTGCGCAAAGGGGGAGACGAGTTCGGCCTGCCATCGGGCGGCCAGTGCCATGGCTTCAGGGCTGGATTGCAGGGTGCGGCGCTCCGTTCCGGCCAGAAAATCGCCCAGCCAGCAGAGAATGGCCGCAATGGGCAGGCAGTCGGCGGCACGGGTGGACCAGTAGTTCCACTCGCCGCCCCGGCCCACAAAGCTCTCCACGGTGATCATGGCACCTTCCCGGGCAGATTGAGGCAGGCAGGAGCGGGAGGTGCCTGCCGCGCGGCGCAGCTCCCGCAGAATGATCTCGGTACGGCCCGCATCCAGGGCATCGTCCCGGATGCAGGCGGAAAAGTCCGCGCTGTCCAGCAGGCTCTCGGCCCGGGTGGGGAATTGCCCTGTCATCTCGCCGGATGCGTTGTGGCAGAGCTGCCAGCCCTTGCGGAACAGCTGGAAGTTCAGGTTGCGGCGGCCCATGGTGGAGTAAAACACTCGGGCGCGGCCATTGGGAGACTGCCGCAGCTCCAGATAGGCATCAGCGCCGCCCAGGTCCTGTACCTTGACGGTCAGGAGCAGGGAAGAATTGTTTTTCTGTGCGGACATGGCACGGTGCATTTCTTCAAAATAGCGGCTGGCATCCATAGCGGGTCTCCTCTCTGGTTTTGGATGATGTGTCGGAAACCATCCATCGGTTGTTCTCTGCCTGCATTATAGCACATGCAACAACAAAATACAACTATAAGTTTGACAAAAACCAAAATATTTTGGAAATTCAGGAATGCGGACAAACGAATTGGTTGTAAATGGAAAAGGCTTCTCCCGTCGGAGAAGCCTTTTGTGATGGCAGGATTCAATCGCCCAGCTCCCGGATCTCATTTTGGATGAGCCGCCCAGCGGCGCGTGCCAGCTGATCCATGCCCCGGATGCGGGCGAGATTTTTGCCGTAGATGCGTTCTGCATCGTGGCTGGAGCTGTCCTCGCCCATGAACACGGCAGAGACGCGCAGACCCCTGCGCTGCAGGTCGCGTACCTCAGCAGCGGCATCGTCCACACCGTAGGAGCCGCCGTAATCACAACCCAGCGGTTGTTCCGGGCTGGGCGGTACGCGGCGGCTGTCGTTGGGGGAAGCATCCGTCAGCAGGATGAGCAGATGCCGGGGTGCGGGGCCGGGGTCAAAGCTGACCAGATCGCCTGCCGCCCGCAGGGCAAGGCCGTCACGGTTCCAGCCCGATGCAAAATACTGGTCGATCCCCTGCAGGCTTTTGTCCGCAAAGCCCTTGAGCACCCGCAGAACCGTATAGCCCCGCAGGCTGCAGAAACTGCTGACCCGCACCGGGATGCCGCAGGCGGCAAGGCTCTGGGCCAGGATCGTGCCCTGCGCCGCAATGACCTCCTGACAGTGGAGCCGGGAAGCCGAAGCGTCCAGCAGCAGGTCCACGGTGAAGGAGGGCTGATTCTCCTCCTCGGCACAGCGGAACACCCGGCTGTCGTTCAGAAGGGGAGCGCGCCAGACCCGCTCCGGGTCCAGAGCGCCGCTGCGGGCGATCCGGGCATTGGGCTGCTGGTGGACCAGAATGCAGTTGCGGATCTGCTCGGTGAGCCGGAGCACCACGCTGCGGTGAAGCGCCCGGTTTTTGGCGTAGTAGACGCGGTTGCGGTCGGCCTGCAGCTGAGCCTGCTCGGCCAGGTGCTTTGCCTCCGGTGTGGGGGCCTGTTCCGGGCTGGGCACGCCGGAGGCAAACCAGAGGCGGCACCCGAGGTGCGCCCCGGTGCAGAGCGCCTGCTCGGCCTTGCGCAGGCGCTCGGGCGGGTAGAGGGAACGGCCAAAGCAGCTTTCAATGTAGGCGCGGTCCTCGGCGGCATTCTGCCGCAGGGTGATGTGGGCCAGCCGCTTGTCTGCCGTGGGGCCGGAGCCGCCCGCCTCCACGGAACCGGAGTGCTCCACGGTCAGCCGGTCGGTCTTGATCATCTGGGTGGGCAGCGTTTTGGTGGCAAGAGAGGCCAGCAGCCCCTCCAGATGTAAATGAAGCCCCACTTTGTGCCGGATCCTGCCGTCAAACAGGGCAAACCTTGCAAACAGGCCCAGCAGCTCACCCTTGAGCTGGCCGGGCTGGGGCGGTTGGGAGGGAGAAAGTGCCTCTGCCAGCCGGCTCTCGTAGGGGGTCATCACAGGGGGATGCCTGCCCTGTACGGTGCGCCAGCGGTCAGCCTGCATGGTGTAGACCAGCTGATTTTTTGCCATCCACTCCTGCCGCGAAAGCTTGTACTGGATGCCGAAGAAATAGTCCGCGTGGGCCCGGCGCAGCTCGGAAAGGACCGGGCGGCGGGGCAGTTCCAGCAGATAGACCGCGCTTTCGAGGTAGAGCCATGTCAGATCGTCCAGCTGGCTCTCCCGGAGATCGCCGTCCCATGCGGCAAAAAGGTCGCGGAGCAGGTCGTCGCCATAGTATTTGTGCACCAGCCCCACGACACAGTTCATATAAAAATCGATCGTGCCGTCGGTGTTGCGTGCCAGGAAAAGCGGCTCAAAGCCGTAGGCTCCCGCCGCCGCCCACACCTGATTGGCGGCCCGCCGCTCCTCGGCGGTATAACTCCGGGCATCCATCAGCGGAACAGCTTTTCAGCCGTCAGGCTGGCCGGGATGCGGGCGGCGATCACGTCCCGGATCAGCCCCTGCTCGTAGGAATCAAAGGCCTTGTTGGTGATGCCCATGTCCAGCGCAGGTCCCGCGGCCACGCCCCGGCGCATCAGGCGCAGAGCGTCCAGCATTCCGCGCAGATCCAGCGCTTTGGTGGAAATTTCGGCGCTGTCGCATTTCTTTTGCAGGTCAAGGAAGAGCAGAGCAAACTGGTGCACATATTTGTCCGTCAGGTCGGCAAACTGGGCCCGCAGCAGCTTTTCAAGGTTTTCCTCCGTGATGGTGGGCATCTGGATGACTGCAAAGCGGGAGGTCAGGGCCTCGTTCAGCTCCCGGGTGCCCGCGTAGCCATAGTTCATGGTGGCGATGAAGCGGGTCTCTTCGGCCAGCGGGATGCGCTCGTAGCCGGGCACATCAATGGCGCGGCGGAAGTCCAGCACGGCGTGGAGGACGGCCAGGGCCTCGTTTTTTGCCATGTTGATCTCGTCCAGCACGCCGAAGCCGCCGCACTGGGCACAGCGGTAGACCGGCCCGGGCCGGAAGGTGACCGACCCATCCACAAAGGTGTCCATGCCGATGAGGGAGGCTGCATCCATGTTCACATGGAACGAGATGTCCCATGCGGGGCGGCCAAAGGCGGCGGCCAGATTCTCGGCCAGCACATTTTTGCCGGTGGCCTTGCCGCCGGCCAGCAGCAGGTTTTCGCCGCAGAGCAGGGCCGCCAGTGCCTGCTCCCAGACCTCCCGGCCATAATAGGTAAAGCCGGAAGCCGGGATGCGGGGGCGCAGG
>ERZ834798.2935-NODE-2935-length-11668-cov-7.311461_pt1 | contig 11668 bp, 10 predicted proteins | sample MGYA00519689_ERZ834798 | MGnify/ENA primary metagenome ERZ834798 (study PRJEB31850, sample SAMEA3708761) | human gut metagenome | biome: human gut; feature: human-associated habitat; material: faeces | place: China | collected 2014 ...
GAGCGCCACCTTGCCAAGGTGGAGGTAGCGAGTTCGAGCCTCGTCGCCCGCTCCAAAAAAGAGGTCACAACGTAAGTTGTGACCTCTTTTTTGGATTCCGGCAGGAAATTAAAATGCTCGGGCGAAGTGAATTCACCCTCCGCCAAGGTTTTGCTGCGCAAAACGCTTGTACGGCGCAAAAGCGCCGATTTTTTGGATTCCGGCAGGAAATTAAAATGCTCGGGCGAAGTGAATTCGCCCTCCGCCAAGGTTTTGCTGCGCAAAACGCTTGTACGGCGCAAAAGCGTTGTTTTTTGCTTCGGTAGGCCAAATAGATACGGGACATCCGAACTGGGTGTCCTGTTTTTTATAAGAACGTTCCCTGTCAATGCTTGAAAACAGGTTTTTAATTTGCTATGATACCTTCACACTTTCCATAGGGGGATAATTTGTGAAAAAAAGATTTGCTATATGCAGCACAATAGTTTTGCTGCTGCTGCTTTTGTCAGCCTGCGGCGCACCGCAGACGTTGGACTTTTCCTACGCTCCGGAAGGAGAAGAACTTTCTTCTTTGATGGTGGAGACTTCACAAACTCACCGCGCAGAACTGGAGCACGTTCCCTCTGCGGCTGATTTTGCCGATGCGATTTCGGATGACCCCACCTCGGCAGGGCTGCTGAGCGAGAGCGAGGTGGAGAGCCTTTTACGAGGTCATGCCGCGATGGAGACGGTGTCGAAGGAACAGGCGCAGTCTGATGTTTCCCTGCTGTTCCGCACGCTGCAAAGCGCTTACGGCGCTTACGAATACTTTGGGCAGGAAAAGTTTGACGCAGCGGAGGACGCTGTGACACAATGGCTTTCCTCACAGGATGATGGGATCAAAGTTTCTGCGCTGGGAGAAAAACTGCAGGAATCTCTCGCATTCATGCTTGCGCACGACGCGCATGCCGTGATTTATGAACCGGCGGCGGAAGAGATCGAAGCGCAGGTGCGATATGAATACTTCTTTGCCGACGGCTTCTATTTTTCAAAGGATGTCAACGGCAGCTATTATATGGTGAATGACGGGGAGAGGTGGACATTGAGTAGCTTCTCCGATGAACATGTCAGCGTGCAGCCGACGCTTCTGCAAGACGGACGCATTGTTTATCAGCCGACGCTTTTTGCGTTGCGGAAGGACGCCGTGCAGAGCAGTGTCACACTGAAAAATTCTTCTGGAAAAGCGAAAATCTATCGCCTTGACTGGACGGAGAGTCAGCCGCTTGATGTTGACCTCGGCACGCTGGATTACCGCCTGATACAGGAAGACGGTCTTACCTATGTTTCCCTCCGCAGCTTTGTTTCCGGCACATATGATAATATGCTTGCACGCTATGCTCGGGAAGGGGCAAAAGCACGCGGGAGCAAAGCGGTGATCTATGACCTGCGCGGCAATGTTGGCGGCTCGGACAGTTGGCCGAGAAAGTGGATACAGAGTTTCCTCGGAACGCAGAACAGTATTGAGACCTCCATGCTGTATGCGCAGAAAAACAGCGCCCTTTTTGCTGCGGAAAACAGCGAGAGTCTGCTGCCGGAAGATGAGGGAACTTGCTTTGCCCGTGAAGTCCACGGGACCTGGTATGAAAATGATATTCCGATCATCGTGTTGGTTGACGATCATTGCGGCTCGTCCGGCGAGGGCGCGGTACAGCTTTTGAAAACGCTTGACAATGTGCTCATTGTCGGCAGCAACACGGCGGGATACCAGCTCTGCGGAAATATCAGCACCTTTACATTGCCATATACCGGCATCGGTGTGCGCTTTGGGTCAACGCTTTTCCTCTATGGGGACGGAGAAAATGTCGATCACAGGGGCTATGCTCCGGATGTCTGGTGTGATCCGCAGGATGCGCTTGCTTCAGTGCTGGCACTGCTGAAAGAACAGGGGGTCGTCAGTGCAGATGCTTGCGAAACCGTGAGAGAAAAAATAGTGAAATGATGAATTTTTCGCTCATACAGGCAGAGCGGCAGCGGGTAATAGAAGCAACTCAAATCGTATAGCACCCACGCTTGGCAGGCATTCGATTCCGCAGGCTGCGCAGATCTTCAAACTGCAAACTGCCAATGTCGGGGGTCGGGGGGAACTCCCCTCGCGTTCGCTTGGGGGGGTACAAGGGGGCATTCTCTCACGCGAGAGAATGCCCCCTCTTCTGCGCGGCCACAGGGGGAGAACCTCAGCGTCCCCCTTGCGCAGCAAGCCCCTTTCGTGCTATGATATTTTCACAGAAAAAGAGAAAGTGAGGAGATCATCATGACTCTCGATGAAGCGATCAAGTCCCTGATGGCTTTGCAGGCCAAGCTCACGGCCTACGGCCACGCGATGGGCCTGCTCTTTTACGACGGCGCGACCACCGCGCCCAAGGGCACGGCGGCGAACCGCGGCCAGACCATGAGTATTTTGAGCGAGGAGCACTACAAGCTTACGACTGGCGGGGAGACCGTCGCGCTGCTCGAATTCCTCGACGCGCACAAGTCCGGGCTCAACGAAAAGCAGCAGCGCATGGTGTTTTTGCTCATCAAGGACATCCGCAATATGCAGAAGATCCCGATGGACGAGTACGTCGCCTACCAGCAGCTGCTTGTCGAGGCCGACGACGTCTGGCACCGCGCGAAGGAGACGAGCGACTTTGCTCTCTTCGAGCCGGTGCTTGAAAAGATCTTCGAGACGAACATCCGCTTTGCACACTACTGCGCGCCGGAGAAGGACCCCTATGACTACTGGCTCAGCGAGTATGAGGATGGGCTGACGATGGCGCAGTGCGACGAATTCTTCGCCACGCTGCGCGAGCACATCGTGCCGCTCCTGAAAAAAATCAAAGAAAAGCCGCAGGTCGACGATGCGATGCTGCGCGGCCATTTTCCCGAGGAGAAGCAGGCGCAGCTTTCCGACTACCTGATGCGCACGATGGGCCTCGATTTGGACCATGTCGGCCTGTCCACGACCGAGCATCCGTTTACGACGTCGCTCGGTTCGCACTTTGACGAGCGCATCACGACGCACTATTTGGAGGAGAATTTTGCCTCATCGATGTTCTCCGTTATCCACGAGGGCGGCCACGCGCTCTATGACACCGGCAGCGCGGATGATCTCGCCTATACGGTGCTCGACGGCGGTGTCTCCATGGGCATCCACGAGAGCCAGAGCCGTTTCTATGAAAATCTGCTCGGCCGCTCGCGCGCCTTCACGGGCTTCGTGTTCCCGAAGCTCTGCGAGTTGTTCCCCGAGCTGAGCGGCCACACGGCGGAGGAATTCTACCGCGCCATCAATAAGGCGGAGCCGTCCCTCATCCGCACCGAGGCCGACGAGGTCACCTACAGCCTGCACGTCATGGTGCGCTACGAGCTCGAAAAGCGCGTGATGCACGGCGAGCTCAAGGTACACGACCTGCCGGGCGAGTGGAACCGCCTTTACAAGGAATACCTCGGCGTCGACGTGCCGGACGACAAACACGGCGTGCTACAGGACAGCCATTGGTCGGGCGGCAGCATCGGCTACTTCCCGTCCTACGCGCTCGGCAGCGCCTACGGCGCACAGCTGCTTCGCAAGATGAAAGAGACGGTCGATGTGGACGAGTGCCTCAAGACCGGCAATTTTGCGCCCATCAATGCGTGGAACCGCGAGCACATCTGGCAGTACGGCTGCCTCAAAAAGCCCGGCGCGCTCTTGGAGCAGGCGCTTGGCGAAAAGTTCGACCCGACGGTCTACACGCAGTACCTTGAGGAAAAGTACGGCGAAATTTACGGTTTGTAAGAGCGGAATAGCATCAAAAAGGCGGTATCCGACCGGATATCGCCTTTTTGTGCGTGAAACGTGGAAAGTCCATTGCATTGTAACCGCATTTCCGATACAATGGGCGGAGAGAGAAGCGGGTAACGAGCGGAGGAGAGACCGCACGCCCGCAATGAGAGATGGGAGAGCAAAAATGAATACTGCGCTGTATGAGACCTACGTTCAGATTTTGCATGAGGAGCTTGTACCCGCGATGGGCTGCACTGAGCCCATCGCCGTCGCCTACGCGGGTGCGCTTGCGCGCCAAACGCTCGGGACACTTCCCGAGCGCATCGAGCTGACCGTGAGCGGCAATATCATCAAAAACGTCAAGAGCGTCATCGTGCCGCACACCGGCGGGCGAAAGGGCCTTCCCGTCGCGGTCGCGGCGGGTGTACGCGTCGGCGACGCCGACGCGCAGTTAGAGGTGCTGGCGAATGTGACGGAGGACCAGCTGCCGCTGCTGGACGAGTACCTTTCCGCGGCGGAGATCACGGTGAGCAAATCGCCGCTGCGCTGCCCATTCGACATTCAGGTGCGTGTTTTCGCAGGCGGGGACACGGCCTTCGTCCAGATCGTCGGCAGCCACACAAACGTCGTGCGCATCGAGAAAAACGGCGAAGTGCTGCTCAACAAGCCCTTTTCCGAGGAGGCGGCCCAGCCGCCCGAGAGCCGCAGGAGCCTGACGGTCGAGGACATCATCGTCTTTGCCGACGAAGTCGACTTAAACGATGTCCGCGCGCCCATCGCGCGCCAGATCGAATATAACACGGCCATCGCTGAGGCAGGATTGACAGGGCAGTACGGCGCGGCCATCGGAAAAATCTTGCTCGATTCCTATGGCGACAGCGTGCAGAACCGCGCCAAGGCCTGGGCTGCCGCGGGCTCGGACGCGCGCATGAACGGCTGCGAAAAGCCTGTCGTCATCAACTCTGGCAGCGGCAATCAGGGCATGACGGCTTCGCTGCCCGTCATTGTCTACGCGCGCGAGCTGAAAGCGAGCGAGGAGCAGCTCTACCGCGCGCTCGTCGTGTCGAATCTTGTCACCATCCATCTGAAAACGGGCATCGGCAGCCTTTCCGCCTACTGCGGTGCGACCAGCGCGGGCGCAGGGGCCGGGGCCGGCATCTGCTATCTGTACGGCGGGCGCTATGATGAGATCGCCCACACGGTCGTCAACGCGCTCGCCATCAACTCCGGCATGCTCTGTGACGGGGCGAAGGCGAGCTGCGCGGCGAAGATCGCCTCGGCGGTCGAGGCGGGGCTGCTCGGCATGCAGATGTACCGGCACGACAGCCAGTTCTACGGCGGCGACGGCATCGTCGTCAAGGGCGTGGAGAACACCATCCGCGCCGTCAGCAGCATCGCGCGCGACGGCATGCGCGAGACCGACAACGAGATCATCCGCCTGATGATCGGGGAGGAAACTGTCAAATGAAGATACTTGTCACAGGCTTCACGCCGTTCGGCGGGGAGCAGATCAACCCCTCGTGGGAGGCGGCACGCCGGCTTCCCAACCGCATCGGGGGAGCAGAGCTCATCAAGCATGAAATTCCGACGGAGTTTGACGCCTCCGGTGCTGCGCTGCACAAGCTTTTGACGGAGCTGCGTCCCGACGCGGTGCTCTGCGTCGGCCAGTACGGCGGCGCAAATTGCATACGCGTCGAGCGCGTGGCCATCAACCTGCGCGACGCGCGTATCGCCGACAACGCGGGTAAGCAGCCGACGGACGAGCCGGTCGTGGCCGGAGGTCCGGACGCCTATTTTGCGACGATCCCGACGCGAGAGATCGTCGACGCCATGCGTGAGCAGGGGATTCCCGCTCAGCTCTCGTACTCCGCGGGCACATTCGTGTGCAACAATCTCCTTTACTGCGCCCTGCACGAGAGCGAGCGGAGCAATCCAGCCCCGCGCTGCGGCTTTGTCCACGTCCCTTACCTGCCCGAGCAGACCAAGGACGGCAGCGCGCCGAGCATGGGTTTGGAAATGATGGTCAAAGCGCTGCATATTGCGGTGGAAGCGATCGCAGAGGAAGAGAAGCAGTGAACTGAAAATAAGAAAGCCCGCGGCAGATCGCCGCGGGCTTTTGCTATTTATACTGTTGCAGGCTTGGGGAAATCATTCCTACTTGCTCCCTGAAACCGGGACCGAAACGATTTTGTAAGCAGCTCTCAGAGCGTCTGTTTCCGTCCAGCACCTCAAAGCCTGTCTACAAGATGCCGGACTACGCCTCTGTCCACAAGGAGCTCCAGCGCAGCGGTGTTACGCTGAACCTGCTGTGGCTGGAATACTGCGACCAGTGCCGGGCGGCGGGCGAGATTCCATACCAATCAACCCAGTTCAACAAGTACTATGCCGACTATCTGGCAAAGGTCAACGCTACCATGCACCTGAACCACAAACCCGGTGAGGTTATGCAGGTGGACTGGGCCGGCGATACTGCCGCTGTTATTGACACAGACACCGGTGAAATTATCCCGGCCTATGTGTTCGTGGCAACCCTGCCGTACAGCGGCTACAGCTATGTAGAAGCCTTTTTCTCCATGAACCAGGAGTCGTGGACCACTGCCCATGTGAATGCCTACAAATACTTCGGCGGTGTCACCCGGACCATCCAGTGCGACAACCTGAAAACCGGCGTGCAAAAGCATGGGAAGGATGAGGTCGTTCTCAACAAATCGTATGAGAAAGATTTGATTGCCGTTGCAGAACGGCTCAATAAAATCATGGAGGACATAGATAATGTCAGCGAAGAATCTTGATAAAAAGAACAGATGGCGCAGTGTTACGGTTGCTTTCAGAGTTTCACCAGAAGAAGCGTACCGCCTTAACATGGTGGCAAAAACTTCTGGACTTACGAAGCAGGATTACATTTTGAAGCAACTGCTCAAAGAAGAAGTCATTGTTCATCCGAATTGCAGAGTGCAAAAAATCCTCAGTCAATATCTTACAGAACTGACCGAGGAACTAAAGCGAATACAGCGGATTGAACAGGATGATGACATTTTGAAAAATATAATTTACCTTGTCGAGTTGATAGCTCACATGGGAATATCTTGATTGGAGGTCAATAAATGATGTACAGATTTGAAGATGAAAAATATTGTGTGTGGAAGTTACCACAAGATGAGCGTTACTGCTATAACTGCTCGCTTGGCAACTTCGGATTGGACCGCCGCAACAATCCGATTCATTACTCAGACACCGAGGATGATGAAGAATAAAGGAAATGCTCTGACGATTGGTTTCGTCAGAGCATTTCTTGTTTTCTCTGAAAATAAGTTGCGTCAAATTCGCGTCAAAAGGCGATTTTGATAGCATCGAAATCCGCAAAAGCCTTGTATTGCAAGACTTTTCTGGCTTCTGCAATTATTCCCACTCGCCCTCTACAAAATCATCTTAAACAAGTTTGATTAGGTGATTTGGCAGGGACTATCTTTATTATTTGAATTATCGGATGCATATCGGCTATCCGTTTTTTTGTTGCCATGGTGTTGCCATGATTGAGCTATAATAGACGCAAGACACTTCCAATCAATTATTGAGTTGTACGGTATACTCTTTACCAACACCGGGAATTTTCATCAGTTGCCCCTCGTTTTCCTGAATAATTTTCTTAGTATGGTCACCGATAGATTCCTCAAGATTGCCAGTTGCCGTATTAATTCCGAGCGAAATGATTTCCTCAGCCGTGACAAAACGATACATCTCGGACGGTTGTGTCATCAATCGCTGTAAATCCTGCTCTTGCTTAGGAGTTGGAATCAATTCAACCACATCAGCAAGAAGAAGTTCATGAATTTGAAAGTGCTCTCCGAATTTCAGTTCTGTCATATGTCTACCGCAAAAGCGGTATGTAATCTGTTTCCAGTCGACAATACCTGTTTTTATGAGTTCTTCCTCGAACTCTCGACTTAAGTCATCAACCCGTTCTCGTTCCGCTTTCTTGTTGAACCGTTTAACAAATCTTCGTAGGTATTGGTTCTCCATTCGAAGCCGATAATCATCACGAGAGGACTCGTCAATCGGCACCTTATTGTCATCTTTTATAATGAAACGATTTTTTAGTTCAGTTTTTTCATTTCCTTTTAGTTTATAAACGCCGCCCACCGGCTGATACTTCCCGGTTCCACGTTCATTTTTAACTAAGAGATATTTACCGCTTATCTTGATTCGATAGAGGTAGGCGAATGAAATACGGATGATGGTGTCATCAGTGATAAAACCACCTCGTTTCAATTTTCTCTGAGACTCTTTCCAATTTGTCGTGTCCAGAAGATCTTGAATCGAGTGGCAGAGTCCCGGAAGAGAGAAACCGAGTACAATGCCTGAGAGGCTACTTCCAACCGGCCAATCCTTTATTTCAAAAAGAAACATAATCGTGATAGAAACAGCAGATACAAAAACAAGTCCAATGAACTTTCCAATTTTCATGAAGTGATCACCTACCAATCGGAATATCAACCCTCGTTTTTGCAACACATATTCCGTTCTTAATAATAAAACATTCTATATAATGGTTACCGAAAAATCTGCTGTGTTCAACTATGTCCTTCCCCTTTTCAGCAATTTGCCCTCTGAGCTGATTCCGTCTTTCAGCTTCGGGGCCCACGTTTTTTACTTTCCACAAAATACTGTATGGCTGCGGACAATTTGTGTATTCCATCGTACAACGAATTTCAAAATTGTGCGGTAGGTAATGCCTTAGCATTGTTAGAAGCTCAGACAATGGCTTAGGTCTCCAACCGTTTCCACTAACGTGGCAAGACATTCTACAGCTGTAGCAAAGATTGACTGGGTACAAGTCCTCAATAAATTGCTCTGTGTCGGTAAAGGAACACACCGACTTAAAAATCGGCGTTGACGATTGACAATAATCAGACAGCTCAGCTGCCTGCTCATTCCAAAAATCATGGTTAAAAAAACCGTACCATGCTTGAAGTGCATCTTGCTTTGTGCAGTCATCCTTAAACAAAACATCCAGATCTTCCAGTTTGCTTTTAAGCCGGTTTCTCCAGTTAGTCATTTTCTGCGTGTCGCTTTGCCTTGATGTTAAAACTCTACTGTTATCTACGGGAGCAACAACAGATGTATCTGATTCAAGGCGGTCTACAATCTCTTTCATTGTATAATAGAATAGTTCGTCGATACGATCATAGGAATGTTGTAATTTTTCATCACATAGGACAGTCTGAAGCAATCCACTCGGCATATTCTTCCATGTATCTCGTGATTTACAGAACATTTTAGAGAGGCGGACTACTTTTCTAAGTTTTCCGTCGGAAGCATCGTTCTGTGTTTTAAACCATTCGGTCAGGCCCTTAAGTTCGCGTTCTGTCCAGTCTGCCCCTGCGTGTTCATAAATCCAACAATCATTCTCGGAATCATAATACCGCCTATAAACAGCAAAATCGATATGATAACCATCCGCGTATTTTATCCGAACGCAACTGGTTTTAACTTCTGGCTCTGCATTAAATTGTTTTGTTTTTTTCCGAAGAGCATTTGCCACCATGTTTCTGGTAGCTTGAGCACCCTTATCACCAAGAGCGGTTTTACTAAAAACGACAGCAACATCTATGTCATAGTCACTGTCTTCATTTTGAACGACTGTAGACATTGCTACACTTCCCTGAACACAAGTCTCTACCACTGAATATGAAGTGCCGTTTTCCTCGTTATATTCTTTTAATCCGTCCTTAAGGCGTTGAATATTTAGATTCTTCTTATTATACAGTTCATCTTGAACAGCTTGAGGTAAAACAACATTAGAACTGTAGAATGTGTTGAATTTTGAGGATAGGTCGTACATTTTTTTGTTTTTTCTCTCCTATAGTTTCTTTGCATTCTGCTTCGTATAGCAATAATTTTGAAGTATATCTGTTTCTCAGCGTAACATTTCTATTCACTCAGCTCTTTTACAATAAATTTCACTGTTTGATCAAAACTTTGCCTAATCTGACATTCCCACAGCACAATGACTTTCCAGCCGTCAGTCTCAAGTGCCTGAATATGCTCCTGATCTCGTTGCTTTGTTCGCTCTATCTTGGGTCCCCAATATGCTTTATTGGATTGACTGGCATGAGCATAATGACTGCCGCAATCATGCCCGTGCCAATAGCATCCATGAATGAAGATAGCAATTTTCTTTCTGGTGAATACAATATCCGGTTTTCCGGGCAGCGCCTTGTAATTCACACGGTAGCGGTATCCCATAGAAAATAGCTTGCGGCGCACCAAAAGTTCAATACTGGTATCTTTGCTTTTGATGTGCGACATAATCTCGCTACGGCGGGAAGAGGAAACGGAATCAGCCATTACACGGACAAATCCAGCGGCAGATCGGAAATATCCTTCAGCCGCTTGCCCTGCACCAAGGTTTCCAGCGTTTCTACCGCATCCTCAGAACCCGCCTCTTTAACTGCTCGAATCAGTTCATAGAGTGCAAAGTGATATACGCAGTCAATATCGCCAGTGCCGAGCGCAAGAGATGCCAAGCGATTCGGCATAGGCTCAGCCGTCACAACAACGATGTGCGGCAAATGTCCCTTTCGGTTGCGGATCAGGTTCAATGCCTCTGTGCGGCTGTTCTGTGCGCGGTCGCTGCGCATCGTGTACTTTGCAGAAACACTCGCATGAAGAATGGGCTTGCCGCCGTTAGACTTCCGAATATCAGCCATCTTGCAGATTTCGTCATCAACAATGGGCTGAGCGGCATTGATCTCGCTGTCTTCATAGAGATCGCGGTAAACAACAACGTCAGGTGCAACGAGGTAATCATTCCCGAGTGCAGCGGCCAACTGTGCGTTCTGTGTCGTAAGCGCATTTAAGTAAGCAAGATGCTCGTACTGCGCAAAATCGCTCGTTTTCAGTTTGTTGTTATTGCCGAGCTGAAGAATTGTCCAATTTCCGGGACGGAGGTTCTGCAAATAGGGGAAGGTTTCACGCAGGAACTCCATTGTCAGCGTTTCAAATTGCTTTCCGAGAGTCTGCCCGGAAATTTTGTCAACCGTGGAGACAGCATGATGCTGCTCCTCTACAAGAATGTCAACGATCCTCCGCGCAATCGCCTTTGAGCCGCGGCTGCTGGTGTCTGCATTGGATGCGACACCTGCCGTGGTCAACGTCAGTGTGTTGGTTTCAAACAACTGCTTGTGAAAGTGGAATCTCGCGTTTGCTATCAATGCATCCATGCTCCAAACACTCCTTTATTTTTCCTCCAACTGCCCGGGCAACCGGGGGCGGGAATGCATTTCCAATCATTCTACAGGCTACGGTTTTCCGATTTCCAAACGTCCACGTGTCGGGGAAACCTTGAATCCGTGCCATCATTCGGCTTGTCAAGCGGGGCATACCCTCAAATCCGGGGGCGGGTGCTTCGTTTGCAATTCCTCGACCATCTACGCCCAACTCTGCCCATGCATTACGGGCGCGTGTGGGACCAAGGTCAGGACCACCGTGCTTTTTGGAGCCGCCTACAAGGGTCGGAGCGATCCGGTTTGCATTAGATGCCCACTGCTTCGCACCTTCCCATCCGTTCTGTGCCATCAAATCACGGAGCGTATCACCAACAGTGGGGGCGCTGTCTGGTTGTTCATCAGGATAGGCAAATGCTCCAATCTGATCCTTCCGAATGCCGATGATAACCACTCTGGGACGTAGCTGCGGAACACCATAATCAGATGCGTTCAAGAGTTTGATATGGGTTACATAGCCGAGCTTTTGAATCGACGTAAAAATGTGGTCGCGGTATTCATCAAAGCCCGGATCAAGAAAGCCACGGACATTTTCAAGCATGACAGCACGCGGTTGAATTTCTTTGATAAGCCGAATGGCCTCCGGGAAAAGGTCCCTTTCGTCTTCCTGACCGAGCTGCTTTCC
>ERZ834798.2939-NODE-2939-length-11650-cov-2.994912_pt1 | contig 11650 bp, 8 predicted proteins | sample MGYA00519689_ERZ834798 | MGnify/ENA primary metagenome ERZ834798 (study PRJEB31850, sample SAMEA3708761) | human gut metagenome | biome: human gut; feature: human-associated habitat; material: faeces | place: China | collected 2014 ...
CGATGATCGAGACGATTGAGGTCGCCGCGGAAAAAGGATTTGCCACGTCCGGAGACGTCCCTTCCTCCGACGGAATCAGCCCCCTGAGCTGCTACGACGATTTTTATTTGGGCGAAAACGAATAAAAAACCGGCAGACATGAAAAAACAAGTCTCTCTTTTAACGCTGACCGCAGCGCTTCTCCTCGGCGCATGCAGCACCTACGAGGAAGTTCCCGCAACATCCGGCGACGGCGCAACTGCCGTCGGCTTTCTCGCCGATATCGCTCCCCGCGAACAAAGCCGCGCCGACATCAACGTCGATTTCGGCACCGGCCTTACCGGCACATGGAACGGCGAAGACAAACTCGGCGTCCTCGCCAACGACTTCTCGAAGCTCGAGCAATTCACGTATTCTCCGGACAGCAAGGCTTTTACAGGCTCGCTCTCCGGCTCCGAAGGCACTTGGGCGTACCGCGCCTTCTACCCTCACAACGGAAACGCCACCGTTTCCGGCACGACCGTAACGGTTCCTTTCAGCGCCCTGCGCACCCAGAACGGAAACAAATACAACAGCGAATTCGACATCATGGCCGCCGACGCCATCACCCACAACAACGCCAAGCCGGGCAAAACGCCGGAAGGGAATGCCGTAAAGTTCAATCTTCACCGCATCACCTCGATCCTCGCGCTCAAACTGCAAGGCGGCGCTGCGTCGGAGAAAATAGCCTCCGTCATGCTGACGTCGAAAAAACCGATCGCCTCCGAAAAGCTGACCTTCACCGTTCCCTCGGACCCGAACGCCGCATACGATCCTTCGGCGATCAACCCGACGCTGGTCGCCAAAGGCACCTCCGCAACGGACTCTCCCATCTCGATCAACTCGGAGCACATCACCGTCACCTACGCCGACGGCACGGCTCCTTCGGCCGATTACAGCGAGACCTTTTTCAACGTGCTCCCTGATGACAGCTACGGCGACCTGACCTTCTCGGCCTGCACCAACAAAGGCAACGCCGCAAGTTTCACGATCCCCCGAACGAAACCCGTCGTCGCCAACTGGGTCTACACGGTGGATCAGACCGCATCATTCACCAAAGCCGCAGCCCCGACCGTCAAGTGGATCGGCCACGAAGACCTTACGACACCCACCGAACTGCTCGAAAGCGGCAACAGCGCCAATATCCGGGTCAGCGCACCGGGCGGCATCAAGTCGATGCAGGTGGATATCACTTCCGCCCCCTTGGCAACGCTGCTTCCTGCATTCGGTCTTGCAGAATCCATGGATTTAACAAGTCCTGCCACGGAAGAGATGGCAAGCATGCTTGCCCAACTCGGTTTTCCGACTCCGGCACAACTGCTCAACCAGCAGCATGTGTATTTCCAGATCGGCGGTCTGATAGACATGCTCGCCATGGTCTGCGCCGAGGTGACCGAAACGACGAACTCCGATTTCAAGTTCACCGTCACGGACAATGCCGGACAAAAAACAGTCATCACGCTGAAATACGTAAAAACAGTCGCCCCCGCCATTACTTACAACAACGACGCAGACCTTTGGGCCAATACAGCATCGTTTACGCTTTCAAATATTCCGGCCGATGCGACATCCGTTTCCGTGCAATATAAGAAATCGACCGCTTCGGATACGAAATGGCAGACCGCCGAAATTACCGGAAACAATACAAAAGCGGAAATAAAACCCGACTGGGGCACGCAATTTACGGCGGCGGACTGGACTACCCCCAACAGCGTACAACCGTTTTGGCGCATTACGGAAGGAACCGGCGTTTTTGAAAATAATACGTAAGATTACAAATTGACCGTAGACGGAACGGAATACAAAGGGCAGTTTAAGACAGGCAACGGCGATGTAATTCCCGACGGGAATATGGAAAATACAAATCTTCCATGTTTCACACAAAATGGAAGTGAATCTTCCACATTTTGGGGTAGCGGTAATAATGACCAAACTCCGTCCTTGTGTACACAAATCACAACCGAGGGTAATAAATATGCAGTATTACAGTCAAAAAAAGCAGTCATTGTATTGGCAGCAGGCAACCTGTTTACCGGAACTTTTAAATATACGAGCGCAAGATTAGGAGGGACAGGAGCTGTCAATTTCGGACAAAAATATACATATACAGCCCGTCCTTCCGCACTTCAAGTAAAGTATCGCGCAAAAATCAATGCAGTTGATATGAATGTATTGAATGGTCCGTTAGCAAAAAAGGAACAGGACAAAGCACGCATTTTTGTCGCAATCATTAATTGGACATCACAGCATACTGTTTCATCTACCTATTCTCTGGGAGGATCAAACAATGGTTGCGTTGGTGGCTGGGATCCGGAAACAACAACAAATCCCGGCGAAGGCAAGATTATCGGTTATGGCTCTCTATGGCTCACTGAATCAGCAGAAACCGATTGGCAAAATGCTGATATACAAATTCAATGGTACGATAAGGCGATAAAACCTACAGAGGGAAATTACTCTCTAATAATTTCATGTGCAGCAAATGCATATGGCGATTATATGAATGGCTGCACAAGTAACTTCCTCCATATCGACGATATTCAATGGGTATACTAATCCCCCGATAACAAACCCGAAGGCCCCGCGGCCTTCACCCCCGACCTCCCTGCGATTGCAGGGAGGTTCTTTTATTAGGCACCGCCCGCACCGCGAAAGAAGGGCGCGCAAGCCATTTCCCGGCTGCGGAAAGACATCCGAAGAGAGGAGAATCCGGTCCGTCGGAGTGCGGCGCGTCGAGTGTTCGTGATGAAAAATGCGCTGTTCGTTGAATTTATTTTACAAATCCGCGGCACATGCCTATTTTTGCATATTGTCAACAAAAGACTGCATCCATGCGAACAAAAAGCCAAACATCCCGACCCAAACAGACGCTTCGGGACGTTTCGTATAAAGGCGCCCCGGCAGGTACAGTCAAAGCGGCAGATACGGCTGCCGAACCGGCAGCGCCGTCCGCAAACGGCACGACCGACAACACTCACCATTGAACGACCGGAATACCATGAAAAGACAACTCATATACTTAATGGCATCGGCGGCCCTGCTGGCGGCCGGATGCTCCACGGAAAACAAGGCCGAAGGCACGGAATACGGCACGCTGAAGGTCAGCTGCACCGCCGACGGTTCGATCGTCGCCGCATCGGACGACACTTCCCGGATGCCGGCTGCGCCCTCCGTCCCCCAAGCCGGCGATTTCACGCTTACGGTCACCGGAGAATCGGGGACGCAGCAGTGGGATACGCTCACGGAATTCGAGCAGAGCGACGCCGTGTTCCGAATGGGAACCTACGCCGTCTCCGTCGCACACGGCGACCCCGATGCGGAGGGAATCGACAAACCCTATTATGCCGCGGAGAAGAGCGTCGAGGTGCTGCCCCGCCGCGCTGCAACGGTGGAGATGACCGCTACGATCGCCAACTCGCAGACGGTGGTCCGCGCCACGGAACAGTTCCTCAACTATTTCCACGACGCGCAGTTTACCGTAACGACGGCATCGGGCAACCAGTTCGACTTCACGCCCGGCAGCACGCCCGCCGACGAGCCGGTATTCGTCAAAAGCGCCACGACGCTCAAGGTAACCGGCACGGCACGCCGCCAGAGCCAGACCGGAACCGACGAGGGGCCTAAGGTCACCTTCTCCGAGCAAACGCTCGAAGCCACTTCGCCGCGCACCTGCCACATTTTCACCTTCGACGCCAAGGATGCGGGCAGCGTCACGCTGACCGTCACGCTCAGCGACGACTACACCGAAACCCGGCAGATTGACTGCGAAGTCAACGAGGGGGCCATAGACGATACCAAATAAGGAATAAAAAACAGCAAAAGATATGAAGACATTTACCAGACTTTTTACGATGTTGGCGGTTGCAGCGTTCGTTGCGGCAGGCTGTGTGAACGAAGAACCTCCCTACAAGGAGGAACCCAAGCCGACACCGGGCGACGCGACGGGCTTCCTGTCGGTAAGCGGCCTTTCGATGCGGGTGGTCTATGACGAGACGGACGTTCGTCCCGACGACACTTCGGACCAAACGCAAAGCCCGCAGGCCGTATCCGGCACCCGCGCCGAACAACCCGACGTGGACGGTTTCATCGTAGAAATTCTCGACGCCGACGACGCGCAGGTACTAAAAAAAACCTATGCCGAACTCAAACAGCAGCTCGCCGAGCCGATGAAACTTCCGGTGGGCGCCTACCGCATGGAGGTGCGCTCGGAGGAGAGCACTCCGGACGTAGCGTGGGAGCACCCGGTCTACGGCGCGACAAGCAGCTTCACGATTTCAAAGGCGCAGACGACCCAGCTCGAAGAGGTGGTCTGCACATTGCAGAATATCAAGGTCACGGTGGATTATTCGTCCGAACTGGCCGGCATGCTGGCCGACACCAGCAAGGCGACCATATCGCTGGGCCAGACCAGTCAGGAGTTTCTCAAAACCGAAACGCGCGCGGCCTACTTCAAATCGCTGGACATCGAGAATACGCTGGATTTCAACTTCGACGGCGTTTTCGCCGACACCGACATCCCCGCGCAGTTCAGCAAGCAGATCACAGGAGTAAAGGCCGGCCAGTGGCGTAAGATTTCGGTCGTAATCAACTATGCCGACAAAGGAACGCTTCTGTTTCAGGTAACGGTGGACAACAACATCATTCAGGACAACTCTTTCGTCGTAGACGGCACCGACAACCTGCTGGAAGAGCTTCTCGAAGACCCCAGCGCACCGGCTCTCGCATGGCCCGGACATGACATGTCCAAGCCTTTCACGCTGACGGACGCCATATTCGACGACAACGGCAACTGCATCGAACCGTTCGTCTTCGACCTCGCATCGCCCAACGGCATCGAATCGCTGCGCGTCAATATCGGCTCGACCAGCAGTCGGTTCATGGCTTCGATGGCGGCAATCCAGCTTCCCGAAACGTTCGACCTCTGCGCGCTCGACGCATCGTCGCCGGCAGGCATCATACTCAAAGGATTCGGCTACCCGGTAGGCGGCGAACTCAAGGGCCAGCAGGCCAAGAGCTTCAACATCGCAGGGCAGATCAAGGCGCTCTACGAATTCGACGGCACGCACACTTTCTCGTTCGACATGACCGACGCAAAAGGCGTCTCGACCGCAGCCGCGCTCACGCTCGTCGTGGACAAAAGCGCGGGTCAGGAGGGTCCTGCAATCGTCTGGAGGGGCTACGATATCGACAAGCAGTACGAAGTGCAGAAAGACATGATAATCGACATCGACGTGACTGCAACTGCAGGCATCAAGTCTTTTTGGGTTACGATCGACTCCGAGGAGCTGAAAGATCTGCTTCCGGTCATCAACATGCCGGAGAAGTTCGACATCTGCGACATTCCGGCCGATCTGGCCGCGATTCTCCACGACGAATTCGGATTCCCGATCAACGAACAGGTGAAGAACCAGACCGCCGTAATGTTCTCGATCACCAAATTCGTCGAGATACTGCTGGAGATTCCGGGCGAGCATAACTTCGTCCTCGACGTGACGGACAACAACAACGTATTGACGCACAAGACCGTCAAACTCATCGTTAAAGCCGCCGAATAATGAAAAGACACATCACATATATCGCCATGCTGCTCACGGCACTCACCGGCGCGTCATGCTCGCAGGACGAAACTCCTGCCGGCGACGGGCGCACGGGCGTGATGGCGATGACGATTTCGACCTCGCGGGCGGAAGACAACGGCGAATACGATCCGCTGCAATACCAGAAAGTGTATATCTATAACAGCGAGGGCGGGCTGCTCCGCAAATACGCCGCGAAAGACGACATTCCCGAACGGCTGGAGCTGCTCTCCGGCACTTACCGCGTAGCGGTCGAGGCGGGCGAACAGGTCCCCGCGGATTTCTCGAAACGCTTCTACAAAGGCGAGGAGACATTCACCGTCAAACCCGGCGAAACGACCCATGCGGAGGTAGTTTGCAAGATCGCGAACACCGTCGTCGAAGTCAAATTCGACGCTTCGATCGTCGAGAATCTCGATCCGGGCTACTTCGTATGGATAGCCGGTACGGACAAATTCGACGAGGCGGAAGCCGAGTCGGGTGCGGTTCCTGCGCTCAAATTCACGGACGAAGGCACGGGCTATTACACCCTGCCCGCAGGTACGACTTCGCTGGCATGGATGTTCCGCGGCACGCATACGTCGGGCAAGCAGGTCGAGATGGAAAACACGCTGACCGAGGTCAAGGCCGGCGGCAAATACGTCTTCACCTTCCGCTACTCCCCCGACCTGCCGGGTTATATCGACGCCCTGCTGATCCGCGTCGATACCGAGACGGAAGACAAGGACGACAAGATTATTTTCAGTCCCGATCCGGCCCTTCTCACCGAGGGATTCGACAACGACGAGGTGCAGAAATACACGTCCGGCGAGAAGAAATACCGGATCATGGCTTTCGCAGAGCTGAAAAAATTCACGGTCTCGGTCGGCGACGACAGCTACGACTTGCTCACCGGCACGCACGAAGGCATTTCATTCACGCCTACCGATAAATACAACACCGAACTGACGTTGTCCGACGCCTTCTTCGCAGGACTAGCGGGCGGCGACCACGCCGTGACGATCCATGTGGAAGACGCCAACGGCGGCAGCAACGAGATTTCGACGACCTACCGTCTGCAGGGACTGGTTCCGGTTACGGAAAAAAGCTACGACCTCTGGGCCAATACCGTAACGCTGCAGGTCGTGGATTTCACCCGGTCGGCAAACGTAACGTTCGGTCTGTGCGGCAGCGACGGCCAATGGAAATACCTGACCGGCACGTCGCAGGGCGACGATTTCATCTCGGCGACCTATGCGCCCGAATGGGAAAATAAGACCGAAGCCGACTGGAGTACGCCCAATACGGTGCTGCCCTATTCGCGAATCAAAGACGGGACCGGCATTTCCGCAGGAAACACTTATGACTATAAAGCCACCATTAACGGCGCAGAGCATACCGGGCAATTCACGACCCAAGCAGGCAATGCCATGACTGACGGCAGTCTCGAAATGTGGAGAAGCGACAAGCAGTTTCCGGGAAGCGGCACCAAATACACGTTCTGGGGAAGCGGTTATAACTCGTTCGCCAAAGACCTGTGCACCCGCGACGATACCATGCCCGGCAGAGTCGGAAGCTATTGCGCCAAACTGACCGCAACCTATAACACGCTGGCCAAGGTTCCTGCTCCGGGTAATCTATTTACGGGAGACTTCGGCATTTCGCTTGTCCCAATGGGTGGCAATGTCTCTTTCGGCAAAAATTTCACCTACAACGCAAGGCCGAAAGCAATCAAATTCAAATACCACGCAACAATCGGACTTGTGGACTACAACCTCCACGAAGGGAAGATTCCCGTCGGCGAAATGGACAAAGCGCGGGTATTCGTATGTATCGTGGACTGGTCGGCCCAGCAAAAGGTATTTGCCGGCACAAAAGCCCCGACAGGCACATGGGATCCGGAGACACAGACCGAAGCAGCCAACGGTCCCATTATCGGCTATGCATCGAAATTCATCGACGAGACAACCCCCGGCGATGAAATGGTAGAAATCACGATGCCGATAAATTATTACCAGAACACGGCCGTTGCTCCGCAGGGCAAATTCAATATCGCCGTATCCTGCGCAACGAGTGCGTACGGCGACTTTATGGACGCCTGCACGACGAATGTGGTGTATATCGACGATTTTGAATGGGTATATTAACGACTAAACGCACGACAATGCGCAAAATAACCATCAGCACGCTCCTGACCCTGCTGTATCTCGCAGGTACGGCTCAGGCGCTGCGTGCGCAGCAGACAACGGAGGACGCGTCCCTCCCGGCCGACAGCGTCGGACAGGAACGCGCGCTCACAATCAATGAAATGCGCCAACAGCGCGGTCTGACCGACACGCACAACCTCTTCGTCCCGCGCGGACAGTGGATATTCGGAGGTACGGCTTCCTACTCGACCCATTCGAACGAAACCTACCGGTTTCTGGTCGTCGAAGGCATCGAATCGAAGGGCTACACCTTCAAGGTCAGCCCGATGATCGCCTACGCATTGCGCGACAACATGGCCATCGGAGGACGCTTCATCTACTCGCGCTCGCTGCTTAAGCTCGACAAGGCCGACCTCAACCTCGGCGGCGAGGATTCGGACCTCAACTTCGAGGTGAACGACTACTATTCGCTGCGCCACAGCTACTCGGTGGCGGTAATCTGGCGGCAGTACATTCCGCTGGGACGCAACAAACGCTTCGCGCTCTTCAACGAAATGCAGCTGTCCGGAGGCGGCACGCAGGCGCGCTTCGCCAAGGATTCCCCGGTGAAGGGCACCTACGAAACCGGCTATACCTTCTCGCTCGGCATTTCGCCCGGCATCGTGGCCTTCGCGACGAACAACATGGCCGTCGAAGTAAACGTCGGCGTAATGGGTATCACCTATACGCACACCAAGCAGGTACACAATCAGGTTACGGTCGGCAAGCGCGACGCCAGCATGATGAACTTCAAGGTCAACATCTTCTCGATCGGACTCGGTATGGCATTCTATCTCTAAAATCGGCAAGCACATGAAACGAATCATACTTTCCATCTTCTCGGTATTCATTACGCTCGGCGCCGCAGCGGAGACAGAACAAGCCCGTCCCGCAATGCAGCAGTCCGAAACCGCTGCCACCGCTGAAACGCCTTCGGTCACGGCCGAATCCGCCGCAGCCCCCGCGGCGCAGACAGCAGCGCCCGCCGCGGAACAGACAGCAACGCCCGCCGCGGCGCAGACATCCGAAAACCTGCAGACCGCAGACGCATTTGCGACGCCCGCACCGTCGCCCATCGCCGCCGAAAAGCAGAAACGGCCCAAGGAACAGCGCTTCCTGCCGACGCGCAAACGCATAGACCGCGAAATCAACAAGCTCAAATTCGCCTACAAAGGCGAAGTGATGATGGGGCTGACGGCGTCGTACGGCACCCTGTCGAGCGACGATACGGACATCATGCTCATCCTCGACAACATCAACGCGGACGGTACGGTTGCTACGGTCAAACCCTTTGTCGGCTATTTCTACCGCGACAACAACTGCATCGGCGTGCGTTTCGGCTACCGCCACATGAGCGGCACGCTCGACAACACCTATTTCGATGCCGGCGAGGGCAACGACCTATCGGGGCAGCTCCCCTACATCGACCTTTCGAGCGACAACTACTCGTTCGGCATCTTCCACCGTTCGTATGCCGGACTCGATCCCAAGGGGCGTTTCGGACTCTTCGCCGAATTCGAACTGGCCCTCTCTACGGGTACTTCGAACTTCCTGTACGACCCCGACCGCAAGGAGGGCGGCAACCCCAATCGTACCTACAGTGACAATACGCAGGTAAAACTTTCGTTTAATCCGGGAGCGGCCGTCTACATCTTCCCCAACGTCTGCGCGACGCTTTCGTTCGGGCTGGGTGGCATACAGTACAATTCCGTCACCCAGAAGGATGCCGACGGCAACAAGGTCGGTTCGCGCAAGGCTTCGAACATGCGCTTCCGACTCAACATCGCAGCCATCAATTTCGGCATGACGATCCATTTGTGGGACAAGAAAAAGCAGTAAGACATGAAATATTTCCGCATACTCTTCTCGGCAGCAGCGCTTCTTTTAGCCGCTTCGTGCATCGACAACGACGTGCCTTATCCCGTCGTCGAACTCAGGATCGCAGGCGTCGAAGGCAGCGGCTTCACCGTGTCGGGCATCAGCATCGCCAACCGCACCGTGACGCTTACGCTGGATGAGAAAACCGACATACGCAAAGTCGGCATCGACAAGGTTACGTTCGACGCCGCGACCTCCAATCCGATGATGACCGACACGGAGTCTTTCATCGGCCAGATCAAAACGTCGCGGCCCCTCAGCGGAGAATTCGACCTGCGTTCGCCGCTGTACGTCACCCTCTCGCTCTATCAGGATTACGAATGGACGATCGTGGCCGAACAGCCGATCGAGCGCGCCTTTACGGTCGCAGGCCAGATCGGCGCGACGGTAATAGACGCCCAGAAACGTACGGCGACGGCCTATGTGGCCAAGGGGACGAACCTCGGCGACATTACGGTCACCCGGCTCAAACTTGGTCCTGCCGACATCACGACCTACTCTCCCACGGCGGAAGAACTCTCGGCTTCGGGCTTCGAAACGATGCGTTTCGTCGATGCGACCTATCACGGAGCTACCGAACGCTGGACGCTCCATGTCGAGCACACCGACCTGAAAATCGCCTTCCGGGAGACGGACCTCTGGAACAACACGGGCGTCATAACCGCCATGGCAACGGAAGAGGAGTATCCCGACGCCGTGATCCAATACCGTGTGAAAGGCACCGACGAGTGGCAGGCGACACAAAAGGGCGAGCGGGACGAAACCGGACTCTTCACGGCCGCCGTCACCCCCGAATGGACGAGTTCGACCAACGCCGCCGGGCTCCCCGTCAAACGTCTGGTGCGGACCAAGGGCGTCTATGCGGGTCAGACCTACGAGTTGCGGCTGCTCGTCAACGGAGAAGCGACCGAAACGTCCGAATACACCGTCCCCGCGGGCGACGTCATACCCGACGGCAACATGGAAAATCCGGGGCTTTCGTGCTTCACACAAGAGAATCAGAATGCGGAATTCTGGGCCAGCGGCAACAACGGCTTCGCTAAGGAACTCTGCACATCGGCCGCTTTCGACGGAATGGGCGGCAGCCGCTGCGCCCTGCTGAAAGCCTCGGCTCCCCCGATCGTGGGACTGGCCGCGGGCAACCTGATGTCCGGCATCTTCTACAAAGACGGTCAGACGACCGGCGTCGTGGAATTCGGGCAGCCCTACACATGGACGGCACGCCCCTCCGGCATGAAAGTAAAATACCATGCGACGGTCGGCATCAATCAGGCAAAACACAGCGGAGCGCCGATCGGCAAGGGCGATCAGGACAAGGCCCGGATCTTCGTGGCAATCGTAGACTGGAATGCCCGTCACCGGGTAGCTTCGGGAACGGGCGCCCCGACCGGCACTTGGGACCCGACGGAAACCACGGCAACGGACGAGGGCAAGATCATCGCCTGCGGTTCGCTGTTCATCGACCGTTCGACCGCCGGCGACCGGATGACCGAAATCACGCTGCCGCTCGATTTCTACGACACGCAGGCCCGTCCCACGGGCAAATACAGCATCGTCATCTCCTGCTCGACCAGCGCCTACGGCGACTTCATGGTCGGCTGCACGACGAACACGATGTACGTCGACGACTTCGAATGGGTTTATTAAGCCGGGAGCGTTAAAACCGGAAAACACAACGAAAAAGGATGGGACGCGTCGGCGTCCCATCCTTTTTCATTACGGGCACTCAGGTCCCAGTTCCGCGCCGCTGCCTCCCCCACCGCAGTCTCCAATCCCTCACCGCAGTCTCAATCGCTCGCTGCTGTTCCCACTCCTTCGCCGCCCCTCTCAGAACAAAAAACAAAAGCGGCAGAACCGATGGTTCTGCCGCTTCGTTATCGCACTCTGGCTTACGTTCCGCCGGGCGGAAATCACCTCACGGCGACCCGGCAATATTTGTCATAACGGCCTATCACGTCGTTCACGTAGGCCAGCGTCTGCCGGCTGCCGGTGAAACGGCCGCACTTGACCACT
>ERZ834798.2946-NODE-2946-length-11621-cov-3.147155_pt1 | contig 11621 bp, 10 predicted proteins | sample MGYA00519689_ERZ834798 | MGnify/ENA primary metagenome ERZ834798 (study PRJEB31850, sample SAMEA3708761) | human gut metagenome | biome: human gut; feature: human-associated habitat; material: faeces | place: China | collected 2014 ...
GGCGATATCAAGGTAATCATTCCTGCGGAGGAGACGGTGGAGCCGCCGGAGGATTTCCGTGGCAGGCTTCCGGAGGATGTGCTGCACTATATGGTCACCAAGCGCCTGGGGGCGGAGGTGGATTACATCATCAAGGGCATCGACGCCAAGGCGGGCGTTGCGGTCGGCAGCCGACTTGAGGCTATGTCCGCTAAGCGCCGCGCGTACTATTTCGGTACAGACCGGGATGGAAACAATCTGCTCTACGAAGGTATCTGTGCGGAAGCTCGCGTCGTATCCGTCATTCGTGCCGGCATCTTCGTGGATCTGTTTGGCCTGGAGGTCTACATCCCGCTTCGCGAGCTGAGCTACCAGCGTATGCTGGATGCACAGGACAGCTTTCAGCCCGGGCAGCGCATTCTGGTTAAGATCCTGAGCATCGACCGCAGTGACCGAACCCGTATCCGGGTCAGCGCCTCCATCAAGCAGGCCGGAGAGAACCCCTATGAAAAGGCGCTGCGGCGTTATTCCGTGGGCAACCGCTATGTAGGTACTGTCAGTATGGTGGACATGAACGGCGTGTTCGTCTCACTGGACGGCGGCATCGACTGTCTGTGCAGCTATCCTAAGCGCGGGCGCCCGCCCAGAGGCTCTCGCGTTACGGTACGGATTCTGGGCATCAACAACGAATCCAATCGGATCTGGGGCGCAATCACACACATCGCTACCCCGAGATGACCGGAGCCAACAGAAAATGACAAGGAGGTTGAACAACTATGCTTGATTACGATCTGACCCGCGCAGAGCAGGTCAGAAGAACGGATCTTGCGCAAAAAGCCCGCAGGATGATCCTGTCCCACATGAAGGTGGAGGCGGAGGACGAAACTTCGCTGACGCTGGATCACCGCGGCTACTATATGCAGATCTCGTTCTCGCCGCTGCACCCGCTGCTGGTCGTCTGTCTGGCTAAGGCGATCCGAAACCCGGATGGCGCACGAAAACAGCAGCTTGCCAACGAACTGAACCTGCACAGTGTGCTGGGCAGCCACGCCATCAACGAGGACGTCGGCTGTTATTCCTATCGCGCCACCCACTGGCTGGATACGGAGCTCACGCCGGAACGGTTCTTTGAAATACTCAGCCGCTGCGTTGACGAAGCGGATCGTGGCTATTTCAATCTGGCAGGATGAGCATATTGCCGTAATGCTCAGTGCGTATCCGCGTACCGGACAAACCCACCGCCTCCCGGCAGTACACGGGGAAAAGTCTCAAGCGAGAGCCGGGAGCCATACTGCGACACTCCGGAGTACACCTTACAGCCGTCAAGCCCTCCGGAATCAGAACCGGCCATACTCAAAGAGCCGGCCATGAACGAACCTCATTTGCGCGAAACCGCGGCGTTGGAGTTGGTTTTACATATGACTCTACCGCAACAGAACGCCGGGATACCCCCCATTATCGCCGGAGATATATCCATCTATCCTGAGTGGGATATCAAATCATGGCCGGAACTGAACGCAGCAGACGGCATCATATATTTCTGCGTTTGGGCACTGCCGAGAGCGGACGGACGATACGATCTGTATATCGGCTGCGCCTGAGCCAAACCACATCACGCAGCGAGAAGCGCATCGGAAACGGTGCGCTTCTTTGCTGCAAAAAACAGGAGGTAAAGGAACGATGAAACGTAAAACGCTCAAGAAAGCCCTTTCGGCATTCTTGTCCCTGCTCATGTGCATGATGACGCTTTTGTCTATCAGCACACCTGTGTTTGCCGCAACGACGGTAGACGCTTACATGGTGGATTTCCCACGCGACGGTGACAGCAACTACTCTGCGACGGCGTGGGGCCACTCTGCCACGTCTCTGATGGGCGGATGGCGGTTTCTCAACAGCAAATACACAACGGTGCATAGCATCGGCACCTATAACGGTCAGGTTTCGTATTGCATCGAGCCCGGCATCGGGCAAAATGCCGGCGATACTCTCTCCCACAAGGATGAGACATTTTGGGAAAACTACCCCAGCCACCTCAATCCGACCATTTCCCCGGATACCATCAAGGTCCTGCTTGGCCGGATCATGCAATATGGCTATCAGGGCAATGTATCCACATCCTGGCGTTCTCAGAACGCCTCGGACGCAGCTGCGTTAAGCCATATAATCGCTACACAGCTGCTGGTCTGGGAGACGGTTGTCGGCGAGCGTGACGCAAGCTTCAACAAGGTGGATCCCTCCGGCTATGGGAAGAACGCGGTTTGGAGTTATATCCGGGACGAGCATCCGCTTCGCAGCCAGATCCGCTCCTATTATAATTCCATGGCCGCCAGCGTGCAGAGTCACGCAGAGATCCCCAGCTTCTGCGCACGAAGCATTGGCAGCGCACGCAGCTATGAACTCAAATACGACGGCACGCGATATACCGTGACACTGACGGATACCAATGGAGTGCTGTCGAACTTCTCGTTCAGCTCCTCGGAACCCGGAATCAGCTTCTCCCGAAGCGGGAACCGCCTGACAATCACCTCCGACATGCCGATTGCAGGCGATATCCGCGTAAGCGCCAGCAAGACCAACGGCGTGCGAAGCGGTGTGGTCGTCTGGACGGACGGCAACAAAGGCGCCGGCATTCAGGACGTTGTCACCTACGGTGAAAATGTGTCAGACCCTGTCAGCGCCTATCTTCGGCTTGAGATGGAGGCGCTCGGAACCATGCATTTGGTCAAGACCAGCGAGGATGGCGTTGTGGCCGGCATTTCTTTCACGATCTCCGGCAACGGAATCACCAAGACTGTGACTACCGGCCGCGACGGCACGATTGACGTATCCGAGCTCATGGCCGGCACCTATACCGTAACAGAAGCGGACATTGAGCGTTATACGCCCCAGACTTCACAGCAGGTCACCATTGTCGGCGGACAGACCTCGACCGTGACCTTCAACAACGTGCTCAAACGCGGTGCTTTGGAGGTGACCAAGACTTCGGAAGACGGATTCGTTGAGGGCGTAAAGTTTCGCTTGTACGGCAAATCCCTTTCCGGCCTGAACGTCGATGAGTATGCGGTAACGGACTCCACCGGCGTGGCTAAGTTCCGCAATGTCCTGATTGGCGGCCCATATACCATCGAGGAGGTCGATACGGCCATTCGTTACGTTATCCCTGATCCCCAGTCGGTATCTATCCAGTGGAACCGGGTTGCAGAGCGCAGCTTTGCCAATATCCTCAAAAAGTTTACCGTGACCGTAACCAAGACGGACGCAGAAACTGGAACACCGCAGGGCGACGCCACGCTGTCAGGCGCTAAATACGGGATCTACAAGGGCGGGAAGCTTGTCGATGCGTATTACACAGACGCCAAAGGTCAGTTCACCAGCAAAGAGTATATCTGCGATACCGACTGGACGATCCGTGAAATGGAACCGTCGGAGGGGTACCTCCTCGATACGACGGAACATGCCGTTGGTGCAGCGCCCGGTCAGTATACGGTTGAACACAATACAACGGCTAACGCCGTGACCGAAACGGTAATCAAAGGCAGCATCCGCCTGATCAAGCATATTGATGCCGAACTGGAAACCTCCGAGAACGCGCCAACCCCGCAGGCGGAGGCTGAGATCCCCGCGGCAACGGACCCCTCTGCGCCGGAAGGCTCCACATATTTTGTTAGCCCGGACGCTGCCGCACCGGAGGATGCGCAGGGAACTGCAGCTTCCGATGATGCAAAGGACGCAGCCGAACCGGCAGCGGAAGAACCCCCAATGCCCGATCAAACCGACACGGAAACGCCGGCCGAGTCTGAGCCGGAAGCAGCCGATACGCTGATTCCCGGTCAGAATGAAGCGGAGCCAGAACCCGAAAACGGATCTGTACCGACGGCGGAGTTCAACCCCTCCGGCAATGCAGGCATTATCGAGCAGCCGGAAGCAGGCGCGATGTTCCAGCTTTATATCTCAAGTGCCGGAAGCTATGACGCAGCTAAAGATGGCGAGCGCGATCTGCTCGTGACGGATGAAAACGGCGTAGCGCTTTCCAAGGATCTGCCTTACGGCCGCTATACCGTACACCAAATCGAGGGACGGGAAGGACAGGCCTTTGTTCCGGACTTCACCGTATTCATCAGCTCCGACGGACACCTGTACTCCTATATCCTGAACAACCAGACCATCACCAGCTTTATCCGCGTGGAAAAACGCGATGCTGAGACCGGAAAGATTATTCCGGCAGCAGGCATCGGTTTTCAGGTCAGAGACCTGACCTCCGGCGAACTGATTTCACAGACCGTCTATTATCCGGCTCCGGTGACCATCTCCACATTCTATACCGCAGACGATGGTACGCTGATGCTCCCCTGCGAGCTGCCCTACGGCCGCTATGAGCTGATCGAGGTGACAACCTACCATGGCTATGTGCTGGATACCGCCCCGGTTCCGTTTACCGTGGATGGGTCAGAGGCTGTCGTGACAGTTACAAAGTCCAACATGGCGCAAAAAGGCGTCATCCGTATCCAAAAGACCGGCGAGGTCTTCAGCAGCGTTGTAAACGAGGGATCCATCTTCCGGCCTGTATATGAGAATACCGGACTTCCGGGAGCAGTCTTTGATATCGCTGCTGCGGAGGATATTTACACCCCTGACGGAACCTTGCGTGCAAAGGCCGGAGACATCGTAGACACCGTCACCACGCAATCGGACGGCATGGCTGCCAGCAAGGCACTCTACCTTGGCAAGTATGTGATCACCGAGAAGCAAGCTCCGCACGGCATGGCTCTTCAGACCGAACCGCATACGGTCGAGCTGGTATATGCCGGACAGGAGGTCACGGTCACCGAGCTTCGGGCAGATATGTACAATGAACGCCAGCGTGTGGAGATCAGTCTGGTAAAAACCATGGAAACGGATAAGCTGTTCGGCATTGGCCAAAGAGACGAGCTCACGCACGTTACATTCGGCCTTTATGCCGCGGAGAAGCTTGTGGCAGCCGACGGCAGCAGCATCCCGCAGGACGGCCTGATCGAGATGGTGTCCTTGAATAAAGACGGAAAAGCGACGTGCAAGACGGATCTCCCCTTTGGACGCTTCTACCTGCAGGAGATCTCTACCGACAGCCATTACCAGCTTGGCGACACGAAGTATCCGGTGTCGTTTGACTACGCCGGGCAAGACAAGAAGCTTGTCAAGCTGATTGCCAACGAGGGCGCAGTAATTGAGAATAAGCTGATCTACGGCTCCGTTTCGGGTCTGAAGGTTGATGCAAACGATAAGCCACTCTCCGGTGCAGTCATGGGTCTGTTTGCTGCATCCGAAACGAGATTCACGAAGGATACCGCACTGCTGACAGCTGTATCCGCCGAGGATGGCAGATTCCGCTTCGAAAAGATCCCCGCCGGCAACTGGCTCGTGCGCGAGATCGAGCAGCCCAAGGGCTTCGTTCTGAGCGAAGAGCTGTTCCCGGTAACGGTCAAGGAGCAGGGACAGGTCATTGAGATCAAGATTGCAAACAAACTTATCCGCGGCAGCGTCACACTGACAAAGTATGACGCAGACTATCCCGAGAATAAACTCAGCGGCGCGGTATTCGAGGTCTACCGTGATGTTAACGGGAACAAGGCACTGGACAAGGACGATGTATTGCTCGGCACCATGGAGGAGTCCTCTGCCGGCGTTTACTGGATGAAGAATCTGGAGTACGGCGGCGTACTGGTAAGGGAGAAAACCGCACCGGAGGGCTTTATTCCGGACGAGAAAGCCTACTATGTGGAGATCGATACCGACGGAAAAACCTACACCGTTGAGAACGAAGCCGGAAAGGGCTTTATCAACCATGCTCTGAAGGGCTCCCTCAAGATTATTAAGACCACCAGCGACGGAAAGAAAGAGGGCTTTGCGTTCCGCATCACCGGCGCCAACGGCTACGATATGACGTTTACGACCGACGCCAAGGGCGAAATCTTCATTGAGAAGCTGCGCGTCGGCGAGTATACCGTCACGGAGCTGAAAAACAGCGCCAGCGAAGGGTACAAGATCGCAGACCCCGTCAAAATCACGCTTGTTGCAAACGAAACGCTGACGGTAAAGATCCATAACGACAAGACGAAGGTGGATGTTCCCAAAACTGGAGACGACGCCGATCTTATGCTCTGGATCTCACTGCTCGGGCTTGCGGCGGCAGGAGTGGGCTGCACAGCGTTTTTCTACCTGAAAAAGCGCAGAACGGGCAAGCATATTGCCGTGAAGAAGTAAATAACACCTGTCCGGGGATACGCTTGAACGCGCATCCCCGGATTCGTTACGGAGGAACGATATGAAAAACAACAGGCGCAGAAGAAATCGGCCGCGGAATCGTGAGAAGAAGGGCGTCAAGCAGTCCCCGGGCAAGGAATGCCGGCACGTATGGTCGGGCGGCGTATGCCTTAAATGCGGGTGCTTGCAGCAAAACCCACGCTCAAACAGTGAAAAACTGCCCGCAGGACAAAATCCTGCGGGCAGTACAGATGTCAGAGATAATTGATGGGAATAGCATGGCCGAAGTCTTTTACAAAATCAGTCTGGCGTAAAGGTAAGTTGCTCCGCCCAGCTTTGCCCGCTGCCAGAGAGCTTATACAAGAAGCCGAAAGCATCCATGTCTTTCTCCGGTGGGTCGATGTTCTTTTTCATCCTCAGCGGACACGGTGTCCCTTTCTCAGTTATTGCCGGTGATGAACGTAGCACGGAAAGAGCATTGCAATCAGAATTCTTCATGCTATAATATACCCACATCACTCGTGAGGCTATGACTGACTGCGCTCAGACCAAAGGATAATTGGTGCACGGTTGTAAACGGGTGCAGAAGGAGGAATAAAGTCTATGACAAAGAAAGAGCTTGTCGCTTATGTGGCTGAAAAGGCCAATCTCAGCAAAAAGGACGCGGAAATAGCGGTCAATTCCGTATTTGACGGTATCACGGAAGCACTGAAAACCGACGGCAAGATCCAACTGGTCGGCTTCGGCAGTTTTGAAGTGAAGGAGCGCGCCGCGAGGATGGGCAAAAACCCGGCTACCGGTGAAACGATCGAGATCCCAGCCGGCAAAGCCCCTTCCTTTAAGGCGGGAAAGGCGCTCAAGGACACGATCAAGTAAAAACAAAATACAGCATCAGAGAGGACGGCTTGAGAAATCAGGCCGTCTTTTTCTATGCAAATTACAGGAGGTCATTATGAAAAAGATGAAAACAGGCATCGGCGTAATGCTGGCGCTATTGTGCTGCATCCTCATGTGTACAGGTGTTGTCTATGCTACCGGCGATGACACGGACGGCACGGAGCTTCAAGTCGCGCAGCCCGTCATCCTTGAGGTACAGCTTGGCCCCCAATGGGCGGGTGTTGAATTCCAGCTCAAGACGGATGCAGGCCTTTATCCGGGCACGATTGCCGTCGGGCAGGACGGGATTTTACGAACCGAGCTGGGCAATAGCGGCAGCTACGTTCTTTCTTGCCTGACTCTAAATGCCGCCGTGCCGTCGCCGGGCGATATCCCAAGTCCTGATGTGACGCAACAGGAACAGGCGCCGCTGACAACAGGCAGTGCGGAGAACGCGGACGCCGCTTCGCAGAATGTGCAAGAGCAGGATTCGGGCCGTCCTACCGTCGGCGGGATTCCCGTGATGCACCTTATCTTGTTCGGCGGAGGGCTCCTTCTTGCGTCAGGTGCGCTGGTCGCCATGCGCTTTATTCGGAACCGGCGCCCATCAGAACACTCGCCGTATGATCCGGACGATGAGGACGATGACGAGGATGATTACGAATATTGACATCGCCATTCTGGAGAGTGCGGGCAGTTTGGAGAGGCGTTTCTTTCCACCAGACCGGTTCTGAATTGCAAAGTACAAAACTTTTAGAAATATCATAATAAAAAAATTAAAAATATTACCTAAAGGCTTGACTTTTGGATCCTGATATGCTAAGCTGTAACCGTGGCAGGGGCTTGCACTCAGGCTTTCAGTACTTCGGAAGAGCTCCCGGAGTTAGACTCTCCCCGCGGGAGAGAAACTGTTACGGATTTGCGCACTGAGCGATCCATACGGTGCAAGCCACAACTGAACTCATTGGCCGGAAAGCTGCTTTGATGACAGGAACGTGCTCGGTATGTAGAAACCGACTTTGCCGTCCTTGGTTTTCATGCAGTTTTCCGGTCTTTCTCTATATCCTGACGGAGGTGAAAGGACCGTGAAACACAAGAAAAAGAAGAAAGGAATCAACCCGTCCGCCATGCGCTGCCAGTATTGCGGCGGCACTGTTGTGCTGCGCTCCGCAGACGGCATCTACCATGAGAACCACAGCCATACCATGCTCTATGTTTGCAGCAATTATCCGCGGTGTGACGCTTATGTCCGCACCCATCCGGGCACGAATATCCCCGTCGGCACATTGGCTAACCGCGAGCTGCGCACGCTTCGGAATCAGGCGCATCACTATTTCGACCAACTATATCTAAGCGGTTTGATGAGTAAGCAGGACGCCTACCTGTGGCTGGCAGGGCTTCTGCAGGTACCGCTTTCCAAAGCGCACATTGGCTTTCTCGGTGAATATTACTGCAACGAGGTCATCGCCGAAAGCAAGAAGCTCCTGGAGCGGCGCAGGAAACAACAGCCGGCCGGATTTCGCCCATACAAAGGAGGCGAAGCATCATGACGCTTACACAACCCCAGCAGAGAAAAGTGGAGCAAAACCTCGGGCTGGTCGGGAAGGTGATCAAGGACAAGGTCCATAATCCCGGTCAAAACAGTATCTACAGTTACGATGACCTCTATCAGATCGGCTGCATTGGCCTCTGCAAGGCGGCATACAGCGATAAAGGAGGATGCTTCTCTACGTATGCATACAGGCTAATCTGGAACGAGATATGCACGGCGTTAATCTATGCCAACCGTCGGGCGGCAAAGGAGTGTGAGATGATCCCGGAGGTGCTCGGGAAAGAAGATAGTTTAGACGAGCATCACGAACTGAGTATGATACTTGACCGACTGGAGGCCAACGCTTCCGAGGCGATGGCGAAAGGCATCCGGGCGATCCGTCTCAGCGCCGAAGGCTATTCCCACGCGGAAATCGGCAGCATACTCGGGGAAAGCGACAAATGTGTCGCCGCCCGAATCTCCCGCACCAGGAAATATCTCAGGTCGCATCCGGACCTATTGGCATTCTGATTTATGCACAATTGAAAATGATACAGCAAACCCGCCCTCCCCAGTATAAACACTGCGGAGGGCGGGTTTTGCATTTTGGAGGAAGTTATGAAACTCTTCAAGAATAACCGCTGGCTGCTTATCCCGATCCTGTCCTCGCTCCTGCTGCTTGTCCTTATGAAAACAGTGCTCTTTCTCGGATATGTCCCGACTGAGTCTATGGAACCGGCACTGAAGAAAGACTCATTTATTCTGGGGACACGGCTGTACGGAGATTTGACCGATGGGGATATTATCATCTTTGAGCGGGATGGGAGGCTTCTTGTAAAGCGAATTACGGCATCCGGCGGCGAAGCTGTCGTTCGGAATGGCATTACGCTGATTGTGCCGGAAAACTGTTATTACGTTCAGGGCGACAATGTCAACCACTCCTATGATTCCCGCTTCTGGTCGGATCCGTTTGTAAAGGAGAGCAGCATAAAGGCAAAGCTGCTGGGCTGATTCTTTATTCAGCTATTAGGGCTTTTTACAATAGGAATTTTTTCGGGGCAGTGAAAAACTTTGTGACTAAGGAGCAACAGGCGGAGAAGAAGGGGTGGAAACAAGGTCTGCGGGCGGTTAAAATGCACTTTGGTGATGGGGAATATAAAGATCCTAACAGACTTTAACCTAGCGTTATCCAACTGCCGCAGGAAACGGCCATAAGTCCAATAGGACGGCAGCGGCTCCATGATATTGAACCCACAGTAGTGGGCAATGAGTCGGTTGTTGTCCAGATAATCCAGTCGAACTGCACACTGCCCGCATAGAACTGCGCAACGGTACGAATGAGGAAGTCAGGGAGAAGATAAGGCCACCTTCGGCAAAAATTACGACTATGACCGCTTCCGTAGGGTCAAACGGAACGCGTCCGAATATCTTGATGAGTGTGGGTTGGAAAAGACGAAGGCGAAACAGAGTTGTATGCGGCAGCAAGCAAAGAGAGAAAAGGGGATGCATAAAAGGTCAAAGATGCAGGCATGGGAGCATTAAGTGAGCACTTAAATCCTTCTGTAAAGATGATTTGTGACAAAAGTAGTATTGCAATTCTGTCTTTTACTACTCATGTTTCACTGCAAAACTATCATTTTACACAGTCTCTATATTTATGTAGAGTTTTCCTTGACAGACCGGAGAAAATATGGCACACTAAAGCCAGTGGTTAGACAACACTAACCGCTGGCGATAAATTAACCAGTGCTACTCAGGGACTAAATTTCTATAAGATAGGAGGTACAAATGAGCTGGATTCAAGAACCCGAAGTTGATGCCCTTGAACCAATGGGGTCTGTTTGTTCCTGCATTGGAGCTACATGTAAGGGGCGTTGTACCCCTTACGCAGTTTGCTTGATGTATTTGGGAAACAAATGCAAGCAGCTTACAGTTTGTGGAGTTTTCTTTGATTGACGAAGGAGGAATTGTTATATGGAGTGGCTACAAACCCCACCAGCACAACCTCAAGTGGCTTGCGGAGTCCGAGTGTGTTGGGATATGGAAGACAAAGATCCGTACCCTGATCCTTGTGGACTGCAGGTCTGTATTATTAAGTTTTGTCTCCAAAACTATAGTTAACATAGTATTAGGTAATCTGGTGCCAGTCCCTCACCAGATGCCTTTTATATGTATTATTGTCAGTCTTATTAGTTGCTTTAGGGGAAAGAAAAATGAAACATTCTTGCTTTAATGTGTGCACATACAACCATGATGGAATGGTTATTTATAATACAATGACTGGAGCGGTTATTGCTTTATACTACAGTCGAATGTATCAAGATATATATTTAGCCGATTCAGACTTTGCAACTAATATGCAAAAAGGTGGCTTCTTTGTAAATGACCAAAAAGATGAAGTTGCTGAACTGTTGCAAATATCAACTTATGCCCGGGAAAACTTGACAAGTAGAAGTTACACAATTGCTCCCACGCTGTCGTGTAACTTCAGGTGTCCATACTGCTTTGAAGATGGACATAGATACAACACTATGACTGATGCTGTTATTGACAAAACAATTGCTTTCATTAACAACGATGTGCAGGAGGCTGAAGCTGTTTCAATTGCTTGGTATGGCGGAGAACCGTTGTTGTGCCCAGAAATTATCCAAAGAATAACCGAAAACATACATGTCAAGGACGGTGGCTTTACTGCGTCAGTAATTACAAACGGGTATTTTCTTGATCGTAAAATGGCGGAATTTTTGCAACGTCAAAAAGTGGGATATGCGCAAGTTACAGTTGATGGTCCCCCAGACATTCATAATGCAAGACGCAGACTCCCAAACGGGCAAGATACCTTCCATAGAATTTTATCTAATGTGGCTGAAGCAAGTGACTATTTAAAGATAAATCTCCGCGTTAACGTTGATGCGAGTAACAGAGATCGTATTGATGATATTTTTGATTTTTTGGATAACTATGGGCTGAGAGGAAAAGTACAGCTATATTTGGC
>ERZ834798.2950-NODE-2950-length-11611-cov-3.152908_pt1 | contig 11611 bp, 10 predicted proteins | sample MGYA00519689_ERZ834798 | MGnify/ENA primary metagenome ERZ834798 (study PRJEB31850, sample SAMEA3708761) | human gut metagenome | biome: human gut; feature: human-associated habitat; material: faeces | place: China | collected 2014 ...
GAGTTATGGTAGAACGTCTGGAGGGATTTTGCAGTGAAAATGACTGGAAACGTGCTTACAACGAAATCAACGAATTTGAAAAAGAACTGTATGACTGGGGTGCTGTGATCATCAAATTCTGGATACAGATTGATAAAGACACCCAGCTTGAACGATTCACGCTGCGTCAGAATACACCAGAAAAACAATGGAAGATCACAGATGAGGACTGGCGGAACCGTGAAAAATGGGATCAATACGAAACAGCCGTCAATGAAATGCTGCAAAAAACAAGCACCACCTATGCTCCATGGCACATCATCGAATCAGTCGATAAAAAATATGCCCGGTTAAAAACCCTGGAGGTCATAGTTGATGCTATAGAAAAAGCTATATCTTAATGAATCTTTGTCTTCTGGTAGTCGATCATGACATCATAGATCCGTTCACAGTTGTCATGGTCGTCAAACCGGAAGAAATCATCGGCACGTCTGCGGTACTCCGGTTTCATCTCGCAGTTATTCTGCATATAAGAGATCAGAACATCGATCAATTCGTCGTTGTCCTCACAGATCTCGCCAAATCCCATCGTATCATAGTGGAAGGTTCCTTCCTCATAATGCTTCGGTATATCGTGATGGTGCAGGTAGACCACCGGCTTACGCATATAAGCAAAATCGAACTGAACACCGGAGAAATCCGAAACCATCAGACTGGATTCCCGGAACACCTTCTCATAATTGACACCGGAATGTCCATGAACGGCAACCGCCGGAATGATCTCTACCGAAGGATTCTTATCAAAATCATCGATCTGCGGGCTGACGATCGGATGCAGTACATAGACGATCTTATAATTATATTTCTGTGCCGCAGCGATCAGACGCTCATCATTAATAAGGCTGTTATATACCTGATAATAGGTTGTCTCCTTAAAAAGTGGATTGTAGTCACGGCTCACACCCTCATTCTTTGTAACCGGAACTGCTGCCTGCATCCGCCAGGTCGGGGATAACAGGATCTGCCGTTTATCTTCATTTATAAGTCCATCATAACGCGGTACTCCGGTCAGCTTCAATGCATCATAACCCTCATAGCCGTAGATTGGCTTCGATAGATTTTCAATCTCATATTTGGATGCACAGAAATACAACCGTGTATTATCTCTCAACCGGTTCTGCGCAACTGCGATCTTCTGGATAGACATACCATGCTGGACACAGGCTACATGGAAGTTCATCAGATCACGGATCAGTGCCGAATTGATCGTACCGAAATCATTAAATGCGTAGACGGTAGAGTTTGACACGATCACCATATCCGCATACAAAAATGCATACCGGTGCTTGACGCTTCTCCGTTTGACCGGCTTCATACCTTCGCGTTCCAGACGTGCGTAATCTTCCGATGCCCCATCTGCCAGATAATAGCATTTGATGCCATCCTTCTTGCTTCTTGCATATTTGTACATATATTCAGCAGAGTCCCCCGCCTTATATATCTTATCAAAAAAGAGCCAGATCGGACGATGCTTTAAAACCGGCTTTGCCTTTAAGAACGCCCGGACAATGATAAACTTAATAACCTTCTTCTGTCCAGTTGCAAACATATCCCGCCATAACGTCAGTTCTCTGCCTGCAATCTTCCCATGCTTTACCGGATCAACTTTCATGATATTGGCTTCTGTCTTATACATATACAGCTTCTTATTGATCTTCCAATAGCTGTGACGGAAACGGTCGCACAAACGGCTGAAATGAGAATCGAATTCCAGAGTGACCGGAAGATCCTCTACCGACATTCCCATCGTTTCACCATTTTCAAAGACATCTGCCCGGACTCTTGTTACATAAGCCAGTTCTGTTTCCTGTCCATATGGAAGCTCCACCCGGATCGTAAATGCCCGAAGCTTGAAGATCGACATGCCAAATGCTTTTGTATGTGCATACCGCTCATTATATTCTGCCGGATAGAAGCGGTCACCGACCAGAACACCAAACTCTGCTCCATTCATCAAAAGAATCGGCGATAACCGTCCTTCGATCGTAAGCTCTGTGTGATCCTCCATATCTTTATTATCCATAAACTGAATGTCCGCCGTCGGCTTCGTAAGTTCTCCGATCTGAATATCATTATAGCTGTAGCAGCCATCCGCAAAATCAAATTCCAGACCGGTGTCCTTATACTTTAGGATCAGCAATACCCATACCAGACAGTCTTCATTCTTCATATCCACATGATATCCCTGATTCTCACAAATGATCGAATCATCTATATAAGAGAGCACTTCCCCAAGCTTCCACAAAAAAGCCTCGCCGTCGGTCTCTTCAAATAAATGCTTGTTCAGGTTATCGAGATTTGCCTGGATCATATATTTTACAATGAACAGTGCATGCTGCATAACAAGCATTTGCAGGGTTTCCTGATGGATGGACATTTCCTTTAACCATTCGATCAGCTGATCAACGGTATCCTTATACCATGCCCGGTCATAGATTCCTTCAAAAAAGGTCTTATCCCCTTCAAAGCTGTTTTTCAAAGTATAGTCAACACCATCGATATAATAGAACTTCTCATCCAGACAGGCTCTTGCCTGAACCGCAAGTAGCCATTTTAATACCGGAAATGATCCCTTTACCAGAACGTCCTCCAATGTGTGTGCAGGGCTTCCGAATGTCACATTTGCATCCTGCCCGGCATTCTGTATTCCGGCAGAACTACTCTGTATTCCGGCATCTGCAATCTCCATCAACTGATTTAACAGACTTCCCTTAAATATCATACCGAATGGTGTAAATCCGTGCAGGAATCTTAAAATCTCCGTAGAGATCACACCATTTGCAAGCTGCTCATAGACACCATGAAATTCCTGATCTCTGTCCAGCTTCTGTGCAAGCCAGGGCGCATGCTTTCCTTTCTCGCGATATGCGGAAAACGGCGCATACATAATTCCCTTCTTGCTGTTCCTGCTCGGTCCGTATTTCTTCGGCAACAGAAAGATATCTCCGTTCCTGTGGTCATCAACAAAGGTCACGATACGCGCAAAATCCTCATCTGAAAGGATATCGCCCTCTTCCATCAACGAAATACCATTCTTGATCCTCTTCCATCAAAAGGAACATCCCCTGCTCATCAAATTTTCCATGTATACTGAAGCTGTCCGCTCCGACTACGATCCTGTTTACCAACTGTCACTTCCTCCTGTTTTCTTTATCCCAGATTTTCCTGTAATGCAAATAACTGCTGCTACCATAGAACAGATCGTCCCCTGCAGCAGCAGTTTCTGTTTATTTCTTTCCGAACTTTATCTTGTATACTCCATGCTCTTCATCATACGGGTATACATTTCCTCAAGACCGATCACCGGCTTCCAGCCAAGTGCCTGAAGTTTATCTGAATTCAATCGCATATTTACATCCGGTGCATAGCCAAATGTCATGGCACTTTCCGGTATGTCAAATACGACCTTGATCTCATTATTTGCCAGTTTCTCTGCAACCATCTTTGCCATATCTCCGATCGTGATGTGTGCTTCCGGATGTGCTACGGTATAGGCTTCACCATCATTTCCTTTTACAAGAAGGAGTAAGATACCCATTACGGCATCTCTGGTATAGCAGTAGTTGCCAACGGATTTTCCGGCTGTGTGCAGAACGATATCTGTCTTATTCATAGCAGCCTTTGCAAACTGTGCAAATACACGGTTCTCCTCATAGCTGATGCCTGCGCCAAATGTCTGTGACAATCTTGCGATACGAACCGGCAGCTTATACTCACTTGCGTAAGAAGAACACATACATTCGCAGAGACGTTTACCCTCCGGATAACAGCTTCTTGGATTGTGGATATCGATGTATCCCAGATCATCTTCCTTTACATATGGCTTTTCAGGATCCGGTGCGCCAAATGCTTCCATCGATGATATATATACAACACCCTCGGACTGCTTCTCCTTACCAAGGTCTAACATATTCTTTGTACCATTTACCGCAGTCATGATCGTCTCCACTGGATAGTCCACAAAGAACTTGGATGCTGTAGGGCTTGCTGCATGGATGATGTAGTTGATCTGTACTTCTGAGATCTTCTTGCCATTTGACAGGGTTACAGTCTCATCGGTAACCGGATCTCCGACATCACCGATCACATACACCAGCTTATCCTTTGCAAATTCATCATAGATCTTGTCTGCCTTTTCTGCATTTCTGACAAATGCATAGATCGTGATATCAGCATTCTTTACTTCGTTCATCTTAAGCAGTGCCTTTACGATCTGTGAACCAACCAGTCCGGTTGCTCCTGTGATCAAGATGGATTTGCCGTATAATTTCTCATAATCTCCACCTGCATTTGCAATATACAACAGATCTTCTTCTAAAATCTTATCTTTCATTATTATTTCCTCCTGCAATATTTTTTCTAAATATCTGTACGAATTGTTATCCTGTCATGGAAAGCACTTTCGGCATATTGCTATGCCCGCTGTGCAAATATCTATTATTCTTCCACCTGATACATTTTGATAATGTGAGCTTTCCGGTCTTCTTCCGGCGGAAGCTTCATATAGTCACCGTAAAGGGATGTCAAATAGTAATCGGTACAACCCGGTGCGATCAGCTCCCGTCCGCCAAATGTCACTTTCATTGGTTTTACATATTCTTCCCTTGGCATCTTCTCCTGCGGACCATAGCCACAGGCAATGCCGCCAACATATTTGCATGATTCAAAATCATATTGTGTACATAACCGGATCAGCTTCTTCACTGTCCGCTTCTTGCCCCATATCAAATGCGCAAATGGTTTCAGGATCGGCTTCACGATCTTCTTGACCAGATTACCGCCCCGCCCTGTCTTCATCTTCAGATATTGGATGATGCGGCGATACCAATGTGCCTTTTTATAGATCCGTTCAATCTCGGCATCATCATCCGGCAGTCCGTCCATCGGGAAAATATCCATCCATAGATAGATGTCGTATTTGTCTTTTGTATAATATTTGTCCAGTCTTGTCCTCGTATCCGCAAGCTTCGTATATGGCTCATCCAGATTGCCAAGGCTTGTTGACAGGAACTTATGCTCCGGCAGAAACGGCTGCTCTTTGATCACTTCCTGTAATCTCTCATAATCCGGTCTTGGCATCAGAATGTCGATATCATCATCCCACGGAATAAAATCCTGATGTCTGACTGCTCCAAGCAGCGTGCCGCCGCACAGATAATACCGCAGCCCATGCTTCTCACACAGATCATGGAACATGAACACCATTGTTTTCTCACGCTCATGGATATCCTCAAGCGTCAATAATTTTCTCACGTTTTCGTCTCCTCTTTTATGGTATGTGCCTGCATTTGCCTTCTATATACCCTTAATATCCTTATGAATACCCATTAAAAGTCTCCTTATAATATCCAAAAGGGCTTCTGTCTAATCTCTCTTACAATGTCAGGAGTTCCTCCGGGCAGCTGATGATATATTCCGCGCCGGCTTTTTCAAATTCCTCACGGTTTCCATATCCATACAGAACACCGACCGTATCAATTCCACAGGCATGTCCGCCATCAATGTCAAACATCCGATCACCGATCATGATGGCATCCTTTTCATGTATCTGTGTCTTAACCTCTGGCTTGGAATCGTCCATCATGACTGCCTCTTCCCGGTCTGCCTGTGGCATATCCGTACCTTCCGCATCGGCTTCCTTCAACCGCTTCAGGCACTCTGCGATCAGCACCTGCTTGTCCGAGCCGGTTCCATCCGGATTGCTTCCTACCACAACATCAAAGTACTGTGCCAGATCGAATTTCGCCAGTATCTTTTCCGTCGGTGCTGTAGGCTTGGATGTCGCCACTCCGATCTTTGCGCCTCTTTCTTTTAAGGCTTTGAGTGTCTCTGGGATTCCACCATAGATAGATGTCTCATATAGGCCTATCACGTTATATCGTTCTCTGTATTTGTCCACCAGCCAGAGTGCCTGATCGTGGTCAACATGACATTTGGATGTAAAGGAATCGTACAACGATGGTCCGATAAATGTCTTTAACACTTTCTCCGATGGCTCCGGCAGTCCGGCTGCATCCAGAGCATAGCGAATGCAATTGAGAATGCCCGGCTCGGACTGGCTTATTGTGCCGTCCAGGTCAAATAAATAGTATTTATACATAGTGTTGCCTTTCTGTCCGTTCAAAATTCACGCCACCATTGTAGCATAGATCCTTTTTTCTCTCAACAACATTGATATAATCTTGGGTTATGGGGGGATAAACAGCAAAAATTACCGAAAGTTACATCCAGACATACCATTTGTTACATTTACGATTTTTCTTGTTATTTTTATGCTATGCTCCCTTTGTCGACAAAACAGGCGCCGGAAATCATGAGGAATAAAATCTATGTATAACCAAAACAACAATCATCACCTTAACAATCAACCGATATCAAACGGAAAAATTACCAACCATAACCATGCCAGTCAACCAACCAATGGTTCTCCAATAAACATCCACCAGCTCTTTCCTACTCGCACGGAAAAGGAATGTCTTGCGGAGCTCCGGAAGCATCCGCGAAGCTACTTTGCCTATCAGAACATGACACAGGAATGGAAGAACCGTTTTCTGGGATTTATGGAGGGTAAAAAAACTCTGCCTTTAACTTATGATCCATTTTTCAAGAAGCTGTTCAACCCGGACATCTATCCGGAACGATTATCCAGTCTGATCAGCAGTATCATCGGAACAAGGGTGACGGTTCAGTGTATCCTGTCAAATGAAGACAGCATGCTGCCGTCCACCTCGCTCCTGCTTCTGGATATCCTTGTCCAGTTGGAAGATGGCTCGATCGCAAATGTCGAGATCCAGAAGATCCCATACGCTTTCCCGGGAGAACGTATGGCCTGCTACTCCTCCGATCTCATGCTGCGTCAGTATACAAGAGTGAAAAGTTTGAAAGGCAGTTCCTTCATCTACAAGGATCTGAAAACGGTTTACACGATCGTGATGTTTGAAAACAGTCCTAATGAATGCAAAGAGACACAGTCAGCTGATATTTATCTGCATCATGGAAAAACCTGTTATTCTTCAAAGTATGTATATAAAAAAGCACACAAGACGTTTGTGAATCTTTCGTTATAGAGTTTGCACTAGCTGTCAGCATCAAGCCCTTGTTTGAGTCCGCAAGGACGAGTTTGGGCGACTGCTGACAAATCAGCGTGCAAACGAAATAGATAGAGGAACAAATCTTGTGTGCTTTTTTATAGCTATACTTTAAGGAATGTGGTTGTCCTTGACGTTTTCCGTGAAAGTAAGTATGCTAAAGATATCAATGAACTTAATGCATGGCTGTCATTACTGACTGCACAGTCGGTTGACGACCTTGCTGCACTGGTATCTGACTATCCATGGATGGAAGCTATCTGCAAGGATATGTCTGAATATATGTATGATCCGGAGGAGGTGATCACCATGTTTTCAGAAGCACTTCGAATGTTAGATGAGAATACGGTTCACTATATGATCGATGAACTACAAAAGGAACGAGATGACGCAATTACGGCTTTGAACGAGAAAGAAAACGAGATGACTTTAGTGATATCCGAAAAAGACGCTGAAATTGCTACAGTTCTTTCTGAGAAGAACGCAATGATTTCTGAGATCGCGGCTTTAAAAGCACAGCTTGCCGCCCTCAATAAATAAACTATTTTATAACAATAACACATAAAGCAAAAACGCCTGCTGGCTGTATCCATGGAATATACGATATTCCTTAGGTACAACCAGCAGGCGTTATTCTTTAAACACATCCTACCTGTTTCCAGCTCTATGGCTAGTGGCAGGTGAATTGAAACATTAGTGGAACTTCCGTTATGAGGTTTGCACTAGCTGTCAGCACCAAGCCCTTGTCTGAGTCCGTAAGGACGAGTTTGGGCGACTGCTGACAAATCAGCGTGCGAACCGAATAGAAAGTGGAACGCGTTTCAAACCACCTGCCAGTAGCCATAGAGCTGGATACAGATGTAGTTTCCTTCTATTTTATTATTTCAGCTTCCATGTCTTTACATATCCGATGGAGCTCTTTTTCAGCTTTTTCTTTAAAGCTGTCTTGGCTTGCTTCTTGCCTTTTACAGTGATAGCCGCATTCTTTTTAATGCCCTTGAATGCATTCTTGTTGATTTTCTGCAACTTTCCTGCTGTCACTGTAATCGTTTTCAGTTTCTTGCAACCAGAAAATGCACTATTACCAATCGTGGTCACCTTTGCAGGGCTCGTGACAGATGCAAGCTTTGTACATTTATAAAATGCCTTGTTGCCGATCGATGTCACGTTCTTACCGATCGTTACTTTCTTCAATGCAGAACAACCGGAGAATGCTTCTTTTCCAATCTTGGTCACGTTGCTGCCGATAGTTACGGTCGTAAGCTTCTTGTTGTTCTTAAATGCTTTATCAGCGATTCCTGTTACCTTATAGGTAACTCCTTTCACCTTTACCGATGCCGGGATCGTAAGCTTCTTCGCTTTCTTATCTGTGATCTTCGTTACAGTAACTGTTGGATTCTTCTTGGAAGATGAGGTTACCTTTACTTTGAGCTTCTTACTTGAAACAGTGAGCGTTGTTCCTTTTTTTGCCGGAACAGCCTTTGGTTTTTGTTGCGTATCATCATTCTTTGGGTTCGAAGGTGTAGTCGGATTTGGCGTCGGTTTATCATCTCCAGATGCATCGCCTGGTGTTTCCACTTCAAGCAACTTGACTGGAATGTTGTTATCTATTGCATAGTTGTAGGCATATGAATCTTTATAACATGCGATTACCAGATCTAGGCAAGCACCAAATGCGTCATGCCCTATACTCGTTACTCCCGCTGGAATTTCTATACTCGTCAAACTTTCGCATTCCTCAAATGCACTCACCCCTATGCTTGTCACTCCTGCTGGAATTTCTATACTTGTCAGACCGCTACAATTATAAAATGCTCTATTCCCTATGCTCGTCACTCCCGCCGGGATTTTACTAGACTTACATCCTCGTATCAATGTGTTACTGCCAGTTTCAATAATTGCATTGCAATTATCTCTACTATCATAATACTTATTTTTACTATCAACTGTTATACTTGTCAGGCCGTTGCAATCCTTAAATGCATATTCCCCTATGCTCGTCACTCCTGCTGGAATTTCTATACTTGTCAAACCATGGCATTCCTCAAATGCAGATTCCCCTATGCTCGTCACTCCTGCTGGAATTTCTATACTTGTCAAACCATAGCATTCCTCAAATGCACTCACCCCTATGCTCGTCACTCCTGCTGGAATCTTGATACTTGTCAGGCTGCTGCAATCCCGAAACGCATTATCCCCTATGCTCGTCACTCCTTTACCATCAATCTCTCTCGGAATCACAAGCTCTGTTTCATCGCCTGTATATCCTGTAATGGTTATTCCGCCATCCTTGTTTTCTTCATAGTAGAAACCATCATCTGTCCTTTCTTCCGCCTGTGCAGTCATACTCATTCCACCGCACAGCAATACACAAAGTACCAGACCTATACCTGCATAAATCAGGCTTTTTATCTTTTGGCTTATCATTTCCATATGCCTTCATCCTTCCTTTTCTTTCCAATCTCTATCGTATCTTTTCTACTGCCTGCTTACGTCTTCTTTTTCCCCTCACCTCACATTGATTTTCTTCAAACTCTTGTTCCGCTATTTTCCCTTTTGAGCATGATATAACCATGCTGAAAAAACGGCATAAACATTATTAAAAAAAAAAAACAGTCGTCAATACATGCATAGAAATTTATCAAAAATAATTAGCTGAATCTGTCCTCAAAGTGCTATTTGTTACATCCAGACATACCATTTATTACATTTATGAACTTTTTCTTTTCATTTCTGGTAAGCTGACCTTGTCGACAAAACAGGCGCCGGAAATTGAGAGGATAATAAATTTATGTACAATGAAAATGAAAAAAGAAACGTTACTGTCTCACAGAAAGGTAACGCTATACAGCCTGCCGCATTAAACATCCATCAGCTTTTCCCATCCCGAACCAAAGATGAATGTCTGATGGAACTGAAAAAGAATCCATCCATTTATCGGACATATCTGAACTGGCCTGACAAATGGAAATCGCGCTTTCTCGAATTCATGGAAGGAAAGAAAAGTCTGCCATTAACCTATGATCCATTTTTTAAGAAGCTATTTAACCCGGATGTATACCCGGAACGATTATCACGACTGATCAGCAGTATTATCGGTACAAATGTAACCGTGAAGTGTATCCTGTCAAATGAAGACAGTATGCTGCCATCAACCTCTCTCCTACTTCTGGATATCATTGTTCAATTAGAAGACGGTTCAATCGCAAATGTCGAAATTCAAAAAATCCCATATACATTCCCCGGTGAGCGGATGTCCTGCTACTCTGCTGATCTTCTGCTCCGCCAGTACACCAGAGTAAAAGGGGAAAAGGGAAGTACATTCACCTATCAGGATCTGAAAACCGTTTATACGATCGTAATGTTTGAAAACAGCCCGAAAGAATGTAAAACTGCCGACCTGGCTGACATTTATCTGCATCACGGAAAAGCAGCATTTGATACCGGGATCGACCTTCGTCTTCTACAGGAATACTATGTCGTTGCCCTTGACGTCTTCCGAAAAAGTAAGTATTCTAAAGATATCAACGAACTTAACGCATGGTTATCCCTGTTAACGGCAACTACCCTGGATGACCTTGCAGCACTGATATCCGACTATCCATGGATGGAGACTATCTGCATGGATATGTCAGAATATCTGTATCACCCGGAGGAGGTTGTTACCATGTTTTCTGAAGCATTACGAAAATTGGATGAAAATACAGTCAATTACATGATCGATGAATTGAAAAAAGAACGTGATGAAGCAGTCACCGCTCTGGCCGAAAGAGATGCTACAGTATCTGAGATGGGTGCTGCTTTATCTAAAAAGGACGCCGAGATTGCCATACTACAAGCTCAGCTTGCAGCATTAAATAAATAGCAACTCTTACTCCCATAGAATATAACAAAAACCCCTGCCGGTTTCCAAGTCTGTACTGGCTGGGAAACCGGCAGGGGTTTTTTACATTTATTCTGTTATTCATTTACAACTCCACATAATTATATTCCATAGAAAGATCATCCAACATATCCCCAATGGCATTATTTGATGTGAATATAATAATCTGGTCAGTATCAATACGGCTCATGCAATAGAGCGCATTTTTCAGGCGATGTTCATCATAAGCTGTAAAGATATCGTCTACAATGATCGGCATACGGTCTTTGCAGAGAAGACCTGCGATGCACAGCCGGACAGCCAGATAGATCTGCTCGATCGTTCCGCTGCTTAAGAATTCGATCGGCATATAATGATCGTCGTCAAATACTGAAATGTGCATGTTTTCATCCAGCTTCACGTCATTATATTTGCCATCTGTAATGATACTAACAATCTCCGAGATATTCTCGTTTAACTGTCCGCCAAAATCATTGTAAATATCAACCGATATATCATTGATGGTCTGGATCGCCAGATCGATCGCTTTCTGTTCCTTCTCCAAGACTTCGAATCGTTTCTGAAGCTCGTCACGTTTTCCTTTTAATTCATAATAGGAATC
>ERZ834798.2964-NODE-2964-length-11567-cov-3.240792_pt1 | contig 11567 bp, 7 predicted proteins | sample MGYA00519689_ERZ834798 | MGnify/ENA primary metagenome ERZ834798 (study PRJEB31850, sample SAMEA3708761) | human gut metagenome | biome: human gut; feature: human-associated habitat; material: faeces | place: China | collected 2014 ...
CAAAGTTAAAAACTTTATGGATATAAACAGGCAGATAAGTGCTGAAAAATATGTTGATGTCTGCATAGAAAGTTTTGTCTTTGTTTTTTGGAATGTTCATAATGAAGGCCCCTTATACCTTCTTTTGAATAATGCAAGAATTATTTTTCAAATTCTTTCCCGATTGTTTTGACAGGTTTTAAGCCGTTATCAACACCTCTGTTAACAGAAAAGAACTACCTTTGCAACCGAAACGTAATAAATGAACAACGTATGCGAAAACTGAAAATAACAGAGCTGAACCGTATCAGTGCCGAAGAGTTTAAACAAGCAGAAAAACTGCCTCTGGTGGTAGTGCTGGATGATATTCGTAGCCTGCATAATATAGGTTCGGTATTCCGCACGTCGGATGCTTTCCGTATCGAGTGTATCTATCTGTGTGGAATAACGGCCACCCCTCCCCACCCCGAAATGCATAAGACGGCTTTGGGCGCAGAGTTCACTGTTGACTGGAAGTATGTTAATAACGCTGTTGATGCTGTTGATAACCTTCGAAAAGAAGGATATATTGTCTATTCGATAGAACAGGCGGAAGGCAGCATTATGCTGGATCGACTCGAACTGGACAAGACGAAGAAGTACGCTATCGTAATGGGAAATGAAGTGAAAGGGGTGCAACAGGAAGTGATTGATCATTCGGATGGTTGTATCGAGATTCCCCAATATGGTACCAAGCATTCTCTGAACGTGTCTGTAACAACGGGCATTGTCATCTGGGATTTGTTCAAAAAGCTACGTTAACGGTGTAAAATCAGTCGGTTAATAATTAGTTAATAAGTGGTTGATATCATAGTTAACTTGCTATTAACCAACTATTTTTTTCTGTTCATAATTATGTGTGATGATAAGAATATTGTAGCAACTTACTCTTGGTTGAGTCTGATTGATTCAGTGTTTATTAACCATCCTGTTTCAAGCTGTTATCAGATGGCATCACAGCTATTAATAGCTGACTTCTCAACTGTTAATACTTGTCATGCAGACTATTAACACCTGACAGGTCAACTGTTAATACCTTAGAAGTCAGATAAAGCGGGGTAATTTTCCTATGGTGATAGTGGAATTGGATTTAATAGAAATATGATGGTTAATAACAACGTTGATAACCTTATGACAAGGTGAATCAGATTTGTCCGTTCTCTACCAGCAGCACAACTCTTTCCGTCAGTTTATCTTCTCCCAACGGATCATATTCCTTTTTCAGACTGGCACCGAACAGTGCGGCAAATGTCTGATAGAATCCTGCTTTGAAAGGTCCCATAAAAGCTTTCACCAGTTCATAACTGGTGGAATTACTTTGGCGGTCTATCAATTTAATCAAGAGTTTGCCTTGTGTAAAAGAGAGTTTCTTCATCCGTGCGGTATATTGTTCCTTCAGTCCTTTTTCCACCCGTTTGAGATGTTTTTGGCGAGCCTTCTCGTTGGGTAATGTCTGAAGATACTCGTAAGTTTCAATAATAGCCTGGTTAATTTCTTTGGAGATAGGATATACCTTCTTTACGTTACGTACTAGGCGGTAGTATTCTAGCCGTTCTTTTTCGTTTTTGAATTTTAGCGGGCGGAAGATATAAACAGTCCTTAACTGGACACATGGAATGGTATCTCCGTTGTAGATACACATTGGAACCAAGTATCCGTTGATGGTTTGCCTGTCCTGTGCCTGCATCTTCGATGAACAGACCATAGCAAACGCCATCATTATTACTATGTTAAGTCTCCTTTTCACGTTACAAAAATAGAATTAAAATTTTATTATTCAGACATTTCTTTTAGACGTTAACCTATTTAAAGTATCTTTGCGCCCTTGTCTGTAAAAACGCAAGGTGTAAACAAATAATTTATTGATGAAAACTACTCAACTATTTCGGTTGATAAGTATTATAAACAGCCTGTTCATTATTCCTGCTTGTAGTGCTCAAAACCCTTCTCAAAGTCTTATAGAAGATATTTTTGAAGATTTATCTGTTAATAATAGTGTTGATAATGCTGTTAATGAACCCAATTGGGAGAATGAACTGGAAGAACTGTCCGTCCGCCTTCACGAACCTGTAGATTTAAACCGGGCTACCCGTCAACAACTGGAACAATTTCCTTTTCTCAGTGATATTCAGATTGAACATCTGCTAGCCTATATATACGTGCATGGGCAGATGAAAACTCTTTATGAACTTCAGTTGATAGAGGATATGGACAGGCAGACTATTCAGTATCTATTGCCTTTCGTATGTATCAAAGCTATTAACAATGAGTCGTCTTTTCGGTGGAAAACTATGTTGAAAAGCGCAATGAAGTATGGAAAGAATGAAGTGATAACTCGCATAGATATACCGTTTTACAAGCGAAAAGGTTATGAACATACCTATTTGGGACCTTCTGTTTATAACTCTGTTAAGTATGCTTTCCGTTATCGCGACCAGCTCTATGCAGGTTTCGTTGCGGAGAAGGATGCCGGAGAACCTTTCTTTGCTCTGCACAATCGTCAAGGGTATGATTATTATTCTTTTTATCTCTTACTCAAAGATTGTGGGCGGTTAAAAACATTGGCTGTTGGTAACTATCGGTTAAGTTTCGGACAGGGATTGGTGATCAGCACGGATTACTTACTGGGAAAGACCGTATATGCTTCTTCTTTCAACACCCGCAGCGGAGGAATCAGGAAACATTCTTCTACTGACGAAACTAATTATTTTCGGGGAGCGGCGGCAACCTTAAGCATTACAAAGCAATGGAGTATATCCGGCTTTTACTCACACCGTTCGCTGGACGGTGTGCTGACCGATGGCGAAATAACTTCTATCTACAAAACCGGACTACACCGCAGTCAGAAAGAAGCCGATAAGAAGAACGTATTCACCATGCAGCTGACTGGTGGAAACATGAGTTATCAACAGAATCGTATCCGGCTGGGTATCACCGGTATTTACTATGTTTTCAACCGACCTTATGAACCGCAATTAACAGGTTATTCTCAATACAACATTCATGGAAATCAGTTCTACAATTTAGGAATAGACTATGCTTACCGCTGGCATCGCTTTTCTTTCCAAGGAGAGACGGCTATGGGAAAACAAGGCAGTGCTACTTTGAACCGTCTTCAGTATTCACCGGTGGAAGGAACTCAGTTGATGATCGTACAACGATACTACTCATATAATTATTGGGCTATGTTCGCCCATTCTTTTGGAGAAGGAAGTGCGGTTCAAAACGAACAGGGATATTATTTGGGGATGGAAACTTCCCCTTTCCGCCATTGGCACATCCTTGCTTCCTTCGATCTGTTTTCTTTCCCGTGGAAGAAATACCGGATCAGTAAACCTTCCCGAGGTATGGACGGATTGCTTCAGGCTACGTTTACTCCGCACAGTAATCTGACAATGTACTTGAAATATCGTTATAAACAGAAAGAGCGTGACTTGACAGGTAGCAAAGAAAACCTAACGCTTCCTATTTTTCATCACCAACTTCGATATCGTTTGAACTATTTTTATGGAGATGTGTTTAGCTGTCGTACAACTTTAGATTACAACCATTTTCATTCTCAAGACAGGGCTGCTAGTAAAGGATATCAAGTTACACAAATGATGTCCTCCCAACTGCCTTGGACCAGGCTGTTTGCTGACGTTCAAGGCAGTTATTTTTCTACAGACGACTATGATTCGCGGGTATATGTATCAGAAAAGGGATTGCTTTATACATTTTACACTCCTTCCTTTCAAGGCCGTGGATTTCGCTGTGCTGTTCGTCTGAGATATGAACCGAATGAACATTGGATGTTTATAACTAAATTCGGAGAAACCGTTTATCTCGACCGGAATGAAATAGGTTCCGGCAATGATTTAATCCTTGGAAATAAAAAAGCTGACGTACAAATGCAACTCCGTATTAAGTTTTAAAGTATCTTTGCCTCTGGATATTATGAAATAGTAAATGATAAAATAATGTGAGTTTGATGTGATAAACGTTCGTATTGATATTGAACTCATATTAAAACAATTAATAAAAAGATGACTATTATTTTTCCTTCACCCATCTTCGGCCCTGTTCATTCCCGCCGCTTGGGTGTGTCTTTGGGAATCAACTTATTGCCGGAAGACGGCAAAGTCTGCTCGTTCGACTGCATTTATTGTGAATGCGGCTTCAATGCCGACCATCGTCCGAAGAAGCATCTGCCCACTCGTGAAGAAGTGCGCATCGCCCTGGAAGAAAAGCTGAAAGATATGCAGAAGAACGGTCCCGCCCCTGATGTACTCACATTTGCCGGAAACGGTGAACCGACTGCCCACCCTCATTTTCCGGAAATCATAGAAGATACACTGGCACTTCGTGACCACTATTTCCCGAATGCAAAAGTAAGTGTATTGAGCAATTCTACCTTCATTGACCGTCCTGCAGTATTCGATGCATTGAACAAGATAGATAATAATATCCTGAAGCTGGATACGGTGAACGAAGAATACATTCATCTCCTGGATCGTCCCAACGGGAAATATTCCGTAAGGAAGATCATCGAAAAGATGAAAGAATTCAAAGGAAATTGTATTATTCAGACTATGTTTCTGAAAGGTAGTTACCTTGGAAAAGATATGAATAATACATCCGATGAGTTTGTGCTCCCGTGGCTGGAAGCAGTCAAGGAGATCGCTCCCAGTCAAGTGATGATCTATACGATTGACAGGGAGACTCCCGACCATGACCTGCAGAAAGCCACTCATGAAGAACTGGACCGGATTGTAGAATTGATAAAGCGAACGGGAATTCCGGCAACAGCGTCCTATTGATGGATAAGTGAATTATGCTATTTGTTGTACAAGATATCGGATTAGATTTAAAAAATAAGGTGACACGCTATTGACCTCTGCTTATCCTCATGGGATTTGTGAATAAATAATAATAAAACAGCTTCTGATTTAGGGTAACCCAAAGATGAAGTGTATTTATTACCAAACGAGTAATTTTACAATCTGACATTAACAGTCTTAATTTCTAATACCAAATAAATAAAAACATGAAAAAAGAAACCCCCATCTCTTTACGACATCTCAGGCGTATTACCGCCATTTTATTCTTATGTCCGATTTCCCTTTCTTCCATACAGGCATCCGCAGCATCGGATCAGAGTGACGTTTCTTCGGCATCCGTCCGCCAGGAACAGACTTCGGGAATCCTTCGTGCAGAGAAAATAAACCCGACGACGGTTGATGTACTGTTCACGAACCAGCAACGGATGACTATCGACTTTTACGGAGAGAATATTTTCCGTGTCTTTCAGGACAATTCCGGAGGCATCATCCGTGACCCCGAAGCGAAACCTGAAGCGCAGATACTTGTAGACCAGCCCCGACGCAAGGTTTCCGGACTGTCGGTGGACGAGAAAGATGGATATATCACCCTCACCACCGCCCAAGTACGGATTGAACTGAATAAGCAGACCGGACTGATGAAAGTCTTTAATCCGTTAACCGGCAAATGTGTGATCGAAGAAGTCGCTCCGGTGATATTCGGTCCTAAAGAAGTGACCGTAACCTTAAAGGAGAATCCCGAAGAATACTTCTACGGAGGCGGTGTGCAAAACGGACGTTTCTCTCATAAAGGCAAGGTTATTGCCATCGAAAATCAGAATAGCTGGACGGATGGCGGAGTGGCCTCCCCTGCCCCTTTCTACTGGTCTACCAATGGTTACGGAATGATGTGGTACACTTTCCGGAAAGGTGAATACGACTTTGGAGCAACAGAGAAAAACATAGTGAAACTGTCTCACAATTCTTCTTACCTTGATATTTTCTATATGGTCAACGACGGAGTCGTTTCCCTGTTGAATGATTTTTATCAGTTGACGGGAAACCCCGTTTTGTTGCCCAAATTCGGTTTTTACGAAGGACATCTCAATGCCTACAACCGTGACTACTGGAAGGAAGACGAGAAAGGAATCCTCTTTGAAGACGGAAAGCGTTATAAAGAAAGCCAGAAAGACAATGGCGGCATCAAGGAGTCTCTGAATGGTGAAAAGAACAATTATCAGTTCTCGGCACGTGCCGTTATCGACCGTTACAAGAATCATGATATGCCTCTCGGATGGTTACTTCCGAACGACGGTTACGGAGCCGGATACGGACAGACGGAAACACTGGACGGCAACATCGCCAATCTGAAAAGCCTGGGAGACTACGCCCGTAAGAACGGAGTGGAAATAGGCCTCTGGACACAGTCGGACCTGCACCCGAAGGAAGGTATAAGCGCCTTGTTGCAACGTGACATCGTGAAAGAAGTCCGTGATGCCGGTGTGCGTGTACTCAAAACCGACGTGGCATGGGTAGGAGCCGGCTATTCCTTCGGATTGAACGGAGTGGCGGACGTAGGACATATTATGCCTTATTATGGCAATGATGCCCGTCCCTTTATCATTTCACTGGACGGCTGGGCAGGCACACAGCGTTATGCCGGCATCTGGTCGGGCGACCAGACCGGAGGCGAATGGGAATATATCCGTTTTCACATCCCTACTTATATAGGTTCCGGTCTGTCCGGCCAGCCGAATATCTGCTCGGATATGGACGGTATCTTCGGTGGAAAAAATGCGGCAGTCAATATACGTGATTTCCAATGGAAAACATTTACCCCCATGCAGTTGAATATGGATGGCTGGGGCGCCAACGAAAAGTACCCCCATGCTTTAGGCGAACCAGCTACATCCATTAACCGTATGTATCTCAAACTGAAATCGGAACTGATGCCTTACACGTATAGCTTTGCCCGTGAAGCGGTGGATGGTATGCCTCTCATCCGTGCCATGTTCCTCGACTATCCGAATGAATATACCTACGGAACGGCTACCCGCTACCAATATATGTATGGTACCGACTTTCTCGTAGCCCCTGTCTATCAGAATACGAAAGCTGATAAAGAAGGCAATGATATCCGCAATGGAATTTATCTGCCCGAAGGCACTTGGATAGATTATTTCAGCGGAGAGAAATACGAAGGCAACCGTATTCTCAGCAACTTCGATACTCCGGTCTGGAAGTTACCCGTATTCGTAAAGAACGGCGCTATTATTCCGATGACACAACCTAACAATAATGTCAGCGAAATAGACCCCTCACTTCGCATCTATGAATTTTATCCGAACCGCCATACTGCAACCGTAGAATATGACGATGACGGTGTGACGGAAGCCTACCGTCAGGAGAAATCGGTATCTACCCTGATCGAATCGAACGTAGACGCAAAGAACCGTGTGACTATCACCATTCATCCCACAGCCGGAAGTTTCGACGGTTTTGTAAAAGATAAAAAGACGGAACTGCGCATCAACGTCACGGAGAAACCGAAGAAACTGACTGCAAGAATCAACAACAAGAAAGTAAAACTGACGGAAGTAAGCACGGCAGCGGAACTTCTGAATGGAGAAAACGTATTCTGGTACGAAGAAACCCCCAATCTGAATAAGTTTGCAACCAAAGGAAGTGAATTTGAGAAAGTGGTTATCACAAAGAATCCGCTGTTGCACATCAAACTGGGCAGCACCGACATCACCGCCAATCGTATCGAGCTGGACGTGGAAGGTTTCCGCTTTGAGCCGGCCGACCGGAACTTGGTAAGCAACGGAACCCTGTCTGCACCGCAAAACGCTCAGGTAAGCGAGCAGAACAGAGAAGCATATACCCTGCAACCGACTTGGGACAAAGTACCCAATGCCGATTACTATGAGATTGAATTTGACGGAATGCTTTATACGACTATCCGGGATACTCACTTACTGTTTGAAGATCTGAAAGCGGATACTCCTTACGCATTCAAAGTGCGTGCTGTCAACAAAGACGGTGTGTCCGAATGGGCAGAGATTCAGGTGAAAACGAAGACTAATCCGCTGGAATTTGCTATTCGTGGCATTGAAGGCGAATCGACTGCCGCATCGCAGGGAGGATTCGGTGTAGACCGATTGTTCAACTTCTCCGAATCGGGAGATACATGGCACACGAAGTATAACGTTAACTCCATACCATTAGATTTGATTATCGACCTCAAAACAGTTAACCAACTGGATAAGTTCCATTATCTACCCCGTGCGGATGCCGGCAACGGTACACTGCTGAAAGGAACAGTATCCTACAGTATGGACAAAGAAAACTGGACGGAAGCCGGAGCATTCGAATGGCAGCGGGACGGTGATGTAAAAGTATTCACTTTCACAGAGCGTCCAAATGCACGTTACATCAAACTGAACGTTACGGCAGGTGTAGGAAACTATGGTTCAGGTCGTGAAATCTACGTATTCAAAGTACCGGGAACGGCAAGTTACCTGCAAGGCGACATCAACAATGATGGCAAGATCGACCGCAATGACCTGACTTCTTATATGAACTATACCGGATTGCGTCGTGGTGATTCAGACTTTGAAGGTTATATCAGCAAAGGCGATATCAACATGAATGACTTGATAGATGCTTATGATATTTCTGTCGTAGCCACTCAGCTCGACGGCGGTGTCGACAGGAAAGCTACGGAGAAAGTATCCGGCTCTCTGTCTATCAGCACTCCGAAGAAGCAGTACCAGAAGGACGAAATCGTTGAAATCCGTGTGAAAGGTAATGATCTGCGTTCGGTTAATGCACTTAGCTTTGCTTTGCCTTATGATCAGAGCGACTATGAATTTGTAGGTGTGGAACCGCTGAATATGAAAGCAATGGAAAATCTGACTTATGACCGCCTGCATACGAATGGTGTGAAATCTCTCTATCCTACTTTCGTCAATATGGGAAAACAGGAGGCTTTGGAAGGTTCGGAAGAACTCTTTATTCTGAAATTGAAAGCGAAACGTAAAGTGAAGTTTGATCTGAATCTGAAAGACGGAATATTGGTTGATAAGCAACTGAGGATGCATTCATTCTAAATGTATTTCGTGTAAATCATTGATATATAACAAAAGAGGATGCCTGTGGGGAACTATTGGCATCCTCTTTGCTTTAAGAGCTATTTTATTTGGACGTTATAAATATACGTATAATAGATAGACTTTCAGATTAATTTTATACATTTACCAATGTGTGCGAAGGAGTGAGCGTATAGGAGTTAAAGATAATCATCACAAACAAATAATAGAATGAAAGCAAATTTATTATTACTCATACTTATAATCGGATTTAATAGTAGCTTGGTAGCTCAAACTTCTCAAGTAATAACGGACTCTGTAACGATCAATGGGCGTGTGACCGATTATGATAATCATCCGCTGGACAATGTTTCCGTCAGTTGGGCACGTCCGGACTTCAGTGAGGTATCGGTAACGCTGACAGACAAAAATGGAAATTACAGCATACGCATCCCCAAGGGAAAATATCATTCGATGGGTGCATTGAATATGGATGAATACATCATCGCCAATTCTACCCTACCGGAGAAGGATCAACGACTGGAATTTTGGGGATGGGATTTTATCGCCGATCGCGACACAACGCTCAACATACAATATCATCGTATGGAAGCCTATGGACTGCGTGCTTTCAGAATCCCGGGTGCAACACCTGCTTATCAGGTGTATGTCCGTCCTATGAGTCTGACACGTACGCAGGCATGGATGAAAGCCGGAAAGCCTAAAGAAGCAATTCTGGCCCCTGAGCCGGAACAGTTGAAAGCTGTTGTCTGGATCAACGGTGAAGAAGTTCCTATACTCATGAAGCAGGAGATAAAAGAATATTTCGCTCCTGACGAGTGGGGAAATGCCTATCTGTTGACAGTCGATATGCCTAAAAACAGAAATAATACTTTGCCTTATTATGTGTTTAAGGTAGAACTGACAGATTTGGAGAACGGGGATAGAGGCGAAGCTATTTATTATATGGAAAAGGAGACTTACGTCAGATAGAATCTATTAGTTACATACAGGAGCTATATGCCCAACATATTGGATATATAGCTCCTGCGCATTGGATATATAGCTCCTGTACGCAGGACATATATACCCTGCACACAGGCTAATCAGGTTCTTACTTTACATCATCCCATGTATCCGTCCGGAACGGGAAAGCAGCGATCCCCAATGTATTGCGTAAAGTGATGTTTCCTACATAATTGCGGAAAGCATACCGTACGGCTACCGGTTGTGCGACCTGATCGCTCCATACTTCCACATTTCTTGTGCGACCTGCAATCCGTGCTTTTGCCGGATAGAACTTCTTGTCGGCTCCTGCTATTTCGAAACCTTCCAATTCACAGTTGCCCGGTGCCAGTCCGGAAGGGGCATTGTCGAGTGTGACGATCGCTTTGTTCTTGGAATATTCCACTTTTGTCATCATCGGTCCGGTAGATGGAAATTTATGGAGACCGTATGTTTTAGTCAGTGCGAGATTGGCCAGCCGGAGTCCTACTACATTTTTCTGAGGAGGATGAATACAGAACTCGTCGCCGACATCTATCGTAGGAATCATTCCGGAGTTGGGGATTGTCTGCAATGCTTTCATTTGTGCTTCCTGTAGTAAGGCGGAATTTATGTTCCGGCTGTTTCCGTATTTGTGCGGAGCAATCTGGACATAATAAAAAGGCATATCCGGTGCTTCCCATACATTTCTCCAGAGCTGCACCATCGCAGTCATCATCGGAGCATAGATCTGATAGTTGAATAGATTCGACTCTCCCTGATACCATAGAAATCCGCGTGCCGTATAGTTTTTCACAGGCAGTAACATGATATTATACAGACATTGCAGCCGGCTGTTCGTATCTAACTTTGGATTTTTAGCGGCTTCTATATTTGCGCCTTCCACGGAGGCGAGCGTTTCTTCTGTCATCCATGCCTCGATTCGTGAACCTCCCCAGCTGTTGATGACCAGTCCTACGGGGAGATGAAGCGTTTCTGTCAGTTGTCGGGCAAAGAAGTAACCTGCGGCACTGCAATCCATAGTGGTTTCGGGCGAAGAAACTTCCCATTTCGCTCCTTCAAAGTCTGTTCGTTCTTTCACTCCTTTGGTTCGGGGGACAGTGATAAAACGGATACGGTCGCGGTAGTTGCCTGCGTTCAGAAGTGTTTCCAGCGAATGGTCGATGGGTTGTCCCATGTTTCCTTTCATGGTCATTTCCATGTTAGACTGACCGGAGCATATCCATACTTCTCCTATTAATATATCCGATAGCGTGACCTGGGTCCCGTCACTGATGGTAATAGAATAAGGAGTAAAACTTCCGGCAGGAGTATCCACTTTGACCAGCCAGGTTCCCTCATCGTCTGTCGATACCTTATAAGTACGGTTATTCCACGAAGTGGTGACAGTCACCTTTTTGCCGTCTGCCCATCCCCACAGCTTAACGGAACTGTTTTGTTGGAGTACCATATGATCTCCCATCATGGCAGGGAGCTTCACTTTGCCTTGTGCAAGCGAGAAAAATAGAAGCGAGATTGTAAAAATCAGAAAATGTTTTTTCATACTATTGTTTTATTAATTAGGATTTGACAAATACTTCACTTAGGTATAGGGCAAAATTACAACCTAATTTGAATATGGAATAATACTATTTAGTCATTCTCTGACAGATTT
>ERZ834798.2965-NODE-2965-length-11560-cov-2.348457_pt1 | contig 11560 bp, 5 predicted proteins | sample MGYA00519689_ERZ834798 | MGnify/ENA primary metagenome ERZ834798 (study PRJEB31850, sample SAMEA3708761) | human gut metagenome | biome: human gut; feature: human-associated habitat; material: faeces | place: China | collected 2014 ...
ACATTTGTTGGTTCTTGTCAATAGTTTTAACAAGAATCTTGTTAATTTAGGATTGACATAACAAGATTCTTGTGCTATAGTAGCGTCATTCTCAAGTTACTTGGCAGCAAGGCCGAAAAAAACCTGCCGCAGCCGCGGCAGGCATAGTCCTTTTTGACAAACGCTGGTTATTCCGGCAGGTCCGCCGCATGGGGCAGGCCCCAGCGGAAGTGGGCCGCGCACAGCCGCAGCACCAGGATCACCGCCGCCCCCAGCAGCATGGAGGGGATATCCCCCAGGTGCCGCCAGCACAGGGCGCACAGCAATGCCCCGATCAGGGTGGGGCAGGCGTAAAAATGCTTGACAAAGATATAGGGCTTCTGATTGGACAGCACGTCCCGCAGCACACCGCCGCCTACGCCGGTGATGACGCCCACGAACACCAGCAGAAACAGGTTATAGTCCTGGGCCTGCTGAAAGGCGCACTGAACGCCCACCACCGTGAACAGCCCCAGACCGATGGAGTCCAGCCACAGCATCACCAGCTCATAGGCCCGGCTCTCCACCGCCAGCAGGTGCCGCACCGCCGGCAGGAACACCAGGGCCGACACCCCCATGGCCACCAGGGCATACACCGGCTGGCAGAACATCACCGGCGGGGTGATGCCCAGGGTCAGGTCCCGGATGACCCCGCCGCCGCAGGCGGTGCACACGCCCAGGATCACCACGCCGAAGGCGTCCAGCTGGCGCTGAAGCCCCGCCAGGGCCCCGGAGGCGGCAAAAACCGCCGTGCCCACGATTTCCAGTATGAAAAGTACCGTATCGGTCATAAAAATCGCCCTTTTTCCTCAGAATGCCCCGGCATTATAGCACAGGCGGCAGGGCCGCGCAATGGGACAGTGCAACAAATTTTTCCGGCTGTTGCCCGGATTTATGCAACGATTTGAGAAAATCCATGTATAGGTGAAGGCAAAAAAAGACTTCCGGATGCAAGCATCCGGAAGTCCTGGTGGGGGATGGTGGATTCGAACCACCGAAGGCGTTGCCAGCAGATTTACAGTCTGTCCCCTTTGGCCACTCGGGAAATCCCCCATATATGAAGTTTGGAGCTGGTGGACGGATTCGAACCCCCGACCTGCTGATTACAAATCAGCTGCTCTACCGGCTGAGCTATACCAGCAACTCAAACAGCAAGGCTGATTATAGACGAAGAGCGTCAAAAAGTCAAGAACTTTTTGAAAAAACGCGGAATATTTTTTCGGGCGGGGCGGCGCGCCGTATTTGCACTTCCGGCAGTTTGTGCTATACTGATAAAAAAGGAGGGATCCGCTATGAAGATCACATTTGTCGGCGCGGCGCACGAGGTCACCGGCAGCTGCACGCTGCTGGAACTGGGCGGCGAGAGCTACCTGATCGACCGCGGCATGGAGCAGGGCGTGGACGTCTATGAGAACATTCCCCTGCCCGTGGCTGCGAAGGACGTCGCCGCCGTCTTTCTGACGCACGCGCACATCGACCACGCGGGGCTGCTGCCGCAGCTGTACAAGGATGGCTTCCGGGGCCGGATCTACGCCACGCCCGCGACCTGCGCGCTGGCGGACGTCATGCTGCGCGACTCGGCCAACATCCAGGAATCTGAAGCCGCCTGGAAAACGCGCAAGGCCGAGCGCGCGGGCGAGCCGCCGGTCGTGCCGCTGTACACGGTGGACGATGCGAAGGGTGCGGCCTCGCTCTTCCGCCCCTGCCGGTACAGCCAGATCGTGCCGATCGCGGAGGGGATGCGTGTCCGGTTCTCCGACATCGGGCATCTGCTGGGCTCGGCCTGCATCGAGTTCTGGCTGCAGGAGGGCGGCATAGAGAAAAAGATCGTCTTCTCCGGCGACGTGGGCAACATCGACCAGCCGATTCTGAACGACCCGCAGCCGGTCGCGGAGACGGACTATCTCGTGATGGAATCCACCTACGGCAACCGCCTGCACGACAAGCCCAAGGACGTGCGCGCCGAGCTGACCGACGTGCTGCAGCGGGCCTTTGACCGCGGCGGCAGCGTCATCATCCCGGCCTTCGCCGTTGGCCGGACGCAGGAGCTTCTGTACCTGCTGCGCGAGATCAAGCAGAAGAAGCTCGTGCACGGCCACGACGGCTTTCCCGTCTACCTCGACAGCCCGCTGGCCGAGGAGGCCACGAGCGTCTTTCTGCAGTGCGATACCGACTGCTTTGACCCGGAGACGCAGAAGGTCCTGAAAAGCGGCCAGAACCCCATCTGGTGCCCGGGGCTGCAGCTTGCGCTCACAGCGGAGGATTCCAAGGCCATCAACAGCGATCCCCGGCCCAAGGTCATCCTGTCCGCCAGCGGCATGTGCGACGCGGGCCGCATCCGGCACCATCTGAAGCACAATCTGTGGATGGCGGAGAACATCATCCTCATCGCGGGCTACCAGTCGAAGGGGACGCTCGGCCGGGCGCTGCTCGACGGGGTGAAGGAGGTCCGGCTGTTCGGCGAGGATATCGCCGTGAACGCCGAGATCGCCGTGCTGCACGGCACGAGCGGCCACGCCGACCAGAAGGGGCTGCTGAACTGGGTCGAGGCGTTCGAGCGCAAGCCCGAGGTCGTCTTCATCAACCACGGCGACACCGAGGCCTGCGAGGCCTTCCAGGCGCTGCTGCAGCAGAAGGGGTATGTCGCCATCGCGCCGTTCTCGGGCGCGCAGTTCGATCTGGCAGCCGGGAAGCTCACCGCCTTCCCTGCCGGCCGGCCCATCGCCAAAAAGGGCGCAGCGCGCAAGAAGAGCGTCTTTGACGCGCTCATCGCCGCGGCACAGCGGCTGCTGCTCGTCGCGCAGGGGTGCAAGGAGCGGCCGAACCGGGATCTTACCCGCTTCACCGCACAGATCCAGGCACTCATCGACCGTTGGGAAAAATAATCGCAAAACGCCCGGTATGCCTTGCATACCGGGCGTTTTCTGCGTTTTTTACAGCTTTTCCAGCGCTGCGGCGGGGACGCGGACGTCCTCCGCGGTCAGATCGCTGCGGAAGGTGAACTGGGCCGCAAGGGAGGCCTGGGTATCCACGGCCGCGACCTGCACGCTGCCGCCGAGCTCCACGCGCAGGGCCGTGACCTTGCCGTCCTGCACGTCGAGGCTGATCGTGCCGGGCTGATACTCCACGTTCAGCTTCTCCGCGTCCGGTGCGATGGCACAGGCGGCCTGGCGCGTCCGGTCGGCGCTGAGGGTGAGCGTGTAGGTATAGCCGTTTTCCGTCTGCGTGCTCGTCACGCCGCCCTCGAGGCAGGCACGGTAGGCAATGTCGAGCAGATCGGCGCACTTGGTGAGCGCCTGTTCGCTGGCCGAGGCCGTCTTGCCGTCCTTCGTCAGAACCTTCTCCCCTGTGAACCACAGCTCCACGCTGCCTGCGCGGATGCCGCTGACGCTGCGGCCATTCTCGGTGGTGCGGAAGTAGTCGAGCGAGGTATTGAAGATCACCGGGCCGCAGTTGGCGGTGAGGCCGACGCGGGCGGCCAGCGGGTCGCGCTTGCCGAGCTCCGACACGGCGGAGATCACGCGCAGCAGGTCCTCGGTCAGCTCGAGCTTACCCTGATAGCCGCTGCCCGCCATGGCGTCTGTGACGGCCTGGGGGACGCTGTGCGGGGTCTGGACGTCGGGCTGGATCGTGAGCTCCGCCCAGACGTTCATCGGCTGGGTCACGCCGCCCGCGTCCTGCGCCTCGCAGCTGCCGGAGGCTTCGATCGAGCGGATCTCGCCGTCCTGCACGTGCATGCAGAGGTCGATGCTATCGACGGCGGAAAGGGAGTCCGCGATCGTCGGCGTCAGCAGCGAGAGCGCCTGCGCGGCGTCCTGGCCGTAGGCGGTCACGGAGTAGACCTCCTCACCGCTTTCGCGGGCGTAGGTCACGTCTGTAGCGTTATAGAGCTCGAGCAGATGCTCGCCGAGCGTGGAATAATCCGGGAACAGGCCGTTCGTGCGGTAGGCGCTGCCGTTTTCCAGATAGATCGAACCGTCGTAATAATACAGCCGCACGCCGTTTTCCTCGATGCAGAGGATCGTCTTGCCGTCCGCCTGGGTGCGGAACAGATGCGCGTCGGTCTGCAGCGTCTCGTCACCGAGGTCCATCTGCACGGAGGCGTCCATGTCCAGCTCCTTGCGGGCTGAGAGATTTTTGAGCAGCAGCAGCGCGTCGACGCTGCTCTTGAGGTTTGCCCGGTAGATCAGTACGCCGGCCGTCAGCGCGGCAGCGAGCACCAGCAGCACGATCAGCCAGACGCGGCGCCTGCTTTTCCGCTTCTTTGCCTGTTCGGGCGTGAGCGGCGCAGGCTGCGCGTCGGGGTCGGGTACGCCGATGGCGGCGTCATTCGCGTTCTGCTCGTCCTGCATGGCTTTGCGCAGGGCCTGCATCTGGCGGCGGCGGGTCTTGCCGAGCTTATGGATCAGGTGGATGATGAGCAGCACCAGCAGCGCCGTGAGCCCGGCCAGCACGATCCACACCCACCAGACGGGGAAGGTGGAAAGCGCCGCCATCTGCACGGTCTGGCTGGAGGCCTCGAAGCTCAGATAGCTGCCGATCTCGGTCGTTTTCGCCTTCTGCCAGACGCCGTTGGCGTTCATGAGGTAGATATCCGGCGTGCCCTTCTGCCCGTCGGGGACGCGGAAGCGGATGGTGTGCGTGTCGGCCCCATCCTCCGGCAGCCGCAGCTGCCACTGCTCGATGACGGACTTCGCCACATGCGCCGCGGGCGCGTGGCCGTCCGAGATGTTCTGGAAATACTTCCGGATGGTCTCCGGGACGCTGGCGGAGATCTCACCGAAGGCGGTGGGGGTGATGGCCTGCGGCTGCGCCTGCAGCCGGTCGGTATCGGAGAAGGCGCCCTCGGCCAGGAAGACCGGGCGGCCGTCGTCCCGCTGCGCGTCGCTCGGCAGGGCGTCGACGCAGGTATGGTATTCCGCCGTGACGGTGGTGTCAAAGGTGATGGAGTTGAGCGTGGGGGGATCCCACACGCCGTACTGGCCGTCCACGGCCGGGATGTCGGGGTACGCGCTCTCGTCCAGCGACTCGCCGTAGTTCACTTCCACCGTCTTGAGGACATTTCCGTCCGCGACGAACTGCACGGTGAACGTCCGGAAGGCGTCGGGGAGGGTCTCGTCTTCCATGAGCGTCCGGTAGGCGATGGGCTCTGCCGCACCGGCGACGCTCCTGCCGTTCAGGCCCGCGAGCGCGTCGGAGACGAAGCGGTTCTGCGCGAACGCGCCCGCGTCGCTGCCCGCGATCGCACCGGCGTACTGCTCATACGCGCCGATGCGGACGAGCGCGGTACAGCCCGAGACGGTGCTGCCGCCGCCCGTGACGCTGTCCGTCACGCCGCTGCCGACAATGCCGCCGAGGTATCGCCCGCCCGAAAGCTCGCATTTTGCGTAGCAATTCTCAATGGCTGCGCTGCAGATGCCCGCCACGCCGCCGACATAGTCGCCGCTCTGGCTCTCCACGCTGCCGTAGGCCTCGCAGCCCTCTGCAAGGCCGAGGTCCATCCGGCCGCAGATGGCGGCCGCGCAGTCCTTTTTGGCCGTGACGGCACCGGTCGAGACGCAGCTTTGCAGCAGCGCGCGCAGCTCGTACTGCTTGCGCTCCGAAGAGGACAGGCTCTGGCTCACGTCGCTTTCCGGGTCGACGCTGTATTCCAGGCCCATCGCGCCCGCGATGCCGCCGACGTTGCGGTCGGCCTGCACCGTACCGGTATTCTCGCACGCGCGCACCGCGCCGAGGGTGATGCTGTCCGGGTCGGTCTGCGAGCCGTCGGTGACGAGGTCGCGGTTTTCCAGCTCGTCCATGGCGGCAAAGACGGCGTCGTTGATCTCACCGAGCTTATCGCTGATGGCCTGCACGTCGTTCTGCAGTGTCGTGGAGAGATTCGCCGCCTGCGAGCCGATGGCGCGCATCTGCGCGCCCATGCCGCTCAGGGCGGAGGCCAGCTCCGGCATGGAGGCGTCGGCGTTCATCTGCAGCGAGGCGCTGAGCGCGCCGCTGCCGTCCGTGCCGCCGGAGAGAGAAAGATCCGAAGGGTCGACAAAGCCGCCCACGCCCGCGCCGATCCCGGCGGACGTGCTGCTGCCGATCTCCAGCGGGTGTGTGTCGATGGTGAGGTCCGCGTCCTTCCCGGCGCCGATGGCGGCCCCGATACCAGCGGAGGCGTCGCCCACGGTGAGGTCTGCCCCGCCGGTCACGCTGCCGTCTGCCAGTGCACCGGCGTCGATCGTTGCGGTGGCGCGGAGGTTATTGGCCGCGTTGGCCGCGCCGTCGAGATACGTGCCCATCCCGGCCAGCTGTGAGCCGAGCGTGCTCGCTGCGCCGCCTGCGTCGGCGGTGGCCCGGTCGGTCAGGGTCCTGAGGTCCTGCAGCTGGGTCTGCAGCTGGTCCTTCGTGCTTTCGGACACGGTCACGGCCACGTACGGCTCGACCTGGCCGGCGATGCCGCCGACGTCCTTGCGGCCGAGGATGGCGCCCTCATTCGTGTTGCTGCGCAGATACCCGCTCGTCGAGCCTGCGATGCCGCCGATGTTGTAGCCGACGTGCTCATAGCCGACCGTGCCGGTATTTTTGCAGCCCGCGATCAGGCCGGTGTTGGTCCCGGCGATGCCGCCGGTCTCGGTCGTGGTGAGGAAGGTCTGCGAGGTGGTGAGGTTGGCAAGATCGAGCGTCGTGTCGATCTGGATGTCGCTGAGGCTCAGCGACGCGTCGACGTTGTTGGTGTTGATGCTGCCGGTATTCGTGCAGTGGCGGATGATGCCCTCGTTGAGACCCGCGATGCCGCCCGTGGCGTTCGTCGCCTGCACCTTGCCGTCAAACGTGCTGCTGATGATCTGCCCGGAGACGCGGTTGACGCCCGCGATGCCGCCGATCTGCGCGCTGCCCTGCACCATGCCGGTGAAGCTGCAGCAGACGATGCGGCCGTAGTTTTCGCCCGCGATGCCGCCGGCGACGATCTTGTCGCCCGCCGCGGCCACGGAACCGGCCACGTTCAGATCCTCCACGCTGCCGCCGGACAGGATGACGGCGAACAGGCCCGCGGGGCTGTAGCTGCCGGTGAGGTTCAGGTCGGAGATGGTATGGCCGCCGCCGTCAAACGTGCCGCCGAAGGCGGCCACGGGCGTGTAGTCCATCCCTGCCAGAGAGATATCCGCCCGCAGGATGACCGTCTTTCCGGCCGACCAGGTGTCGAGCGCACAGCTTTTCGCAAAGCTCACAAAATCGCTGGCGGAATCGATGTAGATGGTATCCGGGCCGTCCGCCGCCGAGGCCGTCAGGCCGAGCGGCGCGAGCAGCGTCAGCGCCAGAAGCGCCGCGAGCAGCCGCAGCGCGGCTTTCTGCTTATTCTTCATGTGCTTCGGCCTCCTTTTCCTGCGGCTGTTCGTCCTGCGGAGCGGCTTCTTCACCGGGTTCCGGCTCCGGCTCCGCCTCGGGTTCCGGCGAAGGCGCCGGGTCGGTGTCCTCGCCGGGGTCCGGCTCTGTCTGGCCGGAGAGCAGGCTGATGTTCACGTCACCGTCGACATAGGCGTGGACGATGCCGTGGATCTGGCCGCGGATCTCGCCGCGGACCATGCCGTCGATGCGCACGCGGCCGGAGGACTGGTGCTGCGAGACCGGCGTGGGCACGTCGAAGGAGGTCTTGTCGATGACCTTCTCACCAAGAAGCAGGATCTGCGGCAGGATGAACATGACGATGATGATCGTGATGATTGTGCCGCGCCCGAGGCTGTCGCCGATACCGGCGATGGCGGCGTTGGAGGTCATCTGGCCGATGAGGATGCCGGCGATGACCATCATGAGGCCCGAGGTGATGATCGTCGGGAAAGCGAGGTTCATGGTCTCGATGATGGCGTCCTTTTTGGGCATTTTGTCCTTGAACTCCATGAAGCGGCTGGTCGTGACGATGGCGTAGTCGATGTTCGCGCCCATCTGGATGGACGAGACGACCAGATAGCTGAGGAAGAACAGGGGGCTGTTCGTGATGGTGGGGATGCCGTAGTTGATCCAGATACTGCCCTGAATGACCAGGATCAGCAGCACCGGGATCCCGGCCGATTTGAACGTGAACAGCAGAACGACCAGCACGATCAGGATGGACAGGACCGACACGACGACATTGTCGCGCGAGAACGAGGCCTTGAAGTCCTGCTCAGACGAGGAATCGCCCACGACGTACACGTCGCCGTCCGGATAATAGCTGCGCGCGACGGCGCGGATCTGGTCAAGGAAGTTGTAGGTCTCATCGCCGCCCACGGGGAGGTTCAGATAGACGAGCATGCGGCTGTAGTCATCGGACTGCAGCTGCTTTTTCGCGTTCGTGATCTGCGAATAGGCGTCCTCGAGCGTCTGGGTCATATCGGCGTCGAGCGAGACATAGCCGTCCTGCATCTCGCCGTAGAGGAAGGTGAACATATCGATGAGCGGCACGGAATACTTGGGCAGACCGCCGATGATCTTGCCGTAGTTGCCGCCGTCGGCCGCATAGGCCGCGTATAATAGCTCCGCGACCTCATAGTCAAGATCCGTCAGCTCGGAAAACTGCCGCGGCGTGAGCGCGTCGGTCAGCATATAGCCGCCCATGGCCTCTACATTGGAAAGGCCGAGGGTGGAGTCGACCTCGTCATAGGTCCCGAGCTCGTCCAGCAGCTTCTTTTCCGACGCGTAGTCCCCCGCCGGGACCACGACGGCGACCATATTGCTCGAGCCGAACGTGGTATCGATCATATTGTCCGCGATCTGCTGCGCGGACTGCTTGGTGGTCTTCAGATAGCTGAAGCCGTAGACATACGGGCAGTTGTTGGCGAAGAGCATGGCCACGATGATGACCGCGAGGAAGATGGGCGGGATGATCTTCTTCGTCGCGTAGGCGAAGCGGCCGACGAAGGGGATCTTCGGGACGAAGTTTTTGTGGCGCGTGGCGTCGATCTTCTTGCCGAAGAGCATGAGAAGGCCGGGCATGAGGAAGAACACGGCAAAGAGCGAGAAGAAGATGGATTTAATCAGGCAGATGCCGAGGTCAAAGCCCAGGCGGAACTCCATAAAGAGCATGGCCACCAGACCGCCGATCGTCGTGAGGCTGCTGCCGCAGATCTCCGGCACGGCCTTGCTGAGCGCGACGATGACCGCCTCGCGGATGGGAAGCTTTTCATGCTCCTCCTTATAGCGGTTGCAGAGGATGATGGCGTAGTCGACCGACAGCGCCAGCTGCAGCACGATCGTGACGGAGTTGGACACGAACGAGATCGTCCCGAGCAAAAAGTTCGAGCCCATGTTCAGGACTGCCGCCGCGATGAACGTCAGCAGCAGCACCGGCACCTCGGCATACGTCTGCGACGTCAAAACCAGCACCGACACGACGACGATCGCCACGATGATGACGATGACGCCGATCTCCTGCGCGAGCGTCTTGGACGCGGTATCGCCGAAGGTCGCGGAGACGTACATGTCGTAGCCGCTGAGGGAAGATTCGATGTCGTTCATGACGGTCTCGCAGCGGTCGTCGTCCTCGGAATAGTCGAAGGTGATGTCGTAGAGGGCGGAGGCGTTGGTATAGTGATCCCTGGTGTCGTCAAAGCTCACGCTTTGCACGCCGTCAATATCCGCGATCTGCTCGGAGACGGCCTGCGCCTCGTCATACGAGACGTTCACCAGCATGAGCTTGGCCGTGCCGAAGGTGGTGAACTCATCCTCCATCAGGTGCAGGCCCTTGTACGTCTCAGACTCCTTCGGCAGGTAGGCGGACAGCTGGTTTTCTACCTGCACCCAGCTGCGGGAGAAGACCGAGAAGACCAGCCCGATTGCAACGATCAGAAAAATCAGATTCCGTTTGTCGACGATGAAGCTGGCGAACTTGTACATAAAGCCCTCTTCCTTGTTTTTCGGTTCCTGACTCATAATTCACGCTCCTGTGCTATTTTTACCTCTTAAAATTTTTCATTTCAGTTTAGCACGCAACGCGCCGAAATGACAATATGCAAGCCGCACAAAATGCGTAAAAAATCCCCGCCCGGCAGACAGGCCGCCGGGCGGAGATTCTGATCATTCTTACGCCTCCAGGCGCGCGCGGATGGCGTGCAGGAAGTCTTCGCTGGTGACGGCCTTGGGCGCGGGGCCCTCGACGAGACCGGCAAGGTCCTTCGTCATGACGCCTGCGCGGATGGTGTCGAGGCTCGCGGCCTCGAGCTTATCGGCAAACGCCGCAAGGTCGGCAAGACCGTCGAGCTGGCCGCGTTTGCGCAGCGCGCCGGTCCAGGCGAAGATGGTCGCCATGGGGTTGGTCGAGGTCTTTTCGCCCTGCAGATACCTATAATAATGGCGCGTGACCGTGCCGTGCGCGGCCTCATACTCCGTCGTGCCGTCCGGCGCGACGAGCACGGAGGTCATCATGGCGAGCGAGCCGAAGGCCGTGGAGACCATGTCGCTCATCACGTCGCCGTCATAGTTCTTGCAGGCCCAGATAAAGCCGCCGCGGCTGCGGATGACGCGGGCGACCGCATCGTCGATCAGGGTATAGAAATACGTCAGTCCCAGCGCCTCAAACTGCGCTTTGTAGGTCTGCTCGTATTCCTCCTCAAAAATGCGCTTGAACGCGCCGTCGTAGACCTTGGCGATGGTGTCCTTGGTGGAGAACCACAGGTCCTGCTTGGTGTCGATGGCGTACTGGAAGCAGGCCCGGGCGAAGGAGCGGATGCTCTTTTCCTTGTTGTGGGCGCCCTGCCACACGGCGGGACCGTCCACCTTCTGAACCAGCAGGGTCTTTTCCTCACCGCTCTCGCCCCGGAAGGTCATGGTGCACTCGCCGGGCTCGGTGGTGTACAGATCCACGCTCTTATACACGTCGCCATAGGCGTGACGGGCGATGGTGATGGGCTTTTTCCAGTTCTTTACGACGGGATGGATGGTGTCGATGCAGATGGGCGTGCGGAACACGGTGCCGTCCAGAATGGAGCGGATGGTGCCGTTGGGGCTTTTCCACATCTGGGTCAGCTGGGGATATTCCTCCATGCGCTGCTTGTTGGGGGTGATGGTGGCGCACTTCACGGCCACGCCCAGGCGGCGGGTGGCGTTGGCGGCGTCCACGGTGACCTGGTCCTGGGTCTCGTTGCGGTGCAGCAGGCCCAGGTCATAATACTCGGTCTTCAGGTCCACGAAGGGCAGGATCAGCTGGTCCTTGATCATCCCCCACAGAATGCGGGTCATTTCGTCGCCGTCCATCTCCACCAGGGGGGTAATCATCTTGATTTTTTCCATTGCCGTATTTCCTCCTTATTTTGTCCGAAAGCGCCTTACATTCTGGCGGCGTAGTAGTTCATCAGGCAACCGTCCAGGATGATCTCCTTCTCGTCCTGGGTCAGGCCCCGGACGTGGAGCAGCAGATCGTGAACGCTGCCGTCGCGGCAGATGACCTGGGCGGGGATATCCTCCCGTCCGGCCTCGATGGCGGCCCGGATGCCGGGGACGAACACGCAGTCGCCGGGCTGATAGTCGAAGGGCGTGCCCTGGTCGATGGTGAAGGGCAGGATGCCCCAGTTGATGCAGTTGCTGC
>ERZ834798.2974-NODE-2974-length-11522-cov-3.450510_pt1 | contig 11522 bp, 9 predicted proteins | sample MGYA00519689_ERZ834798 | MGnify/ENA primary metagenome ERZ834798 (study PRJEB31850, sample SAMEA3708761) | human gut metagenome | biome: human gut; feature: human-associated habitat; material: faeces | place: China | collected 2014 ...
ATTGAAAAAGCCAATCATCTCTTAGGCTACCGCTATTTTGTGACCGGAATGGTAAAACACGGGAATCAGATCGGAAGGACGATCGGGATCCCGACGATCAATCTGATCCCACCGGAGGAAAAACTTCTGCCGCCTTTTGGCGTCTATGTGACAGAAGTGTTTATCGATGATAAAAGGTATTACGGTGTCACAAATGTAGGGTGTAAACCTACGATAAAAGGAAATAATCCGGTCGGGGTGGAGACACATCTTCTGGATTTCAGGGAAGATGTGTATGAGAAAGTGGTAACGGTTGAATTTCTGACAATGATCCGGGAAGAGCGCAGGTTTGATAGCATCGAAAAACTACAGGAACAGATGATGAATGACATTGCATTTACAAGAGCTTTTTTCACAAAAATGAAATAGGATGAATGGACAGGTAAATACCACTTTGTAAAATCTGACTCTATAAATATTACAAAAATGTTACAAATGTGATTGACATTGTAATAAATGACTGTTATACTGTAAAAAGTTTGAAAAATATATTTTGTAAGATGAAAAAGAAACAGAAAGACATACAGATGTTCAGGAGGCATTATGAAATCCAAATATATCAGGGCAATATGTCTTGGAGCAGCAGGATTACTAGTTATTTCCACTGCAGCGATCAATAATCATAAACAGGGTGAGGATGTGACAGCAAGGGCAGCTGTCACATCCTCTGTAATAGATGAAAGCGCAGAGACAGCCGATGCAGGTGTGACAGCCGATGCAGGTGTGACAGCCGATGCAGGTGTGACAGCCGGTATTGCAAGCGTGACAGCACAGGCACTTGCCAGTAATGAAGATGTGGCAGCTGTTTCTGATACAGATACAGCACTTACAGCGGCAGCACAGGAGGAAGTGACATCTGTATTTGGATATACGAACCTTGGAATCGCAGTGGTGGATTCCGGTAACTTGAATGTCCGTGAGGCACCGGGAACCGATGCAGCGCTTGTCGGTAAGATGCCAAACCATGCAGCCTGCGAAGTGTTAGGTGTGGATGGGGAATGGACGCAGATCCAGTCCGGGGAAGTCACCGGATATGTAAAGACTGAGTATCTGGTAACCGGAAATGAGGCGACCGCTCTGGCAGAGCAGGTAAAAGAGACGGTTGCCAAAGTAACAACGACAACTCTTTACGTGAGGGAAGAACCGAATACAGACTGCAGTATCGTGACTTCTATGCCAATGGGTGAGGAGTTAGAGGTTGTAGAGCAGTTAGATGGCTGGGTAAAAGTAAGTATCGACAGTGATGAGGGATATGTATCCGCAGACTATATCGAGATCAATACGGAACTTCCGACAGCTATGACTATGACGGAAGTAAGATATGGACAGGGAGTCTCGGATGTCCGTGTGGATCTGGTATCTTATGCATGCCAGTTCGTAGGAAATCCTTATGTGTGGGGTGGTACAAGCCTGACAAGAGGCGCTGACTGTTCCGGTTTTGTCATGAGTGTATTTGCAAACTATGGTGTTTCACTGCCACATTCTTCTGGTTCGCAGGCAGGCTGCGGAACAAGCATCTCTGCATCGGAAGCACAGCCGGGAGATTTGTTCTTCTATGGTAATGGAAGCAGGATCAATCATGTGGCAATCTATATTGGAAACGGACAGGTGGTACATGCAAGTTCCCCTCGTACCGGAATCAAAATCTCCGGTGCATGCTACCGTAATCCGGTAAAAGTAGTCCGTGTATTGCAGGATTAATCTGGCTTAATTACAAAATTTTTGTTTACAAATACAGAAAGACTGTGTTATACTATTCAGGCATGAGTTTAGCCCATATTCGGTGAATGGACACTCCGACCTTTCGCTGAGTATCATGTTTTATTGGGTGATTAAGAATAAGAAGGAGGATCATAACATGATCGCAAAAGAAAAGAAACAGGAAATTATCGCTAAATACGGTAGAACAGCAAATGATACTGGATCTCCAGAGGTACAGGTAGCTCTTTTAACAGCCCGCATCACAGAGTTAACAGATCACTTAAAAGAGAACCCAAATGATCATCATTCCAGAAGAGGTCTTCTGAAAATGGTAGGTCAGAGACGTGGTTTACTTGCTTACTTAAAGAAAATCGATATCGAGAGATACCGTGCATTGATCGACAGCTTAGGCTTGAGAAAGTAATAGTAGGTATAAGCAGAATAGAGCGGAGTTTTCACCGCTCTATTTTTTTGCTTGTATATTCCGAATATTTCTAGTACAATAAAACGAGGCAGAAGTCTAAATACCCGAGACCACTGAAGGGTACATGGCAGACAGGCATGTATGGTTCAGTAGTTTCGGTACTTCTGTTTTAGTCACACAGTATGCTGTGGCGTATACAAAATTTAAAGGAGAGAAAACATGTATAAAAGTTTTTCAATGGAACTTGCCGGCAGAACTCTTACGGTAGATATCGGAAGAGTGTGCGCACAGGCAAACGGCGCTGCATTGATCAAATATGGTGAAACAACTGTATTATCTACTGTAGTAGCATCAGACAAGCCAAGGGATGGAGTAGATTTCTTCCCATTAAGCGTAGAGTTCGAGGAGAAAATGTACGCAGTAGGAAAGATCCCGGGTGGATTCAATAAGAGAGAGGGAAAAGCATCTGAGAATGCAATCCTTACTTCCCGTGTTATCGACCGTCCAATGAGACCATTATTCCCAAAGGATTATCGTAATGATGTTACTTTGAATAACATGGTAATGTCCGTAGATCCGGAGTGCCGCCCTGAGGTGGTTGGTATGATCGGTTCTGCACTTGTAACGACCATGTCAGATATCCCATTCGATGGACCATGTGCCATGACTCAGATGGGTATGGTAGACGGTGAGTTCATCGTAAACCCATCCCAGAAAGTATGGGATGAAGGCGATTTACAGTTAACAGTCGCTTCTACCAGAACAAAAGTGATCATGATCGAAGCCGGAGCAAATGAGATCCCGGAAGAGAAAATGATCGAAGCAATCTACAAATGCCATGATGTAAACCAGACGATTATCCAGTTTATGGATAAGATCGTTGCGGAATGTGGCAAACCAAAACATGAATACACAAGCTGTGCAATCCCGGATGAGATGTTTGCAGCAATGAAAGAGATCGTAACTCCGGAAGATATGGAGAACGCAGTTTTTACAGATGAAAAACAGAAACGTGAAGAGAACATCCGTGAGATCACAGATAAACTGGCAGAGGCATTTGCCGATAAGGAAGAATGGCTTGCTGTTTTAGGTGAGGCCGTTTACCAGTACCAGAAAAAGACAGTACGTAAGATGATCTTAAAAGATCACAAACGTCCAGATGGCCGTGCAATCAACCAGATCCGTCCATTGGCAGCAGAAGTTGATCTGATTCCTAGAGTACATGGTTCTGCAATGTTTACCCGTGGACAGACACAGATCTGTGATGTTGTTACATTGGCTCCATTATCTGAAGTACAGAAGATTGATGGACTTGATGCAAATATTACAACAAAGAGATATATTCATCAGTATAATTTCCCTGCATACTCTGTAGGTGAGACAAAAGTATCCCGTGGCCCGGGACGTCGTGAGATTGGACACGGAGCACTTGCTGAGAAAGCACTTGTTGCAGTACTTCCTTCTGAGGAGGAATTCCCATATGCAATCCGTGCGGTATCCGAGACATTTGAGTCTAACGGTTCTACTTCCATGGCATCTACCTGTGCATCTTGTATGGCACTTATGGCTGCAGGTGTACCAATCAAATCCATGGTAGCAGGTATCTCCTGTGGTCTTGTAACAGGTGATACAGATGATGATTATATCGTACTTACGGATATCCAGGGACTTGAGGACTTCTTCGGAGACATGGACTTTAAAGTAACCGGTACCCATAAAGGTATCACAGCAATCCAGATGGATATTAAGATCCATGGTCTGACAAGACCAATCGTAGAGGAGGCAATTGCAAGAACACGTGAGGCAAGACTTTACATTATGGATGAAGTAATGTCCAAAGCAATTTCAAAACCTCGTAAAGAAGTTGGTGCATACGCTCCTAAGATTATCCAGATTCAGATCGATCCAAATAAGATCGGTGATGTGGTTGGTCAGAAAGGTAAGACCATCAACGAGATCATTGCCCGCACAGATGTCAAGATCGACATTACAGATGAGGGTGCAGTATCTGTATGTGGAACAGACAAAGAGAAGATGGCGGAAGCAATCGACATGATCAAGACGATCACAACTGATTTTGAGGAAGGCCAGATCTTCACCGGAACAGTTGTAAGCATCAAAGAGTTTGGTGCATTTATCGAGTTCGCTCCTGGAAAAGAAGGAATGGTACACATTTCCAAGATTTCCAAAGAGAGAATCAATCGTGTAGAAGATGTTCTTACATTAGGTGATAAAGTAACAGTTGTCTGCCTTGGAAAAGATAAGATGGGAAGAATCAGCTTCTCCATGAAAGATGTTCCAGAGAACAACTAATAAAATAAAAAAATAAGATATGAGGTGTTTTCCGAAAGTGTTATGATCGGGGAACACCTCATTTTGTTTGAAGATAGTATGTCCGCAGAGCGTGCACTCTATGATTCTGGCTTTGTCACTGGAAGTTTCTGATTTTCATATACTGATAGAAAAAAGGATAACATTTATGGACCGAGTGAAACGTGTCATTCATTGTGACCGTGCATATAAAATGGGCTTGAACGGCAAAAATATCACTGTGGCGGTCATGGATACCGGGATTGCCCCACATCTGGACTTTGACCAGAGAATTTTACATTTTGAGGATTTCTGCCAGAAGAAACTTGCGGCGTATGATGATAATGGGCATGGAACACATGTCGCAGGAATCATTGGCGGCAGTGGACTGATGTCTAAGGATAAGCGTGGCGTGCGGCTGTTAAGCGGGGTGGCGCCAAGGGTTCGTTTTGTGGTACTAAAAGTATTGGACCGGAAGGGGAACGGAGTTACCAGCCATGTGTTAGAGGGAATGGACTGGCTTTTACAAAACAGGGAGAAATATCAGGTGAAAATTTTAAATATTTCAGTCGGGATGATGGCAAGTGCAGGAAAAAATGAGCAGGAGCAGCTGCTTCACGCTGTGGACGAGGCGTGGAATCAGGGAATCATGGTGGTGACAGCGGCGGGAAATAATGGCCCAAAGGAAAACTCTGTCACAATTCCGGGAATTTCCAGAAAAGTGCTGACGGTCGGAAGCTGGGATGATAATGTGACAGAAACAGGAAACAGTGGGAGACTGACAAAAAATTACAGCGGATTCGGGCCGACGGAATGCTGTATCGTGAAACCGGAAGTCCTTGCACCTGGAACAAATGTGAAAAGCTGCAGTAAAGATGCAAAGGGATATATTGTGAAAAGCGGAACCTCAATGGCTGCACCGGTAGTTTCCGGAGCGATCGCACTTGCATATCAGAAATACCCGGATTATACGCCGACAGAGATGAAACTTAAACTCTATGAAAGTGTATATCCGAGAGGGGAGCAGATTGGCAGAAAATGCTGGGGAATGCTACATGTGAACAATCTTGTAGTTTGACATTTTCATTTTCTGATATTAGAATAATCGGAAAGGGGCGAAGAATACAGATGAAAAAAATAGCACATTTATTATTAGGAAGATTTTCAATCGTTGCAGTTTCCATTATTCTCCAGTTTTTATGGCTTGTAATGGTCATGTATCAGTTCAGTTATCAGTTCACATATGCAAATCTTGCGATCAGGACAATCGCAATTATTGTGGTGCTGGTGATCGTAAACCGTTGGACGAATCCGGCAAATAAACTTTCGTGGACATTTATTATCCTGTTGTCCCCTGTGCTTGGACTCTTATTATATATGATTTTTGGCAGATCAAGTCTTACGAAGAAAACACAGGAACGTATGGATTCCGTGAACCGGGAGGTGAGTGCATGCCTTTATCAGACACCGGAGATCAAAGAACAGTTAGAGAGAGAGGATCTTTCTGTTTATCGTCAGTCCAGATATATCAATGACTGGGCAGGATTTCCGCTTTATCATAATACGTCCACAAAATATTACAGCTGTGGAGAAGAGATGTTCCCGGATATGCTTGCAGATCTGGAAAAGGCAGAACATTTTATTTTTCTGGAATATTTTATCGTAGATCAGGGAGTGATGTTTGACCGCATCGTGGAGGTACTTGAGCAAAAAAGCAAAGAGGGTGTGGATGTCCGGCTGATTTATGACGATATCGGCTGCATCAATACACTGCCGCCAAAATATTATAAGGTATTGCAGGCAAAAGGCATTAAGTGTGCAGCATTTAACCCATTCCGCCCGATCATGTCCGTTGTTATGAATAACCGGGATCACCGGAAGATTTTTGTGGTTGATGGAAAAGTTGGATTTACCGGAGGAATCAATCTTGCGGACGAATATATTAATGTGGCGTCACGGTTTGGCTACTGGAAAGATACCGGAATCCGTTTAGAGGGCGAAGCTGTGTGGAGTATGACTGTGATGTTTCTGGAAATGTGGAATTACATCAACCATTCCTCTGAGGATTACAAACAGTTCATGCCACAGGTATACCAGAAAGAACCTTTTGAGGGAGACGGCTTTGTACAGCCTTATGGTGATACACCGTTAGATCATGAGACAGTAGGAGAGAATATTTATCTGAACATTATCAACCATGCAGAGCGGTATGTATATATTTTCACGCCGTATCTGATCATTGACAATGAGATGCTGGTGAGCCTGTGCAACGCTGCAAAGCGTGGTGTGGATGTGCGGATTGTGACACCGGGAATCCCGGATAAGAAAATGATTTTCCTTTTGACGCAGTCCCATTATGAACCGCTGCTCAAATGTGGTGTAAAAATTTATCAGTATACACCTGGTTTTATTCATGCCAAGAGTTTTCTCTGTGATGATAAGATTGGAACTGTGGGAAGTATCAATCTGGATTACCGCAGTCTGTTCCTGCATTTTGAGTGTGGTGTGTTTATGTATAAAACGAAAGCCTTGATGCAGTTGAAAGAGGACTGTATGGATACTTTTGCGGCTTCCGAGGAAATGACATTGGAATTCTGCAGAGGTCAGAATGTGTTCATTCGTATTTTCCAGGGCATGATGCGTCTGTTTGCACCGTTGCTGTAAAATGGTAACAAAGGGTGGAGAGCCGGTGAGAGGTTTCTCTGCCCTTTGCTTTTTGATACAGTTTATTTACACTTTGTTCCGGTAATAATTCGCAGATTTATGGCAGGTACATTTGCAGTGATTCCATAAAATAATCTTTGTAGACAGCGGCGGCAATATCCTCGCTGCATAAAATGTCGACCGTTCCAAGTTCCCTGTCGCCCAGTTTATAGACAGCGCGCCCGATGACATCACCGGATGCAACCGGGGCTTCCACAGATTCCGGCAGTTCCAGTTCTTTAGTGATACCGGAGAGATCGGAACCGTCTGTAACCACATATTGAAATGGGGAGCGGTAGCAGAGAGAGACTTCATCGGAAATTCCTTTTTTTAATGGGAGTGCGGCGAGTGTGTCGGTGTTCTCATCCGAATAAATCCGACATTTGGAAAAACCGTAATTTAAAAGTGTGGCTGCATCGGCAAACCGGATCTTAAAATCCGGGGCGGCCATGACGACTGCAATCAGTTCCATGCCGTCCTTTACTGCGGTGGCGGAGACACAGTACTTTGCAAGGCTCGTCGAGCCGGTCTTAAGCCCGGTTGCATACTGATATTGCCGGATCAGCTTGTTGGTGTTTGTCAGACCAAATTCCTCCGAACCGCGTCTTGTGACGTGCGTGATCGTATCCATCCAGATGGTAGAATAATTATGGATCTGTGGGTATTTCGTGGTCAGCTCGCGGGACATCAGGGCAACATCATAGGCGCTTGTCATATGTCCGTCAACGTCAAGACCACAACAATTTACAAATGTAGTGTCGTTCATGCCAAGTCCTTTGGCACGCTCATTCATTTTTTCTACGAAAGCGGCTTCACTGCCGCAGATAAATTCCGCCATGGCAACGCATGCGTCATTGGCACTTGCGATGCTGATACATTTGATCATGGTGTCGACGGTCTGCGTTTCATTCGGTTCCAAAAAGACCTGCGAGCCACCCATGCTGGCAGCGTATTCTGACACGGTGACAGTATCTTCTAAAGAAATCTGACCGGATTCGATCGCGTCAAAAATGAGAATTAGCGTCATGATTTTCGTGATACTTGCAGGGCGGAGGACTGTATGGGAATTTTTTTCATACAGAATCGTTCCGGTAGATGCTTCCATGAGAAGAACGCTCGGGGCAGACAGATTGAGAACGTCAGACGAATCAGCCGCCGGAGTGGATTCCGCCGGTGTCTCGGAAAGAACAAAAGTTCTCTCAAAGGAAAAAATGTTTTTTGGGAGAATATTGTCCTGACACAAAAAATAGTACGGTGACAGGAGGGAAAAACTGCTTCCAAGGAGCAGGTTTGCAGAAAGAAGGGCAGAGCATAACAGGCGCATTTGGGATACCTCCGAAAATTTTGGGTTTCAGTGTCACATATCTGCAAAAAGGCGCAGCCTGCGACGTTTCTACTTCATTTTAGCCGGAGAACCTGTACATTATGCTTGCTTTTTTTTCGGTTTCCATATAAAATTGATACGTTGCGATTTACAAATTAATTTCTTATGGTTTGTGTCATGGCAGACCGGACGAAGCATTGCAAGGAAGTTATCATATATGGAGCTGACGGTAAAACTTCAGGTGTTTGAAGGCCCACTGGATCTGCTTTTACATCTGTTGGAAAAAAATAAAGTGAATATTTATGATATCCCGATTGTAGAGATCACGAATCAGTACATGGAATATATCCGTCAGATGCAACGGGAAGATCTGAATGTGATGAGTGAATTTCTTGTTATGGCAGCGACACTATTGGATATTAAATGCAAGATGCTTCTTCCAAAAGAAGTCAAAGAAGACGGAGAGGAAGAAGATCCAAGGCAGGAACTAGTTGAACAGCTGCTGCAATATAAAATGTATAAATACATGTCTTATGAGCTCAGAGACCGTCAGGTAGATGCGGATCTGATTTTATATAAGAATCCGACAATTCCGGAAGAAGTTCTGGAATATGTGGAGCCAGTTGATCTTGACCTTTTACTTGGGGATCTGACAATGGTACAGTTAAAGAAAGTTTTTCAGGAAGTTATGCGTCGGCAGACAGATAAAGTGGATCCGGTAAGAAGTAAATTTGGCAAGATTGAGAAAGAGGAAGTTTCACTCACAGATAAGTTCCTTTATGTGCGTGATTATTTACAGGAACACCGCCGGTTCAGTTTCCGTCAGCTTCTTCAGAAGCAGAAAAGTAAAATGCATGTTGTTGTTACATTTCTTGCAATTCTTGAAATGATGAAGCTGGGTGAAATTTATGTTGAACAAGAATCTACTTGTGGTGAGATCATGATTGAGAGAAAAGGAGACGTAGTGTAAATGGCAGGAGTAAAAACACTTCAGGCTGCAATTGAAGCTATTTTATTTACAATGGGAGAGTCTGTTGAACTAAGTAAAATTGCGAAAGCAATCGAACAGGATGAGCAGACAACCGAAGAATTACTTCAGGATCTGATGAAGAAATACGAATCAAAGAACAGAGGAATCCGTATCATTGAACTGGACAAGTCTTATCAGATGTGTACAAAGAAGGAAATGTATGACTATCTGATCCGTGTGGCAAAGCAGCCAAAGAAATATACTCTGACGGACGTTCTTCTTGAAACAATGTCAATCATTGCATACAAACAGCCGATCACTAAGATCGAGGTAGAGAAGATCCGTGGAGTAAAGTCTGATCATGCAGTAAATAAACTTGTGGAATATGGTCTGGTAGAAGAAGTCGGAAGACTTGATGCACCGGGAAGACCAATTCTTTTCGGCACGACGGAAGAATTCTTAAGAAGATTCAGTGTACCGTCGATTGATGATCTTCCGTCATTGAATCCGGAGCAGCTGGAACATTTCAAAGAAGAAGCAGAGGATGAGGCAAAGATCCGTATGGACATTTGATTTTTGAATTCTACAACTTGCATTGGAATCATAAAATTAAAAGAAGAATGGAGCTTCCAATATAAACAGGAAATCAATTGATGATAGAATTTAAAAAGTGGTATTTCAGAATCTATTTATTCTTTGTTCGCATACTGATTGTCAGCATGATCATTGGAATTTCTTTTCCGGTTCATGTTTTTGGAACTACTGAGCTAAAACAATTATACGCCCTGTCTGCCGTCTTAATGGATGCAGACAGTGGGCGTATTTTATTTTCCAAAAATGGACAGGAAGAACGGGCAATGGCAAGTACAACAAAGATTATGACTTGCATTCTTGCATTGGAAAGCGGCATGATCGATTCAGAAAATCAGATTGTTACAGTAAGCGATCAGGCTGCTGCACAGCCAAAGGTACATCTTGGAATGGTTGCAGGAGAACGGTTTTATTTAAAAGATCTTCTTTATTCCTTAATGCTGGAGTCACATAATGACTCTGGGGTTGCAATTGCAGAAGCTGTTGCCGGAAGTGTAGAGAAATTCGCAGATCTGATGAACCAAAAAGCGCGGACGATCGGCTGTTATTCTACTTATTTTATCACACCAAATGGATTAGATGCAGCAGATTCAAATGGAATCCATCACACTACAGCAGAAGATCTTGCAAGGATCATGCGTTATTGTATTATGAATTCTAAGAAACAGGAAGAATTTCTTACGATCACGCGTACCGAAACCTATCAGTTTCAAGATGTTGAAGGAAAACGGTCGTTCAGCTGTTCTAATCATAATGCATTCTTAAATATGATGGACGGCGCTCTTTCCGGAAAAACAGGATTTACTTCAGATGCCGGATATTGTTATGTCGGTGCGTTGCGTAGAGATAAGCGGACATTTATTGTTGCACTCCTTGCCTGCGGATGGCCAAATAATAAGAGTTATAAATGGTCCGATATGAGAACTCTTATGACTTATGCTTTAGATCATTATCAGTATAAAACATTTGAAATTGAATTACCTGTCCGGCAGATATTTATAAATAATGGGATAAAGGCACGTTCAGATACGATAGCTTATCCCGGTAAAAACGGAACCAAAATTCCTCTTACTGCAAATCTGACACCTGTTTCTTTCCTATTGAAAGAAGATGAAACGATTTCTGTTGACTATGAGATTCCTGATCAATTGGATGCTCCTGTAAGGAAAGGAATGCAAGTCGGCAGGATTCGCTGCACGTTAAATGACAAATTGATCCGTGAATATCCCGTCTATACAACACAGAATGCAGAAAAGAGAACCTTCAAAAAGTGTCTGGAATATATCTTCCACCTGTTTTCTACAGAAAATTCGTACCAAAAAGCAGGAAATATTAAAAAAGATCAAGTGAGGTGATTAAAATAGTCACTACAATCTAAGACTTTCCTGTGCTAATATAAACGAGTGTTAAAAAACAACAACTAAATTGATTAAATATAAGAGAGGTACACATTATGGAAA
>ERZ834798.2976-NODE-2976-length-11516-cov-2.683012_pt1 | contig 11516 bp, 18 predicted proteins | sample MGYA00519689_ERZ834798 | MGnify/ENA primary metagenome ERZ834798 (study PRJEB31850, sample SAMEA3708761) | human gut metagenome | biome: human gut; feature: human-associated habitat; material: faeces | place: China | collected 2014 ...
TGTCCGGCTTCCTGCGCGGCTGGCTGCGCAATGAGGATCTGGCCTCCTGCTGCCGTTACGCCAATGCCGCCGGGGCGTTCGCCGTGTCCCGCCTCGGCTGCTCCTCAGCCTATCCGAGCTGGACCGAGCTGCAATACTTCGTCAGCCACGGCAGCAAGCATAAGTGGCTGCGCGAAGACGCCATGCTCGAACAGATCCACTGGGCCACCAACCGCCGCAACAAGTGGAAGAACCTCGCCGTGTTCGCCTTTGACCACCGTGAGCCCTTCTCCGCGCTGGCCGCCGAAACGGGCCGCGACGCCAAGGCCATTACCGCCTTCAAGAATCTGGCTTTCCGGGCCGTGGCGGAAGCCTCCTCGGAGCTTGAAGGCCAGAACGATGTGGGCATTCTCGTGGACGACACGTACGGCCAGTCCGTCCTGTTCGAGAGCAACCGCTACCCGTTCTGGGTGGGCCGTTCCATTGAAAAGACCGGGGTTAACCCGCTCATGTTCGAGGGCAAGGCCGACGTGGGTTCGACGCTTCAGGCGTGGCCTGAGAACCATGTGGTGAAATGCCTGTTCCGCCCCGGTGCGAAGGATGCGCCCGAGGTCGTGGAAGAGAACGAGCGCCAGCTGTGCCGCCTCTTCTCGGGGGCGCGGAGCACCGGGCATGATCTCCTGTTGGAAATCATCGTCGACCAGCCGCAGACGCGGGAAGAGCAGGACGCCTGCCTGCTGCGTTGGATGCGCCGCTGCTACGAGCTTGGCGTGTACCCCGACTATTGGAAGATCCTGCCCGTAGCCGACCAAGGCACGTGGCAGGCCATCGAAGCGTTGATCGGCGAATACGATCCGTACTGCCGGGGCATTCTGTTCCTCGGGCTCAACGTGGCGGAAGCCGAGCTGGTGAAGCGGTTCGCCGCGCTGCCCGAATCGCCGCGCGCGCTTGGGTTCGCCATCGGGCGGAGCATCTTCCTCGAACCGGCCCGCAAGTGGTTTGCCGGGCAGATGTCCGATGAGGACGCCGTGGCGACCATGCGGGATTGCTTCCTGCGGCTGGCCCGCGCGTGGAACGGGCGCAACCGCGGGTAGTTTTTCGGGGGCTGCGCGCCCCCGTACCCCTCGGCAGAGGCGCTGCCTCCGCATTCCGCAAGGGGGCAAGCGCCCCCTTGACCCGGCGTGGGAGTTTCCTGTTGCAAGGCTGCGGGAAGCGCTGGGAGGGAATTGCCTCTTTATACGCAATACAGACAAAACAAAATCTCCTCCACCCCAACCCCGGGCGTTCCGCATTCCCCCTGCGGGACGCCCGAACCAAGGCACTTTGAAAGGAACGGCGCCATGAAAACATGCGTATTGTACGGTCCTAAAGACCTCCGCATTGAGGAGCGCCCCGTCTCCGAGCCGCAGCCGGGTTTCGTCCGTCTGCGCATGGGCGGCGTGGGCATTTGTGGGAGCGATCTTCATTATTACCATATCGGGCGCGTCGGGAACGCCGTGGTCCGTGAGCCCATGATCCTCGGGCGGCGTGGTCGATGCAATCGGCCCCGGCGTATCCGGCCTTGTGCCGGGCCAGAAGGTCATCATCAACCCTACCGATGAATGCGGAACGTGCGGCTATTGCCGGTCCGGGCACCAGAACCTCTGCCCGGATCTGCGTTATTACGGATCGGCGGCCCGGACTCCGCATGTACAGGGGATCATGGTCGAATACCCGATGGTGCAGGCCCGGCAGTGCGTGGCGGTCAGCGACGCCATGCCGATCAGGCCGCCTGCGTGGAACCCCTCGCCATCGCCCTGCACGCTGTGGCCCGCGCCGGGAATCTGCTCGGCAAGCGGGTGTTCGTCAGCGGGGCGGGTCCGGTGGGCTGCCTCATCGCCGCCGTTGCCCGCCTGAACGGTGCGGCGTCCGTGGCTATCAGCGATATGGAGGCGTTCCCGCTGTCCGTGGCGGTGAGGCTCGGTGCGGACGCGGCGTTCAAGGCCGCCGATCCCGCGCTGGCCGATCTCGCCAATGGCTGTGAAGCCTGTTTTGAGGCGTCCGGTTCCGTGGGTGGCATGAACACCTGCCTGAGGAGCGCCGCGCCCGGCGGTACGGTCGTGCATGTCGGTTTCCTCGGCGAAGAGGAGGTTGCCTATCCGGTCAACACGATGGTCATCCGCAAGGAAGTCACGGTCTGCGGCTCGCTGCGCGCCTATCAGGAATTCCCGCTTGCCGCCCGCCTCGTGGAATCGGGGCGGCTTGATCTGTCGCCCCTGATCACCGCTTCCTATCCGCTGGAAAAGGCGGAAGAGGCTATTCTCGCCGCCAGCGACAAGACCCGATCCATGAAAGTCGTTCTGACCGGACCGGCACTGTGAGGTTGTTATGAATATCAGTATTTCCGTCGCCGCCACGCCGTGCGCCATGCCGCAGATCATGTTCGCGTGCGATCTGGAGGCGCGCTGTGCGCTCCTCGCAGGGCTCGGCTATGACGGCATCGATATGTTTTTCCCCGATCCGCAGGGCACGGATGCCCGTACCGCCAAAGCCGCGCTGGACCGTAACGGGTTGCGGGCTACCATGCTTGCAGCGCAGGGCGATCTCATGGCCGACGGTTTGTATTTGAATGATGCCGGGAGGTTGTCCGAACTGCTCGAGCGTTCGAAGTACCATCTTGAGCAGTGCGCTGTGCTCGGTGCCATGCCGAACATTGGGTTCATCCGGGGATGGCACCGCAACGATCCGGGCAGCCTGCCCCGCATGGCGGACGGCCTCGCCGCGTATTGTCAACTGGCGGCGTCCTTCGGTGTGGACGTGCTCTTGGAACCGATCTGCCGTTACGAAATCGACTCCATCCATACAACGGATCAGGCCATCGACCTGTGCGAGCGTGCCGGAAAACCCGCCAATCTCGGGCTCCTTCTCGATCTCTTCCATATGAATATTGAGGAAGCGTCCGTGTGCGGAGCCATCTGCCGCGCCGGGTCGCTTGTGCGGCACGTCCATTTTGTGGACAACACCCGCGCCGTGCCCGGTATGGGCTGCATGGCGCTGCCGGATGTCGTGGCCTGCCTCAAGGCCGTGGGCTACGAAGGGTTTCTCGGCATCGAAGCCATCCCCGGATCCGATCCGGAAGGCGAGGCCCGCAGCGGTCTGGCCTTCACCCGCGCGCTGGGCGTGTGAGGCTATATCCCTTAGCAAACAGGCGGCATTTTTCTTTTGCTGGAATGTTTCGGTGCGGCATACCCCGAGGAATTCCTTCAACCATTACAGTAAGGATGCAATCATGTTTTCTCTGAACGGCAAAACGGCTCTCATTACTGGTTCCGGGCGCGGCATCGGCCTCGCCATCGCGGAGGCGATGGCCCATCAGGGTGCGAACATCTTCCTGTCCGACATCAACAGCTCGGTTGTGGAGCGGGCCGCCGGGGAACTGGCGGGGAAATATCCCAACGTGGCGGTACGCGGCCTGACGCTCGACGTAACCGACAAGGCGCAGATCGAAAGCGCCATGCAGACTATCAGGGATGCCGGGAACGGCCTGCAAATCCTCGTCAACAATGCGGGCATCAACCTGCGGGAACCCGTGGCGGACATGGACGACGCCCTGTGGCAGAAGATGCTCGACACGAACCTGACCAGCGTGTTCCGGGTATCGCGGGCGGCGTTCCCCATGCTCAAGGAAAAGGGCGGCAAGGTGATCAACCTGTGCTCGCTGATGTCCGAAATCGCGCGTCCCACGGTATCGCCCTACGCGAGCACCAAGGGTGCGGTGCGCCAGTTCACGCGGGCGCTGGCAACGGAATGGGCGGAACACAACATTCAGGTCAACGGCATTGCGCCGGGCTTTATCGCCACGGACATGAACATCCCGCTCATGGAAGACAAGGATCTCAACGACTACATCATGCGCCATACCCCGGCGAAACGCTGGGGCAAGCCGGCCGAAGTGGCTTCGGTGGCGGCCTTCCTCGCCGCGCCCGCGGCGGATTTCGTGAACGGGCAGGTGATCTTCATCGACGGCGGGTTCATCATTTCTCTGTAATGGGTGGGGTTCCGGCGGCAAGAACCTTTGCCAAGAAAAAGATTCTTGCCGCTCCCGATTGGAAGTGCGGCGGACGTCTGTGTATGGAAGGGATGCCCAATAGTGTAAGGAGGTTCCATGCGAATCAACGGCACCGTCTGGAGCGCGCGGGACATTGCGGCGCGCATTGATCATACTGTGCTGGCACCCGACGCCACGCGCAAGGATATGGAAAACGCCTGTGCCCTCGCACGGGCGTATGGTTTTAAGGCCGTGTTCACGAACCCGTACTGGACGCCGCTGGTAGCCGAACTGCTGGACGGCAGCGGCATTGCGGCGGGGATTTCGGCGGCGTTTCCGCTCGGTTCGTTGTCTACCGACGCTAAGGTCGCGGAAGTCATGGATGCCGTGGCCCGCGTCGACGGCAAACCCTGCGCCGTGGACATGGTGACCAACATTGCCCTGTTGAAGGAAGGGCATTTCGACGACTACACACGGGATATCGCCGCAGTGGTCAACGCGGTGGAAGGGCGGGGCATCATCGTCAAGGCGATCCTCGAAACGTCGCTCCTCAATGCGGAGGAAGTCCGCACGGCTTGCCGCTGTGCCGCCGAAGCGGGCGTGGACTTTGTGAAGACCTCGACCGGCAGGGCGGGTGCCCCGGCGCTCTCACATATCCGGATCATGCGTGAGGCGCTCCCCGCCCACGTTGGCATCAAGTTCTCCGGCTTCGGAACGCTCAATGCTCCGGAACTCGCGCTGTGGGCCTTTTTCCTTGGCGCGGATGTGCTCGGTTCTCCTTGCGGGGATGTCGTTGTTGATGTGTTGTCCTCCGGCTATGCCGAGGTCGGGATGCTCGCTGGATCTTGATGTGTCCTCAGCGGAGTTTGGCGGCAACGCTCTACTTCATGCACAAGCTGAAATGGCAAGGGAGGTCCGCCTCCCTTTTTCGTGCGGGATGCGGTGCCTTTTGATCGGTTTTCTGCAAAGGTGGGCTCATTGCATCTTTCAGAAAAGGATCTATAATAAAAGAAGAAGAGGAATAGGATGAAAAGGTTGGGAGCAGGCCTTGAACCTATACTCTACGAAAGGAGGTCTACTCAGATGTACAAAGTTGCGGAACGATGAGGCGGCGGCAGAGGCCCCCAAAACATGAGCAACGATAAACAGGAGACGATTCCGATGGGCAAAACAGTGATGGTTCTGGTTATCCCGGAACCTAAGGTGCGGAAGGCGACGGCAAAGCCGGTTCGAAAGCACAAGGACAAAACAGCCTACAGCCGCAAGGCGAAGCACAAGACCCCCGAATGGGGGTCTTTTTTTACCCCAAAGGTAAAAATATAGACCAATTATTTTAGGTTATTGCTTGATGTTTTCGGGAGTGCTCTCGGACTGCCACATATTTTTTGCCACATATTGCGGTTCGGGGATTGCCTCCACAGCGGCTCTTTTCTGTGAGCTGAGGACATGCTGATAGTGCTTCAGGATCATCGTCAGATTGGCGTGTCCCACGAGTTTCCCGACAGTCCCGATATCGACGCCCGCAGCAATGGCCTCTGTAACAAAAGCATGGCGCAGGTCATAAGGACGAATCCGTCTCTGTATACCCGCACGGAGGAGCGTTCTATGCCAAGCGCCGTGAATGCATTTTACGGGTTTTCCTCCATAATGTATGACAGATGCAACCCTCTTTGCTCTATCGACCTCTTGCCATGCCTTCAATTCCTCCACGAGGGATTGCCTGATTGGAATATCCCTGACAGGCTCCGCCTTGTTCTTTTGGGCGGCGCGTAGGTGTATCACCTTGTTTTCCAAGTCCACATCGGACCACATCAAGCCAAACAGCTCTGACGGCCCTACACGCATCCCCATTTGCGAGCCAAGGATGACAACCCTTCGGACATGCTCCGGCGCATGGACAAACACCAGAGCAAGCTCTTGCTGTGTGGGAGGGATGAAATGCTCGTATTCGATATGGGGAAGCTTGGGAATCCTTGGAAGCTCACGCAGCAATTCGTTTTGATACGCCCAACGGATGACCGAAAAGACCTGTCCGATACATCTTTTTAGGGTCGACGCCCTGATCCCGAAAGAAAGGAAATGGCTCATCAGCTGCTTTAATTTCGTATTATCAATATCGGAAAGAGGCGTGTCTTTCAGGAAGGCGAGCGAGCGCTTCATGTTCTTCAAATGTCTTTTCAGTGATCTTTCGGAGAACCGCTTGTCTTTCAGGAACAAGTAATACGCGGATTCAAAGGTATGCTCCACCTGCGGCGCTTCCGCTTCCTCCCGCCGGAAGAAATCCCGTTCATACTTGAGCTGAAACTTCTTGAGAGCATCCTGTTTTTTTGCTTCTTCCTCCGTTTCGACGTAAAGTGACTCACGCTTGAGCGTAAAGGGGTTGTTCCAGTACACTTCCCACGGCTTTTTACGGCCTTTCCTCTGTCTGATAGCCATACTGAATAGCTCCTGAGCAAAGGGGGCCGTGCCAGCCACTACTGGACGGCCCCCATATTGAATTCTGCGAAAAGTTCCTCTGCGGATTTTCCGATGACGCACCCTGCTGTTTTGAGTGATCGTCGGCGCTTGGGAACTCCTGCCTTTGCCTGAGCCTCAGCATGTAATGTGTCGATCACCGTCATAACGGCGCGCCGTGACCAGCGCAAGGTTTTGCGCTCCTTGCCCCACGGAAGGCTCACAGGCTGGACGCCACGGGACAGCAGGATTGCCCGCGCCCTCTCTTCTCCAATGTTCATGACGGAAGCGGCCTGTTTCGTCGTCAGGAGTTCCGGTTCCATGCTATGCTCCTATACCGCCTTGCGGGAGGCTTTCCCTCTTTGGGCTATGGCTTCCAATCTGCCGATGGTGAAACGGATTAACGCCCTGTTTTCGTTGCGCTCTTTGCGGAGCTTCTTGATCTCCACGCACAATCTGAAAATGACGGCGGACGGCCCCATCTCATCAAAGGCGCGGGAATCTCCGAGCATGTCGCCGATGGCAGCGGTTCTGATGTAGTCGAGTTCTTCGGGGGTGATTCTGGCCATTTCATTTTTCCCTGCGCGTTGTTGTCCGGCCGCGCCCCCGGATAGCGGTTCTATTTCTTCCCCCGCCGATGGCGGCAAAACGGGCACTCTCTGAGCTTGCTGACGGTGCCGCAGACGGGGCAAGCCTTGGGAGACAGTCCGTCGCTGAGGCGGGCCATTTTGCAAGCACCGTTTATCTGGGCGAAGTTTTTTTGTTTGCGTGGTTTCGGGGCTTCATCCGACATGGCGTTCCGCTTCCTTGTTGATGGCTTCAAGCGCGGTGCAAACGAGATGTGCCAGGCCTGAGAAGGCATCGTCCTGAAGGTTCAATTCAGGGAAGAACTCCACATCGATACTGAGGGTATTTTCCTTTGGTGTTTCGGAAATAGTGATGGTGGCGCGGCGTGGTTCGGTATTGTTCATTGCTGTTCCTCCGCGTCCACGTCGATCACGTCGTCATCACCGGGCGAGACGGAGATGGGCTTTTCGAGGAAAGAGCCTTGCCGCTCCTCGGCGGTCATCGGGCGGCGCAGGACTTCGCGGTAATGTTCTGTGGATTCAACCCAGACCATTTCGCACTTGTCCCAATCCTTCAGGAGATCACAGTGAACCTCCCGTTCTTCCTTGCCGTCGCGGTAGTGTTTTGAGGCGGTTTGGGCAATCTTCTCCTGCGTTTCGATGAGGCGCTTGTAGTGCTTGCGTTCGGCATCAAGTGCGGCCTCGTATTCCTCGATTTTTGCCAACGCATCGGCCATTTCCTGCCCGTATTCCAGCCGTTCGGCATCGGTCAGCGGTTCGGAGACGGTGATGGTTTCCTCGCGCACATAGGTCATGTTCGGGCCGATGGGGCGGGCATTCGTGGCAATGATGGCTATTTCTTGGCTCATGGGTTCTCCTTTGGGCCGGGTATGAAGCCCCCGGCGGGGCTTTTATGGTGATGCCCCGGAAGGGGTGGTTAGGGTTACTCGGCCCACGCCGGGCATCCGGCGCGCTGTTCGCAGTCGGAGCACGTCCAGTCGCTCACCTGCGTTTCGGTTTTCGGACAGGTGATCATGTTGGCGGCGGGGGTGGGCTGCGCTTCCGGCTGCTCGGATACTTCCGGGACGTCCTGTTGCGCACCGTTCCGCATGGCTTCGGCGGCAAGTTGCTTGGCCTTTTCGCACTGCGCCGTGGTCCAGTTGCGGGCGTAGGCGTTCACCAGTTTTTCGACGTCCTCAAGAGGGTTGCCCGTGGCCAGCCATGCGTCCGCGGCTTCTTTGCGTCGGGCTTCCATTTCGGCGTTGGTGGGACGGCTACGCTTGGACGGGGTATCCCTGTCCTGCGTGTCTTCCTTCATTTCCTGCACGGATACGCGATATGTCCCGTCTTCGGCGGGTTCGAGATCATACGTGTCCTGCACTTCTTCGGCGGTCTTCAAGCCCATGGCGATTTCCGGGGCGTAGGCTCGGACGAACCACGACGCCGCCCGGTAACGGAGCATCAGTTCCGGCATGGACTGCCACTTGCTCCCGTTCTTGCCGTACCATCCTTCCTTTTTTGCCAGTCCGATAGTGATGAGCGGTCCAGCCAGCTTTTCCCCTGTGGCGAGTTCGGTAGCCACGGCGCGGCATCCCCATTCATCCTTGCCTTCTTCGCCCTGAAATTCGTAGCGGATGGACGTAAACCGTCCGCACTGGTTGAGGGTGGCGATCAGGAATTGTGCGGACCATGCGGGACGCCCGTGGACTACGTAGATGTTTTGCATGACCATAAGCGGATTGGCTCTCATACGAATGGCCATATCCATAGCTATGGTGCAATTCCCGACAGCTTCGTCTTCAGTTCCACATCCCTTTGCTTGACCTTTTTCGTTTACGTATGGTTTTCTGAATTGATCGGGGGTAATCGGGGACTTTGCAAACATTTTTGCCATCCGCTGCAAGGCTTCAAAGCCTGCAACCGTGTCGAAACCAACAGCAATGGCAGGAGAGGTTTCAGGTTGGCGAAGGGTGGCTAGAGTAGTTGTCTGGCTCATGGGTCATCGTCTCCATTTGCAGGTGTTGAAGATAGGGCAGTATTTTTCCCCGCACCCGTTGGAGCGGGGATTGCCGTAAAAGTTGCCGCTATGGATGAGGGTTGCGGCCATTTCGAGAAGACCGGGAAATTCTTCGTCGCCGATGAGGAGGTCCCGCCCGCCGGAGATTGTCCCTGTGGCCACGCGTTGGCCTCTTTCCGTTTTGGCGACTTGCAGCCCGATAATCTGGGCCGGGGCTTCGATGCAAATGTCCGTGCTGTGCTCGGCCAGTAGTTCGTAGACGGCGAGTTGGGCGGCATGTCCCTGTGTCTTGCAGGTTCCGTCCGCGCCGACGGCGGATTTCCCGGTTTTGATGTCGGCAATCCCATAACCGTCTTCCGTCCGCCTTACGCGGTCCACGGTTCCCGTCAGGGCGATGCCAAGATCCGCGATGTCCAGCCGTTCGCAGGTGGCCTCGACCGCTGCATAGGTTTGCCGGGGCGCGATGGTGGAGCAGTACAGGCGGTGCAGGGAGAGGGCGATACGCTCGGCTTCCGTGGGCTGGAGGTCGTCCCAAAGGACTTCTTCATCCGGCTTGTGGATGGCGTCTACAGCCGCGCCCGCCGCTTCGTCCGGGGTGATGCCCGTTCCGTTCATGCGCGAAGTGTCAAACAGCGCCGTGCTGGTGTGGACGGCGGTTCCGAGCCGTGCGGAACCGCTGGAAGGCGTCCGTAGTCCGCGGATGTTTTGGGCTTCCCATCGGGCCGGGCATTCAAACAGCCCGGCGAGGCTGGAAGCACGAATCAGAATCGGTTCCTTGATATTCATCGTTCCGCCTCCACGCTCAGGGGTGTCATGTTGTTGAAGAGTTCTTGGTCTTCCCATTCGAAATAGCCCACGAGCAGGAAGCAGAGGACGATCAGGGCGACGCGCCACGCGACGGGGTATTGCTCTATCCACTTCATGCCGCGTCCCTCTTGCGTCCGGCTTCGACAACCGCGTCGAGTCTGGCGGATACGGCGTCAATGGCGACATCGAGTAGTCCGCGTACGGTGTTGGGGTCGAACGTGACGATGTAGTCGCGGACGTCCTCGCAGGTGCAGCGGGTGAGTTCGTTGCCGTCAATGTCGTTCACGAATCCGAGGCCCTGCGGTTCAAAGATTGGAGTGATGCGGCAGGTCGCGGTGCGGAGATGCACCAGCCGGGAAAGTTCCGTTTCTAGCTCACGGGCGGTCATCCTGTTTAAATGCTTCATGGTTCCTCTCTCCTGCGTTGAAGTTCGGATTGGCGTCCCAATCCCGATGAAAAAGCCCCGATTTCTCGGGGCTTCTACGGGGCTAGGCGACAGGAGTAGCCCGTTGGCGATGTTCGTTGCAGTATGCATAAATTGCCTTCTTACATGCAGCTTCTACGGATGCAGTGGCACACGACCGAGAAACGAGCTGAGCCTTTTCTGTCTCGTCAGTGATTTCGAATCGACTTACCTTGAGAAAGCCTTTGCGTCCCATATCGCAAGCGACATAGACGTTATATCCGGTACGTTGAGACAGCTTGATTCCGTTGATCCGTGCCGCTTTAATGAAGACTTGGTATCCGTAACCAGTATCTCTGATTGCTGTAACTTCCATGTGTCCTCCATAATTGAAATACGATTTGTCCCAATCCCGTTTCCTGCCCCGGAATCCGGGGCAAGTGTGGGGCTAGGCGGCCTACCAAGCGCGGTGCAGGGTTGCGGGGAAGTCGATGCCGGGGAGGACGCCGAAGTCTTCGGGCTCGTTGTTGAGCCAGTCTTCGAGCAACCCCTTGGGGCGATACTCGGAAGCCTTGACCACCTTTCCGCCGTGCTCGTTGGCGAACTCCCGCGCCTCTTCGAGAGAGTCGCATTCGTCCACGGTGTCCATCCCGTTGAAGGGAGAAGTTCCGATTACGAGGTAGAGGGCGGTGGTCATGGCGTTTTCTCCTTTGGTGTTCCGTTCGTCGTGAAGAGATATTACCAATAGGAAATATTGAAGTCAAGAAAAATTTCCGATAGGATATTATGTACACAAAAAAATACCGCCAACACCATGAAGGCTCGGCGGTCACGCCCGGCAGGGCACAAAAAAGCCCCTCACGAGGAGGGGCTGAAAGTATTATTAGGAGTGTCAACTATGGTGAGAAATAAGAGGCTAACACCAGGTGTATTCATTGATCGTGTAAAGCAAGAACTCTTTCAACATACTCAGGCTGAAAAAATTAATGCTATATTTGAGCTTAGTATCCAGCAAAACGGTCTGTTATCCGACCAACCTCAGCGGATAACTCTATATCTTTCTCTACTTCGCAAGAAGAAGGCCATGCAACAGGAATAGAAAATTTGATTCGAGATGCACTGGAATCCTTACTACCTGTATTTTTGCCTGCCTCCAGACCAAACATCGCAATGTGGATATTCCCTTTTCCTCCAGCAGTGTTTGAATTTTCAACAGTAACAAGTACATCAAACTCGATATACTGAGGGATAAAATTAACTTTA